>SXGU01523682.1_pt1 | contig 16464 bp, 9 predicted proteins | sample 3174531 | NCBI WGS metagenome assembly SXGU01 (sample SAMN11356863, study PRJNA531348) | freshwater metagenome | isolation source: freshwater sample F1-140 | place: China: Fuxian Lake, Yuxi | collected 2017-12-25 | reverse complement strand
TGGCCACCAACATCCCGCCGCACAACCTGGCCGAGGTGTGCAACGCGCTGATTGGCCTTATCGAAGACCCGTTCCTCGAACTGCGCGGGCTGATGGCGCACATCACCGGTCCGGACTTTCCGACCGGCGGCACCATCTGCGGTCGCCAGGGCATCGTCGACGCCTACGAGACCGGTCGCGGCAAGATCAAGCTGCGCGCCAAGACCCGCATTGAGACCGAAAAGAAGGGCAGCCGCGAGACGATTCTCGTCGATGAAATCCCCTACCAGGTCAATAAGGCGCGGCTCATCGAGCAGATTGCCGACCTGGTCAACGAAAAAAAGGTTGAGGGCATCTCAGAGATCCGCGACGAATCCGACCGCGAAGGCATGCGCATCGTCATTGAGCTCAAGCGCGATGCCATTGGCCAGGTGGTGCTCAACCAGCTGCTGCAGCTGACCCAGTTGCAGGTCACGTTTGGCATCATCAACCTGGCGATCGTGGCCGGTCAGCCGCGGGTGCTGGCGCTCAAGGAGATGCTGGAGCTGTTCCTGGATCACCGCCGCGAGGTCGTGACCCGCCGGTGTCTCTACGAGCTGCGCAAAGCCGAAGAACGCGCCCACATCTTGCAGGGCTACATCATCGCGCTCGATCACCTGGACGAGGTGATTCGCATTATTCGCAGCAGCGCCGACCCGCCGACCGCCAAGATGGGGCTCATCGCCGCGTTCGCGCTGTCCGAGATCCAGGCCCAGAGCATCCTGGACATGCGCCTGCAGCGCCTGACCGGGATGGAGCGCGACAAGATCCTGGCCGAATTCGCCGAGGTGCAGAAGACCATCGCCTGGCTCAAGTCGGTGTTGGATGACGACGGCAAGCTGATGGGCGTCATCCGGGACGAGATCGTGGCGGTGCGCGACGAGTACGGCGACGCCCGCCGCACCGACATCATCGACGCTGAAGGCCAGCTGTCGGTCGAGGACCTCATCGCCGACGAAGACATGGTGGTGACCATCAGCAAGGCCGGCTACATCAAGCGCACGCCGCTGTCGACCTACCGCCAGCAGCGGCGCGGCGGCCGCGGCAAGACCGGCATGACCACCAAGGAAGAGGACTTTGTCGTCGACCTGTTCGTGGCCAGCGCGCACCAGGAGCTGTTGTTCTTCACGAGCGCCGGCAAGGCCTACGCGCTCAAGGTTTATGAGCTGCCGCAGGGCGCGGCTTCGACGCGCGGTAAGCCGATCGTCAACCTGTTGCCGGTCGACAAGGGCGAAGAGATTCGCGCGGTGCTGCCGGTGCAGGTGTTCGCGGCCGACGCCCATGTGCTGATGGCCACCAAGTTCGGCACCGTCAAGAAGACGGAGCTTTTGCAGTACCAGCGCATCCGCTCGAGCGGCATCATCGCCATCGTGCTCGACGAAGGTGACGACCTCATCGACGCCAAGATCGTGCACGACACCGACAATGTGGTGCTGGCGACCCGCGAGGGCATGAGCATCCACTTCAAGTCGACCGATGCGCGGGCGATGGGACGGGCCACCCGCGGCGTTCGCGGTATCGATCTGGCAGGCAGTGACGCCGTGGTCAGCCTTGCCGTCATCGCCGCGCCGGGCACCGAAGTCGACGACAGCGACGTTCCTGAGCCCGAAGAAACCGCAGAGCCCGATGAGGCGTCCGCCCAGCCGTTTGCCGGCACGGCGCTCCTGACCATCTGTGAGAACGGCTACGGCAAGGCCACGCCGCCCAAGGACTACCGATTGCAGACGCGCGGCGGCAAGGGCGTCATCGCCATCAAGACCACCGCCCGCAACGGCAAGGTGGTTGGGCTGCGCGCGGTCGATCCCAAGGGCGAGGTGCTCATCGTCACCGACGGCGGCACGCTGTTGCGCATTCCCGTCAATAGCATCCGCGTCATCGGCCGCAACACCCAGGGCGTCAAGCTCATCAACGTGTCCGAAGGCGAAAAGGTGGTCAGCTTTGAGCACTTTGTCGACGCCGCGGAATAGCTGATGGCTGGTCGTCCGCCTCCGCGCAAGGGCCATTCCGCTGGCCCGCGTCCCAAAGCCGACCCAGTGCCATTGCCTGGGCACCTGCCGACCTGGCCGCAAGCGGTGTCGATCGTGCTGCGGCCGGGCATGGCGACGCCGGTGCTGGCGGGTCACCCGTGGCTGTGTTCGGGCGCGATTGCCCACGTGGTGCCAGGACCGGACACCGCGGTTGAACCCGGCGTGCGCTGCGGCGTGTTTGACCCTTACGCGCGCTGGCTAGGGTTGGGCTACTACAACCCACAAAGCCAGATCGCGGTGCGGCTGGTCGCCCACGGCCGCGATGTCTTAGAGCCGCAACAGCTGCCGACCCTGGAGCAGATTGCAGCGGAGCGCGTGACCGCCGCGGCATCGCTAAGGCGCGATCTAGGGCTGCCGTCCACCGACACTACCGCCTTTCGCTTGACCAACGCCGACGGCGATCTGCTGCCCGGCTGCACCGTAGATCAGTATGGCGACGGCGCGGTGGTGCAGGTGACCTCGGCCGGCATCTGGCGCGTCCGCGCGGCGATTGTGGCGGCGCTGCGCGAGCTGGGTTTGCGGTGGGTGTGCGTGCGCGTGCCGAGCGACATCCACCCGTCCGAAGGGCTGCCGGCAGGCAGTCAGGAGCCGCACGGCGCGATGCCGGCGGAGGTCGAAGTGCGCCTGGGCGGCGTGCGGTTTGTGGTAGAGCCGGGCGCGGGCCAAAAGACCGGGCTGTACTGCGATCAGCGCGAAAACCACTTGGCGGTGGCGGCGCTGGCCAAAGACCGCTTCGTGGTGGACGCGTTCTGCCACGTCGGCGGCTTTGGGCTGCAAGCGGCGAAGGCGGGCGCGCGCCAGGTGCTGTGCATCGACGCCTCGCAGCGGGCTGTGGACGCCGTGCTGCGCCATGCCGAGCTCAACGATCTGCCCGTACAAGCCCAGTGCGGCGAGGCCATCCATGCACTCCGCGCATTTGCCGACGGCCCGGATGCGGACAAGCCCGATATCGTCATCGTCGACCCGCCCAAATTTGCCACCAAGGCCGCGGCGCTCGACGGCGCGGTACACAAGTACCAGGCGCTCAACGCCGTGGCCGTCGCGGCGGTCAAGGATGGTGGCTGGCTGGTGTCGTGTTCGTGTTCAGGGCTGCTCGAACCGCCGGCGTTCGTGCGCATGATCGCGCTCGCCGCCCAGCAGGCCGGTCGGACGGTGCAGCTGCTGGCCTTGCGCGGGGCGAGCGCCGATCACCCGACCGCGCCCGCCCACGCCGAGGGCCGCTATTTGAAGGTCGCGATCCTGCGGGTGACGGCGCGCGCGTAGCATCCGGCGTGAATCCGCGCCACAATGCAGCCGTTGTCGCCCCACCGCGCACGCCTGCTGCGCCGCAAGGACCGTCCATGAAGTCTGCTTTTTCCGCCCCAGCCGTCGCGCTGTGCCTGACGCTCGCCACTGCCACCGCATGGTCAGCACCTGCGCCTGCCGAGGCGCCCAAGCCGCCAGCGGCCGAACCGGCCGCCGACACGGCAGGTCCGGAAGCCGTGGTGCTGCGTGCGTTGGCGGCCGGCATGGCTGGCAAATTTGACGCCTACCTGGCCGAGCTGCACAACGACCGCAAAGAGACCGCGGAACAGAAAAGCCAGCTGCAACGCTACGAGTGGAAGCGCTTTAGCGGCCAGGCGGCCTGGTACATCGCCGACCCCCAGAAGCCCACCATCCAGGTGGCACGTAAGCAGACCCTGACGCCGACCAAGCACAAGCTGTTTGTCAAAGATCTCAAGAACAAAGACGCCATGCCGCGGCCGATCGAGCTGACACAGAAAGACGGCCGCTGGTGGATCAGCGCCAATTCGCTGTAGCCAAGACGGCTATCGACCAGGCCTCGACAGCCCAGAGCACCATAGGGCGTGTGCGCGTCAACGTCGCTTAAGATGACCTGCGATTGTCGCTATGCGGCACCGGCGAACCGATGCGCACCGGGCCTGCAGGACATTCCCCGTGTCTTGCAGGCCCAGCGCTACACCGGGCGGCGGTGGCTCAGCGCCCAACCGCCGGCTCGCCATGCAGCCAACGAGCGCCGGGGTCCAGCCGGTAGTGCGGCGGTCCCTGCGGCGCCCGCCGCGCCCCCGAGGCGGGACCCCGGGGCTGGCGAACGACGACGGGCCATGCAATTGACGTGCCAGGGCCGACATGCCCCCGCGGTCGCTCAAATTCATATGTTTCATGTGGTTGTAGCGGACATGCCAAGCCGCGGCGGCGCGAGGTGTCCGATTTCGGACAGGTGACGTGTCCGATGGTGCAGGGCAAGCGTCCGATTCGGACACTTGGTGTGTCCGATGACGTCAGGCCATCGCCCGCACCCGTTTGAGGTAGCGGTAGAAAGTGCCGCGCGGCATGCCGCTCTGGCGCCACGCTTGCGCCGGCTGCGTGCCGGCTGCGACCAGGGTCTGCACCTGGCCGATCCGCACCTGGGCGTCGCGCCGCACCCATTGCGGCCCGGAGCAACCGCCGCGCAGCGCGCGATCAATGTCGGCACCCTCAACCTGACCGCTATACGAGGTGGCAAACACCCGCACGGCGACGTTGCGCAGTTCTCGAAAGTTGCCTGGCCAGTCGTGGGCTTGCAGGCAACGCGCGGCGGCGCCATCGATGGTGACGACGGCGCCAGCGGCCTGTTCGGCAAGCTGGGCAAAGACCGGCGCGATGTCCTCTTTGCGCTCGCACAGCGGCGGCAGCGCCAGCGGCGCTACGGCGATGCGGTGCCACAAGTCCTGCCGAAACCGCTGGTCCTGGACCATCTTTGGCAGATCGCGGTGGGTCGCGCACACCAGCCGCACGTCGACCTTGCGCGCAGCGCCGCCCAGCACCTGAATTTCGCCGACTTCGAGCGCCCGCAGTAGCGCCGCTTGCGCGGCCAGCGACAGCGCGCCGACGTCGTCCAAGAACAGCGTGCCGCCATCGGCGCGTTCGAAGGCGCCGCGCCTTCGCTCGGTGCAGCCGGTGTAGGCGCCCCGCTCGGCGCCAAACAGCTCTGCGTGGAGCAGATCGCCCTGCAAGGCCGCGCAGTTGATGGCAACAAACGGGTTATCCATCCGGGGGCTGGCGGCGTGGATGGCGTTGGCGGCGCCCTCCTTGCCGGTACCGGTCTCGCCGAGCACCAGCGCCGGCACCGCGGTCTGCGCCAGCAGCGCCAGCTCGGCCAGGATCGGCCACACGGCCGGCGAATACGAGCCCCACTGGCCAAATCCAATCCAGTGTCCGTGGCGGTCCTTGCGCTCGCGCACCACGATCAGCGGCGCCCGTCCCACGCGCACCACCTTGCCGGGCCGGGCGAGCAGCGGACGGCCGGTGCACGGCTTGCCGTCGATCCAGGTGCCATTTGCCGATCCGAGATCGATAAATGCCACCCCGCCCGCTTCGGAGCGAGCCGCGCAATGGCGGGCAGCCACGGTGGGGCCGCAGACGCGACCGGGCACGGCGTCGGTGCCAAAGACGGTTTTGCTGCCGACCGAAACCGGTCTCCAGCGGCGGTCAGCGTGGACGAGGACGGCAAAGCCGTCAGTGGCCGACGCGACGTCATCGAGCAGGCTGTCGAACGCGGTTTGGACTTGCATGTTGAACTCCTTGGTGAGCGCGACGCGATCAAGCGGCCCGCAAAATCGGCTGGACGAGGAAGTCGCCGGCAAGGTCGGCGAGCGAGTCGCGCCGTTCCGCTTCGATGAGGTCACAAAGCAACTCGCGGCGGCCCGCGGCCCCAGCCGTGATACCCGGCAACAGGTCGAGCAAGGCGAGCGCGGTGTCGTGCAGCCCCTGCGCGGCTACGCCTACTGCCACGCCGTAGAGCCACAGGCTGAGCGCCCCCTGCCGACCGCGAACGGTCTGCGCAAAGCGGCGCGGCTGGCAGCGCGAAGCCCGGTGCAGCCGGTCCAACCGCCGCAGCTCTGTGGCCAAGCGGTCGCGGCCGACAAACAGGTTGCTGATGGCGCTAGCGGCGTCTACATCGCGGTCCATGGCATCCCGAGCCTGGATGGCGTCCAGATCTGCTTGCGTTGCGTCGACGGTTGTCGGTCGGTGGGTGGCAGCGAACACGGCGGACTCCTTGTGGGGCGCTTGGCCCCGGTGGTTGTCCAGGTGATCGGTCCGGCGCGGCAAATGCCGCGCGCAAGGCGCAAAAAAGTTTGCCAACAGCCCCTGGCCGTGCCCGGGTCAAATGAGTCAATCCCAAGAAATCAACTAGTTGCCAGGCAACGCTGTGCGTGATCAACTGTGATCGCCCCATACCCGCGCGGGGCCGACCTGCGCTAGACTTCCGCGCCTTTTTCGGCAAGCGGTCGCCTGCGACGCAGCGTGCCCGCAGCGCCGACTCCAGTGTTTGAGGACAACGTGGCCAATCCGAGAACCAAGGTCGAACCCGTCAAGCCTGCCGCCGCTGTGCGCAAGCCCGTGCCCGCGGCCGGCGCCAGCGACGGCGATTTCTCCAGCTGGCTTGAAGATCTGGTGCCGTTTGGCATCGGCATCTTGGCCGTCGTGCTGGCGCGAGCGGTTACCCCCAACATCCGCGACCTGTTCCAGCTGCCCAAGCAGCTGTACCTCGCCGACGGCGCGGCGCTGTTGGTGGCGCTGGTCGGCGCGCTGGCGTGGATGGGTCGGCCATTTCGGTTGCGTACCTCGCCACTGGTGTGGGCGATGCTGGCGATGATGGTGGCGATCCTGGTCAGCCTGACCGTGGCGCCCAAGCACACCGGCGGCGAGCTGTCGCTGTTCGCCAGGTACGACGCACATCGCTGGCTGGCGGCGGGGGCGGTGTTCTGGGTCACGGCCATCGGCGTGCGGCGCCCGCGTCACCTCTGGTGGCTGATGGGTGGCCTGGTGGCCGGCGGTCTGGTGACCGCGCTCATCGGCATCGGTGAGCAGCACAACATTCAGGGCCTGCTACCCGTCCAGCGCTGGAACAGCATCACCAAGCCCGGTTCGACCTTTGGCAACCGCAACATGGCGGCGCAGGTGGTGGTGGCCATGCTGCCCGCGTGCTACGTGGCGCTGGCGATGGCGGTGCGCTGGTATTTGCACGGCCGGACGATGCTGGCGGTTTGGATCGCTGTGCCGTCGGCGGTGGCGCTTAACCTGTTGCTTTACTACACCATGCTCACGGTCACGCGTTCGGCCTGGGCGGGTGCGGCGCTGGGCCTGGTCGCCGCCGGGTCGGCTTGGGTTTTGGGCGCATTTCTCGCTCGGCGCGCGGTCGCGAATGCGGCGCCAATCGACTCGCCCGAGCCGGCGCCGCCGCCCGAGCGCGTGGGCCTGTTGCGGGTGTCGATGGCGAGCCTTGCCAAGCCGCTCGCGGCGGTGGTGGTGCTGACGGCCGGCATCGCTATCGTGGCCGACCACTACAAGCCGCCGGCGAGCACCCAGGGCAGCGACGAAAAGCTGCACCGCAGCGTGCCGCAGCTGGTCAAGTCGTTTTTCGAGTTTGGCAGCGACCACTACCGCTGGCGCTACACGATGCTCGAGAGCTCGTGGGAGGCGATCAAGAACGAGCCGCTCGGCGGTGGCGCCGGCAACTGGCGGGTGATGTTTCCCAAGTACTTGGTGCAGCGCGAAAAGAACGAGATGTTCACCATCGCCAAGCAGCCAATCCGCGCCCACAACGACTTCTTGCAGTTCGGCGTCGAGTACGGCTGGCACGGCTTGCTGGCGCTCCTGGTGCTGTTGGCGTCAGCGCTGGGTCTGACCGCGCGCGCGGTGGCACGGGCCAGCGTGGTCCGCGGCGAAAAGGCCGAAGGCGCTGCATTGGTCGCTTTCGCAGCGCTGGGGGCGCTGGTCGGCATCGTGGCCATCTGCGGCGACGCCATGGCCAGCTTTCCTCTGCAGCTGCCGGTGCCTACGTTCTTGTTCTGCCTGCACATGGGCATCATCGCCGCAGCCGACGCGATGCTGCAGCCAGAGGTGTCGGCCGACAAACCGACGCCGTGGCCACAGTGGATGGCGGTGGGGACCGTGGTGGCCGGTTTGGGCGGCATGGTGTTTTTGGAAGGCTTCGGTTCCGCCGAAGGCCTGCATGGCCGGTGGATGATCGCGGAGCGCGGCTTTACCGACGCGCGCAACCACCAGAAGCAGCCGGGCCGCGCCGGTCAAGCGCTGATCGAGATCCGCGAGGCGATCCGCATCAACCCAGACGACTTCCAGAACCACTTCATTGAAGCGCTGTGTCTGAACTCGCTCGGTCAGACCAAGGAGGCCATCGACAGCCTGCACCGGTCGCTCAACTTGTACCCCAACCTGCTCAACGCCTGGGTCAACGTGGCGATGTTCTCGGCGCGCATCAAGGACAAGGCGTCGATGAACGACGCCATCGACAAGGCGCTGGCGCTCAAGGCCGACGAACTGGTGGCGCTCAACACCCGGCTCTCGGACTTGAACGCCGACGGCAAGCACGCCGAGGCACTGGCGCTGGTCAGTAAGCAGGTGCCCGGCTACCAGAAGTATCACGCGAGTGGGCGCTGGCCGAGCGACGACGGCGGCCAACTGGTCGGATCGTACAAGCAGACGCTGAACCACGGGCTGAACGCCGCGCGCAAGCTCGACCGCTGGCAAGAGTTGGCCGACTGGTCCACGTACCTGGACGACTTCGGCATCCCCAACGATGGCCGCAGCGAAGAGAGCAAGCAGAAGGAGAAGCGCGAGCGTGCAGCGGAAATCGCGCGTGCCCGCCACAAGCTCAAGGACTGCGCCAAGGCGCTGCCGTGGGCCAAGCTCGCGGCCGAGCTGTCGCGCCAGGAGTTTGCCGATAATAAAGTCCTGTACGCGGTGACCCTGGCGTGCGTGGGTCAGTTCGAAGAAGCCGGCCACGAGGCGCAAATCGCCATTGGCATCGACGCCGGGTCGCGGTCGAAGGTCGTGAGCCAGTTGGAGGAACTCAAGTCCTCGGGTCAGCAGACCGCGGCCGGCTTGGATAAGTTGCTGACGGCGCTGCGCCCCGCGCCGTGACCGCATCCGAACCTGGGTCGCTGGAGCTCGCCGTTGCGCCTGAGCAAGGTGGCATGCGGCTCGATGCCTTTTTGTGTGCCACCATCGACGGCATGAGCCGGGCGCGGGCAACCGAGCACTTGCACGCCGGCCACGTGCAGTTGGTCGCGGGTCCGCGCAACGCCAAATGCAAGCCGAGCCTACTCGTGCACCAGTCGATGCGCTTTGCGGTGCAACTGCAACCCAGGCCGCAACTGTCGGCGGCACCCGAGCCGATCGACCTGCGCATCGTGTATGAGGACGCGCACTTGCTGGTGGTCGACAAGCCAGCGGGGCTGGTGGTGCACCCGGCGCTCGGCCACGAGTCCGGGACGCTGGTCAACGCGCTGCTCTACCACGAGCCCGAGATGGCGGACGTCGGCGACACCTATCGGCCGGGGCTGGTGCACCGCATCGACCAGTTCACCAGTGGTCTACTGGTCGTCGCCAAGAACGAGGCGGCGCTGCGGCGGTTGGGCGCCGACTTCGCCGCGCACCGCTTGGAGCGGCGGTATGCCGCTATCGCGCTCGGCAACCTGCGACAGGACACCTGGACGCTGCAGGGCCTGCACGGCCGCCACCCGGCCGACCGCAAGAAGTTCACGTGCCGGGCCAAGGAGGGCAAGCCAGCGGTCACGCACCTGACCGTGCTGGCGCGTACGCCGCTGACCAGTCTCGTCGTCGCCACGCTGGAAACCGGCCGCACACACCAGATCCGCGTGCACCTGACCGAACTCGGTCACCCGATCGCGGGCGACGAGCTGTACGGCGGCAAGCGCCCTTTTGCCAAGACCGAGCGCACGCGCGCCGACGCCGGATGGCTGGCGCAAGTGCCGCGGCAGGCGCTGCACGCCTACGCGCTCGGTTTTCGCCACCCGCACACCGGCCAGGACTTGCGCTTTGAGCTCGACTGGCCGGCAGATCTGGCGGCGATTGCCCAAGGCCTCTACGGGGCCGACGCGCGCCTGCCGGGCCTGACTGAGCCGGTGTTTCGCGGGTAGGCCCAACCGGCCAACGGGGCAAAACCGTCGCGAACCGGCGACCCACCCGAACGTCAACTAGCGGCCCAAATTGCACGGCCCGCCAAAAATGGAGCCGTGAGTCGGCCGTCCAGGCCGCGAACTGGCGACCCACCCAGCAAGCAAAAAGGCCACGGATTGATTCATGGAATCAATCCGTGGCCTTCCAGTAGGCGCGCGCGGATTTGAACCGCGGACCCCCACGATGTCAACGTGGTGCTCTAACCAACTGAGCTACGCGCCTGACGATTTGCGATCTGCCCCCAAAGGGGCAGTCGCAGCGGGGGCCGGAAATTTACCGGCGCGCGCGGTCGCTGTCAACGCGGGCCTGCGTGTTGCTGACGAGTCAACGCTTTGCTCGATAACGATTTGATTTTTCGATTCCTTTGGCGAGCGCTTGCACCACCGGCCTGCTCGCGGTAATTGCCTGCACCGGGAGGACCGATGTCGTTGCTGCTGGCCGCCCTGCGAAACCGACCCGTGACCGTGGCTGAAGGATTGTGGCTGCTGCCACCGGCGACCGAGGCAGTCGAGGCACAGACCCTGGCACTGGCACTGGCTGCGGCTCACGCAGCCGCGGTGGTACGGGTGCCGTGGGCTGCCTGCACTGCCGGCCACTGGCCCAAAGCAAGGCCACAGCGATTGGTGTGGTGGGTGCCCGACGCGCCGCCTCGTCCGTTGACCGCGGCTGTGCGCAAGCGCCTGTCGCGGCTGCCGGCGCGCGCCATCGTGGTGCAGGGTGCGCTGTCCGAGCCGGAAGATCTCGACGCACACCGCGGCGTGGTGGCCCAAGCGGTGCAAGCGGTGGCACAGTGGTGCGCCGACCCAGACCAGCCGCTCAGCCACCTGGGCATCGCCGCGCTTGATGTGCAGCGGTTGGGACAATTTGCGGAAACACTTGGAGAATTCTCCGAACTGCTGGACCGCACGGTCGCCGCAGCGCTGAGCGGGGCCGCCGCCAGCGAATCGCCGCAATCAACAACGTGGCGCGACTGGTCAGATCAGGCAGTCGCCGAGCTGGCCATCGCTCGCTTTGAATCGCTGGGACCGCGGGCGGCCCGACCTGCCGTGGACCTGTGGCTTGGCAGCGTGCGGCGGTTGGTGGATGCCGACGACCGCACGGTGCGCCTGCTGCGGCGCGCCGGCCTGCTGCGCGCCGACGCCGACGCCTTGGGCTGGAGTGCCGTGGCGCGCAGCCTAAGCCAACCATCGATAGGCCGGGTCATTCGCGCTGCGCGGCCGGACTGGCCGTGGCACCTCGCCGGCATGCGCGATGGCGTCGAGGCGACCCAAGCGCGGCAAGTCGTGGTTGTCTTCGCTGGGTGTGCGCTCATCGCCGGCATGCGGCCGCGCAGCGACGGCGCGATCGAGCGGCTGGGCGTCACCGCGCTGCGACAGGCCATTGATCAGTCGTTCCTCCGCGGCGACTCGACCCGCCGAGCACTCAGCCCGTGGATCGACCTGACCGCGCGCCTGACCACGGCCGCGGCCGCCCATTGGCGCACCGATGACGTGCAGCACCTGCAAAGCGCCGAAACCGCCCGCCAACGCCTCGCTGAGGCAGCCACCACAGCCAACGCGCGGTTTGCAGTGGCCGCGCTGTTTGATGCGCTGCATCTGTTCGATGCCTGCGCCCGGCCCGATGCAGGCGAGGTCAAGCGAACCTGGACCTCGCTGCAATGGACCCTGGACCGCATGGGCCCGACGGCGCGGCCGGCGCTGGCATGGCTGCGGCTGGTAGTGGCGCGGTCGTGCGTCGGTCAGTCCAGTCCCGCACAATTTCCCTACTGGGCCGAAGAACTGCGAGCAGCGGAGCAGGAACTGGGCACGCTGCAGACTTTCGCGCCGGCCGTACAGCGCACCCAGGCGTGGCTGGCGTGGAGCCAGGGCGACAGCCGCGGCGCGCAGCGGCTTTGGGCCTCCGCGGGCAGCCAGTCTGGCAACACCGCCGACACGGCAGGCGCTATTGACAGTGCGCTGGACCTAGCGATGTCGCTGCTCATCAGTGGCGACCCGGAAGCGGCGGTGCGCATCGCCAGGCCGCTTGCGCAGCGGTTGACCGCGGAGCGCGACCGCGATCGCGCGCCGTGGGCGACGGCAACCTGGATCCTGGCCGCGCTGTGCGTCACGCCGACAGCCGAGGCCCGATCTAGCGAAGACCCGCAGGCCGCGCAAGCCCATGAATGCTGGCACGCGGCCGCCCAGCATTGGGGTGATGGCGGCGACGACGACGTCTTGGATCTGGGCGGTCTGGTGCGCTGTGCGGCGCTGCTGGCCGAAGGCCGCTCCAGCGAGGCACAGCCGCTGTTGGCCTGGGCGGTCAAGCACGCCAAAAAGACGCGCTTGCCGGCCTTTGAGTCGGCCGCGCAGGTCGGGCTCGGTTTCTGCTACCTGTGGGCAGGAGACCGCGCGACCGGTGGGCGGCTGGTGGCAGAAGCGCTGGATCGCCTGCCCACGCCCACGGCCGACGAGCTGGCGGCGCGCGGCCGCGCCTTGACCCAAGTCGCGGCCAGCGTGGCTGCCGGGACGGGTCCAGCGGATGGCTGATCCAAAGACCGCCGGCGCGCGATCGCGGCTGCCGACTGCACGGTGGGTGCGAGTGCCCACGCGCTGGCTCAGGTGTCCGCGGGCAAGTCATCCGGCCAGTGCTGTAAGCGCACAATCCGGCCGCTGTCGTCGACCGCGAACAGCCAGGAGCCGCCGCCGACGAATTCGTCCGGAGCGGTGAGCCGGTAGCGCACAGACCACCCTGGCCCATCGCGGCGCAGGCTGGCTTCGTCAGCGAAAAAGATCACCACGTGCCGGGTCATCGCCAGCCAGGTGTTGACGGCCTCAGTCCCCGCGATGGTCTGCACCACCTGTCCGCGCTCTGCGCCGAAGCCGCCGCGCTCGACGACAACCGTGTCCGCCACCGCCAGCGCCGTCTTGGTGCGGTCGCCATAGCCGTTGAGTGCCGCCACCCACATCCGCAGCGCCGCCAGTGCAGCCGCGTGCTCCAGATCCGCACTCACTAGCGATCGCCGTCCCGCCGCGACAACAGGTCGTCGACCACTTCGCCGATGCCGCCGCCCTCTTCGTCGTCCGCTTCTGCTTCTTCGCCGTCGAATTCGTCGCCCTGGCGTCGCCGCGCGCGCACGCCAGCGCCGGTCTTGCCGATGCGCCGGCCGACCGCCTTGCCCGCCGCCTCGACCGACTTGCGCAGTTCGTCCAAGCGCTCGGCGACCCGCGCCATCAGCGACCCCGGCGGATAGCTGCCGTCGGGCAGCAACGTGCCGGCCTGCACGCCGGTCAGGATCTCCAGACCCTGCTCGACGGTGCTGATCGGCCACACCGCGAACTTGCCCTTGGCGATGGCCTCGCGCACGTCGCGCGACAACACCAGGTGCTGCACGTTCTGCCACGGGATGAGCACACCCTGACGGCCGTTGAGCCCCTTGGCTTTGCAAAAGCGGTAGAAGCCCTCGATCTTCTCGTTGACGCCACCGATCGGCTGGATCTGGCCCAATTGATTGACGCTGCCGGTGACGCCGATGCCCTGGTCAATCGGCACCTCGGCAATCGCACTCAAAATGGCGTAGAGCCAGGTACTTGACGCCGAGTCGCCGTCCACCTCGCCGTAACTCTGCTCAAAGGTCACGGTCGCGGTCAGGCACAGCGGCTGTCGGCGCGCAAAGCGGTCGCCGAGAAAGCCCGACAAGATCTGCACGCCCTTGTCGTGGATTTCGCCCGACATCGACACTTCGCGCTCAATGTTGACGATGCCGGCGGTGCCGGTAAAGGCCCGCGCCGTGATGCGGAACGGCCGACCGAACTCGTGTTCGCCGACGGACAGCACGGCCAGGCCGTTGATGACCCCGACCGCGCCGCCCTCGGCCTCGATGAGCCACTGGTCGTCGAGCAGGTCCTCGTGCATCTTGTCGGCAATCAAGCTGCTGGACTGCGTGCGCTGGTCGATGGCTTTTTCGACGTGCTTGCGGGTGATGATCTTGCTGCGCGCCTTGCCGGCGAACCAGTCGGCCTCGATGAGCAGGATCGAGATGCGGTTGAAGCGCAGGGTCAGCTTGCGCTGACTGTCGACGATGCGCGCGCCGTGCTCCAAGATCGCGGCGACGCCCGCCTTGTCCACCGGTCGGCAGCCGTTGTTCTTGGCGGCGGTGGCAACAAAGCGCACGTATTTCTCGACGGCTTCAGGGCTCTTGCGGATCTCGTGGTCAAAGTCGGCTTTGACGCGGAAAATCTTGCGGAAATCGTCGTCATTGCGGTACAGCAGGTGGTAGAGCGAATTCGAGCCAATCAGGATGATCTTGACGTTGAGCGGAATCGGCTCGGGCTTCAAGCCACTGGTCGGCAAAAGCCCGGCGGTCTCGCCCAGGTCCTCGATCGACAATTCGCCATTGCGCAGCGTGACTTTGAGGTTCTCCCACACGCCGGGGCTCTGCACGAGGTCGACGGCGTGGCAGACCAGGAACCCGCCATTGGCGCGCGCCAGCGAGCCGTTGCGCACCATGGTGTGATCGGTGAAATAGATGCCCTGTTCGACGCGGCGCTCAATCCGGCCAAAAAGCCGGTAGTAGGTCGGGTGGGTCTCAAACACCACCGGCGCGCCGCCAAGCCGCGTCTTGCCGTCTTTGGCTTCTTTGCCGTCCTTGGTCTTGGGTTCGGGTTCGGCCGACTCCTTGTCGCCGGCATCGGCCTTATCGGCGTCGGCGCGGCGGCCGTCGTGGCGGGCCGGCGGCACCGAGGCCTGGCTGCGACCGTTATCGACGAAGACATTGACCGCAAAGCACAAAAACGGGTCCTTGTGGGACTCGCCGCGGTCGTCGTTGTGGTCGCCGTCGCTGCTGCTATCCGGCAAAAAGTGCGACAGGTGGTGCGAGACGTGGTCGTACAGGTCGTCCAAGTAGGCGGCCAGCTTCTTGCCGCCTGACTTGAAGCGGTCGCGCACCTCGCCAAACAGCGGCTTGCACACGCGCTCGGCCAACTCTGCCTGACTCTGCTCGATCTTATCCTGGGTCTGCTGCTCGATTTTGCGGTTGGTCTGCACGAACTCAGTGAACAACGGCTCAAGCTTCTCTCGGCGCTGATCAATGGCTTTGCGCTCCTCTTCGGGCAGCGCCATCACGTCTTTGTCTTTGAGGGACTTGCCGTTGACGACCGGCAGCGTCTCCAATTCGCCATCCTTGCTCGCACGCACCACAAAGCCGACCTGTTCCGCCTTGCGTGACAGCGCCACAAAGGCATCGGTCTGCAGGGTCTGCGACTGGCTCACTGCGTGCTGCAGCCGCAGTTGGTGCTCCGGCGAGTGAAAAGCCGCGGGCACCTCTTTTTGCAAGCGCTCCAACAGCTTGTCGACCGCTTTCTTGAGCTCGCGCGCTTCGCCCGCCTTGAGGCTGATGGCGACTGGCGCGTCGTCGTCGTCGAAGTTGTGGACGTAGACCCAGTCGCTTGGCGTTTTGCGCGTCGGCGCCAGCTTTTCGAGCATCACCCGCAGCAGGCTGCGCTTGCCGGTGCCTGACGGTCCGGCGACGTACACGTGGTAGTTGGGCCGGGTGACCGACAGCCCGAGCTCCAGGCTCTGCATGGCCCGTTCTTGCTCGATGACGCTGGCCAGCGGCTCCAGGTCGGCGGTGGTCTCAAAGGCCAACGCGTCCAGGTCGAACTGCACCGTGCACTTGTCGGCGGAAAGGCCCGGCGGGGGCACGGCCGGCACCAGCGTCTGTTTGCGCTGCACCGCGGCAAGGTAGCGCGCGCTCGGCGCCGATTGCGGGGCTGGTGGCTTGGGTTCCGGCTTGCCGCGAGCGGTTTTGGCCATGGTCTTCCCGAACGCCGACGCGTTGCCGGCCGCTGCGGGCGGTATAGTACAGGCCATGGGCATTGCAAAGGTGGCGGTCGCCAAGGGCGATGCCCGTACCTGAGGCCCGAAAGGCTACGGCGTGGCCAGCACGATGGTCTGGTAGCCTTCCGCGGACTCCAGCTTCTTCTGCGCGCCGCGCGCCGCCTCGAGCGTGCCAAACGGACCCATGCGTACGCGGAAGAACTGGCCCTTGTCGGGCACCTCCACGGCCGACACGGACACGGTGTAGCCCTTGCTGCGCAATTCCAGGGCAAAGGTGTCGGCCTCGGCCTGGTTGCGGAATGCCTTGATCTGCACCACGTATTTGCCAGCCGGCGGTCGGCCGGCCTTGGGCGTCTTGTCGTCGGCTTTGTCGGCGCCTGCGGCGGGCTCGTCCACGCTCTCGCCCGCGGGAGCCGGTCCGCTCGGTGCAGCGGGCTGCGCGGGCGCGGCCGGCTTGGTGACGGCGGGCGGCGCGGGGGCCTTGGCCACGATAACCGCGGCCGGCTTGGGTGGTTCGGGGACCGCCTTGGCCACAACGGCCGGTGCCGGCGCCGGTGGTGGTGCCTTGGCCACGGCAGGCGCAGGCACAGGCGGGGCTGGCACGGCGGCGACCGCGACC
>SXGU01304503.1_pt1 | contig 16467 bp, 15 predicted proteins | sample 3174531 | NCBI WGS metagenome assembly SXGU01 (sample SAMN11356863, study PRJNA531348) | freshwater metagenome | isolation source: freshwater sample F1-140 | place: China: Fuxian Lake, Yuxi | collected 2017-12-25 | reverse complement strand
GACGGAAAGGTCAGGCTCGAGCGCGGCCATCACACAGAGGGAACCCACCACGGTGGCGATCGGCAGCATGCCCTTGGAGAAGCGACGCATCTGCTCGCCTTTCTTCACCACGAGCATCGCGGTCCAGATAACAATGGCCAACTTCGCGAATTCGGACGGCTGAATGGCACCGCCAAACAGGAAGCGCCTCGACCCGAGGATCGGCGGCGCAATCGACTTGGTGAACGGCAGGACGGTGATCAGCATGCCGACCAGCGCCAGCCCCATGAGATGCCAGGCGTATTTGCGCCAGAGTTCCGCGTCCACCTTGGCCACAATTGCAAAGACGACTACGCCAATGGCCACGCCCGACAGCTGCTTGAGCAGGAAGAATGCGCTGCTGCGACCCGCCGTCATCGCCGTGTAGGCGCTCGCGCTGTACAGCGTCGCGAGGCCAAAGGCGAGAAGGATGGCGCTGACCAGTATCAAGGCGCGTGCTTCAACATCAATCCGCCACCGCGTTCGGGCCTGTCCCGTTGCGTCCGCATGCATCCGCGCATCAGCGGCAGAGCCGCCCATGCCGACCGGTACGGGCGCTGCGGCACTGGTCATGCGGACGCCGCTGCCCCGCCGGCGAGCCGGCGGAAGGTGGCGCCACGTTCCTCGTAGTTCGTGAACATGTCGAAGCTGGAGCAGGCGGGGGTGAGCAGCACGGCATCGCCCGGCGCGGCGAGTTCCCGCGCCCGGCGCATCACTTCATCAAAAGACGACTCGAGACGGGTCAGCGGCACACGCCCGCCAAGGTCGTGTTCAATCAACGCCGCTGCTTCGCCGTAGGCGATCACGTGCCTGGCGTGTGTGGCGAGCGCAGCGGCCAGGGATGCGTACGACTCCCCCTTGTGCCTGCCACCCAGCAACACGATCGTCGGCCGCGTCATTCCCTCGATCGCGACGCGTGCCGAGGCGACGTTGGTCGCCTTGGAGTCATTGATCCAGATCACGCCGCCAGCGTCGGCGACGACCTCGAGACGATGCGGCAATGCTGCGAAGGTGGTGACTCCCAGGCGCAATCGCTCGCGCGCAGGGCGCGTCGTGTACGCGCGATCAGCCGACGCCACCGCGAGGAGCGCGGCGAGGACATTCGCGACGTTGTGCGCCCCAATCAGCGGCACCTGATCCCGCTGGACCAACAGGTCGTCAAAGAGCCGGAGATCGTTGTGCCCATCATCGTAGCGGGCCTCGACCTGAAGCCCCGCCACCGAGAACCGGTTGTGTGTTCCCTTCACCCGCGCCGTGCGGCGAAGGACCTCCACGTCGTCGGCATTCGTGACCCAGATCGACTCCTTGCCGGCGTTCAGGAACAGGCGGTCCTTGTCCGCGTAGTACTCGTCCACGCCGGCATAGCGATCCAAATGGTCGGGCGAGAGGTTGGTCAGTACGCCGACGATCGGGTTCAACGACAGGGTGTCGTGCAGCTGAAACGATGACATCTCCAGCGCCACCCAGGCTGGCGGGGTCGGCTGGAGCGCGACTTCGCTGAGCGCGAGGCCGATGTTCCCTGCCGCCACGGCGTCGGCACCGAGGGCCCGCAGGAGGTGCGCAATGAGCGCGGTCGTTGTCGTCTTTCCGTTGGTTCCCGTGACGGCGATGATGCGCGTGGCCGGAAGAAACCAGAGCGCGAGTTCAACTTCGCTGATGACGGGCACGCCGGCCCGGCGCGCCGCTTCCACCGGCGGCGCATTGGGTGGAACGCCGGGACTCACGATGGCCAGCGAGGCGCGCGCGATTCGCGCCAGGTCGTGCCCTTCCCCCTTCGAGTCCGAGCCGTACACCTGCGCACCTTCACGCTCGGCAAGCCGTGAGGCCGCCAACCCGCTCTTGCCGAGGCCAATGACCGCCACCTCGCCGGCTGTGAGGCGTGCGCGAAGCGCGCCTTGCTCGGCGGATGTCACCGCAGCTTCAGCGTCGCCAGCGCGACGAAGGCGCAGAGGATGCCGAGGATCCAGAAGCGCACGACCACCTGCGATTCCGGCCACCCCTTCATCTCGAAGTGGTGATGCAGCGGGGCGCGCAAGAAGACGCGGTTCGCTTTCGCGTATTCAATGCCGTACCTGCGCTTCCGGTACTTGAACGCCACCCGTTGCATCAACACCGAGGCGGTCTCGGCGACGAATACACCACCGACGAAGACGAAGAGGAATTCGGACTTGAGCAGCACGGCCACGGCGCCGATCGCCCCGCCAAGCGCCAACGCCCCGGTATCGCCCATGAACACCTGTGCCGGCTTCGCGTTGAACCAGAGGAAACCCAGGCAGGCCCCGACGATAGCCGTGCAGAAGATGGTGAGTTCGCCCGCGCCTCGCAGGTAGAAGAGGCCGAGGTACTGCGACGCGTCCACACGCCCCATCGCATACGCAAAGACCGAGAATGCCATCATCGCAATGGCCATCAAGCCGGCAGACAAGCCATCGAGTCCGTCAGTGAGATTCACCGAGTTCGAGATTGCCGTCATCACGAAGGTGACGAAGGGCACATACACCCAGGCGAGCCCGACGGTGGCTGGAACGATCAGGACTTCCTTGAAGAACGGAACCGTGGTCGACGCGCCTGGCAGCTGATTGAGCGGAAACTTCCAGAGGTAGAGCGCGAGCGCCACGCCCAGGGTCACCTGCCCCGCGAGTTTCCAGCGTTCGACGAGCCCCTCGTTCTTCAGCCCAAGCCGCTTCTGCCGGAGCTTGAGATAGTCGTCGATGAATCCAATGCCGCCCATCCACAGCGTCGTGATCAACGCGATCCAGACGTAACGGTTGTTCGTTCGCATCCAGAGAAGCGTCGGCACAAGGATGGAAACCAGGATGATGAAGCCGCCCATGGTCGGCGTGGTGCCCTTGTCCGCGTGGCTGTCCGGCGTGCCGGCGCGCACCACCTGGTGCACCTGCAGGCGCTGCAACCAGCGAATGATGATCGGCCCCACGATGAACGCGAGCAGCAGCGCGGTGACAGCGGCGCCCGCCGCGCGGAACGACTGATACTGAAAGAGCCGGAACGGCGAAAAGAGTTCGCGCATCGGGTAGAACAGATCGAATAGCATCGTCAGCTGTTCCGGTACGGGGAGGGATCAGCAGCCCATGCGCGCAACTGCGGGACGATGCGCTCGAGTCGTACCCCGCGTGAGGCCTTCAGGAGGATCGCGGAGTCCACGGAAAGGCGCGGCTCGAGGAGTGCCCAGAGATCATCCACATCGTCTGCGGTCACGACACTGCGATGGCCGGGTGCCACTTCGCGCAACGCGACAGCGAACTCGCCGATCCCCGCCACCACGGACGCGCCGGAATCCACGGCGGCCCTGGCGATGTCCCGGTGTGACTGCGCGGACGCGGCGCCGAGTTCACGCATGGTACCGAGGATGACAACCCGCGGCCGTCCAGCCGCCACGGCAGCCAGCAGGCCGAGCGCGGCCCGCGCTGAGCCAGGATTCGCATTGTAGGCGTCGTTGACCAGCAAGGCGTCGCCAAGCGACTCAACAGCAGAGCGCATGCCCGGCATGCCGGCAGGATCAAGTCCGCCGATCCCGCGCGCGGCATCTTCGAGCGAGAGTCCGCAGGCGCGGGCCGCCGCCAGCGCCAGCATCGCATTGCGCGCGTTGTGCGCTCCGCGCAACGGCACCTGCACGGCGACGCCCTCCACGACCAGCTGGCTCGTTCCATCGGCGGCAAGCGTGCAGCTCGGCGCCGCAAGATCGCCTTCGCCAATCCCGACGGTCACCACGCGCCGCGCGCGTCTCCGTGCCTCGGCGATCAGCGCAGTCTCGTGCGCGGGGACGATCGCCAGTTCCGCACCGTGGAGGAGATCTGCTTCTTCGCGAAGGACGCCGGCCAGGTCGCCGAACCCTTCCAGGTGCTCTTCCTGGATTGCCGTGACGATCGCAATGGTCGGCGCGACAATCTGCCGGAGAATGGCGATCTCGCCGGGCTCGTTTGTACCGACCTCCACCACTGCGAGATCCGCGTGATCCGGCAGCGCCAGCAGCGTCTGCGGAACACCGATCTGGTTGTTGAGATTGCCCTGCGTCGCGTGCACATCGAGGCGTGCATCGAGCGCGGCGCGCACCAGCTCCTTGGTCGACGTCTTCCCGTTCGATCCGCCAATCGCGACCACCGGCTTTGCCCACGCCGTGCGACGGTACCGCCCCAGAGCGCCGAGCGCGTGGGTCGTGTTGGTGACGGAGAAGACGGGCACACCGAGCCCGGCGCCGCGGCGTGGATCGGTGATCACCACGGCCGCAGTTCCAGCCGCGACAGCATGAGCGAGAAAGTCGTGGCCGTCGAAGTTCTCACCAGTCAACGCGACAAAGAGGTCGCCCCTGGTGATCGTCCGGGTGTCGGTGGACACGCTCGACAGCGCCGCGGGCCCACGGGGCGACGGCACAACCTCAAGCGAGCGTAGCGCGTCGGCGACTCGGGTGAGCGTCCAGAACGCTGTGGTGCTCACAAGGCCTTCCCGGCCGCGCGCACGGCAAGGATCTCGCCCGCTATCTGTTTCTCGTCGAATGGCAGCTTCACTGTGCCCCGCACTTGGTAGTCCTCGTGCCCCTTTCCGGCCAAAAGCACCAGGTCGTGCTCCGCATTGGCCATCGCAATGGCATGCGCGATCGCCGCCCGACGGTCTTCGATGCGTTCGTACGGCTTGGCGCCCACCCCGGTTGCAATTTGGTCAATGATCCGCTCGGGATCTTCCGTCCGCGGATTGTCGCTGGTGATGATCATCACATCGGCATGGCGGGCCGCAGCCGCGCCCATCAGCGGGCGTTTGCCCGGGTCACGATCGCCCCCGGCGCCAAACACCACGATCAGGCGCCCCGGCACGAAGGGGCGCAACGCCATCAGCGCGCGCTCCAGCGCATCAGGCGTGTGTGCATAGTCGCGCAGCACCGCAGGATGATCGCCAACGATTTCCAGCCGGCCGGGAACTTGCGGCATGGTGGAGAGTCGGGCCGCCACGTCCGCCACGCTCATGCCCAGCACGATCGCAACTGCCGCGGCTCCCAGGGCATTTGTGACGTTGAAGTCGCCAATCAGCGGTAGCGCCACGCTGGCCGTCGCGTCCCCATGCGTCAACCTGAATCCGCTCCCGCGCGGATGAAACGCCACACCTTCGGCGCGCACCTGCGCTTCAGCCGACGCGCCGAAGCTGAGCACGCTCTTCCCCGGCCTGCGCAACTGCTTCCACGCTGGCTCCGCGGCATCGACCACCAGCGTGCCACCGTCCATCACGTGGTCGGCCAACGAGAGTTTGGCATCTCGGTAGGCTTCCATGGTGCCGTGATAGTCGAGATGGTCGCGGGTCAGGTTGGTGAACACCGCGGCCACGAAGTCCACGCCATCCACACGGTGCTGCGCCAGCGAGTGCGAGGAGACTTCCATGGCGACGGTCGTCACTTTGGCATCCACGAGCGTACGCAGGATGCGTTGCAACTCGATCGGCCCCGGCGTGGTGAGTCCCGCCCCACCCTCGACCGGCACGCCCTCGCTGCCAATGAGTACACCCAGCGTGCCAATGCTGGCGGCGCGCCCTGCGTCCGGCGCATCAAGCAGGTGCCGCAGCATGCCCACCGTCGTTGTCTTCCCGTTCGTCCCCGTGACCGCGATCATGCGGAGCTGGCGCGCCGGCCAGCGATAGAACGCCGCAGCGGCGATCGCTGCTGCGCGCCGGCTGTCTTTCACGATTACCGCCGGGCCAGACTGCTCGGCGGAGAAGTCCTCGGCTATCACGAGCACAGCGCCCATTGAGCGCGCCTTGGCGATGTACTGGTGCCCGTCGCCTGACGTGCCGCGCACCGCTACGAACACCGAACCGGGGACCACGGCGCGGCTGTCGTCCGTGATGTTGGTCACGTGGAGCCGTGGCGGGTTGGCAGCGGCAGGCACCGCCGCGCGAGTCTCGTCACCGCGGTCGGCAAAGAGGCCCGCGCGCGCCAGCGCCGAAACGACCTGATCTGCGTTACTCACGGATCGCGACCGAGCGTAATCGTCGAGCCTGTCGGCGCGACGGTCCCCGCCGCGGGTGATGTCAGCTGTGCACGGTCGCCACCGGAAATCCCGCTCCCGACCGACGTCCGAAAACCGGCTCGATGCAGCTCGTACACGGCCCGCCGCACCGGCAGCCCACGCACATCGGGCACGGTGCGGCGCGCGACGGTGGCAGGCGCGTGAACGGTCTCCATCGGCTCGTCCACACGGGCCACCCAGGACGTCGCCCCGCGACCGGTCGGTGCAGTGGCGGCTTCCACTGCCCGCTGAACCTCCTCCTCGGTGAGCGAGGGCGTGGCGGCGATCGTTCCGCGCCTCGCCTGAGTCCGCCGGTCGAGCGCCGCATCACGCGCGGCGAACGCTGCCTGCAATACAACCTTCGAGACCGGCGCAGCCGCCCTGCCGCCGTAAATGCTCTTGGTCGGGTCATCGAGCTTGATGAGAATCACCAGCTGCGGTTCGTCGGCCGGGAACATCCCCACGAAACTCGCCGTGTATTTCCCGGGCATGTACTTGCCGCCGATCGCGCGCTTGGCCGTACCAGTCTTTCCGGCGACATCGAAGGTGGCCAGGTTGGAGCCGGCCGCCGTGCCCGTCTCCACCACTCCCTTCAGCATGGCTCGGAGTTGTCGTGCCGCGTCGCCACTCATCACGCGCCGCACCACACGGCGCTGGTGCCGAAACGTCACGTCGCCTTCGGGCGTCCGGATTTCCTTCACCAGGGCCGGCTCGAGTAGCTCGCCGCCGTTGGCGATCGCTCCGTAGGCCACTGCGAGTTGCAGCGGGGTCGCGTTCATCGCGTACCCCATCGCCAGCGAGACCGACGTCATCGAGTCCCAGCGCTTGGGAGGCAGCAGCGTGCCATTCGACTCCACGGGATACGGAATCCCTGTGGGCGTCCCGAACCCGAGATCGCGAAACAGCTCGTACTGTTCGTCGGACGACAGGCGCTGGGCGAACTGGATGATACCGATGTTGCTCGAGTAGCGAATGACGTCGAACAGCGACGCCTCTGCCATTGGGTGGTCGTCCTCGATCTTCCGCGTGCCGACGGCCCATTTCCCGTTGTGCGTGTTCACGATCTCGTCCGAGCGTGCGCGGCCGAGGTCGATGAGGCGCGCCGCGAGGAACGGCTTGAGCGTGGACCCTGGCTCATAGGGTTCAGTCACCGCGGTCGCCGCTGCGCTGAGCTTGTCGGCGCGATAGCTCGCCATCGCCCGCACTTCGCCAGTCGCCACATCGAGGACTACGATGTCTCCGCCGGTGGCCTTCATCGTTGCCACGGCGTCACCGAGCGCGCGCTCGGCAATGTCCTGCAGCCCCTGATTGATCGTGAGCACGACGGTCTTGCCCGCCCGCGCTGCCTCACCATTCACGTTGGGTGAGCGAACCCGCTGCCCTCGCGCGTCGCGCACCAGTGCGCGCTCGCCGTCGGTACCGCGCAAGACGCCGTCGAGTGCCTTTTCCAGGCCGTCCACGGGACCGCCGGCATCGTCGGCGCGGCCCACCAGCCGACGGAGCCCGTCATTGGCGGGAGGGACGCGCTCCAACGCGGGTTCGGCGTGCACGCCCCGGAGCGAGGTGACGGCCGCAACATCCGTCGCGAGGAACCGCCCCGGAATCTCCACCCACTTCCGCGTCGTGTCGTTCGCCCGCCGCACCCACTCTTGAGAGACGCCCACGCGCGCGAGGGTGGTCGTCAGGACTTCCACGCGCTTGGCGCCATCGCCCTTGCGGCGCATGTCCACGGCTACTTCGCGTGGGGAGACACTCAACTTCACGAGTTGGCGCGACTCCACCAGCACCGCACCATTCGCATCGAGGATGGGCCCACGCGGCGCGGGCAGCGGCGATGCGGCGAGTTGCTGACTTTGTGCCTTGCTGCGCCACTCGTCCGCCTCGAAGAGCTGCACCGTCGCGGCGCGACCGATGAGCGCCAGGGCAAAAACGAGCGATGCGGCCTGCATCAGCGCCGCCCGGCTCCACTGCACGCGGGGAGCGTTCGCCTGGCGATCGTCCGGGGAGTGCATCACAACACGCTCACAGCGCGTTCACCGTGCATTCACCGGTGGATCACGGGGTGCGTGCCCCACGCCCGGCCGGCAGGGGCTGGGGTCGAGGCACGATGATGACGAGGCTGTCGTTCGGTACGTGCATTTGCAGGCGTTCCTCGGCAATGCGCGCCAGCCGGGCCCGGCTCGACGCATCTCGGATGTCTCCCTCGAGCTTGGCACGTTCGGCGGCGAGTGCCGAGCGGCGTTGTTCGAGACGGCTTTCCTCACGCGCGCGCGCGAGGCCCACGCTCCGTCTCCATATGACGCCTGTGGCCACGAGGACGAAACCAAGGAGGAGGAGGGCGACGACGGAGCGCCCTCTCACGTCACGCTCCGCTGCGCCGTGCGTGCGCGGCCGGGCGTCCGCCGACCGGCGTTTGGCGGCGGCGCCAGGCTCGCAACTTGGCGCTGCGGGCGCGGGAGTTCCGGAGAATCTCGTCTGCCGCAGCCACAATCGCCTTGCGGGTCACGACCTCCCCCAATGCGTTGTCGCCACCGCAGGTGCACATGGGCTGCCGCGGCGGACAATGGCAGGAAACGCTCCATTCCCGGAAGGCGTGTTTCACCAGCCGGTCCTCTCCCGAGTGATAGGTGATCACTGCGATGACGCCCGAGGGGGTGAGCCTGTCACGCAACGCCGGGAGGGCGCGGCCGAGGCGGCCGAGTTCATCGTTCACGGCGATGCGTACGGCCTGGAAGAGCCGCGCGAATTCGGGGGCTCCAGACCTCGGGCCGTGCACCGCCCGGATGGCGCCGACCAGGTCGTCACTGGTGGCGAACGGCCGGCTCTGACGGCGATGGATCACTTCGCGGGCGAGCCGGTTGGCCTTGCGCTCATCGCCGTAGTCGCGGAACGCCGCGGCAAGCTCCTCCTCGTCCGTCTCGTTGAGAAAGTCGGCTGCCGTCATGCCGGAGTGGCCCATGCGCATGTCGAGTGGAGCCCCTTCGCGGAAGCTGAACCCTCGCGCCTGGTCATCGAACTGGTGCGAGGACACTCCGAGATCGAGCAGGATGCCATCGACCGCGCCCACGTCAGCTGCCGCGCCTTCTCCGGCCGGACGCGACGGCCGCACATCGGCAAAGTTCTGCAGCGTGGCCTTGAACCGGCCCTCGGCGATGAAGCGCTCGAGCCGACGCGACGCCTCAGCGACCGCGCGCGGATCCTGATCGAGGCCTTCCACGACGGCGCCCGCCTCGAGGAGTGCCTCGCTGTGACCGCCGCCGCCGAGTGTGCCGTCGAGAATGTGCGGCGCCATGGATGCGCCCGGCGGTGCGAGCATCGCGAGCACTTCCCGGACAAGCACGGGATTGTGGTACGGCGAATCGAAGCGGGTTGGGTCGCTCACCCTGGGAAAGATAGACGGAAAAGCAAAGCGGCCCGCGGATTGCTCCGCGGGCCGCCCGATCAGTCTGCTGCGCGTCGTGCTACTTCTTGCAGTAGGCCTTCGTCATCTGCTCGACGTAGCCGTTGAGCGTCATCAGCGAGCCCATCACCTGCTGGGCGGCCTGCGGGTTGAATCGCCCACCGGCCGGCACCGCGCCCTGGGCAGTCACGAAGTAATCGTTCGCCTGGTTCGCCAGCGCGCACGCCCTGGGGTATGCCTCGTCAATCATGGCCTTCTGCCTTGCGGCATCCGGCTTCTGCGCCTTGATGTCGTCGCTCAGCTTGCGTCCAATGTCACCGGCTTCGGTCAGGTAGATCTGGCCGACACTGAGTGCCGTGACGCCCATGACGAACTTGCCCTGCGATTCCAGCGTGGTTCCCTTGGCGAGCGTATCCGCCCAAGCCGTCGTGGCATAGGCTGCCAGGGTCGTGGCCTTCAACGCCGCGGCATCGGCGCCGCGGGCCTTCAGCGTGTCGACCCACGTTCGCATGACGTTGCCGGCCTGCACGGCGACTCCGGCGACCTGATTCTTGTCCTCGCCATTGACGATCATGTCCTTCACCATTGCGATCGCATCGTCGAACTTCGGCGGGCTCTCGGCGAGGAGCGCCGTTGCGACGCTCGCGCGGAGATCCTTGAGCTTCGGGTTGGCCGCAAGCGCCCGCTTTGCGGCAGCGAGTGAGGCGGCGGCGTTGCCTGCCCGACGGTAGAACGTCACGGCATACAGTGGGAAGTCCGTGGCGGCCGGGAACTTGAGTGACGCCCGGTTCGACAGGTCTGCAGCTTCCGCGAAGTTGGAGTCCGCGTTCGCCGCGCCGATCATCTTGTAGAAGTACGATGTGTCAGCCGTGGCCGTGTCCATCGTGGCCATCTGCTTGCCCACGGTCAGCGCCGTCTTGTACTCCTTGGCGTTGATCAGGATCAGCCAGTAGGGCCGGATCAGGTCAATGTTCCCCGGGTTGTCTGCCACACCCTTCTCGGCGAGCGGACGCGCCTTGTCGAACTGGCCCATCGCGGCCAGGTCGTTCACGATGTCGGCGGTGAGCTTGGCGTTGGTCGGATCAGCGGCGCGGAGCGCCATCAGCGCCTCAACCTTCTTCTCCTTGTTGCCGGCCGCGTCGTACAGCATCACGAGTTCCTGCCACGCCGCCTTGCTCTGCGGATCGATGTCGCGGATCTCTTCGACGAGCTTGGTGATCTCGGCAGCTGGAGCCTTCTGATCCTTCATGACTCCCAACTGGCAGTAACGGAGCCACGCCGACTTCGGGTAGTCCTTGAGGCCTGAAGCAACTTCCTTCAGGGCATCGGCGTACTTGCGCTCACGCCCCATCATGAAGCAGGCCTTCTGGTTGTCGCCGGTCTTGTTCAGCGCGTCCGAAAACGCCCTGGACACGAGCTTGGCCGCGTCTTCGAACTTCGGCGCCTCAAACACGCCCAGCGGTTGCGCCATGTTCGCGTCGCGCGAGAGCACCGCCGCGGCCGTGATCTTGTAGCCGGCGCCGACCTTCTCGACAAACGCATTGATGTAGTAGTCAGCCTTGAGCTGCTTGGCGAGCGCGATCGCGTCGCCAGCCGCAAGACCAACGGATGGATCGTAGCCCGAGGCCGTGAGCGTATTCTCGACATCCGCCTTTGGCATGACCGAGAGCGTGCGGAATGAAACCGCGCCCTCAATCTCGGAGCGAATCCGGTCGGCGCACTGCACCGCCAGGATCTTGTCCGGGGTATGGCACGCGCTGACCATCAGCTTGGGCGCGTCCGGGTTCGGTCCGCGTCCCCGCATACTGGGCTGCGCGGCTACGAGGGATGCGCTTCCAGCGACAAGCAACGTCGCGAACGCTGCGTTCTGTGCGAAATGCCGAGCCGTCACGGTCCGAATCCTCCGAGTGGTGATCTGCTGCAAATTCAGTGGGCGAAGAGGGACTCGAACCCCCGACACCCTGCGTGTAAGGCAGGTGCTCTAACCAACTGAGCTATTCGCCCAGATTGCTGATTCACTGCACCTGCCGGCCTTAACATGCGCCTGCGCCTACCTACTCCCTTGTACCCGCCCCACGCAGCGACGGACCGAGCCGCCAGCTACGACAGTATCGCGATCGGAACCAGGATACAGTATCCAACGACCAAGAAAATGGGCGCGATGGTCATCCCGCCGCGAGCTAGATCGGCGTACCCCAGCGCCAAAACAGCCCCCGCAATTCCCCACCGGAACGACGGGCGTTTGGTCAATGGCTGGGTGGCATCTGTCATAAGGCTGGGAATCTGCGGCCCTTCTATGGTGGTGTCAAGCAACAACATCGGCGTTTCACGCACCCTTAATCTGATCGTCATTTCCGGAATTTTGTTCCTTGTCCAGATCTTTGACCGTGGTCTCCCCCAACAGCAGCGCGATGGCGCTCTCCCGGTCGCGCCGCTCGGCGGCCGCGTCCGCCGCCGCCATGGCCGCCAGACGCGAGCGGTCGCGCCGCCGTCTTGAGACCCAGAACGGGGCGATCAGCAGGAAGAGCACCAGGGACGCGAAGCCCACATCCGCGAAGAGCGCCAGCGCACCGTACCGGGTCCGGGTGGACCTCCGCCAGGTCGACTCGAACCCGTCAAGAGTAACCCCATAGGCCGTCCGGAGAGCGGCGTCCAGCGAACCTGTCTTGGGAAGGTGGCGGAAGAGGAGCGTCAGTCCGCCTGCCGGATCCAAAGCCGCAATGTCCGCGACCGCACGATGGGCGAGCGCATACCCCTGCTCTGCCCGGGCCGTCCCACCGCTGATCATCGAGTCGAGCGTCGCCAGGTGTGGCACACCGCGCAAGGCCAGGACGAAGCTCGATGCCAACACCTGCTCGCGTCCCCACTCGCCGGCGGAGTAGGACGCGTAGCCCTCGTTGAACCAATGCGGGAGCCGCCAGCCCGCGTATTCGTGCAGGGCCAGGTGGGCGATCTCGTGCCGGAGGGTCACACGGGGGTCGCCAGCGCGCGAGTCGGCACCGCGCCCCTGCATCACAATCCGGTGCTGGTCCGGGTACGCCACGGCAGCGCCCCATTCCGGTACGCCTTCGCCCATCCACTCCCGAAACCGGCGATCATCGGGCGCAATGAAGATTTCCGCGCGCCTCATGGGACGTGGCAGCCCGGGGAACGTGTCCCGCGCGATGGACTCAGCCAGCAGATTCCGCGCGAGCCCGACGTCGGCGGGCATCGCCACGAACGTGAAGCGGCCGCCGCTGATTCGCTCGGCGCCGGTTGGCAGTCCCGATATCTGCGCGCCTCCGACCGTGGCGGACGCGACGAGCAACAGCGCAATAGTGCGGCAGTCCATCACACGGACTCTACTTCGGAGGCTGCGCTCCAGATTCAACGAGGGCAAGGAGTTCCGCGCAGCGTTTTCCCCACGGATTGAACTTGTTCGTCGTGTGTCCCTGTCTCCACGTGGCCTTGGCCTCGTCTTCCTGCTCGTTGAACCAGAAGGCGCGCCCCAGTTCGTAGTACGCCTCAATCAAATTGGGTCCCAACACCAGCGTCTTCTGGAAGAAGACCTGCGCATCCTCGTACATCTCGCGCTCGAGGTAGACCAGGCCGAGATAGAAGTGCGCGTAGAGTGTCGCCTTCTTGTCGTTGTCGAGCCGGATGGCCTTGGAGAGATGCTCGATCGCCTCGCCGAAGATTCCCTTCTTGAGGCAGATGTATCCGACGTTGATGCGCGCGAGGGCGTTGGACGGCTGCCGCATCAACACCTTCTGAAAGGCCATCAGCGCATCGTCGTACTTCTCCTGCAGCATTTGCGCCCAGCCAAGCAGCGCTTCGCTTTGCACGTCGCCCGGCGACAACTCGATCGCGCGCAGCAGCGCGGCCTCGGCGCCTTCATAGTCGCCCAGTGACAGGCGGCTCCATCCCTTCTCGATAAACGTCGATGCGCCGATATGGTCCGCCACCACCACCGGCTTTTCAGCGCTGAACTGAGGTGCGAGCGACGGTGCGGCAGCGGCCTGCAACGCCTTCCATTTGTCCACCAGGGCCTTGATCTGATCCTTGAGCGCCGCCATCTCGACGGCCTGCTGCTCGACCGCCTTGAAGAGCGTGATGATCTCCGTCTTCACTGCCGCGCGCGAGGCGTCATCGATTCCCGACGCCGCCGCCGTGTCGAGCCGGCCGTCGATATCCGCATACCGGGCACGATACTGCGCCAGTGTTTCGTCAGCCATTCGTCGTCTCCGCCATCGCCTGGTCGAGCACGATGCGTTCCCGTGAGTTCAGCAACTGCGCAACATCAAGCACCACGATCACCGTCCCGTTCTGGCGCACGAGCGCTTTGAGGTATTGCCGCGCGAGTCCGCGGAACACCGCCGGAGGATCCTCGAGCGCCGTCTTTTCCACTGTCGTCACTTCGTCCACGCCGTCCACTGCCGCAGCGATATAGCCCGTCGTCGAGCTCTCGTCGCCGCCGACAATGAACACCAGGATGCGCGCCGATGATCGGTCCTCAGAGGCCGGGAGGTCGAACCGGGCGCGCAGGTCGATCACGGGCACGGCACGTCCGGCATACTCGATCACGCCCTCGAGCCAGGCCGGCACGTTCGGGATGGCGCGCGGCGCCGAGTAACGAAGCACGCGCTCCACAGCAAAGACGTCCGCCGCATACCGCTGGTCGCCCACGCGGAACACGACGAGTTGTGCGCGCTCCACCACCGGCTTGGGCGCCGGCTTCGCGGCTCCAATCGAGAAGGGGAGCGTCACCCACGCACCTCCGCCGCTGTGCTGACCTCGAATTCCGGCAAGGCGCGCGGAGCGAGGGTCCATGCGCGCACGGCCACCGAGAGCGCGTTGACGATTCCCACCAGTGTGCGGTCGTGCGGGTCGAGTCGGCAGACGCCGACCAATGCCCCGGATGTATCAACACCGGTGGGCACGGGGCGCACCGCTTCGGGATCCAGCGTCGCAAGATCCTCCACGTCATCAACCACAAGACCGAGGCGATCCCCGGACACGCGAAGGACAAGCACCGTGGAGTCGCGCGCCAGGCGCCCGCGTGGAACACCGAATGCCCAGCCGCCGTCAAACGCGCTGACGGTGCGTTCGCGATGCGCGAACTGCCCGGCGAGTCCCGGCGGCGCGTTCGGCACCGGAATCAGGTCCGGCGCATCGATCACTTCCTCAACGTCGGCGGCGTTCAGCGCAAAGCGACCCGCTCCCACGCGGGCGATGATGTGCATCGTCGGGCGTGCAGCCTCCGGCATCGCGGCGCTTGTCACTTGAGCACCTTCGCGCGAGCCAGCAGTTCGATCAGCGCGTCGCCGGCTCCGGCTGGAGTGGTGATGCGGTCGGCGCCCGCGATGGCCAGCGCCTCGCGCGGCATGCCGTAGACCGCCGACGTCGCTTCGTCCTGGACGATCGCAGCGCCGCCCGACTCACGAATCGCCGAGAGCCCGAGCGCACCGTCGCGCCCCATGCCCGTGAGCACCACCCCCACGCAGGCATCACCGAACAGCTGGGCAGCGCTCACGAAGAGTGGATCGGCTGCGGGCTTGACCCCCCACACGGCCGGGCCATCGTCGAGCGCCGTGCGTGCGCCGTCGTCCGAAGCCACAAGGCGAAGGTGCTGGCCGCCCGGCGCGACATAGGCACGGCCCGAGATCAGTCGGTCCCCACCGCGCGCCTCGCGCACAGTCACTGGCCCGGCCTCAGCGAGCCGGCGTGCGAGGCCCGCCGTGAAACCGCGGGGCATATGCTGCACGACAACGATGGCTGCATCGAGATCGCCGGGGATGTGCGCAAAGAACTCCGCGAGCGCGCGCGGACCACCGGTCGAAGCAGCGACGACAACGACGGCACGGGCCGCCAACGCATGCACGGATGTGCTCTCGCGCACCGGCGTGGTGGCGCGCGGAGTCGCGCGTGACACGGCCCCGATGTTGGCGGCGGCGGCGGCGCGAAGCGCGCTCTGGAGTCGCTCGCCCAGCACCGCAGGCGCCGCGTCGCCTCCGGAAACTCCCGTCCGCACAAAGTCGACGGCTCCGAGGTCCAGCGCGCGCAAGGTGAGGTCCACCCCACCGGTCGTCTCAGCGCCACTCAACATCACCACCGGCCTTGGGAACTCGCGCATGATCCGTTCGAGCGTGGCGAGGCCGTCGAGGCCGGGCATTTCCACGTCCAGCGTCACGATATCGGGCGCCAGCGCCTTGACCGCGGCGAGCCCCTCGGTGCCGTCGCCTGCCGTGGCGATCACCTCGAACCCGTCCATCGCATCGACCAGGTCGCGCACGATGGCGCGAATCAGCGCGCTGTCGTCGATGACCAGAACGGTCCGGGGACGCATGGGCGACTCCGCCGTCATCCCTGCGCGCCTCCGAGCGAGTCGGGACTACAGAACACTCGTGTCTCCACTGGCTTTGCGCACCGCAACCTTGCCGGTCTCGACGTCGAACACCACCGACCGGCCCGCGCCGCCGCCCACGTCCTCCGCAACGACGGGGATTCCTGCCGCTGCGAGCGCCGCGCGAGTGGCGAGCACATTCCGTTCGCCGACTCGCCCTTTCGCGGGCAACACATCGGCAAAGAGTCCGGCTCCGCCCGCGAGCTTCGCCACATAGGGTCCTTCCGCGCCGCGAGCCCGCAACGCGCCGACCAGCAGCGGCACAGCCGTGGTGGCAAAGCGCGCAGGGTGGCCAGCGGTCATACCCGGCGACTCCTCGGGCAGCAGCACGTGCGCGAGCGCACCGCATTGCGCGGCTTCGTCGAAGATCGTGATCACCACGCACGATCCGACGCCAACGCACACGAGGCGCCCTGGCGCCCGCATGACGGCGTGACGAGCGATGGCGACACGAAGTTCGTTCACTCGCCGGCCCTCCGGGTGAGCGGTCGCTGGAAGAGTCGCACCCGCTGGTCGAGGGCGTCGAACAGCGTGCGGGACTCGCCGAGCATGGACTCGGTCTTGCCGATCACAAGGAAGCCGCCAGGAACGAGCGACGCCCGAAAGCGCGCAAAAATCGCATCCTGCGATTCCTTGTCAAAGTAGATCAGCACGTTGCG
>SXGU01574916.1_pt1 | contig 16475 bp, 17 predicted proteins | sample 3174531 | NCBI WGS metagenome assembly SXGU01 (sample SAMN11356863, study PRJNA531348) | freshwater metagenome | isolation source: freshwater sample F1-140 | place: China: Fuxian Lake, Yuxi | collected 2017-12-25 | reverse complement strand
TAGCGCAAGTTAGTTACAACTTGCTTCGCCACTCCCAGCAATAACATCAACACCCGTTTCATTCCAGCTAACTTTCTTATTGAGAAAATCAACTGTAACTACATTTATGCCCCACTCCAAAACAACGTAGCCACTTTTATTCACAGTTCTCTTTAAATTTCGAATATCTGTAATATTGTAAACATTAATTCCTTTCGCATTCCAATCTGCATCCATAGTAACGCCACCGCAAAAGTCATCATCACAATTTAAGTGTAGCAATTTATTGTATGAGGCTTTGGGATTTTTATATTGGAGTTTTATAGGAACGTGGACGGCAACAAAATCGTTATTTTGCATACATAGTCTGTCAACTTTTATTGTTTCAGCATAAGCATTCCCTGCAAACAACATTGCCGTTAGTAATGCTGTAATTAGTTTTTTCATAGTATGACCTGTTTTATCAAGCTCATTATGTATTCCAAATCTTTATCACTCGTAACATTTATTTCATAATCGCCTGTGCCCCAATGTCCAGTATTACTCACATCCCTAGCAAGCTCTCTTGCATCATCTAATGTGCCAAACTTAGCCCCAATCCACATTCGTATTTGTTTCTTCTGCATATCCATGCATACTATGTTGCGATCTTTTCTAAAAGCCAGGTAAAGTTTTGTTGCGTTAACTTCAATATCGTCAGCTAAATTAAGTATTGCATATCTAAACTTATAGTAAAGTTCTCTTGTTTCATCGCTACCCCTAACAAGTAAATCATCTTCTGTATAAACTTTAATTTCATCACTTACTTTTTTAGACAATGGGTATTGTTGTGGTGCAGACTTGATGCTGGCTGCTGCGCTTGTTTTTTTAATAGGTATTACAGCAATAGTGCCATTCTCGTATTGCTTAACTTCCCACAGTTCAATAGCTATATCTTTAAAGTTAGTTGATTGTTTTTGATAATCTGTAAAAGCTGTTGATACAAAAACAACTCGCGTTTGTGTCCAATCAACATCCTTGCGTTGTAAGTTTTGTTTAAGTCTCTCGTTGTATTCGACAATAAAGTCCGCTTTGTTTTCTAACATCAAGCTCAAGTATGCAAAGCCTTGCTCAATAGCACTTATGTTCCTTTCACGTTTAAACTCAATAATAATAAAAGCATTCGTTTGCTTATCATAAGCCAGCGTATCAATGCGCTTGTCCTTAATCGTAAACTCACTTTTAACAACTGTAAGCCCCATCAACTCTTCTAAGTTAGCTTCAAACAAATTTTGTATGTCGCGCTCTAACTTAAATGCTTTTTCATTAAGCGCATTTAACTTTAAATTTTCTGTTTTTTTGTATAACTTCATCGCTAAATCACCTCATAACCAATTTTCACTATGCTCTTTTGTATCACTGTTTGCAACTGGCATACTTACAGATAGCTGTGCAATAAATTTACGTATAGCCGCCACCTCTACTCTGCTTGTTTAATTTAGCCAGTAAACCTTTCAGCTTTATCCCTTCAGCACTTTCACTAAAAGCCTTCTGTTCAGCCGCAATCTTATCTAATGCTGTTTGTAGCACTGTGCGTTTAATGTCCTCTTTGCTCACTTTTGCATTAGCGCCTTCCGTTAGCTTTTGCGTGCTTCTGCTTGTCACCAAGCGTGCCTGTCCAAGTGCCCCAAACGCATCTCTGTCCAACCAAACCTTACCATCCTCATTTTCAGCAACGTATTGCTTTATGTGCGCCAGTGCAGCATCGTATTCAGCATTTGCCAATACACGTAAATTTTTTGCACTATTTACTGTTAGTGCTTTGTCTGCACGTGCCGTCAGTAAATCAGCACGTTTAAGCATTCCCTCATACTCTGCCAGTGCCGTAGGCTTGTTATCAAAAAACTTACGTCTATCTTGTTCAGCCGCCCATAGCTGTTCGTATTCAGCTACAGCGTCCAAACCTAATACGTTTTCTAAATCACGTAAGCTAACGTTCTTACCTTTAGCAAGTTTTGTCAGTAGTGCTGTAATTTTTGTGGGTTGTAGTTTTTGCATACGTCTGCTGCTTGCGTTAGGCGTGCTTTACACTGTTTGTTGTGGGGTGGGCTGGTGCTTGTATTAGTTAAAGTTGCTGTGCTGTTTTAGCGTGCCTTACGCATAGCAACTACCCTTTCCTAATCGCCCTTGTCTTTCTTAACGCATCTTCAATACTGCCACCGCCAGCAATCTCACTCGCCTTACCTCGCATTTCAATGTGCTCATAATGCTCTTTAATCATAGCCTCGCTTGTGCCCATATGCTTAGCCAATACATACGTAGTAATTTTTGTGTCCGTTAGTGTCATTGTTGCGTATGTATGCCTGCAACTGTAAAGCGTGCGCTCTATGCCATTGCGTTTATCTACTAACAGCTTTGCTTGTCTAAGCATTCGCTTAAACACCCTGCCAAACGCTGTAGTCATATCCTTTCCGTTCATTCTAAATACGTATTCGTCACTGCCTAATGCAATCACTTCTTCAAACGTCATCCCTTTCAGCACGTCGTTATTTTCTTGTATGCGTTGCAAATAACGTGCAACCCTGTGCCTAACCGTCACTTCCCTGTATTTTTTTGTTTTACCAATTACGTTTAACGACAGATATTGTTTGCCGTCTTTCTCAAAAAACGCAATGTTCCTCCATTTCAAGTCCATTGCTTCTGTGCCTGCACGTATCCCTGTGTTCACAAGTATTAACACATAATCACGCAGCAACAAACGTAATGCCGTATCGTGTCCTTTTCGTGCCTGTTTAACCCAAGTGCGCATATATTTGTATAGCGCCACGTATTCTTCTTTTGTAAAGTCTGTGCCTTTGTTCGCACTTAAGCCTTCGTTTTTTAAATACGGTATTTGTGATTTTGTAATGTAGCCTCGTTCCAGTGCTGTATCAAACACCCTGTTAAGTGCTGCATTGTGTGTGTTGATTGTGCTTGCGTTAGGTATTCTGCCAAATTCTTTAATACGCCAATCATTAAATTTTTTAACAACAAAGTAATCAATACTGTCGATATTGTAAGCACCAAAAAATTTATTCACGTAATTGTCCATTGCACGTATGTAGTCTTTATAAACAACTTTACCTACGTTGTTGTCTAATAAGTCCTGCAATGTTTTGATCGTCAGCTTGGCTACTGCACTGAAGCGCTTGCTGACAACTGGGATTTTATGTCGCTCTTTAAACCAAGCGTCTGTCACTATATCAACAGCTTTTAATTTTGCTTTGTCTAAATCTTCGCATTTAGTCGTTGTTCTGTGCCATTTGTTGTCTGCTTTATAGCGAACAAACCAGAAAGAAGTTGTAGGGCGCTTGTATAAAGTCGCCTTACCTTCCAATATATGCACTGTATGTGGGGCTTTTTGTGGCATTGTGGGCGAAAAATCACTCCGTTAAACACACAAAAGTAAGTGTATGCTCATACCCTATTTTGTGCAACGTTTGTGCAACGCGAAAAATAGGCAAAAAAAATGACTTACTTTTACGTAAGTCATTGATTTTATTGTGGTGCCCGGGGCCGGAATCGAACCGGCACGCATTGCTGCGCGGGATTTTTAGTCCCGTGCGTCTACCAATTCCGCCACCCGGGCATTATTGAAAAATACATTGCTGTATAATTTGCGATTTCGCTATTATAACAAGCTCTGGGAATTATGCGTACAGAAGATTTCGATTTTTATTTACCCGATGCATTAATTGCCCAGCACCCCACCTTTGAGCGAACCGCCAGCCGCATGTTGCACCTTAATGGCGAGGACGGCAGCCTCAGTGACAAACAATTTCTGGATTTAGTGGATAGTCTAGCCACCGGCGATTTGTTGGTGTTTAACGATACCCGCGTGATTAAAGCCCGGCTATTTGGACATAAACACAGCGGCGGCAATGTGGAGGTGCTGATCGAGCGCGTGATTAATACGCACACCGCTTACGCGCATGTGCGCGCCTCACGCGCGCCCAAGGTAGGCAGTTTAATTAGGCTATCGGATGCCTTTGATGCCAAAATCACTGCTCGCCATGATGATTTATTTGAACTTCGTTTTTTGAGTGACACGGCGGTATTGGATTTACTGGAACAGCACGGCGCCCTGCCTTTGCCGCCTTACATCACCCACGCGGCCACCAGCGAGGACGAAGCGCGTTATCAAACCGTGTTTAGCAAGCACCTTGGGGCGGTCGCCGCACCGACGGCAGGCTTGCATTTTAATGAGGCCATGTTGGCTAGCCTTAAAGAGCAAGGCATAGCCATCGCTTACGTCACCTTGCACGTAGGCGCAGGCACGTTTCAGCCAGTACGGGTGGACAACATACAAGATCATAAAATGCACAGCGAGTTGTACAGCATCCCGCAAGCCACGGTGGACTTAATTTTGCAAACCAAACAGCAAGGCGGTAAGGTTACTGCAGTGGGTACCACGGCGTTACGGGCACTGGAAAGCGCTGCCAAGCTTTATGAAGGCGCAAACGGCTTGCTGCAAGCCGGCAGTGGCGACACCGATATATTCATCACCCCCGGTTACGCATTTAAGGTGGTGGATCGCTTGTTTACCAATTTCCATCTACCCAAAAGCACGCTGCTTATGTTAGTGTCGGCTTTCGCTGGCATGGCGAATATTAAAGCGGCTTATGCGCATGCCATCGCCCAGCAGTACCGTTTTTTTAGTTACGGCGATGCTATGTTGATTGAAAAACAAAACAAGCCTGAATCCGGACCCAGCATTTAAATGAACACAAGCTTTATAGACTACACTCAGCATGCTTACATTAAGCCTTACCCATAACCCATCATAGAAAGAATTCTTATGCGTATTTCCACCGCTCTACTTTCCTTGGCTTTAGCCACCATTTGGCCAAGCGCGCAGGCCGAAATTTTGACCGAAGCACAACCGGGCATCAAAATTCCATTGGTCAAAAAACCCACTACACGGCCCATGACCGTGGCGCATGTGGCCGGCTTTAAACGCTATTACATTGCCGACGGCGGCTTGGCGCCTATGGGCAGCGAGTTCGAGGCGCCCATTTCAAAATCGCTGATACACGCCTACGACGAGCAAGGCCAATACGTCAATTCAGCCCGCCCAGGTTACGATAACCGTTCCATTTATTACAACAGCAACAGCCGTAAATTAGAAACCATTACCTATAACATTTCCAGCTACGGCGGCTTCTCACCCAACACCGGCATCTTTTCCATTGATTTAAGCGAGACTGGTGAACCAAAAGACACTTCAAATGACGTGTCTGGCTTTAACCCCGCATTTGGTGACATCAACACCATGCCCAGCTACAACCCGGACAGTCGTCTGTATTATGCCAAGCAGGGTCGCAGCAACAAGGTATTGGTGGTCGACTTAAAATTACGCGAACCGGTCAGTGAAATCGCACTGGATTTAACTAAAGCCGGGGTAGCCAGTGATGAGGTCAGTGATTATTTCGTGGCTTACACGGGGGTGGCAGAGCAAGAATTACTCTTGCTGGACATCGATCACAAAGCCATCTTGGTGTTTAATTTAAGCGGTCAATACCAAGGCAAGAGTGCCTTACCTAAAGACTTAAAATTACGTTCGCACAATCACCTTAATGGCACAGGCTATGCCAATGGCATGCTGTTTGTTTACCACGAATCCGAAGGCGAGTTTGGCACCTATTACGGCTTTAAGGTCATTAAAAGCAATTAAGGACTGGTGCCAAGCATAAAAAAACCGCCCTAAGGCGGTTTTTTTATTGCAAATTAAAATGCGATTAGTTGCCTAGCTTCGCTGCAACCTTGCCAGATACCATACCAAATACGGCACCTAACACAGTTGACACAGCCACCAATAACACTGGGTTAGTCATGTCTAATAGGGTTGCATTGGCTGCTGTACCTGCGGTTAAAGCAAGACCCGCTGTTGCTGCATAACCGTACACATTAGCAGGCACCACTGACAGTAAATTATTACCGGCCAAGGCCACCAATGGGAACACAGTTGCTGCAATAATTACTGGAGCAGATAAAGCACCTAGACTAGCTAAGGCGCCAGCGTTGACTAAGTACAAGGCTACACCGGCCATAACCGCACCGAAAATCATCCCTGCAATAGTTTTTTGCAATGCGGCATCGTCCGCACCAGAGTGGAAATAGCAACCCCAAGCAATAAAACCAACCCATACCAAAGCAACACTAGCCAGTGGGTTTAATGCTACAAAAGCCCACACACCGCCTAAAACAGCAATACTTAATGCAAGTCCAGTTAATTTCGACATACTTAATTCTCCTAAATTGTTATATAAATTGAGTAGCAAGTTGATGCGAACAGCGGCGAGATATGCGAGGCTTATTTTTACTTAAGTTGCCTTGTCATAAAAACGCTAGCGAAATACTGAACGATTTTCACAAAAATGTAAACTTTTTTTAGTGCTTATATTGCAAAGCAACCGGAAATGCTAGCTAACACACTGTTTTTATGCATGTATTTATAGGAAAATAATTGCATTATTTAGGCTTATATCGGGGGTTTTAGGCTGAAATCGGCATTATTTTATGGGTAAGCCCAATGCTTACGCCAAGTGAGCAAAACTAAATTAGGGTAAGCGGCTTGACCTAAACTGCCGTTGTATCGACCCAATGCCCGAAAAAGGTCGCCGTGTTCCAAGTCTAAATAGTGCCTTAGAATAGTGCAGCCGTAGCGTAAATTGGTACGCAACAAAAACAAATTATGCTCAGGGACACCAATAACACGTGGCCAAAACGGCATAATCTGCATAAAACCTCGGGCACCGGCGGCCGACACGGCATACTTATTAAAGCCACTTTCCGCCTGTATTAGCCCTAAAACCAGCTGCGGATCAAGGCCAGCACGGCTGGCTTCATAGTGCACGGTGCGCAGCAAATCTTCACGGTAAGTGGCATTGGGGACATGCTTTTTAAGGCGCGCCGACATGGTGTTTAACCAAACCTCACCTTCTTTGCTCGAAGGAAAACTCAGCTTAAGCGGGGCTTTATCGCTGATGCTGCGTTGCATCATGGCTTTTACTGCATGGGATAAGGGCTCTTCAATCTGCGATCCGGCCTGACTGCTAGTGGCCACTAAACATCCTAATAGCAGCCAGCCTAACATTTGCATGATGCGGCGCATGGTGTGCTTATGCCATTTTTTGCATGAATTCCAGCACTTGATTTAAAGGCACAGACTGCGCTTGCTCGGCATTTCGTGCTTTGTATTCCACCGTGCCTTCAGCCAAGCCACGCTCGCCTATTACCAAGCGATGCGGCACACCCATTAAATCGGCCTCGGCAAACATCACCCCAGGACGCTCGCCCCTGTCGTCTAGCAAGGCATCGATCCCAGCGGCTTGTAGGTCCGCATACAGTTGATGCGCGGCTTGTTGCACCGCTGCCGATTTATCAAAGCCTATCGGACAAATGGCCACGGTAAACGGCGCCATGCTGGCCGGGAAAATAATACCGCGCTCGTCAAAACCCTGTTCAATCGCGGCGCCGACGATGCGCGACACGCCTATGCCATAGCAACCCATTTCCATCACTTGCGTCTGGCCATTTTCATCTAAATAGCTGGCGTTCATGGCGGCCGCGTATTTAGTCCGCAATTGAAAAATATGGCCGACCTCTATGCCGCGGCAAAGCGACAAGCTGCCTTTGCCGTCTGGACTGGCGTCGCCCGCCACCACATTGCGGATGTCAGCCACCAAACTAGGTTCGGCTAAATCACGGCCAAAATTAACCCCGCTTAAATGCAACTTAGGCTTGTTGGCACCACAGACAAAATCGCTCATGGCCGCCACGGTTTTATCGGCAATCACGGTCACGTTAGCGGCCACATTGACTGGGCCGATAAACCCCGGCGGGCAATTTAAATGGGCGCGTATCTCTTCTTCGCTGGCCAAACGGAAATCGGCCCAACCGTCTAATTTAGCCAATTTCACTTCGTTTAAATTGTGATCACCGCGCAACAAGGCCAAACAGAACTGGCCAGTGCCATCGGCTTTTTTAACCATCAAGGCAATGGCTTTGACCGTTTGCGTAATGCTGATATTAAGTAAAGCCGCCACATCCGCACAGGCAGTTTGCTTAGGTGTGTCCACTTCTTGCATGAGCGCCGTGGCCGCCTGACGTGGCGTTAAGGTGACGGCTTCAGCCAATTCCACGTTAGCAGCGTAATCGGAATGCTCACAATACGCCAAACCGTCTTCACCGGAGTCGGCCAAAACATGAAACTCGTGCGAACCGTCGCCACCGATGGCCCCGGTATCGGCTTTTACGGCACGGAATTTTAAGCCTAAGCGATTGAAAATCGAACTGTAGGTTTGATACATGGTGGCGTAAGTTTGCTCTAGCGAAGCCATATCGGTATGGAACGAATAGGCATCTTTCATCATAAACTCACGGGCCCGCATAACGCCAAAACGCGGGCGAATTTCATCGCGGAACTTGGTTTGAATTTGATAAAAATTAAGCGGCAATTGCTTGTAACTGCGAATTTCCGAACGGGCGATATCGGTAATCACCTCTTCATGGGTGGGGCCAAAACAAAATTCGCGCTCATGCCTATCGGTAATTTTAAGCATCTGCGGGCCAAATACCGCCCAACGGCCGGTTTCATCCCACAACTCGCGCGGCTGCACCGCTGGCATCAACAATTCCAGCGCGCCGGCTTTATTCATTTCCTCACGCACGATGGCTTCCACTTTACGCAATACCCGCAAGCCTAAAGGCATCCAACTGTACAGACCTGAGCCTAAGCGCTTAATTAAGCCGGCGCGCACCATCAAAATATGGCTTTGCAACTCCGCGTCGTTGGGAGCTTCTTTTTGGGTGTTGAAGAAAAATTGTGAGGCGCGCATGGTGAAGTCAAATCGGGTCAAAAGTAAAAGTGGCAATTTTACCTTTTAACCGCCCTTTCGTCAGCATTAGTTATTGGGATTGGACGGTAACGCCGCTAAGGCTTGCATGGCCAAACGCAAATCGTGCCAGGCCTGCGCTTTGTCCAAAGGCTGGGCTAATAAATGCGCCAAATCATGCGTGGCGACCAAAGTCAGTCCATGGCATGGGTGCAATTGCCCGCGCAAGGTCGGCAAACTTGCATTGGATGCCAACAGCTGTTGTGCCGCCGCCTCCCCGAAAGCGATGGCTATTTTTGCTTGACTTGCTTGCAGCGCCGTCAAAGGATGGTCTATCGCCTGCGGGGCTTGGACAGCCAAACGCATGGCCTTAGCCATGTTCTGCAGCAATTGCGCTTCGTGCTCGGTCAACTTGGCTTGCGCCAAGATAAATAAGCAAGCGCCGTCCTCGCTGCTGACCTGCGTCCAAGCAAGGACCGCCTCTGGCACAGGCAAGACTGGCGCCGCTGGACTATCAGAGGGATTGGCTGGCAGGGTTGCCGAGCTTAACGCTTCGGGCGCAACGGGCACGGTAGTAGGCAAGCCACTGCGCAAATGCCACACAGGCAACAATTCCAATTCTCGCAACACGTCTTCTCGCGTCATCGCACTGGCTGTTTCGTCTTTTATCATATGGCCAAGCCCATTAACACAGCGTCTTCGCGGCCGTTTGCGGCGGGATAATAATTACGTCGTATCGCCATCTCGTTAAAACCCATGTTTTCGTACAAGGCGATAGCACTGCCATTGCTCACACGTACTTCTAGAAACACATTGGCTGCCTGTTGGTCTTTGGCCAGGTCTATCATGTGCTGCAACAAACAGCGTCCTAAGCCTTGCTTTTGGTAAGCTTGGGCTATGCTTAAATTAAGCAAATGCGCTTCATCCAAGACCAGCATCAGCAGCGCATAGCCTATGATCTTCTGCTCACGCAACAACACCCAGGCCGAGTGGGCGGCATGCAATGAATCGCTAAAGTTACCCCGCGTCCAAGGGTAGGGGTAAATGAGCGGCTCTATCGCCATGATCGCATCTAAATCAGTCGGCTGCATGGGTCGAAAATGGTCACCAGCCATTAAACCGTAGGGCATACTGGGTTTTAGCATGTCAGTTGCAAGCCTTGTTCACGCTCGGCCGTTTTAAGCGCCACCCGATTGCGTATATAAATCGGCAGGGCCGTGCCCGCCGGCATGGCCAGTCCATTGGCAAAATCAGCTTGCGCTAAAGCCAATATAGCCATGGCTGACGGCAAGCACTGCGGCTGGGTATGGCCTAACTGCCCCGCATAAACGGCGCCCAGTGCCGGGCCATAGCTTTGCCAACCGCTGCCGGCCCCAGTCCAATCGTTGCCTACCACGGCCGGCACCGCGTCTGGTTTACACACCGTGGGCTCTGCCTCCGTTTGCCATGCCGCCCCGACCTTTTCATAAGCGGCGTGATACACCTCGCCCATGCGCGCATCCAAACAAGCGATGACTTTACTGGCGCCACTGGCTTGGGCTAAGGCCAACAAGGTGCACACACCCTGCACCGGCAAATTAGCACCCAGACCTAAACCTTGGGCGACCCCAGCGGCGATGCGCACGCCGGTAAACGACCCCGGACCGGCGCCAAAAGCCAGCCCATGTAGATCGCTTAATTGCAAATCGGCTTGCGCTAGCAAGCCTTGTATCTGCGGCAAAATAAGTTGCGAATGACTTTGTCCCGCCTTGACATCAAACACATAGGACACATCCCCCTTCATCAAGGCCAGCGACAAGTATTCAGTGGAGGTATCGAATGCAAGTAAATTCACGTTAAATTAATGCTCATTTTTATCAGCTGCTATTTTGCCACGCATCTGCTTAATTTGCCCACGTTGCGTTTTACTTTGCAAGCGCCTTTGCTTGGATCCATAACTAGGCCGGGTGGCGTAACGGGTGGGCAACACCTTGTTGGCCGCATTCACGATGTCGTGCAAACGCTGAATGGCGTCTCGCTTATTCGCCTCTTGGGTACGGTATTGCTGGGCCTTCAACACCAACACGCCTTGCTCACTGATGCGACTGTCTTTTAATTGCAGCAAACGCTGCTTCAAGGCATCCGATAAAGCAGAGGCGACAATGTCAAAACGCAAATGAATCGCACTGGACACCTTGTTGACATTTTGCCCACCCGCCCCTTGCGCGCGTATGGCGCTTAAGTGGTAGTCGGTTTCAGGTATAAGTATCATCAACCTTCAGCCGCCATTTGAAAAAATGCCTGCACCTCGGCTAAATCACGCGTGCGTTTAAACGGTGGCAAACTTTGCCAGATTTTTTTACCGTAGCTTTTGCTGATTAAACGCGGGTCACACAGCATCAACACACCTCGGTCTTGTTCATCGCGTATCAAACGGCCAGCGCCTTGCTTTAAAGTGATCACCGAATACGGTAACTGGTATTCCATGAAAGCATTTTTACCTTCGGCATTGAGTTTATCCACCCGCGCAGACAGCACCGGGTCATCTGGCGGAGCAAACGGCAGTTTATCAATGATGACCACGCTCAAGGCTTCGCCGCGCACGTCCACGCCTTCCCAAAAACTTTGCGAACCGACCAGCACCGCGTTGCCTAATAGACGAAACCTATCCAACAATTCGCTACGCGAACTTTCACCTTGCAACAACAAAGGACTTTCTATGCCATTTTCAGCAAAAGCCTCTTTCAATAAAGCATGCATTTCACGCATGGCACGCAAACTGGTCGACAGCACAAACGCCCTGCCGCCACTGGCTTGCAAAACCGGCAGAGCGGCGGCCACCACGCAGGCGGCATAGCTAGGACTGTTAGGATCTGGCATGTCTGTTGGCACATAGAGCAAGGCCTGTGCGGGGTAATTGAAGGGACTTTCCCAGAAACCCGTTTTGGCCGCTTGCAAGCCCATTTGCGCCTGATAATGGCTAAAGTCACTTTTTACCGCCAAGGTCGCTGAGGTGAATACCCAAGCACGCGGCTGGGCATTAAGCTGCTTAGCAAAGCCTTCCGCCACACTCAAAGGCGTGGCATGCAGTTGCACAGAATGGCTGAACACCTCCACCCAACGCACCAAATTCTGATTTTTAGCCGATTGCCAACGGCTAAATAAATCTTCCAAGACTAAGCTACGTTGCCAGCACTTCTCTAATAAGGGATCGCGGGCGGCTTGCGTCTCCAGCACTTGGGCTAAGCCTTGCAGTTGTTCTAGCAGGTGTTGTAAGGCAGGATCAAAGCCTTTTATGGCCAAGGCTTTTTCAAGCGGCAAACGCGTGCCTTCGTAGGCAAACACCAAACGAAAATCTTTGGCGGCTTTTTCTAAAATAGGCAGCGCTTGGCCCAAGGCCACGCAATCTTTAGCCAAACTGACGTAAGCCGCCGTGCAATCGTGCGCCAATTCTAAAACTTGACTGGTCGAAACGTCTTCACCAAAAAACAAGCCAGCCACTTCAGGCAGTTGGTGCGCTTCATCGAAGATGACGGTATTGGCTGCGGGCAGTAATTCCGCCACGCCTTCGTCGCGCAACATGACGTCGGCAAAAAATAAATGGTGATTAACCACCACCACATCGGCCGCCAAGGCTTGTTTCCTGGCCTCCATGACAAAGCATTCTTTATAATTAGGGCAATCGCCACCCAAGCAACTATCCCGCGTGGAAGTGACGCTGGACCAAATCATGGCATTTTCCGGCACGCTATTGAGCTCGCTCTTATCGCCGCTTTTGCTGTTTTTGGCAAACGTTTGGATGACGTGCACATACTTAGCATCATCGCGCGAGGCAAACCGTCCCTCTTGCGCGGCACGCGCTAAATGGTAATGGCAGACGTAATTGGCCCGACCTTTTAACATGGCCACCGTGACCGGCACTTTTAAGGCATCACGCACATTAGGCAAATCACGACTAAACAATTGATCTTGTAAGTTTTTGGTGCCGGTGGAAATAATCACCTTGCCGCCACTTAACAAGGCCGGCACCAAATAGGCGAAGGTTTTGCCGGTACCGGTGCCCGCTTCTGCCACCAATTGGCCGTTATTTGCTATGGCATCGGCTATCGCCACAGCCATCTCCAACTGCTGGGTACGCTCACTAAACCCAGCAACATGCTGGGCCAACATGCCGTCTTTGGCAAAAACTTGAGCTAAGGTGTGTCTGGTCATAAAGGCGCTCATTATCCCACGACTTGCGCCTAAGGCATGCCGAAAAACAATTATTTAATCACCCAGTCTGGCTAAACAGCATTTAAAAATAGCAAGTAAAATCATATGGATAGCCAAAAATGGCGAGCCTGACCACACAATGCTATAATTCGGCCGTGAATAAAATGACTTTCCATCGTTACACTGTGTGCTTATTGCTGGCTTTGCTCAGCGCGCCTTGCTTGGCGCTCGAACCGGCTTTAAGCATGTCCGAGACCCTGGCCGAGGCCCCCGCGGCCAGCGAAGTCGCGGAAGCCAATTGGTCAGTACGGGCCGGCGAAGTGTTAATCAACGCCTTAAGCCTGACCGGTGTACGCTATAAATACGGCGGCAATTCCCCTGAAACAGGCTTTGATTGCAGCGGTTTTGTCCGCTACGTGTTTAAACAAGCCGCCAGCCTAAGCTTGCCGCACAGCGCCTTAGCCATTAGCCAACTAGGTAAAGCCGTGCCTAAAGATGAACTGCAACCCGGTGATTTGGTTTTTTTCAACACCTTGAGAAGTACCTTTTCACACGTGGGCATATACTTGGGCGATAACCGTTTTATCCATTCCCCCAGTCGTGGCGGCAAAGTACGCGTGGAAAGTATGGACGATGTCTATTGGGCAAAAAACTTTAATGGTGCGCAGCGTATCGATCAAGCCAAGTAAGCCTGTTATTCATCCGAACCAACCCTCACCCGATCTATATGCCCCAAATCCCGCTCAGGATCTATGCGATCGCGCAGCAATTGCTTCACTTCTTTTGCTTCAGGAAAGCGCCCCGCGGCTTTTCGTGAAAACAATAATTGCTGATTGAGGGTGATATCAAAAATACCGTTACTGCCAGGCTTTAACGTTACCCCGGCTAAGTCTTGCTCAAAGGTCGTGAGTAGCTCTTGCGCTAACCAAGCGGCACGCAGTAGCCAGCGGCATTGCGTACAATAGCTAATTTCGATATGGTGTTGAGCCAATTTAACCACCCTTACTGGTATACTTTAACTTCAATGAAATGATACGGCAGGCCATATGGAACTAATGAAACAGCTTCTGTCATAGCGCTGTTGGCTTTTTCTGCTTAGGGATAATACACCATGCAAGCTAAAATTAAATATCAAGGTTTTACTAAAATTGGCTTAGTTTTCGCTGGCCTCATCGTCGGCCTCATGCTGAGTTTAACCTATTCTGCCGTGGCAGAAAAAATGGTTAAACCAGCATTGCCGATAGAAGACTTGCGCGCTTTTGCCGAAGTTTTTGGCAAAATAAAAAGCGACTACGTAGAACCGGTGGAAGACAAAAAACTTATTTCTGAAGCCATCAGCGGCATGTTAACCGGCTTAGATCCACACTCAAGCTATATGGATATCGACGCTTTTAAAGACATGCAAGCGGCCACACAAGGGGAATTTGGCGGGCTAGGCATAGAAGTGGGCATGGAAGACGGTTTGGTCAAAGTCATTTCACCGATTGAAGACTCGCCGGCTTACGCGGCTGGCATCAAGAGCGGTGACCTCATCATGAAATTGGATGAGAAATTGGTCAAAGGCATGAGCTTGAATGATGCGGTGAAAATCATGCGCGGCAAACCCGACACCTCCATCACCTTAACCATACTACGCAAAAATGAGGCCAAGCCATTATTGGTCACCTTGGTGCGGGCCATCATTAAAAACAAAAGTGTGAAATTTAAGATGACCGAGCCAGGCTACGCTTACGCGCGCATTACCCAATTCCAAGAACACACCGGCGCCGATTTGGCCAAAGCCATCAACAGCATGCACGCCGAAAACAAAGGCCCGTTCAAAGGCTTTGTCTTAGACCTGCGCAATGATCCTGGCGGCTTATTAAATGGTGCGGTGGGCGTTTCAGCGGCATTCTTACCTAAAAACACCTTGGTGGTGTATACCGAAGGCCGCGCGGCCGATTCAAAAATGAATTTAACCGTGAACCCAGAAAATTATGCGCGCGGTGGGGTGGAGAATGACTACATGCGCGATATTCCAGCCGATTTAAAAACCGTGCCCATGGTCGTCTTGATCAATTCAGGCTCAGCTTCGGCCTCAGAAATCGTCGCAGGCGCCTTGCAAGACCATAAACGCGCCACCTTAATTGGCGTACGCACCTTCGGTAAGGGGTCGGTGCAAACCATCATGCCTATGAATAATGGGGCGGCCATCAAACTCACCACGGCCCGTTATTTCACGCCTAAAGGCCGCTCAATTCAAGCCAAAGGCATAGAGCCAGACTATTACGTGGAAGACGGTACCGACCAATCCAACAACATACACGAAGCCGACTTGTCGCGTCACCTATCCAACCCCAAAGACGCGCAAGCTGGCGGGGCAGCCAAACCGGATGCAGGCGCAGCGGTGACAAAAGCAAAAGCGAATGAGAAAAAGTTTGCCGAAGCCATGGCACCCATCGAACCCACCAGCAAAGATGACTTGCAATTTACCCAAGCCATGAATTTCCTTAAAGGCAAACCGGTGATTAAATCCGAACCGCCAAAAGTAGACGCGGCGGCGACAAAATAAGCCTGATCATTAATGCCCTGCCCCGCCTTATTAGGCGGGGTTTTTCTACTGGTCGAGTGTTGCTACGCTATTGACCAATTACCTTATAAATCATTAGGTTACGTATAGATTTCAGCCCTAAGAAAAACACCCATTAGGCACCCATGCATGGCACAGGCAGGATGAGACACAAGCAAACACGCTTAACATTTAACCATTTCACCGGCTTCGCCGGTGAAATGTAAACCCAATTCAAAACCCTAAAACAAAAAATCAAACAGCAAACTTCAGACCGCAATGCCGCAAGGGCATTCCCGTCATTTCTAAACCTCAAAAATCTCGGCTTGAAATTCATGAAGGGTCTTCACCGTGGAATAACCCTGCTGAAGCAGCTTATTCACACGTGAAAAAATCAAAGGCGCTAGTGAACACACTGAATGAAAATGCCGATGCTGTCGTGGAAACTGATAACGGTGCCATCACCTAGAAAGACGGTGTAGTGGCCACCAGCACCATCATCCGTAGACGACCAGGATGCAGTTAGTTGCCAGCTAGGCGGCCATCCCCCACCATTTAGCGCATTATAAAGTGCTATGAATTCAGCTAGATCGGGTTGACGCCATGTACCTGCACTGTAGCCTAGTTCGGTGGATGCGCGACACATATCGCGAGCAGCGCCCCAGTTTCCCACTCTCATGTTAGGCCCCCAAGTAAGTCCACCTTGGGTGACGTAGCCACTTGGAAGCGTGGCCGTTGTGGCAGGGAACGCCGCGGTCACTACGCCTGAATTGGCGGCATGGGTGGCCGCTGATGAAGCACCGGCTACGGTAAAGAAGTTGGCCGCTACACCGGTGAGGGTGTAGCCACTGCTGGCCGTTAAGGTCACGGTGGCAGTGTAAACGGTGTTATAGGCGAAGGTG
>SXGU01167224.1_pt1 | contig 16483 bp, 15 predicted proteins | sample 3174531 | NCBI WGS metagenome assembly SXGU01 (sample SAMN11356863, study PRJNA531348) | freshwater metagenome | isolation source: freshwater sample F1-140 | place: China: Fuxian Lake, Yuxi | collected 2017-12-25 | reverse complement strand
GCAAGGCTTTGGTCAGCAGGCGAAAAGCGTCAACCTTGACGCTCCGCTCGCCGGTCTGGGTTTTAAACAACACGCCTTCCGCACCGATGATGTCGCCTATATCCCATTTGTTGAACTGCTCGTTGTAAAAGCTTTCGGGCAGCGCATCGCGGGTGACATAAAGCTGTATTTGCCCGGACATATCCTGAATATGGCAAAAACTGGCTTTGCCCATCACCCGCCGGGTCATCATGCGCCCTGCCAGCTTTACCCGCAATGGTTCCGCTTCGAGTTCTTCCTTGGATTTTTCCGCGTATTCGGCTAAGAGTTCGCCTGCGACCACATTGCGGCGAAAATCGGTAGGGAAAGCAATGCCGCCGTTCTCGCGCAACTCGTTTAATTTACTGCGGCGTTGTTTGATTTGTTCTTGTTCGTCTTGTTGGATTTCGGACATGGGTTTAATTAAGTTAAAAGTTAAAATAATCTTTTTATTTCATTCATAAAATTTAAATAGTTGACAATTTATGTCTGTTTTCCTTGAGAACTTAGCGGAGTAGTTTTATTTTTCATTGTTGGATTGGAAATATTATCTTCAAGTAGCTCAAAATCCATTCGATAAATGTACATATCTTCAAAATAAACACTACCAATAAAATTTTTGCCGAGTCTCTTTTTTAGCCAAAGTTTTTCATCCCATAAAACAGTATCTCTTATGCTCAAGAAAGCCTTAAAAATCCGATTATGGGCGCCACTTACACTAATATCATGTAATGCAATAACCGCTTCATCGGGCTTTGCCGATTCATTAATATCGTCAATATGTCGGTAATAGTTTCTAGGTCCGTCAGTTTCAACGAGCGGTGAAATAAGGGTAAGTTTCCAAATTGTATCTTCGGCATCCAATAGCCAAAAAGCGGCTTGTACTTTTGCATCAGTTTGATCTAATCGCTTTATTAAAGACTCACCGGCTAAAAGCATCTCGTCTGAAAACCATTGCGTCATAAATATTTCTTTAGCCACGGCAGTACTCCTGATTCATTGTCGATAATTGCAGTGAAAAGATTATGCGCTTGTTGTTTTGTAATAACAGATTCATAACGCGACTCCTCTGACCATTCAATAACAGTTGCCCAATTCGATCTAAAAGCTTTGCTTTGTTTTTCCTGCTCGGATAGTTCTTGTTTTAACCCGGCTGTAACAAGCAGATTAGCAAGATTGTGGGTGTAACTATCATTGGCAAGTCTTTTGTTTGGAAAATCAAACGCTTTGACTTGCTTGGCAATACAGGCTTTCAATGTGCATTCCAGCGCATAGCCCGCTAAATAATAGGCTCCTTGATAACAATCAGCCTCTAAAAGAACCTCAGCCTCTTTAATTCTGATCGCGGCTAAATTTTCAAGTTCGGCTTTATTCATGATGGTTTTACAAACCGCTCTTCAAACTCGCCTCGATAAATTGATCCAAATCGCCATCCAATACCGCCTGAGTATTACCGGTTTCAACGCTGGTGCGCAAATCCTTAATCCGCGATTGGTCTAAAACATAAGATCGAATCTGGCTGCCCCAGCCTATATCCGACTTGGTATCTTCCAATGCCTGCTGGGTTTCGCTGCGTTTACGCATTTCCAATTCGTACAATTTGGCTTTCAATTGCTTCATCGCGGTGTCGCGGTTTTTATGCTGCGAACGATCGCTTTGGCATTGCACGACGATGCCGGTCGGATTATGAGTCATCCGCACCGCCGATTCGGTTTTGTTAATATGCTGACCGCCCGCGCCGCTGGCTCGGTAAACATCGATACGTATATCGGCGGGATTGATGTCGATGTCGATATCGTCGTCGATTTCCGGCGATACGAATACCGACGCGAACGAGGTATGGCGGCGATTGCCGGAATCGAACGGCGATTTCCTGACCAAACGATGCACGCCGGTTTCGGTGCGTAACCAGCCGAACGCATACTCGCCTTCGAACTTGATCGTGGCGCTTTTGATGCCGGCCACATCGCCTTGCGATTCTTCAATCAATTCGGTTTTAAAGCCTTTGCGTTCGCCCCAACGCAAATACATGCGTTCGATGATCGAGGCCCAATCCTGGGCTTCGGTGCCGCCTGAACCGGACTGTATATCCAAAAAGGCGTTATTGGCATCCATTTTCCCGGAGAACATCCGGCGAAATTCCAGGTCCGCGACTCTTTTTTCAAAGTCGGCCAGATCATCGACAACGGTTTCCACAGTGTCTTCATCGTCTTCTTCAACCGCCATCAGCAGCAGTTCTTCGGCGTCGGAAAGGCCGCGCTCCAGGTCGTTAATGGTGTTAACGATGACTTCCAGCTGGCCGCGTTCTTTACCTAAGGCTTGCGCCTCTTCGGGATTGTCCCAAATTTTCGGATTTTCGAGTTCCCTTAAAACTTCGACTAAACGTTCGCTTTTAACGTCAAAGTCAAAGATACCTCCTAAGGGCATCGCCACGGCTTTTTAGGTCGGCTATTTTATTTTTGATCGGATTTATTTCTTGCATGAGGGGATTTAACCAATGACAGTCATAACCAAACGCCTGTATTAGCGCCGGTCGAGGGAAATTTCAAAAGGGGGCAATTATAGCGGTCTGGAAAAGTTCTGTCTTATTTTTAGATGTAGACTGCCATGCAAACGCATTAAAACCCATGAAAACTCAAAGACAGAACAAATATCTTTGATTTACAAGAAACAAAGACCCGCGGATGGCAGGTAAAAATTACATGCCTTGCCGGGCATAATTAATGGGCGCTGTTTCATGAATGGGACGAATGAGATAGCCTTCAAAACTGAAGGCGAAGTGGTTGCAATAGACGGCAAAACTTCACGATGTTCAGACACGCTAAAACGCAAACCGCCTCTGCACCGGGCCAGCGCATAGGAAACTGTTTGGATGTTAGAGGTTTTGACCGATAAATTCCTATTTTTTTACAGTGCCGAGTTATCGGATGATTTTTCAAGAGTCAGAACAACAAAAAAACCAAGCATTAAATATCAATTACTTAAATTCATGACTGAGCTTTGGGAAAGTAACTTACAAAACGCTAAATTTTATAATTGCAGAATCAAGCACAATATGATAAAAGAGAACAAATTTTTTCATTTGTTTTATGACGCATAGAGTTTAACGGTCAAGTTTATAATAAGGCCTGTTTTTACTATAAAATAAACATAACTTATTGTTTTATCAATCAAAACAAATAAACCTCAGATTACATGCACGCTTTCCGATAACTATATTAGTTAGAGGCTAAGCGTAACGATTTAGCAAGATTAAAAATGCTAAAAAGTTAACACCACAAATTCAATGGCGGTAATGAAGCGTATGATTACCATCATTTCACAAATAACGGTAAAACAGCCGGTTTCAAACTCCGATTGTCTACACCTACGGTAAATGAGGTCGATAGCGAATATATGCTTTAGCCTGCGTTTGACCATTAAAGATCAATTCTTGTTTTCTACCTGTTTTTTACTACCGGTTTGGGTGTGAAATCGAGAACTGGCGCGAGGTCGAAAAAAAATTAAAACTAATACTTCTGGTTTCAAAATGCTGCGTAATTTTTTTTAGACCGTAATAATGTGGGTTGATTTAAGGTTATGGTGCGTAATATGAAACGAAACAAAATAGCTAAGACTCTTAGTCTGAACAAAATAATAGAGCACAAAAAACTTATTGCCTTTCATGAGGCAGGGCATGCGGCGGGCATTCACTTAAATAACAAAGCCAAGTACTTACCCTCCCTATCTTTTAAAATCATCTTTAAAGAGATGAGCTGCGTAATAGAAGCGGATACCAAGACGCATCAAATGCACCATAATGATTGTAGCGCAAGAGTAGAAGGAGGGCGTTTAGTTGAATTATTACCCTCTTTTATTTGCGGTCCGATACGAGAGTTAACAGAACATAAATATCCAGTAGCCCAATTTGAAAAAAGTCATCGGGTGAATTTTGAAACCGACATTATTAATCTTCTTATTGGCCCTCTGGCTGAGGCTAAATATGTCGCTCATACTGATGACGAGCTGTTTAACCATAAACTAGTCAATTTCAAAGCGTTAAAAAATTATGGCGGCAGTTCAGATATTTCTTTAACTAATGAATATTTACGCTACTTATCTGCTGATGAGCAGCGAAGAAATGAGATACTGAATGAATTGTTTCTTGAGGCTTTTAACTTTGTAAACGATGATGAAAACTGGGCAGCCATCACCAAACTGGCTCACTATATTCTTAATAGTCATAAAAGCGTTATTTATCATGAAGAAATTGTTTTAATGCTGGATCAAGCAATTATTAATTTTCAACATCAAATAGCTTCTATGCCAAGACATCCTCACTGTGGTTTTATGTACGCGGCAAAATATTAGTTTGTCATTAATCAGTGAGGCTCTATTTCCTTATCGTTCCAATGTTTGTTTTTATCAGTATTCGAGACTTGTCACGCCCGTTGAGAAATGGGCACCCAGCGCCATGGACGGCGAACATCATTCTGTTCATTTAGTCCGAATCGCTACGGCTCAAAGAGCGTCGAGCCTAAGGCTAAAAAATAACATACGTTCCGGTGGCGGGAGCTTTACGCCCTTCAGTTGCGCAAATTAGGTTAGTCGTAACCCAACATATTCGCGCAAAAATGCCGGCTTAGGCTAGCGCCAACCCGGCTTATCGTCCGTATAAGTTATTCAATTCAGTCATCCCGCAACCGCCAAAATCACCGCACCGGCTTTAAACACGGCGGTGGCGGGCCGACCTTGACTCAAACCCAGCGTTTCGACGCTGTCATTGGTCACGGTAGCGACAAGCTGTTCGCCGCCTTTTAGCTCAATATCCACTTCGGCGTTGACCGCGCCGGGTTTAACTTGCGTGACCGTACCTTGCAGTTGGTTACGCGCCGACAGCCGATAGCCGCCGAAATCGGTGACAATGATGATTTGCGGGGCCTTGACCATGGCGATCACGTCGAGACCGGCCTTGATTCCCAGAGCTTCCACGGAGTCTTTGGTAATAGCGGCGACGATGGTTTCTCCGCCCTTTAAGCCGATATGAACTTCGGCATTGACGGCGCCGATCAGTACGTCGTTGACGGTGCCGGTAAATTGATTACGTGCGCTTGCTTTCATGATGAATCTCCTCAGTTTTGATGGGGGGTTAATTTAATATCGAAGTGCCTTTGATCTGCACATAAACCGTCATGCCGATTCGCAAACCCAGCAATAACGCCGATTTGCGGGTGATATGCGCGAGCAGCGCCTTATTGCCGACCAGTACTTGCACCACAGTCTGACTGTCGCGACCGTCGGCAATACCGCTGATGACCGCGGGCAGTACATTGAGAATGCTGGTGGCGGTCGGCGCTTCAAGGGCGATGCTGACATCGCGGGCGTAAATTTGTATCCGTAATGGCGTACCGACCGGAGCGTCGACCGCCGGAATGCTGAGTGAGCCGCCGGCAAAAGCGACGCGGCTCAGATGATAATCGGCTTCATGCTCGGCGACGGTGGCCGGCCAAACCGTCGCGGCCTCCCGGTCTTGGGCCAGCGGCACATCGAGACGGCTTTGCGTTTCCGATAGCGGCCCCGAAGCCAGCGCCCGGCCATCTTCCAGAATCACCAGGGTATCGGCCAGCTGCGCAACTTCCTGTTGGGAGTGGGTCACGTACAGCACCGGAATGTCCAACTGCTGATGTAGACGGCTTAGAAACGGCAGGATTTCCTGCTTGCGCTTGAAATCCAGCGACGCCAGCGGTTCGTCCATCAGCAGGACTTCCGGATTAAGCGCCAGCGCGCGGGCGATGGCGACCCGTTGCCGTTCGCCGCCGGACAAGTGTCCCGGCATGCGTTCCATTAAGTGACCGATGCCCAACAATTCGACGGTTTGCTCCAGTTTGACCGTACCCGAATTTTGTTTAAGCCGCTTCAAGCCGTAATAGAGATTAGCCCGCACCGTTAAATGCGGAAACAAATTGGCTTCCTGGAATACATAGCCCAGCGGCCGTTTATAGGTAGGTAGAAACAAGCCGCATTCGCTGTCTTGCCAAATATGGCCGTTGATTTCAAGAAAGCCCTGCGGCGCATGTTGCAATCCGGCAATGCAACGCAGCAAAGTAGTTTTACCGGAGCCGGAATGGCCGAATAACACCGTAATGCCGGTACCCGGCAAGTGTAAATCGACATCCAATTTAAAATCGCCGTAATCGAGCAGGAAGCGGGCGTGAATGATGGTCATGACGGTTATTTAAGCGGATTGGCGACGGGGTGAGTTTTCAGTGCGGTATACAGCAGCATCAATACGCTAAACGCGAACAACAGCAAACCGCCCGCCAGCCAGTGGGCTTCGCTGTATTCCTGCGCTTCGACATGATTGTAGATTTGCACCGAGACTACCCGGGTTTTATCGGGAATATTACCACCGACCATCAATACTACGCCGAACTCGCCGACGGTATGGGCAAAACCTAAAATAGCGGCGGTCAGGAAACCGGGTTTCGCCAGCGGCATGACCACGCTGAAAAAAGTGTCCAACGGGCTAGCGCGCAAAGTAGCGGCGGCCTCCAGCGGCTGTTCGCCGATGCCGGTGAACGCGGCTTGCAGGGGCTGTACGACAAACGGCAGCGAATACAGCACCGACGCCACCACCAAACCGGGAAAGGTAAACGGCAAGGTGCCTAAACCCAACCAAGTCGTGAATTTGCCGATGGCTCCGGCCGGACCCATCAGCACCAATAAATAAAAACCCAATACCGTCGGCGGCAACACCAGCGGCAACGCGACAACCGTGTTGATGACGCCTTTCCAGCCGGAACGCGTCCGGGCCAACCACCAAGCCAGCGGGGTGCCGAACAGCAGCATCAGCAAAGTGGCTATTCCGGCGACTTTGAAGGTTAAAAATAAAGCGTCGAAATCGGCAGGACTCAGCATAAAAATATTCCGCTTACTTGGGCAGGTCGTAACCGTATTTTTCGATAACCGCCAAGGCTGGCGCCGATTTTAAATAGTTCAACAAGGCTATGGCTGCCGGGTTTTCAGCGCCCAGCGTCAGTAAAACCGCATCTTGCTTGATCGGCGCATGAAGATTGCTTGGGATAATCCAGCCTGAACCGGCGGCGATTTTGCCGTTTTCGATGACTTGCGATAACGCGACAAAGCCCAGCTCGGCGTTGCCGGTGCTGACGAATTGGTGGGCCTGCGCGATGTTTTCGCCCAAGACCAATAACGGGCCGAGCTTATCTTGCAAATTCAAGCCTTTTAACACCTCGATTGCGGCCGCTCCGTAGGGGGCCAGTTTGGGATCGGCCAAGGCGAGATGTTTAAAGCCGCCAGTGCTCAGAATTTTTCCCTGATCGTCGACATAGCCCGGCGTAGACGACCACAGCACCAGCTTGCCCAGTGCGTAAGTAAAATGACTGTTGTGCACCGCTAAACCGGCTTGCTCCAGTTTTTGCGGGCCTTTGTCGTCGGCCGACAACAGGACTTCAAACGGCGCGCCGTTTTCCAGTTGCGAAACGAATTTACCGGATGAACCGAACGATAATTTGGCGTTATGGCCGGTCGCTTTTTCAAATTCGGCGGCGATTTCGGTCATCGGCTTGCTGAAATTGGAAGCGACCGCGACCAGAACAGTCGCGGCCCAGTTGGCCTGGCTGAATAGCAGCAATGCTAAGGCCATGACTGTGCGGGGGAAAATGATGTTTAACATGAGCTATCTCCAAAGGTGAGGATCGGACGTTCAAGGAATCACAAAAAATAAAAACCAACAACGACATCGTTTTTTAGTTCGGTAACACTGGAGTAAATAAGCCCATCGAAAACCAGCGTCTTAAAATCTAAGCATGCTCTGCACATAAAAATAATCGATATCCTGCCCATTCGGCGCAGAAGGGGCTTTTTTGGCGAATTGGCCCTTGAACAAATGCGCCCAGCCGGTTTCCAAATTCAAGCTGCTGTTGACATCCCAACGCGTCGATAAGTCCAGCTGATGACCGACGAAATCGCCGCTACGGCCGGTTCTGTCCTGTAATCCCGACGTGGTCCAGGCGTCGGTCGCCGACGCCAGCCAAAATACCCGATGGCTAAGTATGGCTTGAACGTCGGAGCGCGGCGCAACGTTGATGCGGTAGCCGGGGCTGTTGATGTTGCTGCGGGCGAAGGCGCCGTAAATGCCGGTCGGGCCGTAGTCGAAACGGCGGGCGCCGTACAGGGTGTCGAAGCGCTGGTCTTTGCCGTCGTTAGGGTTGCTGTCGCCGCTGGCGTAGTCGTATTCGAGCGCCAGACGCGGCGTCCACGGCATGGCAAAGGTGTAACCGACATCGACATGCTGATACCAGGCCTGATGCTGTAAATCTCTGCCGTCATTGGCGGCTGTGGTCGCCCGCACCGTCCCGAGCTGGCCGATGGCTTCCAGTTGAAAGTCGAATGCCGACTTGGCCGGTTTGATAAAAAGGCGCATGCCGGGGGTGAAGTAGCGGCGATTACGGGTTTGATTGCGGGTGCCGTCGCTCTCGTCAAGATGGTACAGATAAACTTCGCTATTGATGCCCCAGCCCAGATTGTACAGTTCCAGAAAACCGCCGGAAAACAAAGTGTGAGTGTCTTCTTTGTCCCAATCGTGCTCTTCATTGATTATGTCGGTGGCCGCAGTCGGATAACGCAGCACTGGCATCGTGACAAAGCCGTTGAACTGCCAATTTTTGTAATCCGTCAATCGAAGGCGCCCGCCGGTAAAGCTGTTGACGGTGTTACGGAAATTATTTCTCGCCACCAATCGCCGACTGCCGAAATTCAGGGTTTGTCGGCCTGCGATGACTTCCGCGCCGAGGCCGCTGTAAAAAAGATTCTGGTCGGCCCAGGCCGCATAGCCTTGTAAAAAATCGGCTTGGTCGGCATGGGTGTTGTTGACGCCGGAACCGCTATCCGCGGCCAAGGCGCGGGCATCCAGAAACTCCGCGCCGAGGCGGAATTTACCCAGAGTGGCTTGCAGCCAAAAATCGGTCTGTAACGGGATTTGCTGGTCGCCGCCTTTAGCGTTGGCTTTATAAGTGCCGTCCATGGTTTCATAACGGCTGCGCTGCTCCACCGATACCGACAACCATTTCGGCAAGTTCAGCACATCATGCAGGTTCCACACCGGTTTTTCGTATTTATCGGAGCCCAGCAAGGCGTCGGACATCTGGCTGGCGAAGGAAGTAGACGGCGGTTTAGTGTAGCTTTTCTTTTCCGCGGCCTGAAGATCGTTGCTGCCGCCGACGCAAAAGCCGCCGGCAACAAGTAAACTGAGGGCATGGTTAATAGCGACACCGGCAAGTGGTTTTTTTGGCATAATCTAATGGCCTATAATTATTAGTATGAAATCTATATCAAGGTTGCTTGGCCGATATGCACAGAATTTTCAAAAAGACTGAAAAGCGGAAACGGCTTTAGTTTAATGCGTTATGTACAAAAGTAAACAATGAAACTAAAAACAAGCTGTTTCTTTATAGCAAACAATGTTGACGGCAACAAGCTGTAATCCCCCTGCAAAGCAGGCCACTTAGCTCTGGTGATTTATGGCCAAAACCCATTCCAATACCACCGTACCCACCTGGATCAAAGGCGAATTGCAGCTGGCCGACATGCTGGACAGCCGTATGATCGGCTTGCTAAAAGCGATAGAGCAAAGCGGTTCGATCAATCAGGCCGCCAAACAGGTGGGCTTGAGTTATAAAGGCGCGTGGCAAATCATTGAACGAGCCAATAACGGTGCGCCGAAAGCCTTAGTCAGCACCGCCACCGGCGGCAGCAAGGGCGGCGGCACTCGTTTAACCGAGGCGGGACGCCGTTTACTGGCGTTGTTTACCGATTTGGAACAGCAGCATCGGCAGTTTCTTGCACAGCTCAACCGCACTATGGCCGGTAATCCCGACACGGTTTTGCTGTTGCAACGCTTGGTGGTTAAAACCAGCGCTCGTAACCAGCTCTTTGGCAGCATCAGCGCTATTCACGTCGGTGCGGTGAATGTCGAAGTTGTTGTGAAATTGAAAGGAGGCGAACAGGTCATTACCGGTGTAACCCTGGACTCGCTGGGCAACCTCGGGCTACAGGTCGGAGACGATGCGGTCGTGCTGATCAACAGCGCTGAAATAACACTGATAACCGATGCCGATCCCAAGCAGGTGTCGGCGCGCAATTGTTTGTCCGGCAGTGTGATTCGTATACAACAGGACGAGGTGAATGCGGAGGTGATTGTTGTGCTGTCCGGCGGCGAAACCTTGACCGCCATGATTACGCGGCAGAGCGCGCAGATCCTGGCGCTGACGCCGGGCATGCGGGTATCGATGATGTTTAAAAGCAACGCGCCGGTGCTGGGCGTTATGCCTGCCCGTTAGCGCTTGATGTTATACACAGGCCGAATTATTTCCGGGTCTGAGTCCGCCATAACCTGACGATATTCTCGACATCCAAATCGTCAGGACCTTCCCGCCAGCCGGTGAAATAATCGACATCGTTGCTTTTCGGTTCGGGATCCGGCCGGTAAATCCGCACCCGCGCCGGTAGCGGCGTGGCCTCGCCTAAAACCAGGGCTTCGCCTCGGCCCAGCGAACTCAATATATCGGTCAGGTCGCCTTCGGCTTCCGGCACTAAGCCTCTGATATAAGCTTGGTCATCCGGATTGGTGGTGCGCAAACAAATAAACGAACTGCATTGCGACAACATAGTTTCCGATAACTCGGTAGGGCGCTGGCTGATAACGCCGATAGAAACCCCGTATTTACGGCCTTCTTTGGCGATGCGTTCCATCATTTTTTTAGCCCCGTCAAACGGGCCGCCTTTTTCCCTGGGAATATAGGCATGCGCTTCTTCGCAAATCAAGGTAATCGGAAAATCGCGGCGTTGAGGATTCCAGTAATTGAATTCATAGGCTAAACGACCGACTTGCGCGGAAACGGCGGGCCTGACGTCGGTCGGCACCGAGCTTAAATCGACCACGGTGATATTGGCTTTTTTCGCGCCCAAGCCGACAAATTGGCGCAGCAAATCGGCCATGCTTGCGGAATTATTACGGATTTTGGGTTTCAGTAAAAAATCGTAGCGGACATCGTTAAAGCGGCTTTGCATCCGGATTAAAAACTCGTCGAACTGGCCGAATAAAGCGCCCTGCACTTTGCCGAAATCCTTTCTTTCCTCGTTGGCGGCTTTAAATTGCATATACAGCTCGGCCAAAGAAAAATAGATCGGCGTATCGATCGAGACCGCGTTTAAGCCGATCTGCTTGGCTTCCTTGCGTTTAAGCTGTTGCAGCACCTCGCGCATAAACGACATTTGCATCGACGCGCCCCTATCGCCGCGATCTATAAACAAATCCACCAGTTCCGCGTAAGTCATCATCCAGTACGGCATTTCCATTTTCATCGCGTCAATATAGTTGACTTGATTATCGGGAAAGGCCGATTGCAGTACGCCGTTATCGTCTGTCCAGCAATACTCGCCGTGTAAATCCAACATAATCAGATGGCTTTTAGGCATGGCTTTAAGGGTATGTTGAATCAGGCTGGTGACGGTCCACGATTTACCGGAACCCGATTGCCCGAGAATCGCGAAATGACGGCCGTAAAGCGCGCGGGGATCCAAGCTTAAATGGTAGTCTGTATGCGATGATAATTGGCCCACAAAAAACCGGTAATCCCTGAATTTTGAGAAAATCGCATTGATTTCATTGATGCCTACCGCATAAACCTTGGCGCCCGGCGTCGGATAATGACGGACGCCGCGTACAAAAGAATCCTGACCTTGAATCTCGCCGACCGGAATCAGGGAAATAAATCGATCGGTCTGACGCGTATCGGTCCGATCGAAACGATCTTTTTCCCACATCTTAAACACCAGCGCCAGAACGCCGATATTGGCTTGCCGGATAAGCACATAGGAGCCGATATGACCGGCCAATATTTCCTCCTCGCCGATTTGAATCAACGGCGAATCGTTGGCGTGCTCCAGAGCCATGCGGGCCTCCATGCCGTCGCCGCGAACTTCGGATAAATAACCGATCAGGATACCGGTGTGTTGTTCAGACATGTTCGGCCCAATGATTTTTTGGATATGACAGCTAACCGCTCGAACAGGCTTACTTGTACCCTCTGGGTATTCCGGTCAGTTGTCATTTCCACGAGAAGAGAACTACAAAGACAATTTTTATCGTTTTACAATTTAAACATGTTGCATCAATTTCATAATTCCAGCCATTAACGCTATCGACGCGCCTAACATCGCACCTAATTTAATTGTCATGCGATATTCCGCCGCCTGCATCTCAGTGCGTATTGCCTGCATTTCAGCTCGCATCGATTGCATTTCCGCTTTCAATGTCAGCTCTAATTCTTTCAAATCGCTTTTTGTCATTATTTCGGTTTCGTCTTGAGCATTGCGAAACGCTTTAGCCATGCCTTCGGCTTGTTTTTCTTCAAATCCCGACTCTTTTAAAGTCTGTACAAACTGTAACGTATCAAATGTAACCACGCTCATTTTCACCTCCTACTCAATAAAACCGAAGTGTAGCACAACAAAAAACCGCATACCTTCGACAATCGTTATCTCCTATAATAGGCGGTTAAACTCGGCCAAGGAAATTTGGTTGTACCTTCTTAGCTGCATATCTTACAATCCTATCGGGTGAGCAGTAAGGTTACTAAGCTATTTGGATTCCCCCATCACATTAAAATAATATTTGGAGAGTATGGTATGTTTAAAATTCGTTCGCTAGTTGCCGCGTTGGCGCTGGCAAGTTCAATTTCGGTGGCTTCGGCTTGGGAAGCGTTACCTACGCAAGCGCCCTCGCCTGCCGATAATCCGACCACCGCGGCTAAAGTCGAGTTAGGTCAAATGCTTTATCATGACCCGCGTTTATCGTCTACCGGTACCGTTTCCTGTTCTTCTTGCCATAACACCATGCTGGGCGGCGAAGACAACCGGCCGAATGCAATGGGCGTTAACGGTCAAACCGGTGGCCGCAGCGCGCCGACCGTTTGGAATTCCGCGTTTAATACCGTCCAGTTTTGGGATGGCCGCGCCGCCAGCCTGGAAGACCAAGCCGCCGGTCCGGTGACCAATCCGATTGAAATGGGCATGAAAAATTGGGACGAAGTAGTTGCCCGTTTGCAGTCGATTGAAGGTTATAAAGAGCCTTTCGAGCAAGCTTTCGGCAAAGATTCAATCTCTAAAGAAACCGCGACTAAAGCCATTGCCGCTTACGAAAGAACTTTAATCACGCCGAACAGCCCTTATGACCGTTATGTGTCCGGCGAAAAATCGGCATTATCGGCGCAACAAATTCGCGGCATGGAAAAGGTTGCGGAATTGGGTTGCACCCATTGCCACAGCGGTCCGGCCTTTAACGGTCCGGGTACATTCCAAAAATTCCCTGCGATTCCCGACGGCTATTGGGAAGCGCAACATCATTTCAGCAAAGATAAAGGCTTGGCGGAAGTTAGCAAGAATCCGGCCGATGAACATTTATGGAAGGTTCCGACACTGCGTAACATCGCTTTGACCGCGCCTTATTTCCACAACGGCTCGGTTAAAACCCTGGATAAAGCGGTAACATTAATGGCCAGACTGCAATTGGGCAAGGATTTAAGCAAGGAAGAAGTGGCCGATATTGTCGCGTTTCTGGAAGGATTGACCGGCGAGTTTCCTAAACAAAAAATGCCGACTTTACCCGGCACATCGGGTTCTACTTTTAATTAAGCCTGGATTCGGGATTGACCGTCCGGTTGGTCCCCGTAAGTTAAAAGGGCGCATGACCTGCGCCCTTTTTTGCGTCGGTCCCCATGCATTACCCCTTACCCCATCGTTACATCAAAGGCTGCGTCGGCGCTTGCTTCGCGGCCCCCAGGTCAACAATAACACCCATCACTGCGAGTAAATGACAAATTTTAGAGATAAAGCCAACTTAATCTGGGACGTAGCGGACTTACTGCGGGGCGATTACAAACAATCCGATTACGGCAAAGTGATTTTGCCGATGACGGTGTTGCGCCGCCTCGATTGTATACTGGCGCCGAATAAACAAAAGGTGCTTGATTACCTGCCTAAAGTTGAAAAACTCTCCGACAGCGCCAAAGACCTCACCTTAAACAAAATAGCCGGAGCCAATTTTCATAATCGCAGCCAGTTCGATTTTGCCAAGCTGATCGCCGATCCCAGCCACATCGCCGCCAACCTGCGCAATCACATCAACGGTTATTCGGCTTCCGCCCGCGAAATTATCGAATATTTTAATTTCGACGATCAAATCGAACGCATGGACGACCCCAAGGCGGACATCCTGTTCCAGGTAGTCAAAAAGTTTGCCGAAATCGACTTAGCCAACATGGACAGCCTGCACATGGGCTATGTGTTTGAAGACCTGATCCGGCGTTTTGCCGAGCAATCCAACGAGACCGCCGGGGAACATTTCACGCCCCGAGAAGTGATCAAGCTGATGGTCAATGTGCTGTTCAATGCCGACCGTCAGTCGCTGACCCAAGCCGGTATCGTCAAAACCCTGTACGACCCGGCCTGCGGCACCGGCGGTATGCTCTCCATCGGCGAACAGCACCTGCTGGGCTTCAACCCCAACGCCAAATTGGAAGTGTTCGGGCAGGAGATCAACCCCGAATCCTACGCCATTTGCAAATCCGACATGCTGATTAAAGGCCAGAATCCCGCCAACATCAAATTCGGCAACACCTTTACCATGGATAGCTTAAGGGATGAAAAATTCGATTACATGCTGTCCAATCCGCCTTTTGGCGTCGATTGGAAAAAAGCCCAAAAAATCATCAGCGACGAACACGCAAAACTAGGCTATGCCGGGCGTTTCGGCGCAGGCTTGCCGCGCATCAATGACGGCTCCTTGCTATTTTTGCAGCACATGATCGCCAAAATGAAGCCGCGCGAAAACGGCGGCAGCCGTATCGGCATTGTCTTCAACGGCTCGCCGCTGTTTACCGGCCAAGCGGGCAACGGCGAAAGCAACATCCGCCAATGGATCATCGAAAACGACTGGCTGGAAACCATTATCGCGCTGCCCGACCAACTGTTTTACAACACCGGCATTTCCACCTATATCTGGATACTCAACAACCACAAAAGCCCCGAGCGCAAAGGCAAAATTCAACTGATCAACGCCACCGGCAGTAAAGACGAAGAACTGATAAAAGCCGGCAAGCGCGACCACAACCGTTTCTGGGAAAAAATGCCGCGCTCCTTGGGCAACAAGCGCAAGCAAATTCCCGAAAACGGCGACAGCAAAGGCATAGGCTTCATCACCAAACTGTACGGCGATTTTGTCGAAAACGAATTCGTCAAAATCCTGCCTAATGAATTTTTCGGCTATTGGCGGGTTACTGTCGAACAGCCTTTGGTAATGGAGAATGGAGAATTGAAAATGGATAATAAGGGGCGTGCTGTGGTCGATACCAGCTTGCGCGATTATGAAAATATTCCGTTTTTGCAAAAAGCGCCGAATGGAAAATTGATTCCGCAAAGCATTGAAGATTATTTTGCGCGGGAGGTTAAACCGCACTTGCCCGATGCCTGGATAGACGAAAGCAAAACCAAAATCGGCTATGAGATCAATTTCAGTAAATATTTTTACGAGTTTAAGCCGCTGCGTTCGTTGGCCGAGATTAAAGCCGATATTCTGGCGCTGGAAGAGAGTAGTTTGGAACTGGAAAAGCAGGCGCTCAAATGATGAGCGATAGTCAGCAAAATATCATTATCTACAACACTGCAGATGGCAAAGCCAGCGTCAAGCTCTACGCTCAAGATGGCATGGTCTGGATGAGTCAAAATCAGTTGGCGGAACTTTTTGACACCTCTGTGCCGAATATCAGTATGCACATAGCTAACATATTGAAAGAAGAAGAGTTAAAGGCTAGTTCAGTTATTAAGGAATACTTAACAACTGCCTCCGACGGCAAACAGTATCAAGTTGCCCATTACTCGCTGGAGATGATTCTCGCGATTGGCTTCCGAGTACGCAGCAAACGCGGCACTCAATTTCGAATATGGGCCAACCGCAATCTCAAGGAATACATGATTAAAGGCTTTGTCATGGATGACGAACGCCTGAAAAACCCGGATGGCAGACCAGACTATTTTGATGAACTGCTGGAACGTATCCGCGACATCCGAGCCTCGGAAAAACGCTTTTACCAAAAAGTGCGGGATTTGTTTGCGTTGAGCAGCGATTACGACAAAACCGATAAAGCCATGCAGATATTTTTTGCCGAAATTCAACTTTACCTTGCATTTGTCGGAGATGAAAAAGGCTACACACTGTGTAGCCTTTTGAGCTGGCCGCATATTACCATCATCGTTCCCACGCTCCGCGTCACTGCCATTAAGTTAAGGATGGACAGTCCCTTCTCCCTCCGGGAGAAGGTTAGGATGAGGGGATCAAATAAGGCTTTTTTCCTTATTTTTATTCTCCTCACCCCAACCCTCTCCAGCAGGAGAGGGAGCTTTTTTC
>SXGU01340868.1_pt1 | contig 16486 bp, 14 predicted proteins | sample 3174531 | NCBI WGS metagenome assembly SXGU01 (sample SAMN11356863, study PRJNA531348) | freshwater metagenome | isolation source: freshwater sample F1-140 | place: China: Fuxian Lake, Yuxi | collected 2017-12-25 | reverse complement strand
CACGGCGATTATGAGCTCGAGTCATTAACTGAAGAGTTAGTTGGTTGGTATAGCCTGGATGTTCTCAAAACTTTGCCGCACATCAGGAATCTTGATTGGTTGATTCCTCTGGCTTTAGACAATCAGGCTAAGTTAGCGGAATTTGAGTACGTGGAGGTGCGTTGAGCCATTAGCGATCACGCATACAAAAAATCGACCGTTACGGTCGATTTTTTGTGGTTCTGCGGCCCGGTCACGGAATGAAGCTTTGAGAGGGTTTTGGAGACCCTTTCTATATACCTATACACCCTGTTCCGGTCGGTTCGAACTTTGCGCCCATGAAGAGTTGCAACTGGCATCATATTAAGTACAATAACTACATATGTCTAGAAAACCTGGAGTAAAAGCTGTCGTTATTCATGAGGGAAAAATTCTCCTGGTACTACGTGACAATATTCCAACAATTTCATATCCAAATACCTGGAACACTCCGGGTGGCGGAATTGATGAGGGCGAATCACCCAAGGAGGCGATTGTTCGAGAGCTACAGGAAGAAATTAATCTTCTTCCCAAGGAAGTTATTGATACTGGAACTACGACGTACACAGACGGGAGCGTTGTTCATCGTTTCTTCGTTCCAGTGTCGGATCAAGAATTTTCATCCATTTATCTAGTTAGTGAAGGGCAGAAGATCGGTTGGTTCACACTAGATGAGCTTTTTCAGCTTGAGGTCTCTCCGCATTCAATGGTTTATTACAAGGCTCATGAGCAACAGATACCAGATCTTTTGGATGGCAAACGTGACTTTGTCTCTGTGAATTCGGAACTCAAGATTTAGATCTCAAACGCAAAAGCCCGGAACCAGATGGCTCCGAGCTTTTACTTGGTCATCCCCTGTCCCGGTCTGTAGGAACAGGTCGTGATGGTTCCGAGACTTGGGATCGAACCAAGATTCACGGCTTCAAAGGCCGCTGTCCTGCCATTAGACGATCTCGGAGTACGAGGCAGCGATTTATTTGGAATATTTCGTTGTCGTCGATTTCCGTCGGCCTCACCGTATCATAATACGCCTCGGCCTTACTCAATCGTCTCCTAGAACTATTCTCAAATAAATCGCTGCCTCTGTTCGCTGAGCGACTGTAAGATAATCGAAATTTCGCTTTTTTGCAACTTCGTGTATTCTTTGAACATTGTATGACTAAGGTAAATATCGCCCAGGGCGAGAATCGCAGGAAAGTAATTCGTGAGCTAGTAGATGGCCTTGGCCAGGCTTTTGTAGACAAGATTAAAGGCGCTAGGATGATCTTGATAAAGCCTGATTTAGTCCATCACGAACTCCAACTGGCGTCTGTACATGTTGACACTATCCGTGGGATTTTGGATGTTATTCGGATTTATACAAAAACCCCGGTGATAATTGCTGAGGCTGCTCATTTTGGCACCAAGGCCGGTTTTAGAAATTTTGGCTACGAGCGGCTGGTTGAGCATTATCCGGAGGTCAGGCTGGTTGATTTGCAAGACGAGTCTTATGACGAACTAATGTTTGTTAGTTCAGACTCTGAAAGAACCATTATTCGTCGCCCTAAGTTAGTGCTTGAGGCTGATGTGACGATTTCAGTCTCTAATCTAAAAACTCACAAAGATTACGGTGCGGCTTTGTCGGTTACCAACTGGGCTGAGGGCACGATGCTTGTGCCTCCTAGGGTTACGGTTCATGGCACGGTCTGGTCACGCGCGCCTTGGTTGTCTCTTAACGGTCCGAGAACCATGCATGAAATGCTAGCATTTATTTATCAGCAAAAACCCTGTGACGTGGCGATTATCGATGGTATTCTAGCCATGGAAGGTGATGGCCCTGTACACGGCTTGCCGGTGGCTATGGGGGTAGCTTTGGCTGGCTTTGATGCGGTTGCCGTTGATGCCGTTGCAGCGACGCTTATCGGCCTTGATCCGCACGGCCTGGGCTACTTGGAGATGCTTGCGCAAGCAGGCAAGGGCGTAAACGAGATGTCTAAGCTCGATGTTCCACCCCTCCAGATTACCGAGCTCACGCGCTTATTCCAGCTACCAATCACAACGCGAGAACACTTGCTTGATTGGCAGCTCAATTGACCATCGAGCCCAATTCCTTCGCAGTCAAGATGGTAATTAATTCCGTACTGTTTATGTCCACCATCATCTTTCCCGGCCGCTTTCAACCTTTTCATAATGGTCATCTGATGGTCGTGCAAGGCATGATGAAAGTTTCTGACAATGTTGTCGTTGTGATTTGTGATGGTAAGAGCAACACTGACGACAACCTGTTTACGCTCGACGAGCGACGTGACATGATCGGGGCCGCACTGTTAGCGGCCGACATTATGGATGCCACCATTGCGGTTGTGCGTGACTCTGAATCAGATGAAGATTGGGTGCATCATGTGCTCGATGCGTCCGGCAACCCGACGGATCCGATGGTGTGGAGTGGTAATGACAACGTCCGTAGCCTGTTTGAGGCTAAGGGCCTCACTACAAAAAAGATTGTGCCTGTACCTGGGATTGTTGGGGCCGACATTCGACAGTTGATTCGTAGTCAAAACTCAGCTTGGCGCACCAAGATACCGGCTGGAGCACTAGATGTGATCGAAGCAACTCTAAAATAGTTGGTAGGTGGACTGCTCTTGAAGGGCAGTACAGGGCGTGATATTCTAGCCGTACAAAATACGAACATACCCCTAGAGCCCCCGCTCTTGGGGAAGTTCTTATTTGGTAAATCAGGATTAGAAATGATTTATTAATATTAGCAACGATTAGTAATCAGATATGCAGTTTAAACTTAAGTCTGATTACGCCCCGGCTGGTGATCAGCCTAAAGCGATAGCTCAACTCACGAACGGACTTCGTGATGGTTTAGGTCGCCAAACATTGCTCGGCGTAACTGGTTCGGGTAAGACCTTCACGATGGCAAATGTGATCCAGAACGTGCAGCGTCCTACGCTCGTGATAGCGCACAACAAAACTTTGGCGGCGCAGTTGTGTAACGAGTTTCGTGAATTTTTCCCTGATAACGTCGTGGAGTACTTCGTTTCTTATTACGATTACTATCAGCCAGAAGACTATTTGCCGCGTACGGATACATATATTGAGAAAGAAGCGACTATCAACCAAGAGATCGATCGTTTACGCCATGCTGCCACGCAAGCTTTATTAACGCGCAACGACGTGATTATCGTGGCTTCGGTGTCGTGTATCTACGGGTTGGGCTCGCCAGCTGAGTACGAAAAAGTTGTCATGCACGTGATTGCCGACCAAGGCATGAAGCGAGACGAGCTCATGCGCCGCATGATCGACATGCAATTCACACGTACCACCAGCGACATTACTCGTGGTCAGTTCCGAGCCCGCGGTGATGTGATCGAGATCATGCCGGTCAACGAAGAAGTTTTGTATCGGGTGGTGCTTGAGGGTGAGCTAGTTCGCGAGATTTTCAAGCTCGACGCTATTACCCGTGAAATGATCGAAAAAGTTCACGACATTTGGCTGTTCCCGGCCAAGCACTTTATGACCTCGCCGACCGAGCGCGAGCGTGCTTTGCGTGACATGGAGAACGAACTCAAACTTCGTCTAGATGAGCTCGACAAAGAAGGTAAGCTACTTGAGTACGAACGTTTGTCACGCCGTACGCGTTATGACATTGAGATGATTAGGAATATCGGTTTCTGTAATGGTATCGAAAACTATTCGCGGCATTTCGACGGTCGCGCACCGGGCGAGCCACCGTTCTCGTTGTTGTCGTATTTCCCTAAAGATTTTCTAACCGTCATCGACGAATCGCACGTCACGCTCCCGCAAATTGGTGGTATGTTCGCTGGCGATCAAGCCCGTAAACAAACGCTGGTCGAGCACGGCTTCCGCTTGCCCTCGGCCAAAGATAACCGGCCTCTCAAGTTTGAAGAGTTTATCGGAAAAGTTGGCCAGATGGTCATGGTCTCAGCTACCCCGGGTCCGTACGAAAGGGAAGTTTCAAACCAGATAGTTGAACAAATTATTCGCCCCACCGGCCTTGTCGACCCAGAAACCATCGTGCTACCGGTTACGCCCGCCGCCGCCTTCAAGCCTCGTCCTGGCGAGCTCTTGCATCCGAACTTGTCGCCAGATTATCCGGGTCAGGTGAAGGACATCATCCCGCGTATTAAAGACAGGGTTGATAACGGCGAGCGAGCCTTGATCACGACTTTGACGAAGAAAATGGCTGAGGACCTGGCCGGCTATCTTAAGGAAGACGGCATGAAGGTCGCCTACCTGCATTCTGACATCGAAACGCTCGAACGCATCACGATTTTGTCTGATCTCCGTCGCGGTGCTTACGACGTCTTGGTCGGTGTGAACTTGCTGCGTGAAGGTCTCGACCTTCCGGAGGTCTCGCTGATTGGTATTCTCGATGCCGACAAAGAAGGTTTCCTACGTTCGGAAACATCCTTGATTCAGACCATCGGTCGCGCAGCCCGTAACGTCAACGGACTCGTGCTCTTGTACGCCGATCACATGACCGGTTCACTAGAGCGAGCCTTGAAGGAAACCGCTCGTCGTCGTGAGCTCCAGCTGGCTTATAACAAGGCCAATGACATAACACCGGTTACGATCAGTAAGAAGATCAGCGACATCCGAGCCATGCTTGGGGCCACAGGTGAGGTCGAGACGAAAAAGATTCTCAACATCGAAATTAGTGCCAGCCCTAAGGAACTCGAAGAAGTTATTCGCGACAAGAAACAGGAGATGAAAGACGCGGCCGCCAATCTTTTGTACGAAACTGCGGCAATCTTGCGTGATGAGATCATACTGCTTGAGAACGAGCTGGCCCAGAAAACAGGCAGCCCAGTCCCTAAGAAGAAGAGGACTGGGCGGTGGCCTGCTCCGAGAGCAGGCGATGGGACGAGGAAATCAGACATCACGTCGACTTCCTGAAGTTGTTGGCGGCGGTTCTGGCTTGCGTCGCCGGGGGCGTTTCGCAGGTGGTGGCCAGTACTCGACAAGCGTTGATGGATCTTCTTCGATGCGACGACCAGTCTGCTCTGGATCGCTGTAGATCGGAAGACCAACACCGAGACTATTGTCATCATGCGGTCCTTTGTCGGTGTGGTCGTCTGACAGGTGTACACTCCCACCTGGCTCTGGCCTAGGGCGCCGCTTAAAGAAGTCGTCGTAGTTCTTCGGTGGACAGGTACGCGGAGCGCTATCTGGCCTTGAAGACGCTCCGCCCAAACCGCACCACAGCTGGTGCAATCGGCGGAGTTCGGCGTTGTGGGTAGTCCACCTTTCGACACCGTGCTCGAGATCGCGGGCCACAGCCTGCTGTAGCCGCGCGCAGCTAGTCTCGAAGTTGGTGAGAGCGTCGGCTGTGGCCTGAGCGTAGACCATCGAACTGTAATAAGCGCGCAGTTCGGCCAAGCGCAATTGGATTCTCCTCAGGGGCGAACATGTTGGCGGATCGTACAAGCTAACCTCCAGTGAACGTATTTACTTTAACATATGCAAGACAAAATCGTCATTAAGGGAGCTCGTGAACATAATCTTAAAAACATTTCTCTCGAGTTACCTCGGAATAAACTGATTTGCTTCACTGGCCTGTCGGGCTCGGGTAAGTCTTCTTTGGCTTTCGACACCATCTTCGCCGAAGGTCAGCGTCGCTACGTCGAATCACTATCGGCTTATGCCCGACAGTTTTTGGGCAACATGCAAAAGCCCGACGTCGACGAGATTGAGGGTTTATCTCCGGCGATTTCCATCGACCAAAAAGCCCACTCGCGTAACCCTCGCTCGACGATTGCAACAATTACGGAAATTTATGATTACTTGCGTGTGCTTTACGCGCGCATCGGCGAACCGCACTGTGTGAAGTGTGGTCGTAAAATTGAGAAGCTCACCATCGACGAGATGGTTGACATCGTCGTCCGAGATGTCAAACAACCAAAGACTGAAAACAAAAAACTAAAAACTGGGGCGGAGGTGGTTATTCTCGCACCCGTTATCCGGGGTCGCAAGGGGGAGTATTACCAATTGTTGTACGATCTTTATAATGCCGGCTTTGCCAAGGTCCGCGTCGACGGCAAGTTTCATCGCTTAAGCGAGAAGATCGAACTCTCGCGCTACAAAATGCATACAATCGAGGTCGTCATTGATACTATTCCTGCCAATGCGATTGCGGACATGAACAAAGACACTCGCCAGCGCTTGGCGGATGCGCTTGAGCAAGCCATACAGCGTGGCACGGATCTGGCACTCATCGTCACCCCGAATGGAGAAGAGCGTTTATTGTCATCCAAATTCAGCTGTCCAGATGATGGCTTCTCTTTCCCAGAAATTGAGCCGCGCTTGTTCTCGTTCAATAGCCCCTACGGTGCCTGTCAGGCCTGCTCAGGTCTTGGAACTGTCGATTTGTTCTCGGATGAAGTCTGTCCGACGTGTCACGGGGCGCGTTTACGACCAGAAGCTCTGCACGTCTACATCGGTGATATGTCGATTGTGGGTATGACGAGTATGTCAGTTGATGAATGCGTTACCTTCTTGCTTGAGCTCGAGTTAACTGATCGCCAAAAAGAAATCGCTAGCACGATTTTAAAGGAAATCGAAAATCGACTCGGCTTCATGCTTGATGTTGGTTTGCATTATTTGACCCTCAATCGTACCGCCGGCACGTTGTCAGGTGGCGAGGCACAACGCATTCGCTTAGCTTCGCAGATCGGTTCGCATCTGGTGGGCGCCATGTATGTGCTCGATGAGCCGACTATCGGTCTGCACCAACGTGACAACGAACGTTTGATCGAGACGCTAGAAAATCTTCGTGATCTCGGCAACACCGTCCTGGTTGTAGAGCATGACGAGGATACGATTCGTCGTTCGGATTACATGGTGGAGATTGGGCCTGGGGCTGGTGTACATGGCGGTCATATCGTTGCTGCCGGTTCGACACCAGCAATCTTCAAAGATAAGAAGTCTCGGACAGCGGCCTATCTCCGCGGTGATCTGCGCATCGAAATACCCGACGTACGACGTACGAAGGACGCGGGAGCAATTAAAGTCCGTGGCGCAGCCGAGAATAATTTGAAGAACGTTGATGTCGATTTTCCACTTCGTAAGTTCGTGTGTGTGACTGGTGTGTCGGGCTCAGGCAAATCAACCCTAGCCTATGACGTCATGTACAAGGCGATTTCTAAAAAATTGTACGGCGGCAAAAATGATCCGGGCAAACACAAGACGGTGCTCGGCCTGGAGTATCTCGACAAAGCGATTCTCATTGACCAAGGCGCTATCGGCCGCACGTCTCGATCCAACCCTGCCACCTACACCGGCGCCTGGATGCCGATTCGTGAGCTTTTCTCGGCCACCGAAGAGGCTCGTTTCCGTGGTTACAAGCCCGGACGATTCAGTTTTAACGTCCCCGGCGGTCGTTGCGATCACTGCGAGGGTCACGGTTTGATCGAGATCGAAATGCATTTCTTGCCGACGGTCTACGTTACTTGCGAAATTTGTAAGGGCAAGCGTTTCAACCGTGAAACTCTTGAGGTTACATACAAGGAGAAAAATATTTCCGACGTGCTCGACATGACTGTTGAGGTCGGACTTGAGTTTTTTAAAGATATTCCCGAAATTCACGACAAACTCAAAGCCATGAACGAAGTCGGCTTGTCCTATATTACGCTTGGTCAGTCGGCTACTACGCTTTCGGGCGGGGAAGCTCAACGCATTAAACTTGCCAGCGAGCTCTCAAAACGCCAGACCGGTCGCACACTCTACTTACTCGACGAACCGACGACCGGTTTACACTTTGACGACGTTAAGCAATTGCTCGAGGTGCTCCATAAACTTGTCGACAAAGGGAACTCCATGATTATCATCGAGCATAATCTAGACGTTATCAAAACCGCCGACTGGCTGATCGACATGGGCCCTGAAGGCGGTGACGGCGGGGGATCGATTGTGGCCGTCGGGACTCCGGAAGACATCGCGCGCAAAGTAACCAGTCATACAGGTAAATATCTGCGTAAGTTTTTACACACATAACGTGATCCCAGAGAAAATTAAAATTCTCAACAACGCCTTACCCGATGCTCCGGGTGTGTATTTCTATTACAACGATACAGGCAGCTTGATGTACGTGGGTAAGGCCACGAGTTTGAAGAAACGCGTGGGTTCGTATTTTGTGGGTAAGGACAAGCACCCACGCACGGCCGAGCTCGTCAGCAAGATCGCGGAGATCAAATACACACAGGTCCCCACTGTCATTGAGGCCCTGGTACTCGAGGCGAATCTAATTCGCACTCACAAGCCGCCCTACAACATTCTCGGACGTGACGATAAAAGTTTTATTTATTTGTGTATTACTCATGAGGTGTTCCCGAAACCGGTACTGATGCGCGGTCTCGACCTGGAGCGTATTGGCATTCAGCCTTTCTCGAAACGCTTGTCGCTCAAGGCTCGCCGCAAATTCTTGGCCGTATATGGTCCATATTTGAGCGGGCGACAGTTGAAAATGGCGCTCGACCTTGTGCGTCGTACGATCCCGTGGTCGACCTGTAATCCTCCAAGCGTGACGGGGACGACTCGTCCGTGCTTCGACGCTCAGATCGGTAAATGCCCAGGCGTCTGTGCAGGCGCAATCGACAAGCAGACCTATCGCCGCAACATCAAGAAAATGATGCTGTTCTTCGAGGGCAAGAAAGATAGGCTGCTACGTCAGCTGAAACGCGAGATGGCCGCGGCGGCCCGTGGGAAAAACTATGAGGTCGCGGCCAAACTCCGTGACCGGGTGTTTGCGCTCGAACACATTCAAGACATCGGGCTACTCATGAAAGAGGAGTTTACTTACGACACCCCCGAGCCCGCCGCCGGTCATATTAACGTTCTTGGGCGGATTGAGGCTTACGACATCGCCAACATTTCTGGAACCTCAAACGTCGCCTCCATGGTTGTTTTTGAAGGAGGTAAGCCGAATAAGAACGAGTATCGAAAATTTCGTATCAGAGGTTTCGAGGGTGCTAACGATGTTGGCGCTATGGAGGAAGTCTTACGCCGTCGCTTAGCTCGTGTACCGGGCGTCGAGAAATCAAAAGACACCTGGCCTCTGCCAGACATCATGGTCATCGACGGTGGTGAAGGCCAGGTTAACCGTGTAGAGCAGGTGTTGCGCGAGTTTAAACTCGACATACCCGTGGTTGGTATTGCTAAAGGCTTTGATCGCAAGCAGGATCGGCTTGTCTACGATACAAATAACTCAGAGCTGAGACGAATAACAAGTGCTTATAAACAAGTTTTACAGAAGGCACGCGACGAAGCGCACCGGTTTGCCGGTGTCTATCATCGTAATTTGCGAGGCCGACAATCTGGAATACCGCAGCTTCGCAAACGGTCCTCATAACGACCTAGTCTGAGCTTGGTAAAAAAGCAATCGGACCTCTCCGCAGGCGCGGTGAGGTCCGGAGTCTTTGCGTCCGACGGGACGCAAAGTTAAGGCAAACATCCAGGCGGTCGCTCGAAGCTTGGGTGCACGTCGGCATCACCGACAGCCCAGGCAGTTTCGAGGTGGGCCAAACACTCCGAGGTCGGCACCGGATCTGGCCAGTGGCGCAAGCACAGCTTCTTCCACATCGGGTTGCCGCTGAAGTTTGGCTTATCGCGATGACCTTCACAGGGATCGTGATCCCCGTAGCGGTGACCAGTCGGACTATACTCACCCGGATCCAGGTGAGCGCCGTAGTCGGTGTCACCCGCTTCTTCGACCTCGGCCGACCTGAGCACAGCTCCCGGCGGAGTTTGCGCACCCGTGGCCGATTCAATCACAGCTCCCGGCGGAGCTTGCGCACCTCGAATCTGATTCTGTTCGAGTGCACAGCCCGGGATCGTGAGCAGGATGAGGCTCGTGATGGCCAGAATGGCGCCCGCCACCATAGCGGTGAGCGGAATGCACTTTTCGTGTTTCGACAGGTACGGCATCAGTGCCTCCTTGGGCGGGGTGGTGGGTGGTGGTAACCAGGGCCAGATTAGCGCGATTTTTCAGTTTGGTCAATTACAAAGAGATTTTTGTATATCTATCCACAACTACTAGTGCCAGAGCTTTCATTAGGGTAGAAGTGGTGTATAGTGGGGCTATGAGGCACAAAGTGGGGTGTGCCAAGATTTTACTTAACATTGAAAACTCAAGACTTAACACGTCTTCAATGTTCAATGCTGAGTCTTCAGTCTTCTGGAAACTTCCCCTCGTTGCGAAAGATGCGCCTTAGCTTTGGCCGTGCATCTTTCGTAGCGTGGTAAATCGCAACCGTCATGTTCATTGGCGAATACAACATCACCATCGACGATAAGGGACGCTTAGCCGTCCCGGTGAAGTTTCGCGAGGCCCTAGCAATTGGGGCGGTTGTGACGCGGGGTCTCGACACTTCGCTATTCTTGCTCCCCTTGGAAGAGTGGGGGAAGCTGGCTGATAAGATCGCCGGTTTGCCCCTGGGGCAAGCGAATTCGCGAGCCTTCGCAAGGCTTATGTTAGCGGGCGCTATGGACACGCGCCTCGATAAGCAAGGCAGGTTCATTGTTCCTGAGTACTTGCGTGCATACGCTGGTCTCAAGAAGGACGTGGTCATGGTCGGTATCCAGAACCGCCTGGAAATTTGGGACAAGACAGCTTGGGCGGCTTACGCCAAACATGCTGAGGAGGATGCGACAGCGATTGCTGAACAACTGGGGGCGATGGGGATCTAATGTATTGAACACTTAACACTCAACATTGAACAGGTCAATCGGAATGAATGAGCGACTGTTTAATGTTAAGTGTTCAGTCAATATGTCCCACATCCCGGTACTCGCATCTGAAGTTATCGACGGTCTCAGCCTGCAACCAGGCCAGACCATTATCGACGGCACCTTGGGACTTGGTGGACACGCTGCGCTCATTCTTGATCGCATCGCGCCTAACGGGATCTTGATCGGCATCGATCGTGATAACCGCAACCTCGAGCTCGCCAAATTGCGACTCGCCAAATACGGAGACAGAGTGCGGTATGTGAATAGTTCTTTTTCGGCCATGAATACGCTAGGCGTGCAAGCTGATGGGGTTTTACTCGATCTCGGTTTCTCGTCAGTCCATGTGGACGCAGCCGAACGCGGTTTCTCGTTTCAAAATGAGGGTCCGCTCGATATGCGCTACGACACACGGGGCGAACTCACGGCCGAAGGCATTGTGAATGGATGGTCTAAAGATGATCTGGCGACTGTGTTGCGACGCTTGGGTGAAGAACCAGCTGCGCACCGTATCGCGAAAGCCATCTTCGACGCCCGCCGCGAACAGCGCATCACGACCACGACTCAGCTCGCAGACATCATTTCGGCGGTTGTGCCACGTCGCGGTAAGACTCACCCGGCTACCAAAACCTTTCAAGCTCTGCGCTTGGCCGTCAATGATGAGCTCGGAGAAGTTGAAAGGGGACTCGTTGCTGCTCAAACAGCCTTGAAGCCCGGTGGCATCCTGGCGGTGATCACTTTCCACTCGCTTGAAGATCGCCTTGTAAAGCATTGGTTCAAGAACACGGAAACCTTCGAGGCCTTGAATAAGAAACCGATCGGTCCAGGTCGACCAGAAATTCTCAGTAACCCACGAGCCCGGAGCGCTAAGCTGCGCATAGCCAAACGAAATTAATCATTGCTTGATATGTTTCGATCAGGGGGAAGATTAAAAGCCGTTGTCCAAGATCGACGTTTATTGCGCGTCTGGATGGTCGCGCTGACATTGGCATTTGGTATTTTGTACGTCGTTCAGGTTAACGCCGCCTCCACCCAAGGATTTATGATGCGCGATCTTGAACAGGCTAATCAAGATCTGCGTCGTGACAACGATAAATTGGCTGCTGAAATCGACCGGTTGCGCTCACTTTCAAGTGTGTCGGAGCGCGAAATATTTTTGGGGCTTGTCAAACTGCAGCAAGTTAGTTTCATCCAAGTTGGAAATTCAGAAGTAGCTTTGCGATAGCGTGTTACAATATTCACGCTATGGAGCGTGATGTTAAAGTCTTGGCTGGGCGCCCTCGTCCGGCGGTGCTATTGATTCTTGATGGTTTTGGGGTGGCGCCAGAAAGTGAAGGCAACGCCATTACGCGTGCCAATACGCCGACTTTTAAAAAGTTAACTGAACGTTATCCAGCCATGACTTTGCGCGCCTCGGGCGATGAAGTGGGTTTGAGTTGGGGCGAAATGGGAAACTCCGAAGTTGGTCATTTAGCTATTGGTGCTGGTCGGGTGTACTACCAATCTTTGCCACGTATCAACAAGGCTATTGTGTCAGGTGAATTTGCTAGCAACCCGGCTTTCTCTCAGGCCATGGAGGTTGTTAAAAAGTCTGGTGGTACCTTACACCTCATGGGCTTGATGTCGTCCGGTAAGGTCCATGCTTTTGACGATCATGCTTTTCAGTTGTTGAAACTATTCAAACACAATAAGCTTAAAGACGTAGCCGTACACGCTATCCTTGACGGCCGTGACACTTTGTACAATTCGGGTGTTGATTTTATTCGAACACTTCAAGAACAGATGCGGGCTATTGGTGTTGGCTATCTGGCCTCATTATCAGGTCGCTATTTTGCCATGGATCGGGATAACCGTTGGGAGCGTGTTGAAAAAGCTTATAAGGCAATGGCGCTTGGTCAGAGCGAACATCAGGTTGAGGACCCCTTGGCGGCACTTGAGGAGTCGTATGCGCACGACGTCTTCGATGAAGAGTTTGAACCCACGGTGGTAGTGAAAAACGGCCAAGCGCTAGCAACCGTGAAACCGGGTGACGCGGTGATTTTTTTTAATTTCCGCGCCGATCGTGCGCGCGAGTTAACCAAAGCCTTTGTGCTGTCGTCGTTTGATAAGTTTGAGCGGGCTTATATACGTGATGTCACGTTCGTCACCATGACCGAGTACGAAACCGGGCTACCTGTAGCAGTTGCCTTTCCGCCTGAACGAGTCACCAATTGCTTGGCTGAAGTGGTGTCTAAAGCCGGTTTAGTCCAGTTACACCTGGCCGAGACCGAAAAGTACGCGCATGTCACTTTTTTTATTAATGGTACGCGTGAAGAACCGTTTGAGAACGAAGATCGTGCTTTGATTGCCTCGCCAGCGGTATCGCACTACGAACACAAGCCGGAATTGAGTGCGTACGAGATTACCGACCGACTCTTAAAAGATCTCAAGACCGAAAATTACGACGTGATTATAGCTAATTTTGCTAACCCAGATATCGTGGCTCACACCGGTGATTTAGACGCGACCATCAAAGCCATTGAGGTAGTGGATGATTGTGTTGGCAAGATTGTTGATGAAGTGCTGGCGCGTGACGGTGTCATTTGTATTACGGCTGATCACGGTAATGCCGAAGAAGTGCGTAATTTACAAACTCAGGCTATCGACAAAGAGCACAGTACTAATCCGGTACCGTTTTGGATTGTAGGTAAACAGTTCGAGGGTAAGTCTTCAATCGCTGGCGATGTACCAAACGGCGATTTATCTCTCATGCCACCAGTCGGAATGCTAGCTGATGTCGCCCCGACGTTCTTAGCGATTATCGGTTTACCCAAACCACCTGAGATGACTGGCACAGCACTCTTGTGATAATTACAGAGACATGAAGCCTTCCACCTGGCGACTTCAGTTTCAAGGCCAAGACCCTGTCCTCGTGACCGCCATTACGCGGTTAGCCGAGGCCGTCTTAGCTTTGGAGCCTGATCATGCTTATGCGCCGGTGACACCACAGGCTTTTATCGTCGGCGGTTATGTGCGTGATCTGATGTTGGGCAAGCGACCAAAAGATGCCGATGTCGAAGTTTATGGTGTGGCTCCAGCCAAGCTTAAAGAGCTCGTTGAAACCCTGTTTAAGCGCGTTGACATAGTTGGTCAGTCATTTGGCATGCTTAAAGTTTTGCTCGAAGGTGGCTTTGAACTCGATGTAGGTATTCCACGCAAAGAAACCAAGGTCGGTGCTGGTCATAAAGGTTTTATCATCGCAAGTGATCCGAGTTTGAGTTTCCGCGAGGCTGCTCGCCGACGTGACTTTACGATTAACGCCATAGCGCTTGACCCCTTGTCGGGCGTTGTGCACGACCCGTACGACGGCATGACTGACCTTAAGCATGCCAAGCTACGAGTGGTCGACGAAGCAACTTTTCAAGAAGACCCATTACGCGTTTTTCGTGGGGTCCAACTTTCGGCTCGTCTTGACGCGACGATCGAGCCCAAGACCATGCAACTCCTCAAACACATGGTCGCTCGCGGTCAGCTCGACGAGCTGTCCAAAGAACGAGTTACGGCTGAGTGGAAAAAATTGCTCTTAAAAGCTCGCAAGCCGTCCAAAGGACTAGAGCTATTCCTCGAACTTGGTCTTGTCGATAAATATTATCCTGAACTCAAAGCTCTCATCAGTACTCCTCAAGAACCGGAGTGGCATCCTGAAGGCAATGTCTGGATTCATACGTGCATGGTGATCGATCAGGCGGCTCAGCTGATTAGGCAACCCGAGCGAACTCTTACCCATGAAGACGCGCTGACTGTTATGCTCGGCTCTTTGTGCCACGACTACGGCAAGGCGCTGACGACCAAGGTTGAGGATGGTCGCATTCGCTCGAAGGGTCACGAGGAAGCAGGCGAGGTTCCGGCTCGATCGTTCTTAGCGAATTTTATTTTTGGCCATGACATGACCGATCGAGTAGTCAGGATCACTAAGGATCACCTCAAGACCACTCAGTATTGGAAGCTGCTTACCAAGGGCGAGGTCGACGAAAAACAGTACGCTAACATCTTGCGTCGTTTGTTGCGACGTTTGGAGGGCGTCACGGTCGAAACATTTTTAGCAGTCACTGAGGCCGACAAGCGCGGTCGCGGTGTCCAGAACGCCGAGGCCGAGCCGTACCTTGAGGGCGCGGTTTTTCGAGCCACCCTGGCCAAGTTTGATCTTGAGAATCAGGCTTGCACGCCGCTTGTGAGCGGGGGAGAGCTAGTGAGCGAACTTGGTCTTCAGCCCGGCCCAAAGATCGGCCAGTTCATGATGGCCATCGAAAATGCTCGCGATGAAGGTAAGCTTCAGACTAAACAGGAAGCGTTAGAATTTATTAAACAATTAACACCGAATAGCAAACATTAAACATCTAATATCAAATCGCAGCTGATTATATGTTATTGCTCGATAAGGATGATATACTCTGAATAATCTGTAGTTTTGAGTTTTTTCTGATTAGCTGTTTAATGTTAAGTGACATATATGAATCAACAAATTAATTCGCCCCAGCCACCAGCACGTCAACCGGTGTCTATCCATGACTCGGCATATAAACATCACGGCGCTTTGCCACTTATAACCGCCATGCTTGGCGTGTTGTTGGTTATCGAAACCATTGTCTTTGGTTACGTGATTACTCAATATGTAGATTTGCAAAATCAGCAGGAGGTCATTCTTGCAAAGCGCGCCGAAGTTGCGGCAGCTAAAATTGATGCCCCAGTTGTTACTCCGGGCAAGGAATGTAGCGACACTTTATTGTCTAACCTAGTTTTCAATCCACCAGTCAGGCCGTTTGGTGGGGATGACGGATCAACTTGGTTAAAAGATAAACTTGAGCTAACCGATAAGATTGACAGCTGTACTTCATTTGGATTTAACGTTGATGCTTCAACCGTGTCTGACAAGAATATTCTTGAGGCTTTAGGCACAGCCAACACTGACCCAAGCCTAAAAAATTTGACTCAAATCATGAAACGCAGTGAGTCAGTCTTATACAAAGTTTGTCAAGGTACTGAAGACACCTATGCTGTGTTATTAAATGGAAATATCGCCACATTACTTACTTACGATGCGGTTTTGGACGCCTGGCAAAGATCACAGCCAGTCGGAGGCGTGATCGATGGAGTGATTAGTGTGTATACAGATTTCTTTGGTACGGGGTCACCCTTGCTTGAAACTGGATATGGTGATGGCGGGCTGTTATCATGGCGATATTGGGTGCCAACTGAGGCTGGCGCCACGCAATTACTTGAGAGTTGTGTCGCCGGTACAGGTCTCAAGGGCTACGAAGACAGCGAACAGGAAATGATGAGTTGCGATCTTGAGTACGTTCCCTAATTACATGTCAGGTTTAGTTCAACTAGATCAAAGTATCACTAACCGAATCCGTACCTGGGGACAGCCCAGGTACGGTTTTTGGAAATTTGTAGCTTCACAAAGTCTTGGTTTGTATATCGGTCTAGCGCTCACGCTTAGTGTAGTGCAGAGTTTGCAGTTTGGACACTTTGTGGCAATTATGACCGCGACTTATTTGTTGGGGAATATATTGCAAAGTTTAATTAAACGTGAACGACCCGATTTTAAAAAACTCACTGGCTACACCATGTGGTGGCACGCCTACTCGTATCCTTCTGTGCACGCAGCTACGAGTGCGGCGGCGGCCCTGGCCTTAATTTTACTCACCAATTTTGCCTCGCCACCAGCTATGTTCGTCATGGCTGGAGGCACGCT
>SXGU01450087.1_pt1 | contig 16487 bp, 18 predicted proteins | sample 3174531 | NCBI WGS metagenome assembly SXGU01 (sample SAMN11356863, study PRJNA531348) | freshwater metagenome | isolation source: freshwater sample F1-140 | place: China: Fuxian Lake, Yuxi | collected 2017-12-25 | reverse complement strand
GGCTAATTTGGAGGATAAAGAAGATTAGTAATTCCAGATGCCATATTAAAGCCTTCTGTTAATCATACCCTAAAACAGGGTATAATTACCGCTTTTATTTACATTATTTATTGTATAGATTTGATGAGGTTTGGATATTTGCTGAGTGCTTGGCTTTATTAAGATAGATGTGAGTATATAAAAGTTGTAGTAATTTTAAAACGACACGACAATGAACATATTATATATAGACGCCAACATTTATCTTGGGTTTTATAATTCAAATAGACCCGACTTTAAAAAACTTTTAGGTTCTGTAATTGAGTTAACGGATAAAATATTTTTCACCGAGCAGCTCGGATTTGAGATTAACAGGAACAAACTAAATGTTTTTCGTCTTTCGATAGACAATTATGTAAAACAGACTTCATTATCTAAGACAATTCTTCCAGAGCATTTAGACGAGGAAAGTTCTCCAAAACTAGCTGACTGGAATAAAAACCGAAAGTCAATTGAACAGGCTCTTACTGCTTCAAATAAATCGCTGACAGATATTCTGAACGAGGTTCTTTACCATATCTCTATTTCTCAAGACAAAGTTTCAAAGTCACTCTCGCCTATTTATGCTAGAGCAGTAACACCAAGCAGTGACGATATCAATAGGGCAAGATTAAGAAAAGAAATTGGTAATCCGCCTGGTAAAAGAGCTGACCCACTTGGCGACCAACTTACTTGGGAACAATTACTAAGCATTGTCCCTAAAATAAAACGACTTTGGATTGTGTCAACAGACAAAGATTACTTTACAGAACACAGTAAAGAATTATATCTAAATCCAATCCTGTATAACGATCTAATGAAACTAAACTCTGACTTAAAAGTAAAAACCTTCAATATTTTATCGGAAGCATTGCGTGACTTTGACAAACAAGAGAAGATTCAAACTATACCAACCAATGATGAATTGGACTTAATTTCAAAGACTGAAGCACATGACCTCACAGGTGTAACAGGTTCAACTGCTTCTTTCATTTATTCTAATACTTTAAATCCCACTAAACCAACTTTATGCCCAAGATGTAGTGCGACAAATTCATTTTTAGATGGAGCCTATCTACGTTCACAATTTGGGGGCTTAACACTTCAATATATTTGTAATAACTGTGGGTTTCACTTTGACACAGGCGACTTTTTTGATTAACAAACATTGACAATAAAAATAAAACAGCTGGTCTGGTTGGGCTATTGCAATTTTTGCAACTACTCAGCTCCCAACTATTTCCAAAATGGAAACAGTTCTATTTTACAACCAGTTTTATTAACTATCGAGTATTTATTGGCAACTAAATACATTCTAATTTTCTTACACTTAAGCCAATTCTTCCCTCTTATTCCACTAGGCTAAAAGTGATTCCAATTTTAACTTCCACTTCTCCCAGTCCTTCATCTCTTTTGATTGCAATTCAAAAAACTTCTGTGTATGGTCATGATGAATTAAGTGACAGAGCTCGTGAGTAATCACATACTCAATAGAGCCTTTAGGGGCTTTTATCAGTTCAGGATTCAAAATGATTTTTCCCTTAGCGGTGCAACTACCCCAACGTTTCGGCATAGTTCGAAGTTCTATGGCAGTTGGTACAACTTTATGCTTTTTGAATTTCTCAATTAATGGCAAGGCTATCGAGTGTAATTTGTTCTTAGCCTGCTCATGATACCAGTTTTCAATTAAGGCCTTTGCGGCACTTGGTTTTTTAGTATTAATAATTAGGTGCTTCCCTTTGAGCTTAACTGATTCTTCCTGCCCTGAGATTATTTTTAATAAATACTGTCGTCCCAGGTATAAATGTGTTTCCCCACTAACATATTTCCTTTTAGGCGTTTTGGGATGAAAGGCTAAGAAATAACTAACACTTCGAAGTATCCAAGGCGCACGCTTGATAAGCCTGGATTCAATTTTATGAATTTCCGTTCCAATAGGAGCTGAAACGATCACACTCATTTCTGGTGTAACGGTTATTCCCAGTGTTTTTCTATCCGAAAACTGAAGTTCATAATCAATGGTAGCAGAACCGAATTGAAATGTCTGTCTACTCATTTATAACGAAGTTTAGCAACCTCAATACAATCTTCTGCAAGCTTATCCATTTCGCCAAATGATAAATTGATATTGTATTTATCACGTACTTCATCGATTAAATAGTCTCCGATTTCAATTAAGAGTTTCCCTGTGATATTAGATTTATTTTGCCAATCAATCACTGGTCTCCCATAATCGAGGACTGATTTTCGAATAAGCTCATCAATATTCAATGCAGTCTGAACGGAAACTTCTTTAAGAACAATTTCATCTTGCATCTTTTCGGAAAGTAGTTCTTTAGAAATTCCGTAAAATGCTTTTGCTTCTTCTTTTTCTTGTAATGCTTCAGGCACTTCATTGTCAGTTCGTGTAAGAACATTATCCATAATATCCTGAACTTTGGACAAATACTGTGCTTCAGTGATTCGCTTTGCTTCGTAATCTGCAATGGTTTCCTTCAGTAATTGAGAGAACTTCTTATAGAAAGCTGGATCTTCATCCATCTTCTCTGTAATGTGCTTAGATGTTCGGCTAGCTATTTTATCTGCTTTAGCAGCTTTCCCTGTTGTATTCTCTAACTCCTCTTGAAACTTCTCTCGATCAAATATATTGACCAGTTGAGTAATGGTTTCTATTTTTTCAGTAGTGATGTGCGTATCAATCAACTTTTGGATTTGTCCTTCATATTGTTTGTAGTCCACTTCATCGCTGTATCGTTCAACCACAGCTAAGCGAAGTTTTAAGAACATAGCAAGATCATCCTTGTATCTGTTCAATGTCTTCTCATCGGTCTCATTATGAAATTGAATTGATGATAATGCCATTTTAAGACACTTGGCAAACGATGCCAATTTATCATAGAAAATCACACGCACTGCTTCGTCTTTCAATATTAATTGATAAGCTTCTGCATCGCGTTTATTTGCTAATGTTTTAAATATATCCCATACCTCTGCATGCTTCTGTGGTAGTTTATTGACTTCCTCATTAATATTGGTCAAGGTACCGGCTAAATCTTCCTTATCAAATTCTTCAAATGAAGAATAAATCTGCAGGGCATCTCCTAAATTTTCAATTACACCATAGTAATCGATTATATACCCAAACTCTTTATCAGGATACAAACGATTGACCCTGGCTATTGCCTGTAATAGTTTATGACCTTGTAGATTACGTGTTAAATAGAGTACTGTATTTTTGGGTTCATCAAATCCAGTCAATAATTTATCTACTACAATAATGATCTCAGGCTCTTTCTGATTTTTAAATCTATTGATGATGTTTTTCTCATAGCTCTTTGCATTGCCATGCTCATCCATCATTTTCTTCCAGAACTGATTCTCTTTTTCAGTTGATTTCTCATAAGCACTATCCTCACCTTCTCTTTCGTCAATGGACGAGATCAAGACTTCGCTACTGACAATTCCTATTTCATCCAGATATTCTTTGTATTTGATGGCATTTACTTTTTTATCACAGACCAACTGACCTTTAAATGGTGTTTTCTCCTGCCAATTATCGCGAAAATGATAGCTAATATCCCAGGCAATCATTCTCATTTTTTGCTCTGCCGAATTCAAATGGTCGTAACGTGCAAACTTTCTTTTAATATCGGCCTTTTGATACTCTGACAAAGGCTCTGATACCATACCAAAAAACGTATCTAACGGGCTCGAATTTACATCTTGAAGCGCCAACCTTCCTTCGTACAAAAGTGGAACTACTGCTTTATCGGTTACCGCCTGATCAACTGTGTATGCATCAATGATGCCACCAAATTTATTCGCAGTACTTTTATCCTTTTTAAACAAAGGCGTTCCGGTCATGGCTATAAAACATGCCTTGGGAAGCGTTTTCTGCATGTCGATATTGAAAGTGCCATGTTGTGTTCTATGACCTTCATCCACTAATACAAAAATATCATGGCTCTCTAAAGGCTTATTTATTTTCTTTACAGCCGCCACAAATTTATTTATGATCGTTGTAACAACTGCATCACTTTTACTCTCTAATAATTCAACCAATCTTTGACCCGTTGTGGCATTCTCAACAAATCGACCACATTTTCTGAAAGTCTTTGTTATTTGATCATCTAAATCAGTGCGGTCGGTTACTAAAACTATTTTGGGATTGCGAATACTTGGCTCCATGGCAATAGCTTGTGCCAACATAACCATAGTTAATGACTTTCCGCTACCTTGGGTATGCCAAATAACACCGCCGTTTCGTTTTCCTTGTTCAATATTTTTTATGCGCTGCATGGATTTCTTAATGGCAAAAAACTGTTGATATCGCGCTACCTTTTTCTCACCATTGTCGAATAATGTGAAGTTGAAGACAAAATCCATGATACGCTCTGGACGACACAATCCATACAAGTATTCATCTTGCACAGTAGGCAAAATTTGATTGCTTTCAAGTGCATCAAAATATCTACGGACATACTTGAATCTGTCAGAGAACATTAGGTCTGAAACTGCCATTGCTATTGGCGTATTCTTAATATTATTAAGAGTACTTTTATACTCTTGCTCCTCAGAAGTGCCATTGAATTTTTCCTGCCATTTTGCCCAGAACTTCTCAGGGGTAGCATTGGTGGCATAAGCAGCATCTTGTGTGGCTATACTCAGGGTTAATTGAGAATAAACATACAAACTTCGAATTCCATCTTCTTGTTGATTGCGCAGATGCTGGCTAATTGCCTGTTTCAACGGCTCCTTCATGTCGGGGCGCTTGCATTCTATAATACAAAGGGGAATACCATTTACAAACAATACAATATCCGGTCGATAATGTTCCTTGCTCGTACTTCGCATCACACTGTACTCTTCAGTTACATGAAAGACATTGTTATTGATATTTTTCCAATCTATATATTGTAGCGTAAAACTTTTTTTATCGCCATCAACACTTTGCTCCAATGCCTGACCAAGGGTAAGTAGGTTATATGCCTTTTCGCAAGCAGCAATGTAACCTTCATTCATGGGCAAATTTTTCAAAGCCAGTATACCTCTGTCAATGTTCTCATCTGTAAACAGACTTGTCTTGTTCGCGCTTACCCTGATGCTATTGATTTCTTTCAGTTGCTTCCTTAAAACATCCTCCAGGAGTACATTGGTACTTTTGCCACCTCTCAAGCGTTCAGCTTCTGCCGGGCTCAAATAGGTGTACCCCAGTTTCACAAGTATTTGCAACGCCGGTATCTGACTTATATGATCTTCTTTAAAACTTGGAGTTTCCATCAATTTCTAATTTCGTTTTTACATGTATAGAAAAGTGCGATTCCCTATACATATCACCTCTAACTTGTATGGTTTTGGGCTGTTTTCTGTACATAAGCTTATTTTTATGAAATATGTTTGTAGGACATCTACTCAGTAATTTTGCACTATGTATATCTGAGAAACATGCATAGAAAAAGCCTCTTTTCTATGCATGTTTTATTTGATTTACATTCGACAGCAGGCTATACAAGTCCGTATTTATATAATAATTATCCCTACCCAACTTAACTTTTTGAACAATACCAATCTGGTGAAGTTCGTCCAAATACTTGGTAGCAGTAAGGCGGCTAACTTCTAAATCGGTCATTACGAAATCAATTTTGGTATACGGATGCTTAAATAAGTTGTTAATCAAATCCTGACTGTAGAATTTTGTATTTTCTCTAATTTTCTTTTTGTGTTTTAGCATTAACTTTTTAATACCATCAATTATTTTTATGGTTTGCAACGAGGTTTGTTCAACACCATCAAGAATATAAAGAACCCATTCTTCCCAGGCATTATCCGTGCGAACTTTTTGTAGAAGGCGATAATAATCCGCTTTATTTTGATTGATGTAACGACTTAGATAAAGTATCGGTAAATTCAACATACCTTCCTTGACCAAATAAAGAATATTGATGATTCTTCCCGTTCTCCCATTGCCGTCGTAAAAAGGGTGGATGCTCTCAAACTGATGATGGATAATTGCCATTTTTACCAGCGGATCCCAATCACAAAGTTCATTATTATTTATAAACTGCTCCAGATTGCTCATGTAAGCAACTACTTCATCATGTGTTTGGGGTGGGGTGTAAACGGTTTCACCAGTTTGTTCATTCTTCAATTCAGTACCAGGCACTTTTCTAAATCCGGCATCATTTTCTTCTAAAGTGGCCTGCATCTGGATGATATGATTATTTATCAAAATCCCCTTTTGCCTTACCGTTTCAAAGCCCCAACGCAAAGCATCGGCATAATTGTGTACTTCCTTAGAGGCTATAGACTTAAACTCCTTTTTAAGATAATCGCCCTGATACAACTCATCATGTGTAGTGATGATGTTTTCTATGGCAGAACTATCTTTAGCTTCTTGCAGAGAAAGCGTGCTAATTAATATGCTTTCATTAGGAATACTCAGGGCAGCACCCTTCATCTCAGCCAAAGCACTGCGAGCAGCAGCTGCTTTTTTAAGAATAGCCTTGGATTCTAAATCCAAAGGCAACGGAAGTTGTGGTATTTTATACGCCATTTATTTTAAATTTTTTAAACCAATATATGCTCCAAGAATTAGAAATACGAGATTTACTATATACCTGACACTTTCTTCTTTTTGAAGCCAATGTCGATTTTGAAGTAACAGAAATCGTTGATGCTGAAGCCAACTAAAACCAACATAAAAACCAGTATTGCCGTCAGAGTTACCAAAGCGATTAAAATAATAGATACGCTTTTTTAAATACTCTAAACAATCAGTTCTTATGAAATACTTCTCATTCACAGTATAAAGCGGATGTGATGTATCATTATATATAAACCTCCCTTTTTTAATTTCAATAGCAAGTTCGCCTTCCTGTATTAATTGACCTGAATTTTTCTCCAAACAATTAAGCACTTGCACTTTCATTTTGACTAATTTTTTTGACTTTTATTAATCCTTGCTATAAACAAGTACAACGACTTCCAAAAGCTTTGATTTCCTGTTGAATCCTGATTTCTTATTTTTTGAATAAGTTGATCTATTGTATTTCGCCTTCTAACTTTTATTAATGTAATTATCAACCAAATAGAAGATCCCAATATGATAAAAAGAAAAAAGGCTTTCCATGTAGGGGCATCAATTGAACCAAACTCTTTAAATGTATTTGTACAAAAAGTCAAAATAGTTGAAAGCAATAATGTAAAAGGCGCAATCCAACTCGACTGGGACTGCATTGCCTTTTCATTTTCCAATAATATATTTTTTAATTTGTCATCTGTTATTTGTATAACATTAGATTTGGTATTATTATAAAATTGATCCAACATAGGATTGTTTGAATCAATAGTACTTTGAGTATTACTTTCCATTGTCACCTCCTTTTTCCGATGGATTTAAACCAAGAGCTCCAGTTGCATGAAAATTAAGGTTTCCACAATTATTACATGCCGTAAGAATGCAAGGAATATTGGGCCCGCCAAGAATTACATTTCCACTAATTTCTTGGTGTATTGGAAAATTTGTAAATCCATCCAATAATGAAAAATGAGTGTGTCCACATCGTTGACAAGGTTGAAGAGCTCGTTTTTCTTCAAGTATTTTAGTGATTCTATTTTTCATTTCTAAATCATATTTCATATATCATTAATTTAATTTTTTAACCTGACTTTCCCCGTCAACAACTGCTGCATCAACCCCTTCTTCTGTTCTCTCAACTTCTCTGCTTTTGCTTTTAACAAACTAATTTCCTTGTCAGCTGTTTGCAAGACTTGTGTAATAGCAGTTTGTTCTGAGATCAAAGGAATTGAGATTTTTATTTTACCAAATAACTCATACCACAAATACACGCGCACGCCACCTTCGCCATAACTATTTATTTTATGTACTGTATGATCAAGTTTCAGTATTTGAAGAAGAAAATAATCAAGTATTTCATCATTAGTGCGAAAACAAACATATAGAGAGCTAATTACACCTATTTCACCAGTGAAATAGGCTAGCGAACCTACATTAATTCTGGCAGGATTATATGCAAATTCGTTTTTTCTGATAATCTTATAACTGGACAAATCATCTCCGGCAATCTCTCTATCAAAATGTTCTGACTGAAGAACAAAACCATTTGTATTAGTGACTGAGTAAACTTTGGCATCAACCAAATCCTTATTTCTTCGAGAAAATTTTTCAGTAACTTGATCTAGCCTCACTTCTTTCCATTCCCCCTCAAACCCCTTCAACCTTTTCTTCCCTGTCAACAACTGCTGCATCAACCATTTCTTACGTAGTTCTTTTTGGGCGATAAGTTTCTCGGTTGCATGAATGGTAGCATCAGCTGCAATCAAAACTTTGGCTATGGCTCTTTGTTCAGAAAGAGGAGGAAGTGGAATCTGAACTGAGTTTATAATATTTAGGTTCAACCCGCCGCGCCCACCATCACCTGTTGAGAGTTGTCGCAATTCATCATATCTAAATTCCAAATTGTAATATAAATACTCTGCAGAAAAATCGGGTGCTGGTAGTATCGCAGCAACTGATTGATTTGTACATAGCTCAATCATATTCATCGCAACTGTACCTCTAGTTTTACCTTGACCCGCAAGTCCAATTAAAACACAATAAGGAGGCAAAATTCGTGTAGAAGAAGATTTTAACCCCAATTCTGTTATCCGACCTTCTACTTCGTATACTTTTTTAAAATTGAGCTCGCCTGAACTCATCCACTTAATTTCACCACCCCAAAACGCGACATTGCCTGTAGAAGGTGTACCTCCTGCTAGCGTTTTAGTCATTTTGCCGATTCTTTTAACCTCCCAATCTTGGGGTATCTTTTTAAAATCGATCATTTTACCAATTGTTTTAAGTATTGGTCAATTTCCTTTTGCACTTTTACCAACTCATTTTCCAACTGTTCAATCTCCTTTTGCACTCCGGCAATATCAACCTCTGCCTCTTCTTCGAATGTATCTACATAGCGAGGAATATTTAAATTAAAATCATTCTCTTCAATTTCTTTAAACGAAGCCACATAAGCGTATTTCTCCTCAACAATACCAGGTTTCATTTTTCCTTTTGCAAATTCACGATAGGCAGACACAATGTGTTCAATATCGCTATAACGCAGTTTATTTTGGTTCTTGGCACTTTCAAAATGCTGACTGGCATCTATAAACAAAACATGTTTACTGGCTTTTGCTTTATTAAACACCATGATGGCTGCCGGAATACCTGTTCCAAAAAACAAGTTGGCAGGCAGGCCAATCACAGCTTCCAATAAATTTTCTTCTATGGTTTTTTGTCTGATTTTTCCTTCGCTGCTTCCACGAAATAAAACACCATGGGGAACAACCACACCAGCCTTTCCATGCTCGTTGAGCGTTTCAATCATGTGGCTGATAAAAGCCCAATCACCTTTGCTCTTTGGTGGTACTCCTCTCCAAAAACGATTGTATTTATCACTTTCAGGATCATAACTCACTGTGGTTTTATCTCCATCCTTATCCTCTACCTTTCCCCATTTATCCAATGAAAAGGGAGGATTGGCAACCACAGTATCAAATTTCATCAACGCATCTCCCTCTTTTAATTTAGGATTACGAATGGTATCGCCCCAACGGATAGTGGCATTGTCAAATCCATGTAAGAACATATTCATTACAGCCAATGCCCAAGTACTTCCATTAGCTTCCTGTCCATACAAAGAGAAATTATCAGAGCCCACTTCACTTCCAGCCTTGATCAGCAATGAACCAGAACCACAAGTGGGGTCACAAATTCGCGATCCTGGTTTGGATTGAGTGAGTTTAGCCAACAAAGCCGAGACTTCATTTGGCGTGTAAAATTCTCCCGCTTTTTTACCGGCATCACTGGCAAAGTTTGCGATAAGGAATTCGTAAGCTCCACCAATAATATCAGCACCACCAACATGCGAGGGGCGCAAGTCTAATTTTTCAGAATTGAAATCAATCAACAAAGTTTTGAGTCGTTGGTTTTTATCCTTCGGCTCTCCCAACTTGCTATTATTAAAATCAATATTCTGGAAAATTCCCGCTCCGTCTTCACTGTATAGTTTATCGCGGTTAGCTTCCTCCAAATCAGTCAATGCAATATTGATAAGTTCACCAATGTTGGCTTCATTCCTATGCTCATATAAAAACTTAAAATGGCTATGCTCCGGCACAACAAAGCGCTCGTGTTGCATGGCTCGTTTCGCACGATCCGAATCGCCATTATATTTTTTGAGGTAATCCTCCATTTTATCGTCATGAACATCACTGAGGTATTTCAAAAACAACATAGTGAGCACATAGTCTTTATATACACTGGGATCAATGCTTCCTCGAAATGTGTCGCAGGCTTTCCATACTGCATCGTTGATGTCTTTCTGTGATATTTTAGTCATGATTACTGATTTATTGCGTTAAAGATTTGAGTTTGAATTTTTCTATCTCGGAGAGATTCCAATTTTAAATGAATATTTTTCTCTTGCCATCTCAATTTGGAAATTGTGACAACAGCCTTTTGCTTCTCGATAGTAGGCATTGGGATTTCCAACTCTTCCAATACTACCTTAGAAATAGAGGGAATGGAAGTACCCATGGCCTGAGCCTTAAGTGAAAATTGAGTATTCTGATTATTTAAAAACCATGTTAGATACTCAGGGAGTACTTTGGAATCAAATAACCGGATTACAAAAAAGGAAGTAGACGCAACAGCCGGCAAATTATGTTCTTCGTAAACAGCAGCGAAGTTTTTTGTCCCTTTTGCTGCGAAAAGAATATCTCCGTCACGTAGAAGATGTTTTTCAGATATTTCCTCCCTTGATAAATCGGGATGTAATACAGCTGAAAGATTGCCTTGATCATCAAAATGCTTCGATTGCAAATAAACAACATCACCAATTGCCAAAGGCTTTGCAAAGAGTCCAGTTTGCAGCGTTGCTATATCTTTAATTTTCGATTTCAAAGTTTATTTTTGAGTATTCGCGCTACAAAAATAGACAAATAATTCAAAACACAAACAAAAACGGCAATTAATTCTTAAGTAGGCGACCTACAACGGTGTTTATAAGGGAGAATATTAATCAAAATTGACTTAAATAGGAAAAACGTAGGAATAAATCTATTGAGTAAAGTACACCCACAGTAAATCCCACAGAACTTTTGGAATTCCATGGGAACCTTGTGGTAAAATCAACTGAAAAAATCGGAATTTTCGAGACTTTCTAGGAATACTATGGAATCATCATCGTATTGGTAGGAATCGTACAACTACTTAACAAATTCGCGTCATTCTTTAAACTATTCTACTATTGCGATTTTGAACAAGGTCAAAGACTTTAACACCCCTTGCCCTGGCTTGATCTGATAACCCTGAATCTGATGTGATTAACATTTCACAATGACTTGAAAAATCTAACAATAATGAATCTGTCAAACCCAAAACATACAAGCTTGTACTCTCACAAACAGTTTTTGTTTCGACATATTCTTCCGTGCAAACGCCGACTGTTGCTTTGAAAATTTCAAGATACTCGTATTTCCTTCTACCAATTGTATTATTCAAAAGGTTATCTGTTTCTGTCCAAACATTTGGCAAGACTATGAGGTCTTTTAAATCACCAATTACACTCACAAGGTCGTAATAGTCTTGTTCCTCGTAAATTGAAGTTCGTTTATTTGCATTAATTAGTTTGGGATCTATCGAGCCAAGTATGAGGACCAGCAATACGTTAGTATCAATAAGTTTCATTCTTCTTCTCATATATATACAACCCAATAATTTCTCTCTCACTATTGATTTTTAATCTCTTGTAGATGCGATAAAATTGAAATTCAGAAATTGGAATTCCCAATGGATTGGCTCTTTTATTTACATCTTCAACTAGATAAGAGACAACAACATCCCAGTGTTTTTTTGAATCATCATATTCAACTTGCTCCAAGCGAAAATCAGGGTTAGAAACTTTACTTAAATTTTCTAGCTCCGACTTTGCTATTTCAAATAATTCTTTAATGCTTATTTTCATCCTAAAAATGTGTTTTACTGTTTCAGCTTTTGCCTCATAAATTATAAAAACACCACAACTAGTTAGAATCTTCTAAGGTGTTTTTTTTGTACTTCCTAAACCTAACGTAAGCAAAACGAATTAATAAAACAGTTATTAATGCCACAATTTTGGTTCTGCGATTCACGTTATCAGCACCAATTTCTCCTGCTATCACAATGAATTGAATCAACAACATGGATAAAATCCCAATTACCAAAGCTAAAAATCCGGATAAAAATTTGTTCATGGATTCAATAATAATGCATAAACTTGAATACTATGAAAAATCGAACAAGAAAAATCATTTCTGCCAATTTTTTGGTGTGGCTTGTCATTTTATATTCGTTTGACCTGAACGGTCAAAATATAATTTCTGCTGATAATTTCGTGATTGCTTCACAAGATAGCTTACTGCGCCGTGCGGACAATTTCATGTTGAGATTCCATTTTTTAAATTTTGAAGAAAAAAAACTATTACATTCAGCGGCTACTTGTTATTTAGACGTAGTTCCTGAAAATTACACTTATGTAGAGAATATTTTGTTATTAGACTCCCAGCATACTTTGGATAAAAAAATATCTATATTAAAAAGAAATCCGGATGTATTTAGCAATTTTAACTCTGCACTTATTGCAAAAGGAATATCACAGGAATTATTATTAAAAACATACAACAAATTACTTGTATATTTTTATTGTGAAGAAATCACTAAAGATATAATGAATTCAAAAGTTAGCGATAATATCTGTTTGTGTTGTGTTCAAACCCCTCCTGATGCTAGCTTAATCGTTAAAAATATTGACCAATATTTTAATGCTCTTGAGATCGCAATCATGAATTGTTATACTCATGATCACAACAAACAGATTCAGAATATTAAGTAAATTCAACAGAATCACCGCAATCCCACAGAACTTTGGTAATTCCATGGGACGTTTGTGGTAAAATCAACTGAAAAAATCGGAATCTCCAAGATTATCTAGGAATTCTATGGAATCATCATCGTATACGTAAGAAACCATGAATTCATCTTCATCCTCGTCTTCATCTATATTCTCATTAGCGTTATCGAAGGCCTTGTTAAACATGTCCATGAGAGATTTGAAATAGTAATGCCCCAGATGAGAATCGGTATCTATACCATAGACAGCCATGTGCTCCTTTACTTGCTCCCAAATTTTGCTTAGCGTTTTGTGGCTGCGTTTGAACGTAGCCAGATCGATTTCAATTTCTTCGTAATCAAATTCAGAGAGTAAAGCGCGTTCTTTTTCAATCCATACTTTTAGACCATGGTTGATTTTGCGTTCTTCAATTTGTTGTTGACGTGCAATGGCATCTTTTTCTAAATGCTTCAGTTCTAATTCTCGCTTACGGAGTTCAAGTTCTTTGTCTTGTTGGGCAAGTTTGCGCAATTCGAGCTCGTGCTCCAATTGCAATTTCTTCAAAGCGATTTCACGCTCTAATCGGTTGAGGTCGTTGTGGTTTTCCATTTTATTATTGTTTTTAGTATGATGATTAAGTGTGTTGGCTTTGGCAATAAGGTCAATGGGCAAGGTGTTGCCTCCATTGCCTGATTGGCCATTAAGCCAACGAAATACCTGGCTCTTGCTTACATTGAGCTCAGAAGCAATTTGCCGTATGCTGTAGCCCTTCTTTTGTAGCTCTTGGGCTTGGTGTATTAAATTTTGATTCATGGTTATTGATTGGTTTACTCATATACTCAATTGCTCATTTGCTCATCGTCGCCATTCTGAGCACCTTTTTTCCGATACTTCCCATGACCGATGCGTTCAAAAGCATCACTGGACAAATACCTGGTAAGGGTTGCTAATGATATCTCTAAACCCTCCCCAATTTCATTGGCTTCTTTCCTGGTGAATGTATCCGGGAGCATTTCAATCATAAACTGGAGTTTACGGTATTTGATGATGTCGTTATTCACTCCGGGCATTTCCGCCATGTGTTTGGCGCTATTGCTTATTAAATGCTTGGCTAAACTTATGGCCACATTGAAATCGGATTGGTTTAATTGCAAGGATTGTGAGGGAGTTGCCCTTTGATCAATAAATAATCGCAGACAAGACAATACCATGGTTATGCGATAGCAAATCAATCCTGTGCGATGCAAGGATGCTAAAATTCGATCACCGGTATCATTAAAATACGATTCTAATAATGCGGCAAACTTGGTTTGAAATTCTACTTGTAATGACCTTTCCAAATGACATTCCAAAGGTGTCCCAAGCCTGTTTAATAGCTCGTATAGGATAAATATCTGCTGTCCCAATTGCATAAATTCCTGTCCCGGTATTGTCCCACGGCGTTCAAACACGTCTTTAAACTTTGGGACACTACGCATGGAATAGTACATGAAACGACTAAATAAGCCATTCTCTGCATCAGGAATCAATCGTTTCAACTGTCCTTGTGTCCCGGTAAGAAAAACTGTGAGCTTGGGGGATTCCAACGAAATATATTCCTTGTTTGTCTTTCGCTGAATCTCTACCGTTTCATGATGAAACGCACACCGTAAAACATCGCTGAAATTTCCCCAATCTTGCGACAAGGAATTACTCAGCGTATCGGCCTCTGTGCTAAATAATATTCCGGCACCGTTATTCTCAGATAAAGTATGAAGAAATGAGCTGGCGCTATTATTGGCTGGAATCAAGAGCATTTTACAAGGTGGTGGTGGCAGAAATCCTTCTTGATTATCCTTCTCCTTTTTCTTGGCACTGAGTTTCAATTCATATTCCTGCTGTAGAATTTTAGATTCCTCTCGCTTGGCTATATGAATCGGCGATGCTAAATACCGTACAAAATTCAAAATGCCTTTTCCTGCACCTGCAGGCGCATCAATAAAGGTGAATAGGTTTGGGTACACTATACGATTATCATAAATACCATAAACATTGGGCAAGCATCCAGATAGTATGGTGATCGCCCCTAGCAGAATTACATCACGCTCTTGTTTATTAGACGCTACAATAAAAAGAGGCTGTAAACACTCAGGAATCATTTCAAAAACGGAATCATCAAAATTCAATTCCGTATTTTCAGCTGCACCAGGAACCCAAAAAATCTCCTCTGTTTGTGGTTCTTGCTTTGGGTTCATCGTCTTATTGGATTTTGACGAACATAGCTCCTGGCATCTTTTTCTATTTTGCTTATCTGTTCATGTTTACCTGAATTCAACCATTCCTGCAGATCACCTTTTCGAAATAGAATCTTCTTTCCATTCTTGTAGAACGGAATTTTTCTTCTACTCGTCATCGAGTACAAAGTCTGTTTGGCAATGTGCAGAAACTCCGCAGCCTGATCGGCATTGAGCACTTCTGCTTTCTGATTGTTTTCGGCCAGTTCTGTAACGGCCGTTTCTTGATGCTGCTCTAATGCGGTCTGAACAGCTTCATTCACCAACTCCGTGATGAATGCTTGTAGGTGAGTAATACTTTCTTTCATATGTGAAACATTTACTCACCATGCATCAAAAATAAATCCGTGCCAAGCGTTGTGGTTTCCTTTTTTTAATTATTGATTTTTATTGGGTTCGAGTTGCTCCAGAACTCCGTCTCATAGCGTATCAGACTGTGTCCATATGTGTCCAAATCTGTTCACTTTTGCGCAGAAGTTTTTTCAACTGCGCAATTTCAAGCAAGCGATTTTTGCTCCGTATCATACTGACATTCAGCCAATTTGTCACTGCCATAAAACGCTATTGTTGTTCATTCTTGTCAGGTTTGATACCCAATTGAATACTCTGCATCGCTTTGGTTTTCGTTGTATCCATTACCTTACCATAAATCTGTGTGGTATGAATATGCTTGTGTCCTAAGAGTTTTGAAACGGTATAAATATCGGTTCCTTCCGCTAATTGTAAAGTGGCAAATGTGTGTCGGAAATTATGAAACGTAATTTTCTTTCGAATACCAGCCTTTTGCAACCACCGATTCAAATTCGCATAGTCTCGTTGGAAATTGTAATCACCAAAAATGCGTTCTGCATTCTCTTCATAATTGCCCAACAAACTCAATGCTTCATCAGAAATTGGAAGGGTTTCCATGGCTTTTGTTTTACTCTGTGTAAAGCGAATGAAATAACCCAAGTTTTCCGAGTGCTGTATCTGTTCTCCGCGAAGCTTGACTACATCACCCAAACGCAATCCAGTGAGTGCGGAAAACATACAGGTACGCTTCATCAATTCAGATTCAACTGGTGTATTATAGAGTTTCACCAATTCTTCTTTAGTTAAAAACTCTCGGTAGGTTTCCGGTTGTTGAACTCCTTTCACCGCATCAAAAGGATTGCTAATCATATGACCAAATACCATCGCTTCACGCACCGTTGCTCGCAACTTGTTGTAATAGGTGTAACAAGAATTTTGAGAGATGCGCATTTTGGGTGAATTGATACGTGTAGCT
>SXGU01485586.1_pt1 | contig 16493 bp, 5 predicted proteins | sample 3174531 | NCBI WGS metagenome assembly SXGU01 (sample SAMN11356863, study PRJNA531348) | freshwater metagenome | isolation source: freshwater sample F1-140 | place: China: Fuxian Lake, Yuxi | collected 2017-12-25 | reverse complement strand
TGTGCCCCTTCATGTCAGGGTTGACAAGCATCTGTGACGAGGCTCCGCCTGCTGGCGTGTCGAAGGTGTCCGGCCAGTAATTGATTTCAGGAGGATCCCACTGCGGATCGGTGGTGAGCTCCTGATAAAGCGCCTGCACCAAGCGGCTCTTGCCGAGGCCGGACTCCGCGACGATCACGGCGAGCTGTGGACCGCCGATGAAGGCCCCAGTCTCTGGGTCGCGCTTCGCGCAAGCCAGAAACCGCTCCCGCAGCCACTTGAGTTCCTTCTCCCGACCCACAAAGCCCTTGGCCATGACTCAATCTCCGCCGTTGTGCGGCCGAACGCATCACTCAGCTGCGGGTAGCATGGCCGCACTACTGGCCACGTGTCCAGGACTTGTGAGATTGGGCGTCACGTCTGAGACCCAGCGCACCCACTCATACCGGATCTGGACAGGTAGGGCTTGATGCGAACAGCGGGGTGCGGGCAAGATTCGCGTGGCCAGAGTCGTTCACGAGCACGACATGAATACTATTAATACTATTGTGTTCTTAGCCGCAATTTCAGCGTTGGGCGGATGTGATGGGCCAGGTGAAGTCGCGGTTCCTCTCGATGGGGTCTATCCACCGATTGGTGAGCCGCCAACAGTGTCACTGGTTGAGTCCGGCACCAATCCTTCCCCGGTTCGATACGAACTGTCGGCCGTGGGGGCACAGGCCTTCACCCTCAAGGGTACTTTCAACCTCAACACAGGTTACGGGAGCTCGAATGCGACTCTCGCGCTGGACATCACATCGGATGGAACGCGAACCGCGACACCCCGAGGAGCGGCCAGTGATGAAATGCACTTGGACTGCGTACTGAGAGCTCCGAACATAGTGCCGGCCGGCTCCACTGAGATCTACACCATTTTCCAAACCAAAGATGGTTCACAGGCTCGCTCGACAGACGTTCATTATGGCCGGCTTCTGAGGCTCAGCGGCGTAGACAAGGCGCGCATCGAAACGCAGAGCCCCTCCAACGAGGCGGATCTGATTGTGCGCAATGCAAGCTTGCTGGGTTGTGTTCCGTGGCCCGAAGCGCCGATCGGAATCGGTGGGACTTGGAACACCTACAGCTCCTACGACATCATGGGTGTCCGGTTCCGGATGGCGCATCAGTACAAATTGCTCAGCTTGGACAAGGGCACAGGCACAGTCGCGGTCACAATGCGTGGCGTCGGCGACAAGACGAGCGCAAACGTCCGACTGCTGGGAAAGGACAGCGTCAGTATCTCGGGTGACGCCGAAGGGGAGGGATCAATTCACTTCGACCTTCGGCATCCGGAGGCGTGCACGATCACATACCGGTGGAGCTGTGAACTGCGTGGAAAGGTGCACACCCTTGATGCCACGATTCGAATGGCACAGACCTTGACCGTATTGCCGGACTCCAAACAGAAGTAACACCTCGTGCGAGTATTGGATCAGGCCATGGATGGTCCAGCTGGATTCAACGCAGCGAACCGCCTCGCCTCCGCAGCTTCCTCGACGGATCTCTCCAAAGACGCCACAACGGTGCCGAGGATGCTCATCGCGAAGGCTACTTCCAGAGCGAGCGCTCCATGTCCCGCCTCGCCCTCAAAGCGCAGGGGATCTCCGAACGAGTAGCCAGCACGCGCCTGCAGGCGCGGCAAGCCTCGGCTGCTGTCGGATTGCACTGCCTTCAGAGCTGACAGAGCATCCTGAAACACCGCCAGCGTCAGCGGCGCGTCGTTCAACAAGGTGTGCAGCGCTCGTTGTGCTGTCCCACGTGTCGCAAATGGCTCGATGAAGAACAGAACGGCTGAAGCCTCGGTGGCGCGTTCGAAGGCGGGGGCTCGGGTTGTGCCTGATTGTCGCTCCATTCTTGAGCTCTCAAATGCCACCAGGCGACAGTAGTTGAATAGTGTTGGCATTACACGCCGGAGCGCACGCTGAATACTCATGCCGAGAATGGGTAGTGACTTGGCTACGGGTTCGCGTTCTGGACAGGTTGTCCATACACCAGCCAGCGATTCGGACGGCCGTTCGGCGCACTCTGGCGACGGGTTGAGGAAGAGGGCGCAGCCCCCGCTCTCGAACACAACATCCACCTGCTGCGGGTGCTTGCGCGGGTTCCCGATTTCGTCGAAGTCACCGATCCACTGCATGCGAGCCTGCGCAACCGGACGCGCAATGGACTCTGCCTCCAACGAATAAAGTCTGACATTCCTGCAGGCGCCAGGCCAAGCGAGCATGGTCAGCCCCGCCGGCAAACTGATTCGGCAATGCCATGCGGGCAGATAGCTCTCACCCAAACCTCGTGCTTGAAAACAGGAACCGGTCACGATGAAACGACGTTCCTGCTCACGTACCGAGGCCGGGAAAAACCGCTGTTTTCCGTGCTCATGCAACAGGTTGTCCGAATAGGCCAGGTCCATTGTCCCCAGCGATTCACCCTTGTGTGTCACCCAATCCACGATGGATTGATCTTCAAGCTCGACGCTCCGCTCACCAAAGACCACGCCATCGTCCGTGCGCAGCTTGCGCATGGCCAGATTGCGTTTCAGGGGTCTGAAGAACTCCACCGCGTGCGCCGCTGGCGCGGCTGGTTCTCCTTCTTCTGGCGGGTTCACGATCTCGAGCGCAACCCACGACCAAGTGAGCCCACGTGAGGCCGCCTCCCCACTGGCCAGGTGTTCCGGAGGATCCAGCCGCAGGCGGAAATCGAGCAGTGGCTGATAGTCCGGTTCCATGACAGGGATGCCAACCATGGCACGGCTGGCCCCGAGGCCCGCCCTTGCCCAGAGGTCGCGTGGCACGGGCGTAAAGGGCGCGAGAAAATGGATGGCGGAGCGCAAGTGCCCTATGGAGAGTGCTGGGGAGTGGGGTCCGGGGAACACTGGCAGGACGGTCTTGTGGTTTCTCTCGATTGCCCACTTGTCTTGGGGAACGATACGCACCAGCATCATTCCGGAATTGCGCAGCCGAGAGAGGACCGCGGGTAGGTCTGCGCCATCGGACAGATCCAGCATCACGAGCGCGGCTGCCTTGGATGCGGACTCGTGTGTGATCGCATCGAGGTCGGCAACAAGCGTGGCGCCGACGCCAATGGCCTTCACTTTCGCTTCGAGGATCTTCCATGTCTCGTCATCCCGTTTCGGATGCACGGCAATGACCTTGGACGAAGCCTGTCCGCAATCTCGTATCTGGGCGAAAAACTCTTCTTCTGGGGATTCCGCCTCGACATCCACGATCCAGAGGCTCGCACCCGTGACCGGCCCGAGTCTCACGAAGTGCGTTTGTTCTCGCTCGGAAAACAAGCGCGCTCCAAGAGCCTCAGCAGCGCCATCGGAAAGTTCCGGGATCACTGCAACGCATTGGACAGGAGCGCGCTCTGTGCCGAGAAGAAGTTTGTGTTTGTCGATCAGGAACGGCAGATGCCGCTGCTGCAACGGCCTGAACATGCTCAGGTCTTCGATGAGCAGCACCTGCAAGCGCACGAGCGCTCGCCGCATCGTGGCCGTATTCACCTCAGCTCCGTAGCAAAACCGTTCGAAATCCTCCGGGGTTCCGACAATAATGTCCGGAATTGCGCCACGGGGGTCGATGTGTTCGCTGAAGGTACCGAGATCAAGGTCATCCGGCCGGTCAGTCGTGGTTGTCCATGCGACCACGTCGTCACGCTCCAGTGGGACGATGGACAGAAACCAGCCCAGTCCGCAGCGTGCCGCCAGTTCCCGGAGTCCCCGCACCGCATCGCGCGCCTGATCACGCGACTTGCAGAGATAAAGCACGCTTTGGCCGCGCAATGCCGCAGAGTGCATGGCGCAAGCCATCAGGAATGTTGTCCGTCCGGAGCCACGAGGACCGCAGACCAGCATGTCACTGGCGGGCAACACGCCGCGACCTTCAATGTCGTCAGCGCTCAACATCTCCTCATGAATGCCATCAAAGCGTTCGAGTGCCACTAGCTGTTCATTGGTCGGTTCCGCACCTTCCGGCAGCAGGAACATGGTGCCCCACGACTCTGTTGGCTCCGTTGCGGCACCATCAACCGGCATGCCCACGTGATTGCGGGGCTCACTCATGACAGAGCCCTTGCACCGCGCGGTCCGCGCTCTTACGTACTCCGGGAACTCGGCCTCTTTCTTGATCTCGGCGGACTTCGAAGCGTCTCCTGGGAACTGCGTGGACTCTGCTTCGGAATTGGGTCGGCCATCGGCTTGTCGCTGGCTCGGCGTTGCTTCACTTGCCGATGTTTTCGGACCATCTGGCGATTCCAGTGCGCGCTTGCGCGAGCGCAAAGACCACCATGGCCGCTCTGAATCGGGCAGACTTGCTTTCTTCGGTCTGTGCCAGAGATAGGGGCCAGCGTGCTCTGATTCTGGAGCGAAGCCGCGCGCCTCTTCGGCGGGGCGAAGGTGGTAGCGCATCGCTTCGAGCACTTTCGACGGCGGGGCAGGTTTGTACTCCTCTTTCGCCCTCATCTTGAACCCGAGAATCGTGGCGGTGGCGGCGGTGATCGTGCCGAACAGGGGCATCAATGTCGCCATCGCGGCGATCGAGTCAAGCGCGGTAGCCAGAGAGTCGCCGTTCACGAACGGGATCCACTTCACGATGCCGGGCACTGCGCCAAACTCCTTGGTCATGCTTGTGAGCGTCGGCATGAGCTGCATGGCAAGCAGGCTCGCCACCATGGCGCGCATGGGTTCGACCACGAATTCAAGCCACAGCATCGGCAGCAGACAACCCGACAGAACGAAACTGAACAGGAACCAGCGCCGGAACTGAGCCATCCCGCCGCGCTTCATTCCTGGAGTGCCCCACTTGTCGACGGGAACGCCTTGATGCTCCGCAATGAACACGATTGCGAGCAGCGGCACCGTCCCGAGGATGTGGCCGATCCAGGCGACACGTTGAACAAAGGTCGCGCCCAATCCCTCCAGCGCCGGAGCGGCCACTGTGAGCAGAAAGGCCGCGAGCCCGACCCCCGCAGCACCGAGAATCCAGCGCCACAGATCGCGTCCCCCTGTCGGGCGACACGGCTCTTCCTTGTGTGGCACGGTGCTCAATCGCAAGCACAGAATGGACGTCATCAAGAAGGTGAAACCGCACACAACAAGGGCGAGAGCGAGGGGCAGCCACTGCTGCCAGTGCGTGAGCATGGATGCGAGGTCAACGACGCCGCTGTTCCACGCCAACGCATAGAGGGCAATGCCGCCGCCCAGTGGGGCCAACGAACAAAGAAGGAACAACCAGGAACGTTTCCTGAGAAAGCGCGGATGCGACGACCATGTACCAAGGAATTCATCCACGAATTCCGCACGAATCAAGCACTCTTTCCCGTTCTCGCGCTTCACCCTGCACCCCCAGCAACGACAGCGTCCTCATCAGCTGACCCCAAGGCTTGCAATCGGATCGGGACCTCCTCAAACACGAATCCGAAGAGGCCTAGCGGGCGCTCCGAGGCCTCATGCACGAGAATCTGCTCGAGCCGCCGCGCACGCAACTCCCGCAGCACGCTGCTGGCAATCGCGCAGCCGCGTCGTGCGAAGAACTTCCACGCGCCTGTCTTGCGATTCCCATCGTCTTCGTAGGTCGCGCTGAGCATGGCCTGAGCACTCCAATCTGCACCGATACGTGCACTGACGTGCTGTCCCCATGTCTGCGCTGCATCGCGTGACCTGCTCTCGGTCGTCATTCCGACTGTCACACCGGCATGAATTGCCGGGTGACGCGCGTAATCGCATTCGACGATGTCCAACAATCTTGTGAGAATCTGATCCGCGATGTCCTGCGAAAGCTCGAGAACGAGGCGGTGCAGCAGCTGCCTTCGAATGAAACCCGTCATGTAACGGTCTTCCTCGTCGAGCCGCGTGCGCCACAGCTCAAGGAAGCGATCCCGCATCTGAACCACCATCTGATTCCGATCGCTGCGCCCCTCTTCGGTCTGTATGCAGGCACTGACAGGTCGCACAATGGCGTGCTCACGCCAGTCGCGACGGTCCTCACGAGCCAACCGCTCCGCACCTCCTTGAAGTGCCGTAGGCTGATCAAGCAGACGCCGCTTCGCTATCTCGTTCGAGATGGTTTCTCGTGTGCGCTTCACGATTGTCCATGCCCGCTCTGCCAGCAGTTCCGTCCGGCGTTGTACCGCTGCGCGACGCAAATCTTGCCGCAACCTGTTTCCCTCAACCACGAAATCGTGTGTATGGCGCACCGCTTGAGTGTGATTCCGCCCCAACTGCCTTGCCGCAAGCCGGAGCGTATCCATGGCCTGTTTTCCCCGGCGCGCCTCGAGTTCGTGGGGAATCACGACGCCGGCAGCGGCGCCCACCAGAGCACCCACGATGACCAGCAGCGATGTGCCCAGCGTGCCGGCTGAGATGCTGAGTAGCACACTGAACAGAACCAAGCTCAAGTAGACGGCAAACACTGCCATGGCCGCGCCAACCATGATTCGCCACTTCATGGCCATGTGGAACCCACGAGCGCAGTCAATTTCCTCCGCACATTGCAGGAGCAGCTCACGCTCCAGTCCAATCTGTCTACGACGCCCAAGGACCTGTGAGCGCCACTCTTCGGCATGTCGGCTGACTCGCTCCTTGAGTGGCATTGTCATCCGGAAGCCCACGCCATTCGCAAGACGCATGAGCTCACCTGGATTACGGTGCGCTCGACGCCAGAAGGCTTGCATGTACGCCGTCTCCGGGTCTTGGCTTCCGATTGGTGCGCCACTGCCTTGTCCGTCCGCCGCGGAGAGGCGCGCCCTTTGGCGCGCGAGTTTGGCCCCTTCTTTCCGATAATTGTTCAACCACTCTGCAGCGCCGAATGCGGCATGCGTGCGCTGTGCCAACGACCCTTCCAGATCCCGTCGCCACACCGTCTTGATGCCGAGAACCTGATCCCGGCGCATGTTCCCTGCCTCAAGCCAACTACCGGGGTCAAACTCCTCTTCTCCGTGGAAGCTGGACTTCAAGATCGGCTTGTAGGCTCCCGTTTCACCAATGCTCGGAAGTGGCGCCTCCGAATCGACACTCTCGAGTACACGCTGGAGCATCGACTCCCGCAGTTTCTCCAGCTCCTGCGCATTCGTGGAGGGGCCAAAGCCGATGGCGCGCCATGCAAACAAGCCCGATGGTCGAATCTGTGGCGGGCCAGCAAGCCGCAATCGTGCGAGAAGGAATGAAACCGCATCAGGCCAGACAAACTTGCTGGCCAGAAGCGTCTGAGAGTCGGAGGCGGCTCTCAGAGTGTCCTGCATCAACCACGCGCGGCTCGAACTGCTCGCATTGGCATCGGCACGGAACCAATTGTTCAATGCCGACTCGTCGGAGACACGCATGGGGCGCGTCGCAATGATCACCAGTTCAAACGATTCTTCGTGCTGGGTGTCGCGTTGCATGCCTGCCCGAACGGCGTCACGCGCTTGCCTCAAGCGCTCCAGGCGATCCACCTCGGCTTCGTAATGGACCATTTCCAGAATAGACCGCATGGTTGCGCGTCTCACCGACGCGGGATCCTGGCGGATCGGGCGAGACAAGATGCGATTGCCGGAACACTCAAGGCCCAAAGTCATGGCGATCCGCACACCAGCTTCAACGGGGCGCCGCATGGAGTTGCCGTCGATCCAATCGAGCACAAGCCGTGCGCCTTCAACGCAGGGAACAACCGTCATTCGCGCGCCGAACGGCTTGATCATGACTGCAAGGTCATCTGGCGTGGCTGTTCTGCAATCGAAACTGACAGCCGATTCCCCCATCCGGCTCAGCTCATCCTTGTTCAGCGTCCAGTGGGTCTCTCCTTCCCATCTCGGCTCGTGCAAAGTCCACAATCCTGCAACACAACGACCACACAGCTTCTGCGCAAGATTCCTCCGATACCGCTTCACATCTGGCGAGTCATCTGGACGAATCAACAACAATTCGACATCGATCCCCACGAATTCGAATCGCTTGAGCATCGCATCCAGACCATCATCCCCGTTCGGCGATGCAGTCATCTCAAGTGCTTCGTCGAACGTGCTGAAGAAGTGCGCCGGCACATCCGCCAGCGCACCATACTCCCGCAGGTCCTGCGCCGAAGCGAGCAGGATGCCGGTGCTCACCGGTCAAACTCCGCCGAAGTGCTTGGCCAGTACTTGGCGTGGATCAGGCGACTTGACTGCCATGTCAAGCAGTGCATGGGCTCTCTGCTTCAATCTCTCCACCCTCTTCTCGTAGTGAACTTTGTACTCTCGCATGTGACGAATTTCGCGGTCCAATTCACCAGCCAGCCTGATACACACATCGCGCATAAGCCCCTGTACATCCTCATCAAGGATGGCATCGTCCTTGAGCACATGACCGAAGTAGTGAGCCGCTTCACTCCGTATCTCTTCAAGCGCAAGAGCACCTCGCGGATCCTCGAAGAGCTTGAGGAGCTCACCGAGTGACGCCCTCTGATCCCCCTCCGCAAACGTCTCGCCCCACGAACCCCACTGTTCTCCCTTGAGAACATGCGCCCGGCGAGCGAATGTGAAGCGGACGCTATCAACCTTGTTGGCGTTGTCCCGGGTGAAGTCCCACTGCAGAAGCGGAAGATTCCAGAGCAAGGTCTCCGCGCCGCTACTCATAGCTGCTCCAATGATCGGATGCGGAACTGGTTCTCCACCTCGGCTGATAGGTTTGCCAAACGCCCCCTCGGGACTGAGCATTGCGTAAATGATCGCATCCTCCTTGCGGTACTCGAGTGCCTGTCGTTCCGCTTCTTGCTGGGCTTCCTTGTCCATCGCCCAGGGACGCCAGCGGCAATTGCGAAGCACATCATTGGTTACAAATGCCGGGATTTCGTAGCCAATGCCAAAGGTGTTCCGTGTCGGCGTGAACCATGACTTTCCATTCGGGTCTTCGGTCCAGTCCAGAAGAGTCTGAACCTCGTGCTCGTTTGAGTCCCTCCAATAGTCCAGTGAGGTCACATGCGCCAGGTCTGGCCCACGCCCTCTTTCTGCCGTGACGGATTCGTCCACAGCCATGCCTTCGCCAGTGCTCTGAAAGCCCTCGAATGTCACCGCTAGTATCTGAAATGGATTGCCACGTGCATCCACCTTGTCCATGTCGTTCGCCAGCTCCGCATGAAACTTCACCGGCGCGCGCGACTTGTGCGCGGCCTCGTTCAGTGGGAGCAACCAATCCCTCCTCTGGGCTTCGCCTGCAGCAAGCTCCGAATCAGTGGGCAAGAAGACCAGGGTGTCGGGCGCCTCCATACTGCCCTTGGAGCTCACGTACTGAGCGCGGCAGCGCTGGCCGATGCACAAGGCCAACTTCTCGATCACCTTCTTGCCATCCATACGTGAATAGCCGTGCTCATCCTTCTCCGGTCGGAACCCCATTTCCTCTTGAAATGAAGTCTCCAAGTTGTGGAGAACCTTTTCGTTCGCGCTCGACATCTCAAACCGGTACACCCACTCCGCATGAAGTTCTTCAAGCACTTGCCGCAATGAGAAATACTTGTTCATGAATCGAATCGGAATGGTTGTGGCCATTCGCAACTCGCCCCACTTCTTGTCAATGCTGCGTCGAAGCTCCTTGTCCTCCAGGCCGTCAAGCCCTCCTTTGAGCGGGGAGTAGGCCTGATCAAGCACATGTTTGCGAACGGCCGCGAGCTCATCTTTGAATCTCTGATTTACGGGGTCTTCTCGCAGTGCACGCAACCAGCCCGGAAGTTGGTCCACTCCGCGCAGAACCATCACGGGTTGGATGACGTGAGTCGCTTTGAGCCCAGTCTGTGCTTCCGAACGTGATCCAAAACGAACGAAGTCCGCATCAACCTTGAATAGCTGGTCGATCCTCTCTGCGTCATTGCCACTTCGCTCAAGGCCCATCTTGACGTGTGAGGCCGCCCGGCAAGCCGCTTCAAGATTCTGTTCCCATTCTTGCAGGGAGGAGGCCAGTGGCTTCAACCACTCCTCGAACTTCAACTTGAACGTCGTGCCCAGCTTCGCCATGAGCGCCTTGGCCAGCAAGTTGCGCTTTTCCAAACACTCCGTGGCCGTCAACTTGTGCGTGAACAGCAAGTACCGCCTGCTTCTGAGTGACCAGATATCCGTTGCCAATGTCTCAGCAGTATGGTCAGTGAGCGTGGCGTTGGACGCGGCTCCAGCCGTCGTGGTGAACGCGGTGCTCGGCATGTTCGGCACCAACCTCTTCAACTCCCTCACGACCGCAAGCGCTGTTGCAATCGAATTTCTGTGCGCGTCGCCAAGCGCGCCGCCAGCGCCCGAAGGGAATCCATTCTGCAGTACTCCCCTAATGTGCTCGACGATCAATTGTGGACCCGCAATGAGGACCTTGGCCTCCGAGTCCGGCGCGCTCTTCCTCGCGCCGAGAGCCTTGATCAATCCTTCTCTCAGTTTGCTTTCAATGAAGGAGGGTCGTGAAAGATCCTTGAAAATCCCCTCGAGTTTCAAGAGGAGTTTGTCACGCCCCATGCTGTTCACTGACGCCACCCTGACACCTTCTCCTCCAAACAATTCATTGAATGCGGTTGCTTGACTCTTGAGCGCTTCAGTCAACAATGCGGTCCCCAACGGCTCTCCAATTGCCGACTTGGCGCCCGCCATCATGGCACCAAGTTCCTTGAGAGGTGAGTTGATCGGCCTGACGATTTCGCTGGCGATGCCTTGAGCTGTCTCTGCACGCGGCTCCTCGACAAACTCGGTGGCAGCACCCAAGAGCAGTTTTTCCTTCAAGAATGCTTGGATGCGGTGCACGTCGACGCGATGGACGGCTGCACCAAGGCTGCCAAGAGATTGCACTGTGTTGATCAGTTTGCCATCCACCTCTGATTTGACGTTGCGTCCGTACAGTGCCGAAGCAGCGATTGCGTACTGCTCGTCATTGGCAAGGCGCCCGGCCGCGCTTTTCCCAAAGATGATCCAGGCTTGACGGATCGGCGAGCATCCCATCTGCGAGTCATTCCTGTCCACTAGCCGGCCCATATCCATGACATCCCGTGCAGGTTCCATGGGATGAGTAAAGGAGGGCCACGAGAGTTGAACCCTGTCGCCATAGAGCAAGTCGTTCTGGACCCACCCTGTGATCATTGAGATTCCGGTCAAGGAATTGACCATCATCTTGCCCCGCTGCCCCTGGGCTCCATCTGCCACGGATTGGAAGCATGACTGGTCGAAGAAGATCCCGGTTGGTCGCACCTGCTTGCCGGAGCTTCGAAGCAATTCACAAATCTTCATGCTTGTGATTGCCCACGAACCTCTGCCTGTGCCGCCGGCCAGTCCCGACACAACATACATGTCAACGCTGTACTCCGTGGTTCCATAGCGCTTCACCACTCGTTCGCTCATTTCGGACGTGAGACTGTCCAGGCATTTCCGCAGTGGTGAGGCCGTTCCATTCATGGCGGCCCATGACAGGAAGTACGAAACCCCTGGGCACTGTGCGGCGCCTTTCTTGGGCGGTAGCGGTGTCTCGCTGCCATTCCATGGCCTGCCCTCTGGAGTGAACCAATACACCGGGCGGAAGCGGTCCAAGTAATTCTTCAGTTTCTCCGCTTCAGTCGGAGGCGCTAGTTGCTCGTCAACCCTGCGTGCAAGATCCTGCACTCCTTCAGCCAGGCCAACTGACCGGACCCATGTGTGTGCGCCAACGCCGTTCAGCGTTTCGTTGATTTCCGTCTCGTACTTTCCGATGTCTCCCTCGTCAGTGTCGATCAGAAGGAAATAGGCCTCGGCCTCGCTGCGGCTTGCCCACTCCCGGTCATTGGCAAACAAGTGCGCAAGTTCCTTCAGAGTCTTGCCTCCGGATCCACCAAATCCGACGAACAGGCGACACGTAATATCGACATTGCCATTTGACATTTGAGCCGGCTCCTGTTAGAAATCAAAGATATTGAACCACTTCCACGCAGCGATGAGGTTCCCGAGCACCAGAACAATGAAAATTCCTGTGACTACAGCAATTCGCTTTGCTTCGTTGTAGTCTGGCTTGTACAACCAGACTCGTAGATTGTCCTGCTCCGAACCTGTCTGCCCCTCACGTGCGCGTGCTTCATACGTCAGCACGTGGAGCTGTGTTTGGTTACGCTGTCCCGTCTCTCCAACATACTGCCAGTATGGCTCGGGCGCTTGCAGGCCGTTCAGTGTGATCATCACAGGTGCGCCACTCATCTCATTGGCACCTTGGAGTCGCTCCCGGTCCTCTGAATCCAGGCTGCCTGCTGCAAGCTGCGCCACTTTCCCTGTGGAAATCGTGAGCGGCTTTTTCCAATAATTCCAACGGCCCCAAACAGGAAGCGCGCCGGGGCCACCGTCGGGCCCCCCAATATCATGCTCTCGTGTGGGGTTGAAATCCGCATCTGTGTCTTGAAATACCCATCGGGCTTTCAAGCTCCACCCGCGGGGCGCTTGACCCAAGTAGGTTGCGCGCAGCACAATCCATGGCAAGACCATGCTGGCAATGACCAGCAATATCCATTCCAAGTATCGGCGCTGAACATACTGCCCCTGATGGGAGGCGATCTGAACGCGCGTGTTGGGGTTTGTGGAAGTCGTGGCACGAGTCGCCCACGCCACATGGGTGTAGGTGCCATAGTCCGCTTCAGCCAGCTCATATGAACACTGCGTGCCTTTCAGTGTCTTGAGGAGCGTTCCGTCACGAAGGACCTCAATCTCGACTTCCTTGTAATCATGCTCGGCTGCGATATCGACTCTCAGGTTCACGGCGCCGGGCCCGTCCGGCCACTCGACTTGCAGGTTGCCTTTCACGTCTTCGCTGGCTGATACAACGATGCTCAGTGTCCGGACAGTATGTGTCGCGCCATCCGGCATGCGTATTGTTGCGTGGATGTCATGAGGCCCCGCTCGATCGAACGAATGCACAACCTTTGGGCCACTATTGAGGCCAACGCCGTCTATGGTCCAATCAACGCTCTGGATCAAGTTCTGATAGGTTTGCTCATTGGGATGTATCTGGAAATAGACAGGATGGCCGATGCGCGGCGAGCCCGAATTGCTGATGCGGAATGGTTCAATGTAGTGACGGAACGGTTGCGAGAGCTCAGGCTTGCTCCCGTCAATGCGTTCAACGATGACTCGTACACGCTTGTCGAAGTGAGCCTCGTCGGGATCATAGGGATAGGTGTGGCTCAGTGAAGCTGCTGGATCGTTGACATGCACTTCGGAGGACTCGTTGTCCCATCGAATCCGTAGCGACTTGACATAGGTCGTCGGAGTCACCCGGAGTTGCAACGCCTTGCCGAATGGCAACTCCCCTTTGTCCAGCCCTTCTGTTCCGAGCACATATTCGACGTCACGAAGGCGAACAGTTGACGCCCATTCGGCAGCCTTGCTCTCTTCAGGCTTGCCATCAAGGATCGGGATCGCCCTGACTTGAATCTGTCTTCCCGGCAACTCTGGGTGCTTGTCTGCGGCCAGGCGCGCTGACCACTTGCTTCGAGTAAACACCCTGCCGCCGCTCTCCGCGCGTCCTGGAGCCTCTTCCGTATGCGAAGAGAGTTCACGACCATCATTGAACACCTGCCACTTGACCCCGGTGATCTTGCTTGCGAGGCTGCCTGAGAACATCACAACATGTGGCATTTCCTCATCCAGCGTCAAGCCGGATCCGTCGCCCGGCTGCTGCTTTTCGCTGTAGAGGCCGGCGGGCTTCACGTCGAGAGCAACGAGATCCCGCAGCGCCGGACGCTGGGCCACCCCTGGGGCCACTTCGGGCTCCAGTTTCACATGCAGAGCGGCCTTGCCCGACACTTCATCTGGTAAGAGCGCATCCCACAAGATCCGACCTGCGGGCTGGACCGTGGTGTGGTTGCGAACCACCAGCCCCTTGCCATCCAATAGCTGCCATTCCACCCGCTGTGGGCCTCGGCCGCCGAGAACCTCAGCTTCGAATTGGCATGTTGTGCCGGCTTCGATTGTCGAGGGTACTCCGCATATCTGGATTGCCAGCCCCGCTTCCACTTGAACGTCCAGTTCACCCCGCACGTCCCCACAATCGGTGTGCGCAAGACACGCAACCTTGTGCGGTCCGGCCGTAGCGAACGAATGTTCCAACGCCCATGCTGCTCCGACGCGGGACTCGCGACGCACGCCGTCGATGAACCACTCGATCGCATCGGGCGTCTGGGCGCCATCCACACGAGCAGTGAACGTGGCCGCATCGCCCACGGAAGTGCCGTTCTCGGGATTAACGACAATCGCCATCTTGGGGTCGATGACGTTGATGATCGCGACGCGCTCTGACGCTGCCAAGCCGTCGGCTGAGGCCGTGCATTTCAGTGTGTACTGGCCAGTCCGTTCCCACGTGTGCTCACCGTTGGCTACATGCGCAATCGAAGTCCCGTCACCGAAATCCCATGCAACCGCAGTGCCGGTGTGGTCCACGGAGAACTTGAGCGGCACTCCTCTTGCCCAGCGCCGCTCGCTTCCTGGATTCATCTGACGGATCTCAACACGCTCGGCCTTTTTCTCGGCGAATGCGAGAGGCAGCCACTTGGTGCCTTCGATTCGAAGCTTCCTCACGCCATCAGGGTACCGGAACTCCAGTTTCCCCTTGACTCCATTGTCGATATTTCGTGATTTTGCTTCGAGCTTGATGACTTGCTCGCCGCGGGAAATGTCAATCGCAGCCGGCGTGACGGTCACGTGGTGGAGAGGGTTGTCGCTGCGAAAGCTGACGTGAACTTGCGCGCCGTTCCTGTTCCTCCGTTTCACACTCTCGAGCTCCCCAGCGCCATTGCCAACGAACCCCATTCGCAGCTTCATCGCCTGCGCCTGATCGAGGCTTGGGAACGCGGTACGGTCTGGAGTGACGGAAACGATCAGCGTGTACTCTCCGGTCTCCAATCGTGACGATCGAATGTTCTTGTTGAGTGGGTCTTCGCTTTCAGGGGCCAGAGGCGGGCTCCGCATGTCGCCCCCGATTGGGAGCTCCAGCAAATAGATATTGTCGTGCCGCGCCACCAACTCGCGCCACACTCCGATGAGTTGGTCCTTCCCCTTGGTGCCTCGGTCAAAGGTGAATCGCTCACCCGCGCTGGATGAATGGGTGTCATCCCCGTCGGTGAACAAGTAGATGCAAACCGTTTCGTACCGGTCCGCATCCGCTTCTGCTTGCTTCATCGCTACGCCGAGGGCATTCCAAAGCGCGGTCATCTCGCCACTGTCGGTCGGCCTGCCCACCTCCCCTAGCGCTCGCTGCGCAACCTCAAGCGAATCACTCTTCCATGGCGAGAATGAATACATCCAAGGCGCGTCGCGCTTGCGGATGGAATTCGGTTTTCGACCAGGTGCGTTCTGGTTGAAGAACATCAGATGGACGTCCGCGCTGCCATCGATCGCCACGCTTGTTGGCTTGAGGTTCTCCAGAAACCACCCCTCAAAGCTCTCCCAGAGCGAGCCAGAAGAACGCCCTGCAGTCTGGTTCACCATTGAACTGGAGTGATCGATGACAAAGTAGTGAAGCGTTCTTGCAATCGGCGCTTCTTGGCCGATGCAGACGGCGCTGATTCCAAGCAGCGCTGCGATCAGCACTGCGCGCGAGGATGCAGGCATCCGCAGGTCGCCGACGCCACCGTGATCATGCAGGTTGGCACCCGATTCCGCCGCATCAGGATAGGCGTGCGGGAGGCCTCGTGAGCGGTCAGGAGCTGATGCGTTTCGGCAGCCAATCCTGCCGGCGCGTCGCGGCCCTGAACGCTCCTTCAGTGCATGCACAGTGGTATTCTCCGAAATTTTGGTGCGGTTTCCCCCTGCAGTTCCCGACCTCTACCTGCATGGAGCGCGACACCGGCTTCGTGCTTCTTGAACGGCGTGCGAGCGTGCCCGAGCGCTGTTTCAATGTCAAGCCGAGAGCTCCTTGAGGTCCAAACACGTGCTGCCCTCCACCAAGGCCACGGATCCAATTGGAGAGAATTCGAACGCCACCTCGCACGGAACAACCATGCGAATACTGCGTCAAACTCGGTGCATTGCAACGAGTTATGTCGACAGAGAGTGATGATGCGCTCTAGGTCAACTGATTGACATGGCAGCTCTGATTTGGGGGCCGCTAGCTAAACTTACGATTGTGCTTGAATAACAGTGATTATTGCCAAGCCTTAACACTTGCAATTGTTTTAATGTCCTCGCTGTTGTCATTGCTGCGCAACAACTTGGGCATGTTTCGCCGAAAGACGTCACAAAGTGCCGCAACAGAGTCGTTGCAAGTGCCACCTCGGGCCTGCCCCAACACAACCCGCAGCCGCACGCGCAACCGCTCACTTCCCCGGGGCAGGGGCGAGCAGGCGTGCTGCGCGAAGGCCGTAGAGGTATTGCTTGGAGGTGGGCAGTTCGGCGGCGCGGGCGGAGGAGCGCGTGTAGACGGAGCCCTCCTGCCAGTTGCCGCCGCGCATGACGTAGCGGAAGGGGCCTTGAAGGAGCACAGGATCTTCGAGAATGGGGTCGGATGGCGCACCGGGAGCACTGCGCGCTGCATCGAGCTGATCCGCGTAGGTGGT
>SXGU01333402.1_pt1 | contig 16502 bp, 16 predicted proteins | sample 3174531 | NCBI WGS metagenome assembly SXGU01 (sample SAMN11356863, study PRJNA531348) | freshwater metagenome | isolation source: freshwater sample F1-140 | place: China: Fuxian Lake, Yuxi | collected 2017-12-25 | reverse complement strand
TTTACAATTTTAAAATCTAAATTAAATTTTAAATTCAAATTGTTTTCAATTTTAAATAGAATAAATATGCCTATTACAGCAATAAAAATTCTAACAACAACTGTGACAAAAATTATTTCAACTAAATGAAATCCTAATAGAACACAAATCAATGTCCCACTCCACTGTAAAATTCCCATAGAAAGTTGAAACAAATTTGCAACTCTTACTTTATCATAAGCAAAAAAAATTCCTCTTAATGTTCCATAAATCACAACTGCAGGAACACTAAATGATGCAATATAAAACGATTGAATTGATGAACCTAAAAACTTTTCGGGAATTTTTAACCATTCTTTTACTACTAAATTAGAAAATAAAAAAAATAATATTCCACTTACAATTCCAATAATTATGCTTAATAAAATTGAATTTTGAATTGCTTTTGTCGTATCAAAACTAGAATTGGAATTTTTGATTTCTGCAACATATTTCGTAACTGCACGACTTAAACCAAAATCAAACAAACTAAAATATCCAATCACTCCCCAAAGAAGCGATAGTACTCCAAATTCTTCCATTGACAACTGTTTGACAACAACTGGGATTACTATAATTGCTAAAACAATTACAACTATCTGAGAAAGAAATGTTAAAAAACTATCTTTAAATAACTTGTTTTTTAATACAGAGTAAAAGAAGTCCATTAAAGATTCATTTTGTATATATTCAATATTGAATGAGTAAAATCTCTAAGTTTTTTTTCGGTATAAGTTTCTTGTGTAGAAGTTTCAGATATAACTTTATCCATACTGATGGATAAAAAAGTAAATGTAAAAAATGAGATAAAAAATACAACTAAAACAACAATAGATCTTTTAGGTTTTGATTTTTCAATTGCAGGAGCTGCTTTATCCAATACAAGTAATACTGGAATATCTTTTTGTTCATTTATTTTTGCTTGTTCATAAAGAGGCAAAAGAAATTCTAAAATTTTTTGTTGAATCATAATTTCGCGATACAAACGAAATCCTTCTACTCCAGTTTGTGGAAACGAACTTAACTTTTTTGATATTTCTTCTAACTCAATTTTCTTTTGTTTTAATTGTTGATTATCTTCATTTACAGTTTTTTTTAAAATATCAATTTCAATTTCTCTTTTCGCTTTTAGAGCATATAACTCTGCATAAGCAGAAATTGCTGAGCTTTTCTCATCAGGAGAAATTATAATACTTTTATTTTTTTGAAAAATAGATAGAGAATCTTCTGAATTTTTTAAATCATTACGACATTGGTTTAAACGGTTTTCAATAAACTCACGATTATTTTTAGCTTCTTGTGTTCCAAGTTGAATGCTTGTTGAATTTAAAATTTCCACAAAATAATTTGCAATATTTGCTGCACGTTTTGGTGATTTATCAAAAACTTCTATTGTAATATTTCCATCATTCTGGACTTCAAAACTAACATTATCTTCAAGTGCTTCAATTGTTTTATCTATGTTTTCTTCTTCATAAACAGAAATCAAATTAAACTTCTGAATAACTTTTTCCATTGAATTTCGGCTCTTTAAAATTGCCAAATAACTATATGTTCCAACATTTTGACCAAATGCTTTTCCTCCCAAACTTTGAAGTAATGAACTTGCTCCACCAAACATTCCAAACATATCTTGTTCCTTTGGTGGAAGAATTGATGCTGTAGATTTAAACCAAAGTGGAAGGAGCAAACTAATACCAACCGAAATCAATGATAAAACAAAGACATTTATTGTAATAAATTTTTTCCATCTAAGAAGAATGTAAATAAATTTCCAAAATGGAAATTTATCGTTTTGTTCAATTATTTGTGTTTCTTGGATTTCACTCATTAACTTTTATTATTTCGTTATCTGAATAATTTGAACAAGAAGTAATACAATTGTTGCAAACATACTTGTAACAGGAGCATATGTTTCAACATATTCTTCAAAAATCCTTTCTTTTGGAATCCAAATTTGATCACCATCTTCTATAATTGTATTTTCAGGATCTAACCATTGTTTTGTTTTTGCCTTAATAATCTGAATATCACTTTCACGTGCATATTGCGTAAAACCACCAGATTCATTTATATAATACAAAAAACTTTCACCATCAATAAAAGCAATATGTCCCGGTCTTTGAACTTGTCCAAATACATAAACTGTTTTTTTCTTTTCTGTAATTATGATTTTATCTCCATCTTTTAAAATAACATTATCATCTGAATTTTCATTCTCCATAACATTAGAAAAATTAGTTATCACTAATTCACGGTTCAACCTAATATCTGTTTCCAAAGCAAAATATGTTGTGTCGTTTATAGGAATTCCACCTCTAAAACTTTCTTTTCTTTCAACAATTACATCAGATTTTTTTATAGATCGTCTATAAAGTTTTGAATTTTCAAGCGAAGCAAATTTTGTCACACCTCCAGCAAGATTAATTATTTCACTCAAATGAGTTGCATTTTTTGAAATAGGATAAACTCCAGGAAAATATACTTCTCCTTCAATTGTAATTTTTAAATTTTCATTTGGAATATATTTTTCATATACAATAATTCTATCTCCTCTTTGTAAAACAATATCCATTTCGTTTCCATTTAAAATTTTTTTTAAGTTACAATTTATATACTCAATTTGTCCATCCTTATAAGTACGAGAAACTACAACTTTTTCACTATCAGCAATAGAACTTAAACCACGAGCAATTTTTAAGAACAAGGTTAAATTATCACCTTCAACAAATTCATAAATTCCTTGACGATTTACTGCTCCATAAACGCCAATAAAATTTTTTTCAATATTTTTTTGTGGAATAACAACAACATCTCCATCTCTTAAAAGTGGATTATATTTTGTATCATTTAAGGCGTAATATTTTTCAATATCCACAAATTGAATTGTATTATCTTTATGATAAACAATTATATTTCGTTGGGAATGAAGAGAATCTTTCTCAACTTTTATATTCTGTAAAATTTCTGGTTTTAAATTCACAATTACATCAACTCGTTGTGTTGCTCGGACAAAAAATTCTTTTTCTTCATCCACATCTCCTCTTAAAGTTACTGTAAACATTCTCGGAGAAAAAAGTGTAAAAGAAAATTCTCCCGTCAAATATTTTTTTTTGATAAAAGAGATAACTTTATTTTTTGCTGCTTCAAGTGTGATATTAGAAATAAAAATTTCTCCAACAGTTGGAATAACAACAGAGCCTTCTGAACTTACAACAACTTGAAAATTAAGTGGAGTAATTGTCCAAACTCCAACAACAAAAATATCACCAGGACCAACAATATATTCTTTTGGATTTACTGGACCATCTTGTAAAATTTGAAAATTTTTTATTTCTGAAAACCTATTTGTTTCTGTTTTTTCCTCCTCTTTATTCTCTAGATTGTTTTCCAATTGAGAATATGAAATACTAAAAAACAAAAACCAAATAAATAAAATTTTATGAACGTGCTTTTTCATACTGTAGTTTGTAATAATTTTTATATTCGCCTGAAATTATTTTTTTCCACCAAGTTTTATTTTCTAAATACCAATTTATTGTATTTGAAATCCCATTTTCAAAATCATAAATTGGTTTCCAATTCAATTCATTTGTAATTTTACTTGAATCAATTGCATAACGAAAATCGTGACCTAATCTATCTTTGACAAATGCAATTAAAGATTCTGGTTTATTCAGTTTTTTCAAAATCAATTTTACTATATCAATATTTCTCCATTCATTGTTTCCACCAATGTTGTAAACTTCACCAAATTTACCAATATGTAAAACAGAATCTATTGCTAAACAATGATCTTCAACATACAACCAATCACGAACATTCATTCCATTTCCATAAATAGGAAGTGAAATATTATTCAACGCATTTATTATCATAAGTGGAATCAATTTTTCAGGAAATTGATATGGACCATAATTATTTGAACAACGAGTAATTAAAACATTCAAACCAAATGTATGATGATACGCAAGAGCAATTAAATCTGCAGAAGATTTACTTGCTGAATACGTAGAATTTGGGTGCAATGGAGTTGTTTCAGTAAATTTTCCTGTATCACTTAAAGAGCCATAAACTTCATCAGTTGATATTTGTAAAAATTTTTCAACTTGAAATTCTTTTGCATTTTCTAAAAGAATTTGTGTCCCAACTATATTTGTTTGAATAAAATCAAATGCTCCAAATATGCTTCTATCTACATGCGATTCTGCAGCAAAATTTATGACAGTATCAATTGCATATTTTTCAAAAACGGTTTTAACTTTTAAACTATCACAGATATCCACTTTTTCAAAAAAATAATTAGCTGAATTTACTCCATCTAAATTTTCAAGATTTCCTGCGTAAGTAAGTTTATCCAAATTTACAAAGTTGTAATTTGGATATTTCGTACACATCAACCGAAGAAAGTTTGAGCCAATAAACCCACAACCACCAGTAACTAATATATTCTTCATCTACTCAAGTTTAAAAATTGTATTTGAATCATCTTCATGACGAATTTCATCAACTTCTTCTTTTTTATTTACTCCAGCAAAAAGTTTATTTGGAAAATTTAAAACCATTCCATTTTCTCTTCCAACATTTTTATATGCATGAACAACTCCCGGAGGAATTAAAACAGATTTTGGAGAATCAATTCCTGCATAAAAAATTATCTTGTTTAAATAAGTGGAAGAACTTTTTCTGTTATCCCAAAGATAAATTTTAAAATTTGAAGGACCAAGAAATGCAAATAAATCCGATTGAAATTCATGTTCGTGAGGACCACGTGCAATATTTGGATAAGTTATAGAAACATAACTCATTACTGGGAAAAAATTTTCTGCATTTGTGTTTATCATCTTTATCAAATCATCTTGACGAAAAGTTTCAGATAACCATCCTCTTTCATCAATATATTTTTTTAATTCAAAAATCAAAACACTATTTATATTGCCTTTTTTAAACATCTATTTTTCTTAAAATATACAAATTTATTGTTCGCTAAGTTTTGCTTTTTCTTTTAGGAACTCTCTCAATTTTCGCACTTCAACAAGATGCTCTGCATAAGTTCTTGTAAATGTATGTCCATCTATTCCATTGTAAACAAAAAATAAATAGTTATGTTTTTCATAATTTAAAACAGCATCAATATATTTTTTTGTAGGGTTATTAATTGGAGTTGGCGGAAGTCCTTTATGTAAATAAGTATTAAATAGAGACGGAATTTTGTAGTCCTTTAAAAATAATCTTCTTGGAGAATCTGGAATTATGTATTGAATTGTTGGATCTGCTTGAAGGTATATTCCTTTTTTGAGACGATTGAGATAAACTCCAGCAACTCTTGGCATTTCACTTTCTAACCTTGTTTCACCTTGTACAATTGATGCAAGTGTTAAAAGTTCGTGCATATTTAAACCAATTTTTTCTGCTCTTTGAAGTATTTTTTCATCAATAACAGAAAATATTTTTTTCACTTGAGTTTCAAGAATTGTTTCTTCATTCATTTGCCACATCAATTCGTAGTTTGCAGGATACAAATATCCTTCAAGTGAATTTGCATCGATATTAAATTTTGAAATAAATTTTTTATCAAACACAAGATTTACAAAACGAGAAGAATCAATTTCTAAATTTTTTCTAAAAATTTTTGCTTGTTGTTTGATTGTAGTTCCGGGAGGAATTACAACAGTAATTGGAACAATTGCCCCTCCACTTCGCAACAGTTTTATTATTTCAACATTATTTAATCTTGATGAGATACTATATTTCCCAATTCTAAAATTTCCTCCAATTGGAAAAACTTTGAGTGCAATAGAAAAATAAAAATTATCTTGAATAATTTTTTTTTGTTTTAAAATTTTTATTACATCATCATATTTCATTCCTTTTGAAACGAAAAAAAATTTATTTTTTTCAGGAAAAATGTTTTTTGCAAAAAACGACTTATATGCAATAAATACAATACTTGTTATAAGAATCAAAAATATAATACCTAAAGTTCCAAAAAATTTCTTCATTCAAAATTTTGATAAATATGATGCAGTTTTTCAAGTGTATCTTTATATGAAATTGTTTTTTCTTTTTCCTTTTCTAAAACTTCTTTTGGAGCACGTGAAATAAAGTTTTCGTTTTCCATCTTTGAACTTGAAATATTGAAAAGATTTTGAAATCTCTCAATCTCTTTTTTTATTCTTTCTTTTTCTTTGGCGATATCAATAATTCCTTCAAGCAAAACAAAAATTTCTACACTTCCACAAACTGCATTTGCAACATTTTTTAATTGTACTTTTCCATCTTCTAAAAAAGAAATAGAATTTACTTTTGCAAGTTTTTTGATTTGGTTCTCAAATTGCAAAATTTTTTCCACTTCATTTTTTTCACAACGAAAATAAACTTCTATTTCGCTATTATGAGGAACATTCAATTCTCCACGAATATTTCTAATAGCATCTACGATTTGTTGAAAGAAAAAAACATTTGATTCAATTTCATCATCAATTAAACTTTCATCAACACAAGGAAATTTTGAAATCATTATGCTTTTTACGTTTTCATTAGAAGAAACATTTTGCCAAAGTTCTTCCGTAATAAAAGGCATTATTGGATGAAGAAGTTGAAGTGAATTTTCAAAAACATTCATTGCGTTTTTTAAAGAGACAATTTTTTCTGAATTAGAAATATCACTATACAATTTTGATTTCAACATTTCTAAATACCAATCGCAGAAATTGTGCCAAAGAAAATCATAAATTATTTTTGTAGCAGTATTGATTTCAAAATTTTCAAGTGCAATTGTATAATTTTTTATCGTTGAATTTAATTTAGATAAAATCCATCTATCGGTATAATCAAATTCAATTTTATCTTTAACTGAAAAATCAGAAAAATTTTCTTTATTCATAAAAAGAAATCTTCCTGCATTCCAAATTTTGTTTGCAAAATTTCTTCCAATCTCACACTTTTCAGAAGAAAATCTCACATCTTGTCCAAGTGGAGCAAGAAATAAAATAGTAAATCGCAAAGCATCTGCTCCATATTCATCAATTACATCAATTGGATCAGGAGAATTTCCTAAACTCTTGCTCATTTTTCTTCCTTGTAAATCACGAATGATGCTTGTAAAATAAACATTTTTAAATGGAATATTGTCCATAGTTTCCAAACTTGATATAATCATACGAGCAACCCAAAAGAAAATAATATCAGGACCAGTTACAAGTGTACTTGTTGGAAAAAAATATTTTAGTTCCTCACTTTCATTTGGCCATCCAAGAGTTGAAAATGGCCAAAGCCAACTTGAAAACCAAGTATCCAAAACATCTTCATCTTGTTTTAAATTTTTACTTCCACAAGCCAAACATTTTTCCGGTTTTGAAATATTTACAATTGGTTTTTTACATTCAATATTACACTTTTCATCGCCAACACAATACCAAACAGGAATTCTATGCCCCCACCAAAGTTGTCGCGAAATACACCAATCACGAATATTTATCATCCAATGTTCATAGACATTTTCCCATCTTTCGGGATGAAATTTTATTTTTCCATCTTGAACAACTTTCAATGCTTCTTTTGCTAACGATTCCATTTTTACAAACCATTGATTTGATAAATATGGTTCAATCACAGTATCACAACGATAGCATTTTCCAATTTTATTTATATGTTGTTCTGTTTTTAACAGAAAACTTTGTGAAGATAAATCTTCCAATAAAATTTTTCTACATTCATATCTATCTAAACCACGATATTTTTCAGGAACATTTGAATTGAGTTTTGCTCTCTCATCAAAAATATTTATTTGAGGAAGTTTGTGTCTTATTCCAATCCAATAATCGTTTGGATCGTGTGCGGGAGTAACTTTCACTGCTCCTGTTCCAAAATTCATATCTACAAAATCATCAGAAATTATTGGGATTTCTCTGTTTGCAATTGGAAGCAAAACAAATTTTCCAATTAAGTTTTTATATCGTTCATCTTTTAGATTTATAGCAACAGCAGTATCTCCAAGCATTGTTTCAGGACGAGTTGTTGCAACAACAATAAATTCATCTGAGTTTTTAATTGGATATTTTAAATGCCATAAACTTCCGTTTTGTTCAACATAATTTACTTCATCATCTGAAATTGCAGTTTGATCTTTTGGACACCAATTTACAATATATTTTCCACGATATATTAAATCCTTTTCGTATAAACGAATGAAAATTTCTTGAACTGCTTTTGACAATCCTTCATCCATTGTAAATCTTTCTTTCTCCCAATCACATGAAGAACCAAGTTTGCGAAGTTGTTTTATAATAGTTCCACCATATTGATTTTTCCACTCCCAAATTTTTTCTAAAAATTTTTCTCTTCCTAAATCATTTTTTTTAATTCCTTGTTTAAGCAAACTTTTTTCAACAACATTTTGAGTTGCAATTCCTGCATGATCTGTTCCTGGAAGCCAAAGTGTTTCATATCCTTCCATTTTTTTCCATCGTATCAAAAGGTCTTGAATTGCGTTATTGAGAACATGTCCCATCGTCAAAATTCCTGTAATATTTGGCGGTGGAATCATAATTGTATATGGCTTTTTCTTTGGATTTACTTTTGCATTAAACAATTTATTTTCTTCCCAAAATGAATACCATTTTGATTCTATTTCTTTTGGAACAAATGTTTTTGAAAGCGAATTCATCTTAACTTATTTTTATTTTTCAATTATTACTTTATTTTGTGTTTGTGTAAATCCTACAATTTCTGCACGTAGAATGTCATCATTAGAAATTGTGGAAATTCCACTTGGAGTTCCGTTAAAAATTAAATCACCAACTTCAAGTGTAAAAAACTTTGAGATGTACGAAATTATTTTAGAAATAGAATAAATCATATCTGTGGATTTTCCTCTTTGTTTTTCAATCCCATTTATTGAACAAAAAAATTCAATCTCTTTATTTTTAAAAAACTCTTTTGGAACAATTTCAGAAATGGGGCTTGAAGTATCAAATCCCTTTGCAATTGTCCATGGATGCCCATTTTTTTTTGCTTCAAGTTGAAGGTCTCGCAAAGTTATATCAAAACCAACAGCATATCCAAAAATAAAATTTTCTGCATTAGTTTCTAAAATATTTTTTCCACTTTTTCCAATTACGGTTACAAGTTCCACTTCTTGTTGTGGATTTTTTGAAATATTTGGAATTAAAATATTTTCTCCCGTTGTTATGATTGCTGTATTTGGTTTCAAAAAAACTATTGGAAATTCAGAAACTTTGGATTTCATTTCTTCAATATGCAAAGCGAAATTTTGCCCAACACAAAAAACTTTGTTTGTCAAATTTTTTTTTTCTGATTTATAAATTGAAATTTCTTTCATTTATGAATTTTTAAATTTACATCTTCAATAAATTTTTCCCACAAAATTGGATTAGTGTTAAGATAATCAACTGTGTTTAAAATTTTTTCTCTATTTGGTTCTAATGAAGAAAAATCATTATTGGATAAAGCCATTGCATATATATTTGAAAATTCTACTTCAGAAAAAATATTTTTATTTTCATTGCATCCAAAAATAAAAATCAAAAGAGTTATTCCCAAAATTTTTCTTGCCATCTTAAAAATAATACGAAAGATAAAAATAAAACAAAAATATTTTAAAAATAAATAATAAAATAAAAATTCATTTCAATATATTTTCTTTCAAAAAATGACAAAAGAAGAATTTAAAAATTTGTGCGAAATTGCTATTCAGAGTAAAAACTTTTCTCTTTCAATGTATTCCAATTTTAGAGTTGGTGCAGCAGTTCTAACAAAATCAGGAAAAATTTTTAGTGGAACAAATATAGAAAATCCTTCTTATTCACTTACAATATGTGCTGAACGCGTTGCACTTTTCAAAGCAATATCAGAAGGTGAAAATCAAATTTATGCAATTGCAATTTCAACCGATAAAAAAAAATTTCTTCCTCCTTGTGGAGCATGTCGTCAAGTAATTTTTGATTTAGCAATAAATTCGGAAATCATTTTAATCAATTCAGAAAAAAAAACTAAAAAATTAAATTCAAAAAAACTTTTACCTTTTGCTTTTGGAAAAGAGCATTTAAAATAAAAAATATAAAATGGAAATTTTAAAATATAATACGTCAGATAAAACAGGATGGATAGAAATAATTTGTGGTTGTATGTACAGTGGAAAAACTGAAGAACTAATTCGTAGATTACGAAGAGCACAAATCGCAAAACAAACTGTGGAAATATACAAACCAAGAATTGACAATAGATACAGTTCAACTCACATAGTTTCTCATAGTGAACAATCATTTCCTTCAATTGTTGTGGATGATGCATTTGAAATTTTACAAAGAGCAAAAAATGCACATGTTGTTGGAATTGATGAAGCACAATTTTTTAAAATGAATTTAGTTGATGTATGTGAAGAACTTGCAAACGGTGGAAAAAGAGTAATTGTTGCAGGACTTGATCAGGACTATAAAGCAAAATCTTTTGAACCAATTCCACAACTTCTTTCAATTGCAGAATATATAACAAAAACGCTTGCCATTTGTGTTGTGTGTGGAAGTCCCGCAAATAGAACCCAACGAATTTATGACGTAAAAGAAAGAGTTGTAATTGGATCAAAAGATATGTATGAAGCAAGGTGTCGTAAATGTTTTGTAGCACCAAAATAATTTTTAAAAAAAATTAAACTTAAACTTATGGATATTATTCGTGGACTTTTAGGAATCTTTGTAATTATTGGAATTGCATTTTTATCATCTAATAATAAGAAAAAAATAAATTGGAAACTTGTTGGAGTTGGACTTTTATTGCAAATCATTTTTGCTGTTCTAATTTTATTTAGTGAATCTTTCACAGGAATTTTCTTTCCACTTGCAATTCCAAAAATAATTATAGAAGGAATTGGAAAGGGAATTGTGAATTTGTTAAATTACACAACAGAAGGAGCAAAGTTTGTTTTTGGAAAACTTGCAATAAATAATGGAAGCGAAAGTATAGGATTCTTTTTTGCATTTCAAGTTTTACCAACAATAATTTTTGTTTCATCATTGACTTCAATTTTATATTATCTTGGAGTTTTACAAAAAGTTGTTCAAGGAATGGCATTTGTTATGACAAAACTAATGGGAACAAGTGGAGCAGAATCACTTTCAAATACGGCAAATATTTTTGTTGGACAAACAGAAGCGCCACTTCTCATTCGTCCTTATATTTCTACAATGACACAATCTGAGCTTTATACAATTATGGTTGGTGGAATGGCAACAATTGCAGGAGGTGTTATGGCAGCATATATTCAAATGCTTGGTCAATCATTTGCAGACGCAAATAATCAATCAATTGATGTTGCACAAATAAAATTTGCTGTGCAATTATTGGCAGCAAGTGTAATGGCGGCACCAGCAGGACTTGCAATTTCAAAAATAATTTATCCAGAAACAGAAGAACCAAAAACAAAAGGCAATGTAAAAATCAAAGTTGAAAAAAATGCGTCAAACATTGTAGAAGCAGCAGCAAGTGGAGCAAGTGATGGGCTTCAACTTGCTTTAAATGTTGGTGGAATGTTACTTGCATTTATTGCTTTGATAACAATGTTAAATGCAATTTTAATTTGGAGTGGAGATGTTTTTCACATAAACGAGTATTTCAAAACAACTTTCGGAAAACCATTAAGTATGGAACTTTTGTTTGGACTTATATTTCAATTTGTAGCGTTTGCAATTGGAGTTCCATTGAACGATGCTCTAAATTTTGGAAGTTTAATTGGAACAAAAATTGTTTTAAATGAGTTTGTTGCGTATTGGGATTTGAGCCATTTAATTCAAACTGGAAAAATTGGCGAAAAAACAACTATGATGGCAACTTATGCTTTGTGTGGTTTTGCAAATTTTTCTTCAATCGCAATTCAAATTGGTGGAATTAGTCCGATGGCTCCTGAACGAAAAAAAGATATTGCACAACTTGGAATGAAAGCAGTTCTTGGAGGAACTCTTACAACGCTTCTTACCGCAACTATTGGAGGAATTTTTTATAATTGATGAAACTTTTAGAAACTGTAAAATTTGTTGAGCAAAAAACTTCACTCAAACCAAAAATTGGAATAATACTTGGTTCAGGACTTGGAACATTTGCAGAAAATTTTTCACAAAAAAATATTTTAAATACATCTGAAATTCCAAATTATCCAAAATCAAATGTGGAAGGACATGGTGGAAAAATTATTTTTGGAAAAATAAAAAATATTCCTATTCTTGCATTTCAAGGAAGAGTTCATTATTACGAAAGTGGGATTTTAGAAAATGTTTTATTTCCAATTTACTTTGCGAAAGAAATTGGAATAAAAACTTTAATAATAACAAATGCAAGCGGAGGAATAAATAATTTTTTTTCTCCGGGAGATTTAATGCTGATAAACGATCATATAAATTTGACTTTTTTAAATCCAATTCAAAATTTGGAAAAAAAAAATTTCCAAAAAAAATCGTATGATGAAAACTTAAAAAAAATTGCTGAAACTTCTGCTATTAAATTAAAAATAAAATTACAAAAAGGAACTTACATTGGAGTTACAGGACCAAGTTACGAAACGGCAAGCGAAATTCAAATGTTTAAAAAAATTGGTGCTGATGCTGTTGGAATGTCAACTGTAAATGAAGTTATACTTGCAGTAAATTTGGGAATAAAAGTTTTAGGGATTTCTTGCATAACAAATTTAGCAACTGGAATTTCATCTAAAAAACTTTCACACAAAGAAGTTACTGAAACAGGAAATAAAGTAAAACATCAATTTGAAAAACTTATTACAAAAATAATTGAAACTATAAATGTATAAAAAACGACTATTTACTCCGGGACCAACTCCAATTCCCGAAGAAATAATGCTTGAAATGGCAAAGCCAATTTTACATCATCGCCATAAAGAGTTTCAAGAAATTTTTCAAAGAGTTAGTAAATATTTGCAGCAAATTTTTAAAACAAAAAATCAAGTTTGGCTTTTGACAAGTTCAGGAACTGGAGCAATGGAATGTGCTGTTCAAAATTTTTTTTCAAAAAATGATGAAATAATTTTTGTAAATGGAGGAAAGTTCGGAGAAAGATGGGGAAAAATTTGTTCTGCGTTTGGGCTTCAAACTCACGAAATAAAAATTGATTGGGGAAATATTTTAACTTCAAAAATTATATTAAATGCAATTAAAAAATTTCCAAATTCAAAAGCGATTTTTTTAACTCAAAATGAAACTTCAACAGGAACTGTAATTGATTTGGAAAAGATTTCTAAAATCATAAACCAAAATTCAAAAATGCTAATTGTTGTAGATGGTATTTCTTCAGTTGGAGCAATTGAATTACAAATGGATAAATGGGAAATTGATATTCTTATTGCATCAAGTCAAAAAGGGTTTCGCACACCTCCCGGAATTTCATTTATTGCAGCAAGTAAAACTGCTTTCCAAAAAAAATCTTTGCTTCCAAAATTTTATTTTAATTTGAATTTCTACAAAAACCATTTTTTTGAAAACGAAACACCTTGGACTCCTACAATCACAACTCTCTGTGGTTTAGATTTAGCATTGAAAAATATGTGTGAAGAGACAATTGAAAAAATTTGGAAAGAGCATTCCATCATTGCCAAAGGAATTAGAATTGGTTGTAAAAATTTGGGATTAAAACTTTTTTCTAAATCACCTTCTAACTCAATGACAGCAGTTTATTTGCCAAAAAAAATTTCAGTCAACAAAAAAAACTTGGAAAAATTTCACAACGTTTTAAAATACAAATATAAAATCACAATTGCAGATGGTCAAGATAATTTAAAAGGAAAAATAATTCGCATATCGCATCTTGGATATTACGATAGATTTGATGCTTTCTCAATTATTGCAGCAATTGAAAATACACTTTTAGAATGTAAAATTAAAATAAATATTGGAAAATCATTACAAAAAATGCAACAATTTTTTTCAAAAAATTTATGACAACTTTTGAACTCGCTCAATTTATAGATCACACAAATTTAAAATCGGATGCCACAACTCACGATATTGAAAAGCTTTGTCTTGATGCTATTGAATTCAATTTTTTTTCTGTTTGCGTAAATTCAAGTTATGTTTCTCTGTGTAAAAAATTTTTGGGAGATAATTCAAAAATAAAAATTTGTTCAGTTGTTGGATTTCCACTTGGAGCAATGGATACAAAAGCAAAAACCTTTGAAACAAAAATAGCAATTCAAAATGGAGCAAATGAAATTGACATGGTGATAAATATTGGAAGATTTAAATCAAATGATTTGGAATTTGTAAAAAACGATATTCAAAAAATTTGCGAACTTGCTCATAACGAAAATGTACTTGTAAAAACAATAATCGAAACTTGTTTATTGAATGAAGAAGAAAAAATTGTGATTTGTAATATTGCAAAAAATTGCAGAGTTGATTTTGTAAAAACATCTACCGGATTTTCAACTGGAGGAGCAAAAGTTGAAGATATAATTTTGATGAAAAAAATTGTTGGAGAAAATATTGGCGTCAAAGCAAGTGGTGGAATTAAAACTTACGATGATGTAATTAAAATGATCCAAAATGGAGCAAGTCGTATTGGAACAAGTTCGGGAGTTAGTATATTATTACAAAAAATATTATGAATTTATTTTTTATTTCAATTTTATTTTTTGTTCAAAATCTATTTGCATCAAATTTGGATTCATTAAATAATATAGATTCATCTTCTGTAGAAACTAATAAAACCATAATTGAAGAAAAAATTTCTGGATTTAGAATTCAGCTTTTCATTACTGATAATTTTGAAGAAGCAAATGAATACAAAAATACTGTAGATACTTTGATAAACGATGATTGGATTTATATTGATTTTGACTCTCCAAATTACAAAGTGCGAGTTGGTGATTTTATAAATCATGAAGATGCGAAAAAAATATACGCCAAACTCAAAGAAAAAGGGTTTCCAAAACTTTACGTAGTTCCATGTAAAGTTAGAAAAAATCCTCCAATTAAACCTTTAAATTTGGAAATTAAAAATGACACACTAAAAACAAACTTGCACTAAAGTGAATAAAGACAAAGCAAAAGAACAACTTGAAGAATATTTAAAATCACACAATTATCGTGTTACAAAAGAACGGTTTGAAGTGCTTAATGCTGCGATGAATTATAATGGACACTTTGAAGCAGATGAACTTTTTGCAATTTTAAAATCTAAAAAATCAAAAGTTTCAAGAGCAACTATTTATAACACACTTGAAGTATTAGTAAATTGTGGTTTAATTTTCAAACATAGATTTAATGACAATCTTTCCCGTTATGAAAAAGCATTTGGTAGAAGCCGTCATGATCATTTGATATGTCTTGGTTGCGGAGATATTATCGAATTTGTTTTTCCACAAATTGAAGTTATACAAAAAGATATTTGTAAAAAACAAAACTTTGTTCCACAAAATTCAACTTTCCAAATTTTTGGTTACTGCAAAAAATGTCAGAAGTAAAACTTCACAAATAAAAAATGATTCATCACACTTATCATCATAAACGAGAAAGATATTTATTTGTTGATATATTGAGATTTCTTGCTGTAATTTTGATGTTACAAGGACATACTTTTGAAGCACTTTTACAAAAAAATATAAAAGAAGAAAATTGGTTTCTTATCCATGATTTATTTCACGGATTAACTGCACCAATGTTTTTATTTTCAAGTGGAGTTGCATTTGGAATTGCAACATTTAAAAAATGGGAAGATCATACTGAACTTGGTTTTCCTATTTATAAAAGGATGTTTCGTTTTGTTGGATTGATATTTTTGGGATATGTACTTCATCTTCCATATTATGATTTCAAAAGATTGGTTTATGCAAGCACAGAAATTGATATTCTAACTTTTTTTCAAGTTGATGCTCTACAATGTATCGCTGTAACTTTGCTAACTTTACAACTATTAGTTCTCTTAATAAAAAACGAAAAAAAATTCACTTTCACACTTATTGCAATTGCAACAACTATAATTTTTATTTCTCCTATCATTTACAATTTAAAATTAAAAGATAACTTTCCTATTTGGTTTGGTTCATATATAAATTACGAATTCCTTTCATGGTTTCCACTTTTTCCTTGGTCTGCATATACAATGTTAGGAGTAATATTTTCATATTTCTTTATTGAAGAAAAAGAGCATGAACATGCAATTAGATTTATGAAAAAACTTTTTATACTTGTAAGTATAATTGGATTATCATCATACATTTTTTCAAACATTCAATTTTATATTTATCCATCACATGATTTTTGGAAAACAAATCCTCTTGTTGTATTTGGAAAAACAAGTGTAATTACAATGTTGATGGTTTTACTTTTTTTCATTGAACAGAAAATTCACATCAAATCAAAAATCCCAACAATCATTGGAAGCGAATCACTTTTTATTTATGTCATTCATCTTATTATAATTTATGGTTCAGTTTTAAATGTAGGTTTAAAATATTTTTTTGA
>SXGU01345888.1_pt1 | contig 16503 bp, 17 predicted proteins | sample 3174531 | NCBI WGS metagenome assembly SXGU01 (sample SAMN11356863, study PRJNA531348) | freshwater metagenome | isolation source: freshwater sample F1-140 | place: China: Fuxian Lake, Yuxi | collected 2017-12-25 | reverse complement strand
GGAACTGCGGCTCCTCAACGAGGATCTGGAACAGCGCATCATGGCGCGGACGCAAGAACTCGCCGCCACCAATCGCGAGCTGGAGTCGTTCTCGTACACGATCGCCCACGATCTGCGCGCTCCGCTGCGCGCGATCCACGGCCTCGCATCGATCGCTTCGGAGGATTTCGGCGACCGGTTGCCGGCGCCCGTCCTCGAATATCTGGAGCGCTTGCGCACCGCTGCCGCGCGCATGGGTCACATGATCGACGACCTGCTGAGCCTGTCGCGGTTCGGGCGCCAGGCGGTGCGGCGTACCGACGTGGACCTGGCTGCGTTGGCCCGCGACCTGGTCGCCGAACTCGCCGCCGCGGAACCGGGGCGCTCCGTCAGGTTCGACGCCCCGGAAGCGCTTCCGGCGAGCGTGGACGCGGGTCTGATGCGGGTGGCGCTGCAGAATCTCCTCGGCAACGCATGGAAGTTCACCCGCCGAACCGTTGCGCCGCGCATCGAATTCGGCGCCGCCGACACCGAACGCGGGCGGGCGTGGTTCGTGCGCGACAACGGTGCGGGGTTCGACATGAACCACAACAACCGGCTCTTCGGCGTATTCCAGCGGCTGCACAGTCACGAGGAGTTCGAGGGCACCGGAGTCGGACTCGCGACCGTGAGGCGGATCGTGGAGCGGCACGGCGGCACGATCTGGGCCGAATCCACGCCCGGCGCAGGGGCAACGTTCTGGTTCACGATCGCCGAGGAGGCGCACGCCGAAGGCGGCACCGGCGCGTAGGCGCCGGTCGCAAGTTCCGCCGGACACGGCCGATAGAACGGGGGCAGGTCCGCATCGCCGGGCCCGCCCTCCGGGAGCGCGCCTCACAACCGCCCGCTCCCCGCAACGCAGCCGCCGCCCAATCCCATCGCGGCGGCGATTCTCCCGGCCGAGTTCCCGCCGTTGCAGTTTGCCGCACGCACCGCGCGCGCTCGTCCCGCCGCGCGGCGATCAGCCAGATCAGGGAGCCAGCGATGCCTGTGGAATTCACTCTTTCGGCGGACCGGCGAACGCTTCGCCTGCGCGTCGTCGGCGCCTTCACCTTCGCGCAGGCGCGCGAGTGCGTCGCGGCGCTGCGCCGCAGCGGTCCGTTCGCGCCGGACAATGCCTGCCGGTGGCGCGCCCGGGTGCAGGGCGAAGCGCCGTGAGCCGACCCGCGGCCGCGATCGCCCGGCGGTTCGACTCGCTCGCGTGGCCGGTCGCTGCACTCCTCACCCTGCTGCCACCGGCGCTCTACTACTCGCGTGAATCGGCGGCGCTTGCTGCCGAGATAGAAGCGTCGCTGGAATGGCAGACATTGGCAATCACGCGCGTCGTCGATCGGTATCCCGAATCCTGGCGCTTCCACGACAATCTGCTGGGCGAACTGCTCGCATTCAGCCCCCGCACGAGCGGCGAGGGCGCGGCCGCGCGCGTCACGCGCGTGCTCGGTGATACGGGCGAAGTCGTCATTGCGGGAGGCGAAGCCCCACCGGCGCCGCGCATCACGAAGCGCAGCGCGCTGCTCGACTCGGGAACGACGGTTGGCCACGTCGAGCAGCAGGGCAGCCTGCGACCGGTGTTGTGGGTGACCCTGATGGTGGCGCAGGGCAGCAGCGTGATCGCATTGATGGTTTTCCTCGTGCTGAAGTGGATTCCGCGGCGGGGGATCGGCGGAGCGATCGACGACGGGCGCCGCGCTTCGGCCGTAGCAGGCACCGTGCCGGATGAGCAGTCCGGCGCCGAACTGCGCCTGAGCGCCGAGAACCAGACTCTGAAACGGCAGGCGCGGCTCGACGGGCTGCTCGGTCGACTCGCCGAGGTCGCCAACGAAGCGCGCGATCTGCGCGATGCGCTGAACGAATGCCTGATGCTCGTCTGCGAGTTCACCGGCTGGGCGATCGGGCATGCGGCACTGGTACGGCGTGACGGTGATTTTGCCGCGACTACGCTCAACGTCTGGTATTCGAATGCTCCGGAACGGTACGCCAAGTTCATCGATGAGAACGATCACTACCGGTTCCCGCTCAGGGTAGGCCTGTTTGCGACCCGCGTGCTGACGACACGCCGGCCGGTCTGGGTCCGCGACCTCGCCGCCCGCAACAGTTTCGGCCGCCTCGGTTTTCTGCAGGAGGCGGGTCTTGTCTCCGGCGTTGCGTTGCCGATCACCGTTTCCGGCGAACTGCCCGGACTGATCGAGTACTTCACTTCGGAACCGGTGGCGCACGATCCGGAGCTGCTTTCGGCGCTTGAGCGTGCGAGCGTGTACATCGGGCGCGTAATCGAACGGCAGCGCGCCGAGGAGGAAATCCGGCGTCTCAACAACGAACTGGAGGGTCGTGTTGCGGCGCGCACCACCGAGCTCGAGCGGTCCAACCGCGTGCTCGAAGAGCGCAACCGCGAGTCGGCGCAGGTCACGGAGATGTCGAACATGCTTCAGACCGCGGCCGACATGCCGGAGGCCGCGGAGATCCTGTCGCGCATGATGGGCCCGCTGCTCGCCCCGCACGGCGGCGCGATCTACCTGACCTCGCGCTCGCTCAACCGGCTCGATCGCCTCGCCTACTGGGGCGAGGCCCCGTTTGCTGCGGTCATCGGGCCGGACGACTGCTGGGGCGTGCGGCGCGGCCGGTCATACTCGGCGTTCGATCCCGAGCGCAACGTATTCTGCCGACACGTGCACGAAGATGCTCGACGCCAGCCCTACATGTGCGTACCGATGATGGCGCAGAGCACGTCGCTCGGGATGCTCCACGTCGCTTTCGTTGCGGACGCGGGTTGTGCCGACGTGCAGGTAAGCGAAGTAACGCGCGTGCAGCGCCTCGCCGACCAGGCGGCGATGGCGCTCGCCAACCTCAAGCTGCGGCGGACGCTGCGCGAGCAGTCGATACGCGACACGCTGACCGGCCTCTACAACCGCCGCTATCTGGAGGAAGCGCTGGAGCGCGAAGTCTCGCGGGCGACGCGCGAGGGCAAGGCGCTCGCGGTGCTCATGCTCGATGTCGATCATTTCAAACGGTATAACGACCAGTTCGGGCACGAAGGCGGGGATGCGCTCTTGCGCGCGTTCGGGCGGTTGCTGCGGGAGATGGTGCGCACCAGCGACGTCGCCGCGCGCTATGGGGGTGAAGAGTTCACGGCGCTGCTCTACAACGCGCCGCTCGCGGACGCGCGCGAATGGGGCACACGGCTGCGCGAAGCGGTGCAGAAGATGGACGTGAAATCCGACGGTCGGGTGCTGCCGCCGGTCTCGATTTCTCTGGGACTCGCGCTTTTTCCCGAGCATGGCACGAGCAGCGAGGCGTTGCTGAAAGCGGCGGACGGTGCGCTCTATGATGCGAAGAACACGGGGCGCGACCGGGTGATCGTCGCAGGCCGCGCCGGCGCCACTGCCTCGACCGCTGCTGCGCTCGAGTGCAGCCTCTCGGCGAGTGTCGCAAGTCGCTGTGATGAAGGCCTCGCCTCAAGTTCCCCCGACGCATGCCGATAGAAGGGGAGCAGGCCCGCATCGCCGGGCCTGCCCTCCGGGAGCGCGCCTCACAACCGCCCGCTCCCCGCAACGCAGCCGCCGCCCAATCCCACCGCAGCGGCGATTCCTCCGGCCGAGTTCCCGCCGTTGCCGTACTGCCGCACGCACTGCGCGCTCGTCCCGCTGCACGGCGATCGGCCAGATCAGGGAGCGAACGATGCCTGTGGATTTCACCCTTTCGGCGGACCGGCGAACACTTCGCGTGCGCGTCGACGGCGCCTTCACCTTCGCGCAGGCGCGCGAGTGCATCGCGGCGCTGCGCGGCAGCGGCGGCGGCACGCTCGCGCTGGACTCGCTGCGCTTCGCCCTCGACGAATTGACAACGATGAATAGTGCCGCCCTCGGCACTATGCTCTACCTCAAGGAACGCACCGGCGCGCGCTGCGCCGAAATCGTGCTGTCCGGCTGCTCGGGGCAGGTGCGCGACGTCCTCGCCGCAGCGTCGCTTGAGCGGTCCTTCGAAATTCAGGAACAGCGGCGCTAAAGTCATGATCGCTCAATCGGGACAAGGCCCGAAGGATTGCCGGCTCGCCGACATGATCGGCCTGCTGCATCCTCTGCCCTCGCCGCGCGGCGTAGCGCTCCAGTTGCTGCGTCTGGCGCGGCGCGATCGCGCGTCGGTCGCCGACGTGGCAGACGTCGCGCAGGCCGATCCCGCGCTCGCGGAGGCGATCGCAAGAGGCTCGGCCGTCGCAGCGCCGCCGGCGTGGAACCAGGCCATGGACCGGTGCCTGCTCAGGGCGCTCACCGACCAAGCCGGCAATCGCGCGGTGTCCTTTCGCGGCAAGGGCGGCGCGTAGGGAAATCCCGTGATCAAGATCCGCGGCGGCGCGTTCTTCCTGCTGCTCGCGGCCGCGTGCGCGGTGTTCGCTTTCGTCACCAGCCAGCCCGCTGGCTATGCGATCGCCGGCGTCTGCCTCCTGTTCGTGCTCGTCATCGTGCTCGCGAGCACCGCGTTCCGTTCCTCCATGGACGCGCCCGAGAGCGGCAAGGACGGGATGACCATCCTCCGCGTCATCCTCGGCGGCGCGCCGCCGGGACCGAAAGACCGGCGCTGAGGCGAGGCGCCGGCGGATAGGGCGGCACCGGAACCCCGCCGGAAATCAGCGCGCCGGAGAAACCGGACACGGTGTCGCGCCCCGCGATTGCGCCCTGCGCGGCGAACTCCATCCAGGCATCGGGGAAATCCGGGACCTTTTCATTTCCGGGCGCGGAAGTGATCGAGCAGGAACTGCTCGTCCAGCGGCGAGAGGTTGAAGCGCCGGCTCGCTTCCTCGATGACGGCGGCGTCGCGTTCCGGTTGCTCCGCCAGCCAGGCCACGGCGCGGCGCAGGAATTCGCCTTCGGGCAGCACGGCGCCCGGATTCCCGGTGCGGCTCAATCCCGTTCCTTCCGGCCGGCGCGTCGGTGGAACGTCGGTGAAACTCGTCACGCCCGGGCGATGCGCTCGTCGGCGAGCATCAGCCGGTCGACCACGGTGTGCAGCAGCGCGAGCGCGAGCTGAAGCTGGCAACGGTTGCCCAGGCGCTCGAACGCGGCCGGTTCGAACTCGGCGATGAGCACATCGGTGATCGACTCGACGGTGCCCTGCCGCGGCACCTCGCCGGCCTTGATGTAGGCCATCTCGCCGAAGTATTCGCCCGCGCGCATCAGGTTCAGCAAGCGGCCCTGCTTGGTGACCTTGGCCTCGCCGCGGGTCAGGAAGAACAGGCTGGTCCCGGTGTCGCCCTCGCGCGTGATCACCGTGCGCGCCGGCAGGCGGCGCCATTGCGTGGCGTGCACGAGCTCCCAGATCTCCGCGTCGCCAAGCCCCTGCAGCAGGACGAACTTGCGCAGCGCGACGAACTTCTCGCTGTCCGGTATCGCTTGCAGGTAGACGCTGAGCTGGCCGATGTCGGCCAGGTCGAGCGCCAGGTCGGCCCAGGTCGGGTAGCGATCGGCCGGGGACTTGCCCAGCATGCGAAGCACGAAGCGGTCCACCTGCGGGCCGATTTCCGCGCGCAGCGTGCTGGGCGGCGCGGGATCGACGTTGAGGATGAGCCTGAACAGCTCGTTGATGTTGGTCGCCAGGAACGGGCGGGTCCCGGTCAGCAGTTCGTACAGCACGACGCCGAGCGCGAACATGTCGCTGTGGTGGTCCAGCGACCGGCTCGCGATCTGCTCGGGCGACATGTACAGCGGCGAGCCGATGTTGGCGATCTGCGTGTCCTGCGCCTTGTGCAGGTAGGCGGCGCCGAAATCCGTGACCTTGATGTTGGTGCCTTCGGCGACCATGATGTTCGACGGCTTGATGTCGCGGTGCACGATGCCTTCGCGAAACGCGTAGTCCAGGGCGCCGCAGGACTTGAACGCGATTTCGATCGTCTCCGCGACCGTCAGCAGGCGGCCCGGCGACGTGAACTGCGCGAGGTCCCCGCCCGAAACGTACTCGGTGGCGATGTAGCCGGAGTCCGGGCTGATCGCCGCCTCGAGGATGGTCGCGATATGCGGGTGCGAGAGCTTGCCGGCGAGCGAAGCCTCGTTCATGAATTGCTTCATGTGCGTCTGCTCGAGCTGCTCGCCGGTGACCAGCTCCGGCGCGAGCACCTTGAGCGCGACCTGCGCGCCCGAGAACGTGTCCAAGGCGTGGTAGACGATCCCCGAGGCGCCCTTGCCGAGGACCACCCTGAGTTCGAACTTGCCGATCTGCTGGGTCACCGCGGCGGCAGCGTAACATGCGCGTTGCGCCAGGGCGGCATCAAAGCCGCGCAAGCGCCTGGCTCAGATGAAGCGCAGGCCCGGTTTCAGGCCGAGGTAGTGCTGTCCCACGCTCTGGAAATGCGCGAAGCTCGACTGCACCTGCTGCGACGCCGCGTGCATGTCGCGCATCCGCCGCTCGAAGGGATGGCTTTCGAAGATCGCCGTCGCGCCGGCGTCGGCGTAGCAGGCCTCGACCACTTCGCGCGCCTCATGGATCGCGTAGGTGGAGGCCAGCCGCAACTGGACGCGGTGCTCGAAGCCGACGCGGCCCGAGGCGGCGCATTCATCCCACGCGCTTCGCAGCAGCTCGCGCAGCCAGGAACGCGCGGAGCCCAGCCTTGCCTCGGCCTGCGCGACGCGCGACTGGATCGCGTGGTTGTCGCGCAGCGCGATGCTCATGCCCGAGGGCGTCTTCTGCTTCGCCAGGGCGACGAACGAATCGAGCACGGCGCGCGCGATGCCGAGCGAAACGCCGGCGAAGCCGCACTGGTAGACGCTGGTCGGCGAGAAACGGTAAAGGGTGCCCGTTTCGCGGCGCTCGGGCTCGGCCGGCGCCACTGCGTCCGCGGCCAGGTGCTGGTCGCGCCCGGTGGCGCGGCAGACGATCGAGTACTTCGACGGCACGAAGAGGCCGCTCACCGTGTAGCTATCGCTGCCGGTGCCGCGCAGGCCGACGACGTTCCACGTGCCCTCCAGGATCGTCGCGTCCGGGCGCGGAATGAGCATGGTGCGCTCGATCGCGGCGCCATCGGCACCGGTTGCCTGGCAATGCCCGCCGAGCCACGTCGCGTGGCGGTTGCCGCTGCCGAAGCTCCAGGTGCCGCTCAGCTTCCAGCCGCCGTCCACGGCCGCCGCGGTGCATTGCGCGGAGGGGAAGCCCCAGGCGAGCACCGCGCGCGGATCGCCGAACACCTCGCGCGCCGCCTGCGGATCCATGTAGGCGGCCGACATCGCGCAGCCGGAGCTCTGCGACACGCTCCACGCCGTGCTGGCGTCGCCCTCGGCGATGGCGCAGATCACCTCGAAAAAACTGGCGAGGTCGATTTCCGCGCCGCCCTGCGAGCGCGGCAGCAGCATGCGGAAGAACCTGGCTGCGTGCAGCGCGTCGAGCACGTCGGGCGGCAGCGCGCAGGCGGCCTCGATGCGCGGCGCCGCGGCGTCGAGCACAGGTGTCAGCGCGCGCGCCTGTGCAATGAGATATTCACTGGGAGTCAAGCGCGATCCTTTGTCGCAGTCTGTCACAAGATTCCCGCGTCTGCGAACCCCGGCTTGAATGAAGCCGGTTCGCATTGGTCACGTGTAAGATGGATCCAAAAGGAGGAGTGATGACGTTTCGCAGAACGATCCAGGTGTTATTCGCCGCGTTGGCGCTGGCCGTCGCCGGCCCGCTGGCGGCCCAGCCGTTTCCGTCCAAGCCGCTGCGCATCATCGTGCCGTTCCCCGCGGGCGGCACCACGGACATTGCCGCTCGCCTGGTCGGCCAGAAGATGTCCGAGAGCATGGGGCAGCCGGTGCTGGTGGAGAACCGCGGCGGCGCCGGCGGCTCGATCGGCGCCGATGCGGTGGCCAAGTCCGCGCCCGACGGCTACACGCTGCTGATGCACAACATCACCTTCCCGCTCGCCTCGGTGGCGCTGGCGCTCGCCAACCGCTCGCCGTACAACGTCGACATCGACTTCGCCGGCGTGTCCATCGTGGTGAACGTGCCGCTGGTGATCACCGCCAATCCCTCCGTGCCGGCGAAGGACCTGGGCGAGCTTGCCGCGCTGCTGAAGAAGGACCGCGCGCTCAACTACACCTACGGCTCGACCGGCCCCGGCTCGTTCATGCACGTCATGGGCGAGGCCTTCAAGCGCGCGGCGGGCGTCGACATGACGCACGTGCCCTTCAAGGGCGCCGCGCCGCTGAAGCAGGAACTGCTTGCCGGCCGCCTGCACGTGGGCGGCGACCAGCTTTCTTCGTCGCTCGCCGATATCAGGGCAGGCAAGCTGCGCGCGCTGGCGACCAACGGCACCAGGCGCATCGCCGACCTGCCGGAGGTGCCGACGGTGCGCGAGCTCGGCTTCGCCGCACTGGAAGCGGACGGCTGGAACGGCCTTTTCGTGCCGGCGAAGACGCCGCGCGAGATCATCGACCGGCTGCAGAAGGAGGCGATGGCCGCCACGCGCCACCCTGACGTGGTCAAGCGCTGGGGCGAGCTGGGCGCGGAGGCGGTGGGATCGACGCCGGCCGAGCAGGACGCGATCCTGCGCCGGCAGATCGCGCAGTTCCGTCCCGTGATCCAGACCATGAAGCTCGACTGAGGGCGCGGCCATGGCAGGCGTTGCGATCATCACGGGCTCGGGGCGCGGCATCGGCGCTGCCGCGGCGAAACTTGCGGCGCAGCGCGGCTGGGCGGTGTGCGTCAACTATGTGGGCAAGGCGGACCGCGCGGAAGGCGTGGTGCAGGAAATCCGCGCGCGCGGCGGCAAGGCGGTGGCGGTGCAGGCCGACGTGTCGAAGGGGGAGGACGTGCGGCGCCTGTTCGAGACCTGCGACCGCGAGCTCGGCCGGCTGGACTCGCTGGTCAACAACGCGGGCATCGTGCTCAAGGCGGGCAAGCTGCACGACTTCGACGCCGCCACCGTGCGCCGCGTGATGGACGTCAACGTCACCGGGACGATCCTGTGCGCGCAGGAAGCCGCGAAGCGCATGTCGAACAAGCGCGGCGGCAAGGGCGGCACGATCGTCAACCTGTCGTCGGTCGCCGCGGTGCTGGGCGGGGCGAACCAATGGCTGCCCTATGCAGCGGCCAAGGGCGCGGTCAACACGCTCACGCTGGGGTTGGCCAAGGAACTCGCGCCCGAGGGCATCCGCGTCAATGCCGTGATGCCGGGACTCATCGACACCGAGATCCATGCGGAAGTCGGCATGGCCGACCGCCTGCAGAAGGTGCTGCCCATGGTGCCGATGGGACGCATCGGTACGCCCGAGGAATGCGCCGAGGCGATCCTCTGGCTGATGTCGGGCGAGGCGGCGTACATGACCGGTGCGGTGATACCGCTGACCGGAGGGCGATGACCGCGACGATGAACCGGCCGCGGCGCGGCGTGACGGGGTCTTGCCCGCGCACGCTGGCGTAGTACTGCAGCGGTCCGTTATCGTGTGTCAGGACTCCAGCGCGATCTGGCGGCGCAGTTCGCGAAAACGGTCCTGGGGCGTGGCGCCGAACACCGGGTCCGGGCGCTCGGGAACGGCGTTGCGCACGGCCTCCCAGTCCTCCGCCGTGAGCATGGCTGCGGCCTTGCCGAGGATGTCCTCCTCTTCCCTGGCGATGTGGTTGCCGTAGTACACGAGGTAGGTGGCCAGCGCCATTTCGACATCGGCGCGCGACACCACCGCGTCCTCCAGCACCGCGTCCAGGTGCTTCAGCAGGACTTCGCCGGCGTGCGCGATGACGCGGTGCTCCTGCTGCAGGCGTGCGACCACCAGCGCGAGTCCGGGATCCCGTTTCGCCATCAGGGCGAAAGCGACGTCCTCGCGCGGATGGTGGACCTGGTCCGAGTACCCGCGCAGGTACGCGACGATATCGAGCATCAGCGCGTGGTTGGGCTCGCCGCCGCCGTGGTAGACGTGCAGCTGCTTGCGCAACCGCGCGAGCAGCCGCTGGAAGTATGCGTGCTCCTCATGCCATGTCCTGACGGGGTCCATGCCGCTGGATTCTTGGCGCGGTCGCGGCGCGACCCTTGAGGTGGATCAATCCAGCTTCAGATTCGCGGCGCGGATCACGCGCGCCCACTTGGCGATCTCTTCCAGCAACTCGGCCTGCAGGGCCTCCGGCGTACCGCCGGCGAGTTCGATGCCGGCGGCACCCAGCTTCGCCCGCAGGTCGGGCATGGAGAGGATGGCCTGCATCTCGCGGTTGAGGAGCGCAATCACCTCCCTGGGCGTGCCGGCGGGCGCGTACATCGCATAGTCCGTGACCGCCACCACGCCCGGCGCGCCGGCTTCGGCCATGGTCGGCAGCTCCGGCATCAGCGGCGAGCGCGCGGTCGAGGCCACGGCGAGCGCGCGCACTTTTCCGGACTTGATGTGCGGCAGGTAGGCGGGAAGGCTGTCCAGCGCCATGTCGATGCGCCCGTCGAGGATGTCCGGGATGATCTGCGTGGTGCCCTTGTAGGGCACGTGCGTCATGTCGATGCCGGCGGCCTGCTTGAACATTTCCCCGGCGAGGTGGATCAATGCGCCGGTGCCCGACGAGGCGAACGTGAGCTTGCCGGGGCTGGCCTTCGCCAGCGCGACCAGTTCCTGCACCGAATTCGCGCGCAGGCCCTGCGGCACGACCAGCACGATGGTGCCGTGGCCGATGCGCGTGACCGGCGCGAAATCGCGGCGGATGTCGAAAGCGAGGTTGCGATAGGTGGAGAACACGATCGCCTGCCCGCCGATCGGCCCGACCAGCAGCGTGTAGCCGTCGGGCGGGCTCTTGGCCGCCGCGTCGGTGCCGATCGTCGTGCCTGCGCCGGGCTTGTTTTCGACCACCACCGGCTGGCCGAGGCGCGCGGCAAGCCGGTCGCCGACCGCGCGCGCCACCAGGTCCACGCCGCCACCGGGCGGGAAGGGGGCGATGATGCGCACGGTCTTCGCCGGATACTGGGCGAGCGCGGCGCCGGCGGCGAGGGCGATCCCCGCGGCGCAGGCGGTGGCGAACAACGTGCGGACGATCGCGTGCATGGCGGAATCCTTCATTGTGGCCCGCGCCATGATAGCCTTTGCCGCATGAAAATGACGTTCCTCGTCTGCAACAGCTACTTCGTCGATCGCGCGATGAAGGTCCTGCACGACAACGGCATCGATTACTACACCAGCTGGGACAACGCCAAGGGCAAGGGCCACGGCACCGAGCCGCACCTGGGTGCGGGCGCCTACGGCAGCACCAACACCGTGCTGATGATCGCCTTCGAGGACGAGGCCGCGTTGGCGAAGCTGGTCGAAGGGGTGGCCGCGGCGAACCAGGAGATAAAACGCGCTGCCGACCGCATCCGCCTGTTCCAGCTGCCGCTGGAGCGCGTGCTCTGAGCGTTCAGGAACTGCAGGAAAGCGCGGAGCAGCCCGCCTTGTGCCGCGCCCATTCCGGTCGGCGCGCGGCGAACTGCTCTTCTGCCGGCTGCTCGTCGCACGGCCGCTCGAGCACCCGCATCAGGCGTTCCATCACCGAGGCGTCGCCCGCGGCCAGCGCGTCGATCGCCTGCTGCGCGAGGTAGTTGCGCAACACGTACTTCGGATTGGCGCGGTTCATGCGGTCGGTGCGCACGCCGCCGGGCGCGCTTTCGAGTCGCACGCGCGTGGCGTAGCGGCGCAGCCACGCGGCGGCCTGTTCGTGCGGGACGTCGCCGTACCAGGCCGGGAGCAGGGGCGCAACCAGCGACGCGTCGTCCGCCGCAGCCAGCGGAACCTGCGCGAGCCGGCGAAAGAACAATGTGAAATCGGTCTCTGCGGCCTGCAGCAGCGCGAACAGATCACCCGTCAGGGCGTCGTCGCCCGGCTGCTCGAGCGCCGCGAGGCCGAGCTTCTGCGCGAGCGCGCGCTTCCAGGCACCGTTGAAGGTGTCCGCGTAGAGCGCCAGGCCTTCCTCGAGCTGCGACTTGTCCGGCACCAGCGGCAGCAGGGCCTCGGCCAGGCGCGCGAGGTTCCACTGCCCGATCTGCGGCTGGTTGCCGTAGCAGTAACGCCGTCCTTCGGCATCGGTGGTGTTCGGCGTCCATTCGAGGTCGTAGCCCTCCAGCCAGCCGTAGGGGCCGTAGTCGATGGTCACGCCGAGGATCGACAGGTTGTCGGTGTTCATCACGCCGTGCACGAAGCCCAGGCGCATCCAGTCGGCCATGAGGAGCGCGGTGCGGCGGCAGATTTCGTGGAACCACCCGGCCGTCGAGTCGATGCCGGCGAAGTGCGTTCGCATCACGTGGTCCGCCAGGCGCGCGAGCAATTCGTTCTCCCCGTGCGCCGCGTGGATCTGGAAGTTGCCGAAGCGCACGAATGTCGGCGCCACGCGGCAGACGATGGCGCCTGGCTCGGCGCGCGCGTTGCCGTCGTAGAACATGTCGCGGATCACGTCCTCGCCGGTGCCGACGAGGCTGAGCGCGCGGGTAGTCGGCACACCGAGGTGGTGCAGGGCCTCGCTGCACATGAACTCGCGCACCGAGGAGCGCAGCACCGCGCGGCCGTCGGCCGAGCGCGAGTAGGGCGTGGGACCGGCCCCTTTGAGTTGCAGCTCCTGGCGGCTGCCGTCGGCGGCGATGACTTCGCCCAGCGTGATGGCGCGCCCGTCGCCAAGCTGGCCCGCCCAATGGCCGAACTGGTGCCCGCCGTAGCGCGCGGCGTAGGGCTGCATGCCGGCGAGTACGCGGTTACCGGCGAGCACTGCGGCCTCCGGGCCATCCGCGGCGGCGGGGCGCGCGATGCCGAGCATTTCGCCCGCGGCGTCGGACCAGCCGAGCAGCCGCGGCGCCGCGACCGGCGTTGGCGCGACGCGGGTGTAGCCCGCGTTGCGCACCGGACGCGGTACGTTGCGGGACTCCGGGTCCGCGGGCATCGCCGCAACGTAGGTGTTCTCGAACGCGAGTTCGCACAGCGGGACCTGCGCCGAGGCGCGCTGGCCCATAATCGGGTGTCCCATCGGCAGGGGGTCGTTCATGAAGCGAATTGTCCTACTTTCCGTCCTCGCCGCGCTCGCGTCGGCGCCGTTCGCCGCGCAGGCGCAGTCCTGGCCGTCCCGGCCTGTGCGCTTCATCATGCCGTATCCCCCCGGCGGCAGCTCGGACATTCTCGCGCGGCCGATCGCCAACGAGATGTCGAAGAGCCTCGGCCAGCCGGTGCTGATCGAGTACAAGCCCGGCGGCGGCTCGACCATCGGCGCGGACTTCATCGCCAAGTCGCCGCCCGACGGCTACAGCATCGTCATGCTGCTCACGGCGCACGCCATCAACGCCTCGCTGATGCCGAAGCTGCCCTACGACACGCTGAAGGACTTCACTCCCATCACGCTGGCGGCGACCCTGCCGCTGGTGGTGGAGGTGAACGCGCAGGCGCCGATCAATACCCTGCAGGACCTGATCGCGGCGGCCCGGTCATCTCCCGGCAAGCTCAACTACGCCTCGGCCGGCCCGGGCAACACCAGCCACCTGGCCGTCGAGTACTTCAACTCGGTGCTCGGCGTGAAGATCACGCACGTGCCCTACAAGGGCAGTGGCCCGGCGGTGGCCGGCCTGCTCGGGCGCGAGGTGGACCTGATGTTCGACAGCATTTCTTCCTCGCTGGCGCAGATCAACGCCGGCAAGTTCCGCGCCCTGGCCGTGACGACAGCAAAGCGCTCCCACGTGCTGCCGCAGGTGCCGACGGTCGCCGAGGCGGGCGTTCCCGGTTTCGACATCTCGGTCTGGTACGGCATCTTCGCCGCCGCCGGCACGCCGGCGCCGATCGTGCAGCGCCTGAACGCCGAATTCATCAAGGCCATGGCCGCGCCTGCGGCGAAGCAGTTGATCGAGGCCGCGGGCTACCAGATCGTCGGCTCGACCCCGGCGCAACTGGACGCGCACGTGCGCAGCGAGATGACGCGCTGGGCCAAGGTGGTCAAGGATTCGGGCGCCAGGGTCGAGTAGCGGCCCGAAGTAGTGCCCGGGCGCGCATTCAGTAGCCCCGCGCGCGATCTACCAGGGCGTTGAGCGGCGCGCCCTCGAGGTAGCGGCGCATGTTGTCCGTGAAGATGCCGGCGACGATCGCGTCGCGGCCGCCGGCGAGGCCGCCGATGTGCGGCAGCACCGTGATGCCCTCGACGCCCCAGAACGGGTGCTCGGCGGGCGGCGGTTCCTGGCGGTAGACGTCGAGCACCGCGCCGGCGATCACCTTGTCGCGTACCGCCGCGATGAGGTCGTCGTCGTCCACCAGTCCACCGCGGCCGAAGTTCAGCAGGTACGCGCTCGTGCGCATCGCTTTGAGGTGCTGCGTATTCATGATGCGGTCGGTCTGCGAGGTGAGCGGCAGCAGCAGCACGACGAAATCCGCCTGACCGAGCACCTCGTCGATCGCTTCGGGCGGATACACGCGTTCGACGTGCGGCACCGGCGCCTGCGAGCGCCGCGTGCCGATCACGCGTAGCTCCAGCGCGGCGGCCTTGCGTGCGAGTTCGTGGCCGATGGCGCCGAGGCCGAGAATGGCGAGCGTCTTGCCCGCCAGCGGCTCGGACACGCGCCGCACCCAGCGGCGCTCGCGCTGGTCGAGCGTCGCCTGGGCGTAGGGCTTGGTGAGGTGAAAGAGGGCGCCGAGGATGTTCTCCGGCATCTGCACGCGGTGGCTGCCGCGCGCGCAGGTGAGCGCCACCGCCGGCGCGAGGTCGGACCGCGTGAGCCAGTTGTCGATGCCGACGGTTAGCGCCTGGATCCAGCGCAGCTTCGGCATCTTCGCCAGGACCCCCGGCGGCACCTGCATGGCGAGCAGCGCTTCGGCGCGCGCGAGCTGCTCGTCGCTCGGCTGCTGGCCGGGCGGCACCGATTCGACGGCGATGCGGCCGCCGAATCCGGCGCGTTCGAGTGCGCCGGCGTAGACGGCGGGTTCGCCGACCCACACCAGCGTGTGCACGCCGCCGCTCACTCGGCGTAGCCGGGCAGTTCGCGGTCGAGCACGCGCATCATGGCCTCGAAATACAGGCGCTCGCGCTCGCTGCGGCTGTGGCGATCATCCGCCGGCGGCGCCTGCACCTGCGCGACGATCCCGTCGGACAGTACCTTCAGTGGCCTGCCGGTGGCCATCGCCAGCACCTGCATGCGGCAGACGCGCTCCAGCTTGTACAGGCGCCGGTAGGCCTGGGCCACGGTGTCGCCAACCACCAGCACGCCGTGGTTCTTCATGAACATGACGTGCTTGTCGCCCATGATCTTCGCCAGGCGCTCGCCTTCCGCGAGGGTGTCGGCGGTGCCCGAGTAGGTGTCGTCGTAGGCGACATGGCCATGGAAGAATGCCGCGGTCTGGCTGGCGGGCAGCAGGCGGTTGTCCTCCAGCATGTTGAGCGCCAGCGCCCAGGTCTGGTGCGTGTGCAACACCACGCGCACGCCGGTGACGCGGTGGATCGGCGCGTGGATGCACTGCGCGGAGAGTTCGCAGACGCCTTCGCCCTCGAGCGTCGCACCGCTCTCGTCGAACACGATCATGTCGCTGGCGCGTGCCTCCGACCAGTGCAGGCCGAAGGGCAGGATGAGGTAGCGGTCGTCTCGCCCGGGGACGGTGACGGTGAAGTGGTTGTCGATGCCTTCGGTGAGCTCGTCGAGCACGGCGAGGCGGTGTGCGGCCGCGAGGTGGACCTTGGCCTCGCGCACTGGTTCGGCGGCGCGGACGGAAGAGAGTTTGTGCACGGACATGGCGTTCCTTTCCCGGGTCACCGGTTCTTGCTCAACTGCGGCCGGCGTGCTCGGCACGGAGGATTTTCGCCGCTTCGACCATCGAGCGCAGCTTGGCATCGGCGACCTCGCGCGGGATGTATTTCATGCCGCAGTCGGGCGCGAGAATGACGTCCTCGGGTCGCACATGGCGCAGCGCCTTGCGGATGCGCCCGGCGACCAGCTGCGGCGCCTCGACCGCAAGATCGAGCAGGTCGATGCAGCCGACCATGATCTGCTTGCCGGGCAGCCCGGCGAGCACCGCGCAGTCCAGCTTCGATTGCGCGGTCTCGATCGAGACCTGCCGGCAGCTGCAGCCGGCGAGTTCCGGCAGGAACGAGTAGCCCGAGGGCCGCTCGTGGATGATGGCGGCGTAGCCGAAGCAGATATGCACCGCCGTCCTGCCCTCGATGCCCTCCAGCGCGCGGTTCAGCGCCGCGACGCCATATTCGCGCGCCGCCTCCGGACGCGCCTGCATGTAGGGCTCGTCGATCTGCACCACGTCGGCGCCCGCGGCGAACAGGTCCCTGATCTCCTCGTTCACCGCCGTGGCGTAGTCCATCGCCGCCTCGCGCGCGCTGGGGGAGAAATCGGTCTGCGCCTGCTGGCTCCTGGTGAACGGGCCGGGCACGGTGATCTTCACCTGCCGCGCCGTGTGCCGCCTGAGGAAGCGCAGGTCGTCCACTTCGACCGGGTGCCGGCGCCGGATGCGGCCGACGATGCGCGGCACCGGGTTCGGGTGCCCCGAGCGGTCCAGCGCGCTGCCGGGGTTGTCGATGTCCACGCCTTCGAGCGCGGTGGCGAAGCGGTTGGAGTCGCTC
>SXGU01469223.1_pt1 | contig 16511 bp, 18 predicted proteins | sample 3174531 | NCBI WGS metagenome assembly SXGU01 (sample SAMN11356863, study PRJNA531348) | freshwater metagenome | isolation source: freshwater sample F1-140 | place: China: Fuxian Lake, Yuxi | collected 2017-12-25 | reverse complement strand
TGGGCCTGCCGATCATCCGGACGTCCGTCGACCACGGCACCGCGTTTGATATCGCGCGCCAGGGCCGCGCCGATGCCGGCAGCATGGTCGAAGCCATTTTTCTGGCCGCCCGCCTCGCCGCATGATCGTTGTCATCGGCGCCGGCGTCACCGGACTGGCGTGCGCGCTTTCGCTCGCGCAGAGGGGGCGGGATGTTGTGGTGCTTGAGCGGCACCGCCGCGCAGGGCTCGACACATCCACGCACAACAGCGGTGTGATGCACGCAGGCTTGTACTACCCGCCCGAATCACTGAAAGCCACCTTGTGTGTGGAGGGCCGCGATCGGCTCAGGCAGTTCTGCCGAGCGCACCAGGTGCCGCATCATGAGTCGGGCAAGTTGGTAGTGGCCACCGAGCCCTCCGAGGAATCGGACCTCGAGCCCCTCGCCGCCAATGCCCGGGCCTGTGGTGTTGAGGTGGACCTCGTTGACGCAGCGTTTGTCCGGGCGCGCGAGCCGCACGTACGCGCCACGCGGGCGTTGTGGTCCCCTCACACCGGGTGGATCGATGCCCATGCGTTTGTGTCGGCCCTGCAGCGACAGGTGGAGGCGCACGGCGGTCATGTGCTTCCCGGGTCTCTTGTGCTGGCAGTGGAACCGGCCGGCGACCGCGTTGAGGTGGTGACCCCGCTCGAACGCATCAACGCCGACACGGTCGTGAACGCGGCCGGTCTCTATGCGGATGATGTCTCTCGCGTGTGTGACGGCGAGCTGTTCACCATTTATCCGTGCCGGGGCGAGTACGCGGAATTGACGCCGAAGGCCTCGCGACTCATCAATGGCCTCGTCTATCCAGTACCGCACGGGTCGGGCCATGGACTTGGCGTTCACCTCACGCGTACCGTTGCCGGCACCGTCTGGGTCGGGCCGACGATTCGTTACCAGTCGCGCAAAGACAACTACGAGGCCGACCGCGAACCGCTCACGGCGTTTCTCGAGCCGACCCGCCGCCTGTTGCCCGCCGTCGCCTTGGACGACCTGCGCCTAGGCGGCAGCGGAATCCGGGCGAAGGCGCACCCGGCCACCGAGCAATTTGCCGACTTTCTGATCCGCGCCGACCGCAGGCACCCCTGGCTCACGCATGCCGCGGGCATCGATTCGCCTGGGCTGACCGCGAGCCTGGCCATCGGGGAGCGCGTGGCTGACATCGTCGGAATGCGCTGAGCGTTCCCGACGAGGTTGTAATATCAATGCGAATGGTGGCGTTGTGAGCAAGACCACGTCGTACCAGACCGGACAGGGGCGCCCCCCGGCGCCGGCCGGAAAAAAAGACGACGCCCCCGTCGTGATGGCGGAGAATCGCAAGGCGGCATTCGACTATCACCTGCTTGAGCACTACGAGGCCGGGATGGTGCTGGTTGGCACCGAGGTCAAGGCCATCCGTGAGGGCCTGGTTAATCTCCGCGACAGCTACGTCCGCATTGAAGGCGGCGAGGCGTTTCTCTTCAAGCTGCACATCGGCCAGTACAGCCACAGCGGTTCGGCGGCACACGATCCGGGTCGCACCAGAAAGCTGCTGCTCAACAAACACGAGCTGCGCAAGCTCATCGGCAAGACGGCCGAGAAGGGCCTAACGGTGGTGCCGACGCGGATGTACCTCAAGGGCGGCCGGATCAAGCTGTCTGTGTCTCTGGCAAAAGGCAAGAAAGCGCCGGACAAGCGTGAGACCGCCAAGAAACGTGACGCCGACCGCGAGACACGGGCAGCGGTGAAAGAGCGCGTCAGGTAAGATTTCCCATGCTCGAATCTCGCAAAGGCATCATTCTCGCCGGGGGCTCTGGCACCCGCCTGTATCCGGCAACGCGCGCGGTGTCGAAGCAGTTGCTGCCCATCTTCGACAAGCCGATGGTGTATTACCCGCTCAGCACGTTGATGCTGGCAGGCGTGCGCGACATCCTGATTATTTCGACGCCGCGGGACACCTCGATTTTTGAGTCGCTGTTGGGCGACGGCCGCGACTGGGGACTCTCACTGTCGTACGCCGTGCAGCCGGAGCCCAAGGGCCTGGCGCAGGCGTTCGTCATTGGGCGCGACTTCCTCCAGGGCGGCCCCTCGGTGCTGATCCTGGGTGACAACCTGTTTTACGGTCACGACTTGCCGGAGCGGCTCGCGTCGGCCAACGACCGCGCCACAGGTGCCACCGTGTTTGCCTACCATGTGCAGGAGCCGGATCGGTACGGTGTGGTGGCGTTTGACGCGCAGGGACGCGCGACGTCCATCGAAGAAAAACCCGCGCGGCCGCAGTCGAATTTCGCGGTGACGGGCCTGTATTTTTATGACAGTCGGGCGCCGGAGTTTGTTGCGACGCAGCAGCTGTCTGCGCGGGGCGAACTTGAGATTACCGATCTAAACCGCCGCTACCTCGAGGCCGGCGAACTCACGGTGGAAGTGATGGGGCGTGGATATGCCTGGCTCGACACCGGCACACACACGTCGTTGCTTGAGGCGAGCCAGTTCATCGAAACGATCGAGCGGCGGCAGGGCCTGAAGATTGCCTGTCTCGAGGAGGTCGCTTTCCGGCAAGGTTGGATCGATGGCGCACAACTCGAGCGGCTGGCCGCGCCGTTTGGTCCCCACAATGAATACGGGCGATACCTGACGTCGCTCCTGGGAGGCACGTAAGCATGTGGACCATGATAGGCCGGTGGAAGTGGTTTCTGGTCGGGGCGCTACTCGGTGCTTTGGTGCTCATCGTGTGGTTCCGCTCATTTCTCTCGCTAGAGATGTTCGCCGACCTGGGAGATCGTTTCCCTCAGGCCACGCAGGCGCGGCCCCGTCCAGAGGCGTTCACGCTGGGTGACGTCACCATCAACGGTCGAACGCTGAAGTCGATCTCGGTCTCAGAAGCCTCGCGCCTCATTTGGCAGGAGCATGTGCCGCCGCACGCGTGGCTTGATGTGACGCTGGGGGTGCGCGAAGAAGTCTGGACCAAGCCTGGTGATGGCGTGCTCTTCATGGTCGGTGTCACGTCGAACGGCAAGTATGACGAACTCGTCAGCCTTGTCGTCAACCCGTCCGGGAATATGGCTGACCGGCAGTGGTATCCGCTTCTGCTCGACCTGTCGCCGTACGCGGGTCAGAAGGTCGAGATCATCTTTAACACCCGTGCAGGAGTGGGTGCGGCCACCCCCGACAACGACCTCGCCGTCTGGGGTGCACCCGCCATCGTCACCCTTCAGCGGCCGTAGCGCGCCCGGTCGGCGTCGACCATCATGGTCACGAGCCCGGCAAAGTCCACCGTAGGCGCCCAGCCCAGGTGGGCCTTGGCCTTTGACGCATCGCCAATGAGATGGTCCACCTCGGCTGGGCGGATGAATGTCGGGTCGAGGACGACGTGCTGCTGCCAGTCGAGGCCGGCATGGCTGAAGGCAATTTCCACGAGTTGCCTGACTGAGTGGCTCTCACCGGTTGCGATGACGTAGTCGTCCGGCTCGTCTTGCTGCAGCATCATCCACATCGCGCGGACGTAGTCGCCGGCGAAGCCCCAGTCGCGCTGGGCATCGAGGTTGCCGAGCCCCAGCTGTTGAGTCAGTCCGGCTTTGATGCGCGCCACTCCGTCAGTGACCTTCCGCGTGACAAACTCACACCCGCGTCGCGGCGACTCGTGGTTGAACAGGATGCCGGACACCGCGAACAGGTTGTAACTTTCGCGATAGTTCACTGTGATGTAGTGCGCAAAGACCTTCGAGACGCCGTAGGGGCTTCTCGGATAAAAAGGCGTCAGCTCGGTCTGGGGAAACTCGCGCACCTTGCCGTACATCTCGGACGAGGACGCCTGGTAGACCTTGATGTTGAGGTCAACCACGCGCACGGCTTCGAGCACGCGCGTGACGCCCTGCGAGTTGAACTCGCCGGTGAGCATCGGCTGGTCCCAGGAGGCCGGCACGAAGGACATCGCTGCCAGGTTGTAGAGTTCGTGGGGCTGGGCGCGTTCGATGGCGCGGATGAGGGAGAGCTGATCGAGCAAATCACCTGGAATCAGCGTGATGCGATCGAGCAGGTGCTCGATTCGCCAGTAGTTGGTGGCCGACAGCCGGCGGGTGAGGCCGAAGACTTCGTATCCTTCGGCCAGCAGCAGTTCGGCCAGATAGGAGCCGTCCTGACCGGTGATGCCTGTAATTAGTGCGCGACGTGATGCCATCGATTCGGGACGATAACACAGGCACGGGAGGCCGTCCGCGGCTTTTAACGCGCTAGGATAACCAGTGACATGTGGATACCCGCCACCCAAGCGTCCCAGCTGCCTGTTCCCTTGCTTGATTTGAAGGCGCAGTACGAGCCCTTGCGGGAGAAGATTCTCGAGGCGGTGACGCGCGTCTGCGATAGCCAGCGGTTTATTCTTGGCCCCGAGACACAGGCGCTCGAAGCGGAACTGGCCGCCACGTTGGGGGTGACCGACGCCATCGGCGTGTCGTCGGGCACCGACGCCCTGCTGGTGGCGCTGATGGCCCTTGGCATTGGTCCCGGGGATGAGGTCATCACGCCCACGTATTCGTTTTTTGCCACGGCAGGTTGCGTCGCACGCCTGGGTGCGCGGCCGGTGCTCGTGGATATCGACCCGGTGACCTACAACATCGATCCGGCCGGTGTGGAGCGGGCGCTGACACCGAAGACGCGCGCGATCATGCCCGTCCATCTGTACGGTCATTGCGCGGACATGGACGCACTGCTGCGCATCGCCGGCGGTGCGGGGGTTCCCGTGATCGAAGACGCCTGCCAGAGCATTGGCGCCACATGGCATGGCCGGCAGGCCGGGGCGATGGGCACGGCCGGATGTTTTTCTTTCTTCCCCTCAAAAAATCTCGGCGCGTTTGGTGACGGCGGTCTGGTCACCACGCAGGATGCTGCGCTCGGTGCCGAGATCCGGTTGCTGCGCGGCCATGGCGCCCAGCGGCGGTATTACCACGACCGGATCGGTGGCAACTTCCGGCTCGATGAATTGCAGGCCGCCGTGCTTCGTGTGAAGGCGCCGCATTTGCCCGAGTGGACGGCGGCCCGCCGCCGGAACGCGGATCAATACCGCGCGCTGTTTGCGGCCCACGGTTTGTCCCAGGTCGTATTGCCGGTAGAACTGGCCGGCGCGTTCCACATTTACAACCAGTTCGTGATTCGCCTGCCGCAGCGTGACGCCGTCAAAGACTACCTGCAGGCCAGGGGCATTGGCTGCGAGGTGTATTACCCGGTGCCGTTTCACCTGCAGCAGTGTTTTCAGGACCTCGGCTACACGCCCGGCGCGTTCCCGCACAGTGAGCGCGCGGCGGCCGAGTCTCTGGCGCTGCCCATCTACGGGGAGCTCACCGAGGCGCAGCAGGGTCACGTCGTCTCGACCATCGCCAGCTTCTACGAGGCGGCTCGCGCGTGAAGGTGGTGGTGACCGGCGCGACCGGTCAATTGGGCGCGGCCACGGCTGATGCCTGGGAGGCCGCCGGCCACGACGTGATCCGCTTCACCCGATGTGACCTCGACATCACCGACTACGCGGCGGTCCGCCGTGTCATTGGTGCTGCCGCCCCGGACGTCATCATCAACTGCGCTGCGGACAATCGCGTAGATGCGGCCGAGAGTTCGCCGCTGCCGCCGCTGGCGGTGAACGCCCTGGCCGTCGGGTCCTTGGCGCGCCTGTCGGCTGACCTCGACGCCACGTTCGTTCACTACAGCACCGACTTCGTGTTTGATGGTGAGACCGACCGTCCGTATCTGGAAACAGACCTGCCGAATCCGCGCAGCGTGTATGCCATGACGAAGTCGCTCGGCGAGATGCTGGCTGTCGACGCGCCGCGTCATTATGTGTTGCGCGTGGAGAGCCTGTTCGGGGGCAAGACTGGCGGCAGTTCGATCGATCGTCTATGGGCCGCGCTGTCATCTGGCCAGCCCGTCAGGGCCTTTTCTGATCGCGTGGTGTCGCCGAGTTTCGTCGATGATGTGGTCCTCGCCACCCACAGGTTGGTCGAGCGCCAGACGCCTGCGGGCCTGTACCACTGCGTGAACACCGGCCACGCCACGTGGTTCGAGGTCATCGATCATTTGCGGCAGCTGGGGGGATATCCCCGAAGCCTCCTCTCGGCCCTGCGCGCGGCCGACACCAACGTTCCGGCGCCGCGCCCGCTCTTTGCGGCCCTATCGAACAGCAAGCTGCTTAGGGCAGGTATCGTGATGCCGACCTGGCAGGACGCGGTTGCTCAGTTCGTGAGCAAGCGGTGGCGTGGCTGATGGCGACCACCCCTCAGAGGCTGCGCGTGATGGTGCTGAGCGGGTGTTATCTTCCCGGATTTCGGGGAGGCGGACCGGCGCGCTCGCTCGCAAATCTGGTCAAGGCGCTTGGAGCGGACATCGATTTTCGAATCGTCACGCTGGACCGGGACCCAGAGAGTGATCCTCCGTATCCGTCGGTGCGACCCGGCACATGGCAGACTGGCGTGGGAGCCGAGGTGCTCTATCTGCCACGGACCGCGGTGTCGGTCAGAAGGCTCGTACAAGAAATCAAAGCCGTATCGCCTCAGGTGATCGACCTGCAGGGTTTCTTCGACCCGGTGTTTACCATCCTTGTCCTGCTGGCTCGCAGGATTGGCTTTTTCTTCGGGGTTCCGCTGCTGCTCGCACCCCAGGGAGTATTTTCGCCTGGCGCCTTAAGTCTGAAGTTCCTCAAGAAGGCGATTTATGTTCGGCTGGCCCAAGTGGTTGGACTCTACAGCGATCTGACTTGGCAGGCGTCAAGCGAGATGGATCGTCGGGAGATTCTCAGGACAATGACGACCGTCGAGGCGGATCGCGTGAAGGTGGTCGCTGACCTGACAGATGACATCGCGTGCGCCCCCCGAGGGCAAGTGGCAGGACAACCTGGCGGACCCCTGCGGCTGTGCTTCCTGTCCCGTATTTCGCCCAAGAAGAACCTGGACTTCGCTCTTCGGGTTCTGGCCGATGTCAAGGTCTCCGTGGAGTTCGCAATTTACGGGCCAATTGAGGTGCCCTCGTATGGGGCGGCATGCCGGAATCTGATCGCCATGCTGCCCGAGAACATCCGGGTCATTTATGGGGGGGGGAATTGCACCCGGCGGATGTGAGAAAGACGCTTGCCCAGCACGATGTGCTGTTTCTGCCAACCCGCAGCGAGAACTTCGGGCACGTGATTCATGAGGCGCTGTCGGTTGGAGTCCCGGTCTTGATCAGCGATCAGACGCCGTGGAGTGATCTTGAGGCGAACGGCGCTGGCTGGAACATTGCGCTTGATGCCTCTTCGGAGTTCGTACGGGCAATCGAAGCGGCGAGCCGAATCTTGCCGGAGCAGCGCGAAGCTTTCGCGTTCCGGGCGATGGCGTATGCGGCGACACGCGCCGACAGGCAGGCGTCGATCGAAAGAATGCACGCACTATTTCGAGGGTTGCTTCCCCGATGACCACTCGGTCGCCGGCCTGGTTTGCCGTCTGGACGCGCTCACGCGCAGAAGCGCGGGTGATGGCGCAACTGCGAGAGAAGAATATTGAAGCGTTCCTCCCGACGATCACCCGTTGGAGTCGCTGGAAGGACCGCAAGAAGCAGGTCGACTGGCCGTTGTTTCCGGGCTACTGTTTCGTGAGAATCACGCGCGAGGAGGCGCTGGCCGTGCAGAAATGTACCGGCGTGGTGCAGATTCTCACGGACCGGGGCGTCCTTGCGGCCGTGCCCGACCGTGAGATCGCCGATATCCGGACGCTTGTGACAAGTGAGATGGCGTATGACCCGTGCCCCCTGATCGCCATCGGCGACCTGGTGGAGGTGGTGCGCGGGCCACTGCGCGGGGTGACAGGTCGGCTCACGCGCAAGGGCGCGAGCGCAAGGCTGGTACTGGCGATCAACCTTCTCGGGCTGGGTGTCAGCCTGCAGGTTGACGCGGCGGATGTCAGGCCGTACTGAGCGGTTGTGGGGAAGCGGCCCCAAACCGGGTCGGTGGTTCACCCCCCGGTTGTTCTGAACCACTCGACCGTTCGGGATAGCCCGTTTTCAAACGTTACGGAAGGTCGACATCCCAGCAGGCGTTCGGCCTTGCGAATATCGGCTTGTGAATTGCGGACGTCCCCGTCGCGCGGTGGGCCAAATTGAGGGGCGGTCGTGCAACCCATGATCTGGCACAATGGCGTCCAGACGTCCATCAACGCTATGTGACCTCCGGTCGCGACGTTGATGACCTCCCCCGAAGCGTCCGGCGCCGCTGCAGCTCGCAGGACGCCGTTCACAACGTTGTCAAAGTAGGTGAAGTCGCGAGTTTGGCGGCCGTCTCCGTGGATGGCGGGCGCGTAGCCCTCCAGTGCGGCCTTGATGAACAGGGAAATCACCCCCGAGTAGGGCGACGAGGGTGTTGCCTGGGACCAAAGACGTTGAAGTAACGGACAGCCACCGTTTTAAGGCCGTACAGCCGGGTGAAGGTCTATCCATACTGTTCGCCGATGTATTTCTGCAGAGCGTCGAGGAACTCAGCGCCGGCGGGGACGTTGTCCCTGCGTCCCGTCACCAGGCTGTCCACTACTCGAATCTGCTCATCCCGGCAAAGCAGAGCTTGGGCCAAGTGAGATCCGATAAACCCCGCGCCGCCTGTTACCAACCCAGGAGCCATGTCTTGCTAAACCGGGCGCAACGATATCATCGACATTCACTGGCGAAGCCATGAGGGGCGGTCAGTTCCATCGCGCCGTCGCAGGGCCGTCGTAGAGCGCTTGACACCTTGGGTCTGTTCGGCGAGGATCGAACCGTGTTCACGCCGTGAACGCCTCAGCCTCAGGGATGCCTTGTGACTGATGAGCACGGAGGGTTTTCCTGTTTCAGCTTCCCACGACGAATTCAACGCCCAGATTCTTGAAGCCCTTGAGGCCGACGAGTCGGTGTCCCAGCGCTCGCTTGCGAAGACGCTTGGAATCGCGCTGGGGCTGACGAATCTGCTACTGAAGCGTTTGGTGGTTCGCGGACTGATCTGTCTCTCACGGGTCCAACCCCACCGCGTGAAGTACTTGCTGACACCTGCGGGAATGGCTGAAAAGACCCGGATGTCGCAGCTTGCCCTCCAGCAGGCAGTGACCCGATACCGGGTCGCGCGCGGGCGTCTCGAAGTGACCTTGGCGGAGGTCGCTGCGGCTTTCCCAGCGTCTGTCCAACAGCACGGCAAGCCGGTCATGTTTCTTGGCACGGGCGAGCTCGCAGAGATTGGCTTCATCTGTTTGCAGGGGTTTGACTTACGGCTAGTCGGGGCATTCGACGACAGCGGCCGGGCACGGTTCTTTGGCGTGCCGGTCTTTTCCGTTGAGCGCCTTAGCACTGGGACGCTCGATCAATACGGTCAGGCACGGCTAATCGTGGTTTCTCTTTGGGACCGGGCAAGAGCGCGACAGACCATCGCGGCCGGGGATATCCCGGCCGATCGGGTGTACTGGGTGTGACAAGCAGGTGGATGTCGTCGTTCACCTGGCTGGACGCGTGCACGTGATGCCAACGCGCGGTAGCCCCGCCGAGGGCGGTGTTCAGCGAGCGCCGTGCTTGCCGCGGCTACGGCAGGGTTCCTCGTACGGAATTGGTCCCCGGCTCGACTCTTCATGGGCGACGTCGGTAGCGGGTACCTGGGGTTCATGGTCGCGGCATTTGCGATCCGTGCCACGAGTGCGGTTCCCGAATTGGGCTGGAGCTGGCTGATTCTGTCTGGCGTATTTGTCGTGGACGCCACAGTAACTTTGTTTCGTCGCCTGATACGCCGGGACCGCGTCTTCACTGCGCACCGTACTCATGCCTATCAGCACTTGGCGACTGCCTGGAGGTCGCATTCGGTCGTCACCATTTTTGTTCTGGCGATCAACGTGTGGTGGCTTGCCCCCATCGCAAGTGTCGCGGCCGTTGGCGGAGTTAACGGGACAATCGGCTTGACCGCCGCGTATCTGCCATTGCTCGTGGGGGCGTTCTGGCTCGGAGCTGGTCGACCGAGTCGCGGGAATCGCCGGCCGCTGCGAGGTTAAGGTTGCCATGTTAGGCTAACGTTCGTTTGATTCTTGCAAAGGGCAGAAAACCAATGAGTGAACTGAATCACGATGAGGACGCCGCTGGGGGGATCGACCTCTTTCGGCTGCCGTAGATGTGCGGCTGGGGCGGTGAGCTCTTTGTGCTGGATATGGGCGAATCTGTACTGTTGCGGGGCCTCGCCGCCGACATGATTCGGTTGTCGGGCCTGGACGTGGACGACGTGCCGATTGTGTTTACGGGTCTGCGGCCAGGTGAGAAGCTCGACGAAATTCTTTGGGAGGAGGGCGCGGTTATTGAGCCCTCGACGCGTGCCGACGTCAGGCGCGTGGTGGAACCGGCCGTCGTGACCGACGCGGCTCTCGACGACGTCGTGAACCGGCTGGCCAGTGCTGCCGTAAGAGACGACGATGCACGAATCGTGCGTCTCCTTCATGAGTGTCTGCCGTCAGCGGCCTTGATCACCAAGCCGCGATTGTCGGCGCCCGTGGCACCAGGCGTATTACTGCAGTTGCCGGGCGCCTGACAGTTCACGAGTCGGATGCAGGCCCGGCCCCTTCGTGCATCGGATCGTAAGTTCCTGCTCGCGCTGTGCGACGCCGTCAGTGCCACGACGGCTGTGGTGTTGGCGATGTGGACGTGGTCACTGACCGCGGGTGTGCCGTACTCGTTCCTGTTCATTCGCGCGCAGGCGCTTTGGTTTCTTGCCGTTCCTGTCTGGGTGATCGCGTTGTCGCCCACGCGCCATGTCAGCACCGCCTTCGACGTACGGTCGACCGTACCGGGTGTGGTGCATGCCAGCGGAGCGCTGTTTGTGGTGTACCTCGTCGGGTATTTCTCTGCCGGTCCTGACGCTCTGCCGCGGCTCATCGCGATGTATATCCTCTGGAATGCGGCCTGGCTGACACTGGGCGGACGTCTGCTGCTGCTGTGGACACTGACTCGGGAGACGTTCTCGCGTCGCCTGCTGATCGTCGGCGATGGCGTGCAGGCAGACGCGGCCCTCGCATTGGGGCGAGAGCCGGGGCTCAGGGATGCCGCCGTGCTTACACCGATGCTGCGCCCTGAGGGCGCCGGAACTGATGCCACTGAGGGCATTGACCGGGTAGCGGTCAGGCTTGGCGCCACAGAGGTCGTCGTGGCTGTGAGCGGGGCCGTGTCAGCAGAGACCATTGAACAGTTGCTGCGATGCCAGGAGGCCGGTATCGACATCGTGACGTTTGCCGGGGCGTATGAGCACGTAATGCGGCGCGTGCCGGTCAGGTACGTCGGTCAGGACTGGATGCTCAGCCAGCTCTTCTCTCGGGCCGGCACAGTCGACCAGTCGCCGGTGGCCAAGCGCCTGCTCGATCTGCTGGCCGCCGTGGTGTTGGGGGTGGCGGGCGCAGTGCCTGCGCTGCTTGCCAGTCTGGCCGTCCTGCTGGAGTCAGGCCGCCCAGTCCTGTATTCACAGTGGCGTGAGGGCCTCGGTGGCCGGCCGTTCCGGTTGACGAAGTTCAGAACGATGAGCCGAGATGCCGAGGCGGCTGGCCCCCAGTGGAGCCCGGCGAACGATCCGCGCATCACCCGCGTGGGCCGGGTGTTGCGCCGGACCCACCTAGATGAACTTCCCAATCTCTGGGCGGTGCTGCGGGGCGATCTGAGCATGGTGGGACCCCGCCCTGAGCGACCCGAGTTCATCAAAATTCTTCAGCGGGAGGTGCCGCTCTACCGCGCCCGCCTGGTCGTGACGCCTGGATTAACCGGCTGGGCCCAAGTGAACACGCCGTATGGTGATTCGATCGAGGACGCCACCACGAAGCTCGAGTACGACCTGTACTACGTGTGTCACCGCTCGTTTTGGTTCGACGCCGACATCCTCTTGCGCACCGTCGGCCGCATCCTGGGCTGGAAGGGTCGATGACCACCGGTGACGTCGCCAGGAAGAGTCCCCTGTCAGGCGCGCAGGTGGCGGCGGCTCTGGCCGCAATCCTGATGGCGACCTCCGTGTTGCCGCTAGCCGCAGCCTGGTTACTGAACGAGACCCGCATCGCTCAAACGCGCACGCGGGTTCTCCGCGCCGGTGAAGAGCTGCGAGCCAACTTCAGCCTCGTGATTGCCTCAGGCGTGTCAGGCGTCGCCTGCGGTCCTGGTCGGCCTCCAGACCTGGTGCTGCCCGTCGTGAACGCGCGCGCGGCTGCGGCTGCTCTTGCAACGCACGACGCGTGGCTTCGCGGCGCCAGAAGGGCACCAGAGTGGTTTGGCCCACGGATGCCCGCTGATGCCTGGGGACGATGCCTGCTCCTGAACCTCGGTGAAGGGAGTGCAGACGGGCCCGTGTGGCTTCTGTCGGCCGGCCCAAACGGCGTGGTTGAGACACCGCCCGACGCATCAGCGCCAGTAGGCGACGACATCGGGGACCGCATTCGATGAAGGGCCACCACCCGACTGGGCGCACAATCGCCCTGGCTGTCAGGCGGCTAGTTGCTACCATGAGTGTGCTCGCCCTCACGGGACTGCTGTGGCTCGCCACAGGAGCACCGATCGGCATAGACCGATGGCTCGATGTGACTGAGCCGCCCACGCAGGCACAGGCCATTGTGGTTCTCGGAGGGGGAACAACCGGCGATAATCTGCCGCTGCCACAGAGGCGGGAGCGCATTGCCACGGCAGCCCAGTTGTTCAGGGACGGGTTCGCGCCCTCGGTCATCTTCAGCGGCGGCGGCCCGGAGCGCGTCAGTGAGTCCGAGGTCTACACCAACGCTGCGGCATGGCTCGGTATCCCTCGCTCGGCCCTGACGAATACCGTTCCCTCCTACCAACCATCTGGTAAGCAGTACGGCGACGTGCTGTTTCGACTGGCCTATCGCACCTTCGACTTCTTCATCGGCCTTCGGGAGGTTGGGGCGGTAGTGCTTTCGTGACGTCTTTTCCCACCCACAGGCATCCGTCGCAGGGCACGAGCTCACCAGACGCACCCACGGCCTGGAAGTCGATACGCACGTAACGCGATGCGCTTTCAGGAGCGACGATGCGCACCGGCTTCCACAGGCCGATTTCAGCGACAACCGCGTCGATGAGGCGCGATCCACTGCGCAGTTCGATCGTGACGTTGGCCGAAGTCGCGCTGCGAACGGGCAAGGTCATCGTTGCCCCAGACGGAAAGAACAGCGAGAACTCCGCGCCGGTTTCGCGGTACTTTTCGCCATCGACCTCGGGCTGCCACAGCGATACGCCCACGCCGAAGTGCTCCAGGGTGACCGCACGTCGTTCCGCGACCGCGCGGAATGGCACCGACACCAGGACAGCCACGACCGCAATGAATGTCAGGTGCGTCAAAGTGGGTCGTGTGCTTGGCGTCCGTGAACTCCCAGCGAGCACGCCAACATACAGCCAGAACACCAGCGCGGCTTCGGTGACGAGCAACGGGTGACCGCTGAACCACGTCAGGATGCACGCGACGATCCCGGCGGCCAGCCAGGTGGCGGCCGGGTCGTGCCTGTGCGGACCGCGCAGCGTTGGCCACAGTGCCGATGCCAGCAGGGCCAGCAGCGCGAAGAGACCCAGCACACCCTGTTCGGCCACCGTCTGCAGGAAATAGTTGTGGGCATTGTCCTTCGACCGTCCGAGCATTGGTTGCAGGCCGGTCGCGCCGTAATGTTCTGACTCTTCGAGGAACGTTCCGGCGCCGATCCCCAGCACTGGTGCCTCCCGTGCCATGGACAGCGCCGTGTTGAACAACACCAACCGGCTCGAAATCGAGGATGGCACATTCAGGTTTCGTCCGGCCGGATAGCCGATCGCCAGCCAGGCGAAGACACCCACAGAAACCAGCACCGCGGCTGCAGCCAACCCCACCCTCCGCGCGGACCCGCGCGCACGCAGTGCCGGCACCGCCGAAAGGGTGATGAGAAGCGCGGCGATCGCCGTGCGTGATCCAGTCACCCACACCCCGACCGACACAAACGCCGCGGCCAACGCCGCTGATGTCCACGCTCGTGTACGGAACAATCCGAAGGCCGCGAGCACCACCAGGACGAATATCGACGCGGCCGCGTTGACGTCGTACTGGGTGTGCTCCCGGACTCTGAGCAGGAGGCCGGGCAGCGATCCGGGAAAATCGCCGCCTCTCAGTGACGCCCCGATCATCCGGCTGATGTTGAGCAGGGCGACCCCCGCGTGGCCCAGGAGCGCGCACCACACCACTCGAGCGGCGAGCACCGGCTGGCGCCGCACGAGGGTTTCCGCGGTCCAGGCCAGGGCGGCGCCCTCTGCCACGAGCAATCCGAAGTACCAGGGGTCGAGCGCCGGGATGCGATGGACCGCGTGCTCAAACAGCAGGCGCGCCATCGCCGGATAACTCGCCTGGTCCTGTGTGGCGGTGATCAGTCGTACAGGTAGTTCCGCGAGGCCTGATGCCACGGCGACGGCCCCCATCCAGAGGGCCGGTGTCGCCAGTCGGGTTGGCGTCGGGATCGTGTGCCGCACCACAGTGCCGGTGATGACGGCAAGCGTGGAGACTTCCAGCAACAGCGCCCCGAAGAACGGTGCGCCAGCCTGGCCTGCGATGGATGTCGTCAATGGCGCGAGTCCCGCCCACACCAGCAGCGAGAGTTCCGGCCGTGTCACCGCCAGCATCAGCAGCGCCGACGAGGCGAGTTTCAGTGTGAGAGGGACGTCAGCAATCAGCCAGGCGGCCTGAAGAAGTCCCAGCAGCATCAGGGCCGTCGTCCAGAGGGCCCTCCTGCCGATCATGCGCATCACCGCCGGGCCACCACCGCATAGTCCATAAACGTGAAGAGACGCGCGTTCAGTTTGTCGGTATTGGCATTGACGATGTTCACGATGTCGAAGATCGCCTGGTGCTGCTCGATTTCCTTACGCGACGGCGGGAGCGACACCACTTGGAGCCGTTCGGTTGTGGGCACCGGCGCACGATACTGGACCGTGACCGTGGAGAAACCGCTGGCCTGCACCAGATACTGCAGCGTATCCGGATGCAGCGGCCACCGGTGCGTGATGTCGCGCAGATAACTCTCGAAGAACGCGATCCAGCACGCGGGGTTCAGCGTCTCGAGCACCATGGGGGCGCCTGGCTTCAGCTTGTGAAAGGCGAGTTCGATGAATTTCACCAGGTAGGCTGGTTCCAGGTGCTCCACCACCTGGATGGCAATGATGCCGCCGAGCGAGCCATCGGGCAGGCGCTGCAGATAGCCAACGGCGTCATCGACCTCAGCGGACAGGCCCCGCTCGCGACAGACTTCCACCATGCTCTGGTTCGGGTCGATGCCATGGGCGTCGATGCCCGCTTCGCGGAACAGGTCCAGCAGCTCGCCGCGGCCGCAGCCGAGGTCGAGGACGTTGGAGGCGCCGGCAAACGCACGCGGATAGTCGGCCAACCGCTCTCGAATATCCTGTTGCGACCCTCGGAACCGGTCTTCGAAGCCCACGTACTTAAATGAGTCGAGGTCGGGCGCGTCGATGCTCGGGCGGTCGGCGTCACGCGCCGGAGCCGCCGAGACATGCAGTCCCTCGGCGATGAGTATGTCAACCTGTCGCTTGAGCAGGAGCGCCGATTGCTGCGCGAGCGTGACCTTGTCCTTGAGTTCTTCGTACGCCGAAGTTTGCGCGGCAAAGCGCTCTTCGCGTGCCGCCAGTGATTCCCAGTGCTTGAGCCAGTCGTCGGCCAGCGCGCTCAGGGCGGCGTTGACGACCTGCGCCTGTCCGCCGACCTGCCGATCCTTGGTGTCGACATACAGCGTGAAGCTCTGCAGCAGGCTGATGAGCGCCGCCTGGAAGTGCCCCTGCGCCTCGGTCTGCTGCCGAATTAACTCAATCGTAGTCGCCAGGGCCCGTTCTGCTTCCCGGTGGGCCGCCACGTTGCGGTTGAGGTGGTCCACCAGCGCGGCGTTGAAGGCCTTCTGCGTTACCAGTGGTGGGCCGATGAGGCGCCAGATGAAGCCGCGCAGCCGGCCCTTCAGTGATCGATCGATCGCGGGCTCGCCCTGGGGCAGGATGTCCCAGGCGAGATTCAGCGGCGTGATTTGTGATTCATCGTACGGCGGCGGCGGATGGGGAAACTCCGGCCGCTGCAGCAGCGCCTGATCGACCTGTGTCAGCCGCGCGTTGTAGTCGCGGTCGGCGTTCGCGCGCTCGAGGTCGAGGCGTGCCAGTCGATCGTCTAGTCGTTCGGGTTCCACGGTCACCTCTGGGTGATGAGCCCGTCCACCGGGCTGCTCGCTGAGGCATACATCTTCTTCGGAATCCGTCCGGCCAGATAGGCGAGGCGGCCGGCGATGACCGCATGTTTCATCGCGGTGGCCATCTGCACGGAGTGTGTGGCGCCAGCGATCGCCGTGTTCATCAACACGCCATCGGCACCCAATTCCATCGCGAAGGCGGCATCGGACGCCGTTCCAACGCCGGCGTCGACGATGACGGGGACGCGCGCCTGTTCCCGGATGATGCGCAGGTTGTTCGGATTCTGGATGCCCAGCCCCGACCCGATCGGCGCGCCCAGCGG
>SXGU01234119.1_pt1 | contig 16514 bp, 18 predicted proteins | sample 3174531 | NCBI WGS metagenome assembly SXGU01 (sample SAMN11356863, study PRJNA531348) | freshwater metagenome | isolation source: freshwater sample F1-140 | place: China: Fuxian Lake, Yuxi | collected 2017-12-25 | reverse complement strand
GCTAAGGCAAAGTACAAGCCATCACCACTTACAGAAGAGAACATGGCCTTACTTGGTAGCCTAGCTGAGAGCAACGGCCTTGATGTAGAGATTGTATTCGGCCTGGAGAATACAAAGTTTGCCGGTGATGAGAAGAAGCCTAAGCTAGCCGACATCAAGAAAGAGAGACCAAGGCTTGTTGAACAAATCACAGCGGCGGAAGCCGACATTGTTGTGTGCTTCGGTAGGATCGCCGCTGGTGCTGTTTTCGGAAGAGGAAGTATCACACTTGATAGCTTTAGGCGCACAGCTAACTCGCATCCAGATATCCAAGGACAAGTCTTTGTATGCGATTCCTTGCAACGACTGGCTGTACAGCCGGGGATACGAAAACATATAGAGCGGGATATCTATGCCTTTACGCATGGGTTCATCAAAACAACGTTCGGCAACTACACTGTGCTACATCCCGGAACACCGGAGTGGAGCAAGGAACCGAAGGGATTTGGACCCCTAGTTGGATTCGACATTGAGACATACCCTGGACTAGACCCGTATGCACCCGATGCCCGTATACGTATGGCCATGATAAGTGATACCGAAGGCGAAGCGTATGTGGTACAAGCCACCGATTCCGGAGAGCTACCGTTGTGGCTTACCGAGATCATGGATGACCCTGCATACCTTAAGGCAGGTAGTAACATTGCGTATGACTGCCGTTGGTGCTCCCGTTTTGGATACCCGGTGCAGAATGTAATCGACACATCCACTATGGAACACGTGCTCGACTGCACCGACCCTAACAAGGGGCTAAAGTGGCTGGCGATGAGCTACCTGCCACGCCTCGGTAATTACGAGCGTGACCTGATGGCACGGATAAAACGGCGAGGCAAGAAGGGGGACTGGCATCTCATAGCAGATCATGAAATGTGGCAGTACGCTGGTGCAGATGCCGAGGCATCATATGTTGTAGCCAAAGCGCAACTCGCAAAGATCGAGGGCGAGTGGCCAGAGATGCCCAACAAACTTATGTATGACCTGTACCCCCACCTGACAGACATGTACATTCAAGGTCTGCGCGTGGAGAAGGACATTACAGAGCAGTTGGACAAAGATATGGACCTACACCTATCTCAGCTACGCCGGGAAATTCAATTTGTATTAGGCCCCATTAATGTGGGTTCTCACGTGCAGCTTGCCACGGCCTTGAAGGCGTCCATCCCAGGGCTGGACCTAACAAAGCATCAAATGGCAAAGTATTTGATGGAAGATGATGACGACGAAGATGAGGACAAGAGCACCTGCAAGGCAGTGCTAGAGCGGGAGGCACACAAGCACCCTGTCATACGTAGTGTGTTGGAGTATCGGCAGTGGTCTAAGTTGCATAGCGCCTTTATCCGGGCGATGCTAGACAAGCATATGGTATTCCATGATGGTGCCTGGTATATCCACCCGGCATACAACACATCTATCGTTGAGACTTACCGGCTGTCTTCATCGAAGCCTAACATCCAACAAGTACCCCGTAAGAACAAAGACCCAAAGCTGAACATCAAGAAGCAGTTCATATCCAGCTTCCCCGGTGGTTTCCTGCTCAATGCTGACTACAGCCAGATGGAAATGCGCGTAGCTGCCATGCTGTCTGGCGACCCGGCGTTGATGAAGGCTATTGAGTCGGAGGACATTCACGTTACAACTGCTGAGATGATGTACCGCGTGCCTAAGGGCACGTTCAACAAGGAAAGTCCGGAACGGCAGAATGCCAAGACAGTTGGCTTTGCTACCATGTATGGTGCTGGTGCTAAGACAGTTGGAAAGAACTTGGGCATCCATAAGGAAGATGCAAAGGTTCTTATTGAGTTGTACTTCCGGGCGTATCCTAGACTAAAGGAATACATCAAGGAAGTACACAGTGCTGGTATGATAACCTGTGATGTCACTACGCCCTTCGGATTCAAACGTAAGTTTACTAGACCTCCTAAGAATAACTGGGAATGTTGGGATGGGTATAGGGTTAAGAGACAACTATTCAATACTATTATCCAATCTACAGCAGCATGCATCATGTATGTAGCTGTTATTGATATTAGTAGGGAGCTAGCAGCTAGGGGCCTGCTCAGTAGGATGCTCAATACGGTGCATGACTCTATGCTACTAGACGTAGCTCCGGGCGAACTTGCTGATGTGAAAGAGCTTGTACTACGCATCATGTCCAACCCGGACACTGCTCGGTATGGCTTCAACATCACGGTCCCGCTGGGCGTGGATCTTGAAGTCGGAAAAAATTGGGGCGAGATGGAAAAAGTAGCTTGACCGGGCACTGGATTCATGGTATGATCTAAGTGTAGGGACAGGCAACCGGGGCATTGCCCCAAACTAGGGAGGATGAGAATGGCGGGTATTGTGAAGCTGAACATGGCGAAGATGCTGGAGTCCACTGCCGGGAACTCGATGTTCATCGACGTTCCTAAGGATGGTGAGGTGCGCGTGCGGCTGCTGCCCCCGCTGGAGGGCAATGGCGGTAACCTCTGGTACCTGACCGAAAACCATTTCCGGCTCAAGGCAGACGATGGTGACAAGGGTATTGCTATCGCGTGCCGTAAGCGTCACGCCGAGAACGACCGCTGTTTCCTGTGTGACGCTGCCAAGTTCCTGGAGGGCAGCGACGATGCGCAGGAGCGCAAGATTGGCAAGGGCCGGGAGGCTATCGCTGCCAATCGCAACTGGTACATCCAGATTCTGCCGATCAACAAGGAAGACAAGGACTTTATCGCCGGTACGCCCAAGCTGCTGCGCCTGCCCAAGACGGGTGCCGATGCTGTGAATGCTATCCTGCAATCACAGCAGAAGAACGATGATGCCCTGTCATGCATGCCCGAAGCTGCCCAGGATATCATTGTTCGTCGGCAGGATACTGGCGTTCCGCGTACCACGTATTCGGCTATGCCCACTGGCAAGCCGCGTTCGCTCGATGAGTACTTTCCGGGATGGTCCGGGAAGATTCTGACGGCTGCCGAGGTGTGGGAAAAGATTGACATCAAGGTGTTCACCAATCAGCAGCAGATCGAGGCGCTGGCCCGTAGCTACACGCTGCTTGATATCGATGCTATCGTCAAGGCATGCGGCTACTAACAGCAGTAGTGCTGCTTCTGTGCTTCACTGCTGTCTCTGCCGATGAAACGCGCACAGTGCAGTTTAGCTGGACGGCACCAACTACTGGCTCTCTGGTACAGCACTACGTTGTGCAGCTACAACTTGATGGTGGTCTGTGGAATACAGTAGGTACTACGGCTGACACAACGTATGCTGTGCCCTGTGTTCTTGGTAGGGTGAATTGTGTACGAGTAGCGGGTGTTGACTCTGTGGGCAGGCAGGGTATCTTTTCGGATAGCAGCCTGCCGGTTGACATGCGGGCTACCGGAGTTCCATTGGACGATGTGGTCATTGTCCAAAAATCAACAGGTTGTTTTCGAGGGAGGAAATGATGTACGCTATTTTTGGTGCAAAGGGCAACCAAGTTACTGATCGCTTTAGCAACAAGTCACATGCGTGGGATGACTACCTTGAAAGGAATCCTGCTGCTAATCGTCGGTATGACAGTCGTTCTCAAAACCTAGCTAGACTGCGGCGTGAAGGTTTTTACTGTGATTACGCCTATAGTGATATGCCAAAGGTAAAGGTAAAGTCGAAAGCCAAGCCAGTGGCTAAGGCGGCTACTGCTACTCATGCTGTAATCAACTTTGAACAGAAGGTGGAAAGGACAATCACGCTCGATCTTGCCTTTGCCAAGGCCATGCACACGTTCTTCAAAAAGAAGCAGGATGCTGGGGAGATCGAATATGTCTATGAGTACAAGGACTATGGTAGTGAAAAGGATGCAGAGAAGTTTATTGAACACATGACTGAGTTCCTCCGCAAATACAAGGGATAGTAGCCACCTTAGCTCAGTAGGCAGAGCCTTTGATTTGTAATCAAGAGGTCGTAGGTTCGATCCCTACAGGTGGCTCCAAACTGCACCATTAGCACCTGCCGTTTAAGCAGGCGGGCTCGTGGTGCATAGCACCGCGCTAAACAAAGTTGCAACCAGCATCCCCATGTTCCGGGGAATTATAGTTCCATTTCCGGACATCTATTGGTACGGTGCCTTAAGGGAAATGGTTGGGCGGGTGGCAGGCATGTCGCCTTTTGTCCTGTAAAGTGGGAACAGCGGTGCTATATTTTTCGCCGGGATGGTGGAATGGTAGACACGCACGCCTTAGGAGCGTGTGCCTTTGGCGTGTGGGTTCGACTCCCACTTCCGGCACCAAATTGGGTACGCCGCGTGTGATGTAACCAGGTAGCACCCCACTACGTGGGTGTGTGAGTTCAAATCTCACCACGCGGGTACCCAACTAGCATGTACGTATGCACCGGTAACTCAATTGGTAGAGTGCTGCTCTGATACGGCAGTTGTTGGTGGTTCAAGTCCATCCCGGTGTACCATTTGGTCTGGGCGTAGCTCAGTTGGTAGATCGCCTGCTTTGGGAGCAGGAGTGCGCAGGTTCAAGTCCTGCCGCCCAGACCACAAACAGTAGGGAGATACAGTGGACCCCATCAGAATGGTGTACGACTACCTTGATGCGCAAAACATTTTGGAGGTGCAGAACTACAGAAAGCCCTCTGTTAGATTCCGCCCGTCGGAACTGGACGACTGCCCACGTAAGATTTTCTACCGGCTAGGTGGCAACCGCCCTATGGCAGTACCCGGCAAGATCAGCCTGTACGGGCAGGACGGGGATATTAGCCATGACAGTGTGCGCTGGCTCATGAAGAACGCTGGCGTGGAACTGGACGGCCTGGAATTCGACGAGACTACCGGAGCAGTGCGCGAGTTGGTGTCGTTCAAGAAGGACTGGGAGCATAAGGGTGAGCACTTCGTAATTTCCGGAAGGTCCGATGGCTTGGTCAAGGTAGACGATGAGTGGATGATCCTTGAGATCAAGAGCATGGACGGGATGAAGTGGCGCTACATCAACGAAGCCTGGATGAAGGGCAACTTGATGGAGTACTTGATGACTGGCAATCATGGCAAGTACCGGAAGTTCCTTGTGCAATGTGAAGTAAGCATGCGCGTGCTTGGGTACGAGCATGTGTACCTTGTGTTCAAGGATCGCAGCATGTGCCAGATTGGCTGCCACCATGAGAAGACTGGCGAGATCACTGGCATCGTGTTGAGCCGCAACGATGAACTGTGGAACGACACACTGAATACAATGTCGATGGTGAACAAGGCACTGCGCACCAACGTGCCGCCTATGCAGCTAGTTGAGGGTAGTTACCAATGCGGGATCTGTGAGTTCCGTGATACATGCGGGAGGTTGTAATGGGAGCAGTAGGTGGTATCCTTTTTGTTCTTATAGCTGCACTTGGTGTGGCTCTTGTTTTTGCTTGGAACCGGTACGTTACTTCAAAAGACGCACTTGTATATCCAAACACTCGCCATGTATTTGAGCGGGGTGCTGCGTATGGCGTTACCCTGGCCGTGCTGCTAGCTGCACTTGGCGGCACTATGGCCATCTTCATAAAGGTGGTGCTATGAGCATCCAGAGATCAGACTTCCCGGACATAGTGTGGAGGTTGGATGAATATGGAGAATTTCCGGAAGCATTCAGCGAAACATCCAGACGCATTGTTTCTCAGCAGTACTTCCGGAATGGCGAGCAGTCCTTTTGGGATGTTGTTGCCAGAGTTGTCAATGCAATCACGGCACATGGCACAAAGTTTGGCTACTTCACAGTACCACATGACGCCGACCGCTTTGCGGAGCGTTTGGCAAGAGGTCTTTTGGAACAGCGGTTCAGTTTTAACAGCCCTGTGTGGTATAACTTAGGAGTGAACGATGAGCCACAGTGCAGTGCCTGCTTCATCCAGCCGGTCGAAGACAACATGGGCAGTATCATGCAACTGGCAACTAACGAGGCCATGCTCTTCAAGTACGGTTCGGGAACTGGAACTAACTTGTCCAGTTTGCGGAGTAGTCGTGAGACGCTTAGTAAGTCCGATGGATTTGCTTCGGGTCCGGTGTCATTCATGCGGATGTATGATAGCGTTGCAGGAGCCATCAAGTCCGGTGGTCGTACACGCCGTGCAGCCAAGATGCAACTACTCGACGTTGACCATCCGGACATTATGGAATTCATTGAGGCGAAAGCTAAGGAGGGGGCGAAGGCCAAGACTCTCATTGCTTCCGGAATGGCCCCTGCTGACGCATACGCCAGCGTAAGTTTGCAGAACATGAACACATCGGTGCGCGTCACTGACAACTTCATGAATAACCCTGATGGTCTTACGTATATGAAGTTCAAAACTGGCCCAACTCTAGGCTTTGAGACTAATGCTGCAATACTGGATGCTATGGCACTGGCAGCATGGGAATGTGGTGACCCCGGAGTGCAGTTCACTGACGCTATAGAGCGCGACAACATGGTTCCGGAATTTCCTATCAATGCCAGCAACCCGTGCTCCGAGTTTGTGTTCATGGACAACAGCGCGTGTACCCTTGCGTCCCTCAACCTTTTGAAGTATGAGGATTTGAAGTATGCCGACTTCTCGCTGGACATCAGGGCGCTTATATACGCTATGGATATCATTGTTGGCCTCAGTAGCTACCCTACTGTGGCTATTGCTGACAATTCCCGTACTTATCGTCCTCTTGGCCTTGGCTTTACTAATCTTGGTGCCTTGCTCATGCGTCGTGGCCTGCTTTATGGCAGCAAAGAAGCCCGTGCCATCGCCAAAGACTACGCAAAAGACATCATGTGTGAAGCATGCCGTGCCTCTGGAGAGTTGGCGAGGATCTTTGGCGCATACCCTGGATACGGGGACGCTCAGGCCGAGTTGCTGCGGGCCAAGTGTGGCGGGGACTTGCCAGAGAGTGTACGTGCCAATGGAGTGCGAAATGCCCAACTCACCCTCGTTGCACCAACCGGTACAATCTCTTTCATGATGGGCTGCGAGAGCACTGGCATTGAGCCGGTGTTCGCGGAGAGGGTTACTAAATCTTTAGCTGGTGGTGGTGTTGTTGTCCAAGAGCCAGAGTGTTGCTCCAAGTTCCGGGACATTAACGGGACTGGCGTTGGCCCCGGCATTCCAGACACAGCAATTGGGGATAGGCCAGTCAGTCCTATGGATCATCTTCTCATGATGGCAGCAGTGCAGCCGCATCTGTCCGGCGCTATTAGCAAGACAGTCAACCTGCCCGCTGCTGCCACGGTCGAGGATATCAAGGAGGTGTACCAGTCTGCGTGGAGCTTGGGCCTCAAGTGCGTGGCTGTCTTCCGTGATGGGTGCAAGGGGTGGCAGCCAATGGAATCGAAACCCCAGCATATTATTGAATATGCTGATAATACTATCCAAATGGCAGCGGCTGAGGATATTCGTGCTGGAGCCCTTGTGTCTATTAAGCGAATGGACGACATTAAGTTTATACAAACAGACACACGCAGGCGCATGCCGGAAACGCGCAAGTCTGTGACACATAAGTTCCAGCTTGGGGGTGTTGAAGGATACATCCACATCGGGGAATACGATGATGGTACTCCAGGAGAGCTATTTGTTCATGTGAATAAGGAAGGTTCCACTGTCGGAGGTTTGATGGATGCGTGGGCTATCTGTTTCTCAATGGCTCTACAGTACGGGGTTCCGCTGCGGAAACTTGTGGACAAGTTCCGGAGTGTCAAGTTTGATCCGGCGGGATTTACTCATAATGTTGATGTGCCATCGGCTACGTCACTTGTGGATTACGTGGTCCGCTGGATGGAGGGGCGGTACCTTCTATCGGACAAGCCTGCGGAAGCAGAAAAAGTTAGGTATAGTGGCCCACTAAGGACCAGCTATTATAATGGAGACTCCTGCCCCGAATGTGGGCATCTGGTAGTGCAAACTGGAACATGCAAAGCCTGCCCCGAGTGTGGGTGGGGAGGGGGTTGTGGATGATTAAGCTGGCATTTGGTGGCAAGAAGCGCAGCGGCAAGACAACACTGGCTGACTACTGCGCAGACGTTCACATGCTAGAGCCTATCAGCTTTGCCGATGCGCTGAAGATGAATCTGATCGAAATTGGTATTGACGCCGAGCGAGTGTTTGAAAAGCGCGATCCAAATAGTCGTGCTCTCATGCAGGCATACGGCGAGGCCATGCGCGACCAGGACAAGGACTACTGGCTCGATATTGCACTGACCAACATCCGGGAATGGCAGAGGCCGCCCCACAATATCGATGGTATCGTGATCGACGACATGCGCTATGCCAATGAGGCAGAGGCTTTGAAGAAGGAGGGCTTCGTTCTTATCAAGATCGTTCGGGAGGGCTATGAGCATGAAGACGACTTTCACCCAAGTGAGGCCGGGCTTCCGGATGATGTGTATGACCACATTCTGGTTGCTAAGAACAAAGACCTCACTGCACTGTACACAATGATTGATGAGATCATCGAAGAATTGGAGGGTAACAATGGCTGAGTATGCAAGGATCACAGAAACCATCAACGCTTTTCTAGTTAATGCTACGTCCGTCGCTGACGAAATCAACTGGCCGGAATGGATTCAGGGCATCACGGCGTCTGCGTTTGGTACGTGGATTGTTCAACTAACCACTGGTGAGCACTACGAAGTGCAGGACGAGACGTATATTAGCACTGACTCAACTGGCGCTGTGTCGCAGAGGACGGCAGAGGGTATGTCCGCGTATGAAGAAGTGGTAGAGTAATCAATGCTAAATATCCTTGAGGTAGCAATTCTCCGGGCAGTAATGGACCGGGGAAACTGGGATACGCTGAAGCCAGTTGTGACACAGGATATGTTTGACACAACGGCATCACGCAGGTTGTACTCCTTCATTGAGAACATGCATACTGAGTCAACAGGTAACTTATCCCTATCTAACCTGCGCCTCATGCTGCATGCCACAATGAAAACACAGACTGGCCTGCGGGATGAACTTGAGGATATTATAAATCACATGGCGGAACTGGACGATATCGACACACATACACTACACCGTGTCGTCCACATGTTCTGCGCCCGGTCGCTGTCTATGAAAGCCGTAGAGTATGTGGCGACTCACATGGACAGTGATGACTATGATCCAGCTATTCCGGCGGGTATGCTAGTCAAGGCCGGGGATCTATCGTCTAAGGTGGATGAAGAGGACATTGTAGAGTACGCAACGTCCCTGCCACCAGATCAGAATGTGCGTACCGGGGTAATTGGACTCGGGTTTAGTAGTGACTTTGACGGCTATCTTGATGGTGGCTACGGTCCCGGAGAGCTAGCCATCTTGGTATCCATTTCCGGAGTTGGCAAAACGTCCATGCTGCTGAAGGCTGCGTCCCATGCGGCCAGCCTAGGCAAGAATGTGCTGTACATCTCCCGCGAGATTAGCAAGCACAAGTGTGTGCAGAGGCTGGACCAATGCTACACGCGCATGGACAAGTACGATCTGGTTACTAACGCCCAGGCCGTCATGAACATGCGCAGTAAGGTTCCGGGTAGCATTTGGATCAAGGACTGGAGCCACCGGGAAACTACTGTGGCTGACATTCGCTCCTTGATCTTGAAGATGGCGACCAAAGGCAAGCGCGTAGATGTACTGATTGTTGACTACATGGAGCTTATCGTTGCCGAGACCTACAACAGTCTGCATCCGCGCCTGAATCACAAGGCTGTGGCCACAGACATGCGGGCACTCGCAGCGGAGCTTCATATCCCGGTGCTTACTGCATGGCAGGCCAAGCAGGCTGCGTTCAACAAGCAGTACCTTGAGAAGAATGATCTTGGTGAAGACTGGAACACTGTCAAGATTGCTGATATCATCATTGGCCTGAACCAGAACAGCGAAGAGAACAGGGACAAGGTGATGCGGTTGAACATCATCAAGCAGCGTGAGTCCACCAACCGTAGTGTCATGCACATGCACGTGGACTTGGACAGGATGATTATCTTCGACAAGTCACACCTAGAAGATGGGGAGGAAGAGCAGTATGTCGCAAAAGAAGGTGACTTGGAAGCAGACGGTAGCCGCCTTGAAGGCAAGCAAGCGGCGGTTGAAGGGAGAGCGCCTAGCCATTCTTCGTGACGAATCTAGCGATTCGTATGACAAGGAAGGGCTGATTGCACGCCCGGAAAGCTACAAAAATGCCCCACTATCTGGTCGCATTGTTGCCATTGGCAACAAGGTTGGCCCGGATGAAGGGTTCTACTTGGGACAGGAAGTGAACTTCAACAAGTACAACGTGAATGGCTTTGCCCTGGCGCTAGAGGGTTACGAAGAGCCATTTGAAATGGATGTACTGCATGTTCTGGATATTTACTGGGATGTGGAAAAGTGATTATCGCGGTGGACCCAGGGCTCACGCGCACGGGCATTATAATGATGGAAGATTCCGGCGAAGTGGTTGCATACGCCACTTATGCTGCGGATAATCCTCATTGTGATCGGCAGCTTCGGGCTTGGGATTTGGCTGAGGCGCTACTTGCTTGGGTAATAAAGCTGCTGGAAGGAGAGTTAAGTCACCGTGCAGATGAGGAAGTGACTTTGGTCATTGAGAAGCCCATCGTCGGCAAGAATGTAGAAAATTTTGAGAAGCAGATGCGGGTGTTCACGGCCGTTGTGTCCGTATTCCGGGATGAGGTCGATCACATCGTGGAGGTGAATCCAACCATGATGAAGAAGGCTGTAACTGGCAATGGTAGTGCCCTCAAAATTGATATTATCAATGCCAGCCCATTTGACGGTCCCGGAGAGTGGGTGGGGGAGGATGCACTAACACCAGCACAGAAGCGCGATGATGCACAGGCCAATCAGGAGGCAGTGGCCGACGCATGGGGCATTGGGATCTGCGCAGTAAAAAAGGTGTGGAGCGAAAAGTACGCCCCACACCCCAATAGCTTTGCAGCCCGTGGCCCAATCATCGAGCGCCTATACTAGCGCACTTCCACCATTTCGCGCCCGAGCCAAACACCAGCGACGAATATAACGACCTTGGCTGCGGTACTATCCATGATGGTATCGTACCAAGGTCGTTTTTCTATCTCGTATAGTTTCTCATACTGCTCTATACGGGCAGTGGCTATACCTAGATCGCGCTGTTGCTCAACAGCAATGTACATAAGGATCTCAAGTTTAGTTGAGTCAGGCGTATCCGGGGACAGCGCCTCCTCAATTCTTTGATCCCAATTTACTGGCTCTGCGATTGCGTAGGAACTGCTGGAGAACAGCAGTGTACTTACTAGCAGGAGGCAGAGCTTGGATCTGATCCGCTTTCGCATTGATGGCTTCCTCCTTTACCGCCGCCACTTCAGCAGCCGCTTCCTGCCTTGCCTGTTTTGCTCCCGCCTTCTTTCCTGACTGTCTTAGCATAAGTAGCAGAATAGCAACTATGCCACCTATGACAGCGACAATAGGATTACTCAGTGCTTCCACCATTCACCTTCTTGCTGGTAAACGCCTTTGTCACCCATTCAACGCCATTACCACTAACACCAGTGATGCCAATGATAACCATTGCGTTGACTAGCTCAAGGCCAATTTCCCCGGCGGGCTTTAGCAACAGCAGCGCAAAGAGCATTAGCTCCAGCCTGGTGCAGAATACCAACTTCCGCTGGCCCTCCGGAGCTTCCCCGGAAATCCATGCAAAAAATCTCTTGATAGCATTAATCATCGAGGCTTCCTTTCGTCCAAGATAGTCAGTACCTTGTCAACTTTGTGCTCTAGTTCCATGTGATCTATGGCGCACGGGCTTGCTTTGGACTTGTGTGCATACACCTTATCCATTATACCTTTGGCTACCAGACCCACGCCGATCAGACCAGTGATGATATCCCCGGTGTCAAAGGGAATCTGCATCGCGCCTCCTTACAGCAGCACAATAAGTAGCATAACAAGCCCAACTAGGATTTCGCCGTTGGCCCAGTATCTGTCTAGCTTTTCGTACCAGTGCTTACTTTGTGCCGTTGTGTTCAAAGCTAAAGTGGTTTCCGTCATTGAATCTGCCTCCCCAAGTCCCGCCGATACCTTCCCAATACGCGCCCAGATCAGCGTACTGATCCCCCCGCGTGAGATAGATACCCTCCCGGAACACGTTAAGATCAATAGCCAATCGCTGCTTGTGCAGCGAGGTGGGATGGCCATATGGGCACCGTGGATCACGGTACGCATCCCCGAATGTTACTTGGTAACCAAGTGCGTCTGCCTGTTGTAGCAGACGCGACACGGCTTGGGTAAACTGGTGTTGCTTGCTTATTAGTGACATTAGTTACGTCACCCGTCCTCTCTGCTGCTGTTACTTCGGCGCGATCCAAACTCTGAGCATGTTGTCATCATCATTCGCGGTTCTCAGCGAGTCGTAGCGAGCAGCAGTTGTTTCCTCGCCGAACGTGTAGCCGTTCGCCTCCGTGATCGTGGCCGGGTCTAGGAACGCTGACCCGCTCAATCTGCGACTGACAACATCAGCGTAATCCATCGCCTGCGTGCAGTTGAGTGTGTCCGCCACGGCGAGCGCGATAGTAAGATTATCAGTAGTAATGCCATCTGACGCTTTGTGTGCGTAGACCACCAAGGCCCCCTTGCCATAATTGGTATAGCATGCGTCGATGGCATCTGTCATTTCCTCACGAATGTACGCCCACGCAGCAGGGTTGCCGCCGTTTTGAAAAATGGCCGTAGCGAACAGCGACCCGACCAGGTAGATGTTTGACACGTTATCCCATGATAGGTATCTGATAGATCCAACGGGAGATGTTGAATCAGCTTTGACGCTTGCGGCTCGTGATGACAGATAGCCGTGATCAATCATCATGCTGACGGCGGGCAAGCCGTATATCTGGCTAACACCATCAACTGGCCAAGCGTAGTGTTGCACAGCCGCGTTTCCTGGTGGGTTGGTCCACGCAGATCCGGTGTAATACGTCGAGCGAGTGACTTGCTCGTTTAGCGATGATCCTGTTAGTCCACCAATACCAGGATGATTCGACGAGTGGTGTACGATGGTTGTGCGCGATAGATTGGGCGAGAGCAACGAGTCGTAACTAGCATTGCCTACGAAACCGCTATTGTAGGTAACTGCTGTGAACGTGCGACCAGCGGCCCACATTGCGTCTGCATACCCAACGTGCGCGTCCCAGTCGTCGTCGAATGTCATCACGAATGGAACGTCGCCACTGCCCCACGCTTTCGGCCCGCGCTTTGATGTGGTCACGGCTTTGAACGTCGGGCAGCCGTTTCCCTTGTTCGTGCCACGCCCGACGTATCCCTCATAATCGCCAGCGGAGAACGTCGGCGAATCTGTCTGCGTAACCGACCCATACAGCATGAAAATGAATCCACGTGTGATGATGGTCGGATCGGCGACTGCATTGTCGAGGGCTTGCTGCACCGCATCGGTAACATTCAGGGGCAGGCACGTTCCCGCCGCGTACGTCCCCGGTCCAATCACATTATCTGAGCGCGGACCAAAATCGTGGCGATCCTGCCGTGCGTCAAGAGCCGGTGCCCAGCCCTTGTTTCCGCTCGCATCAACTTCGTTGTACGAAATGTCCATGCGCGACGTATCGGTATCAGCACCATAGACGGCAACGGTGGTCGCGACCATCGCATAATCGGCGGTGATTGTATCCAACCGTACGGCGAAAAATCCATTGGATGGCACGATGAACGATTCGTAAGCCGCCACGTTGAACATCAGGCTTGCGGATTCGACTCTGTACCCGGCTTTCAAACCGTTCGCCGAGACCCAGATGAATCCCACGTAATTAGACGACTGGATCGCGTGATCGTCCTCGCGCAGCGCGTTGGTTGCACGCAGAATGTAATTCTGATATGGTGCCGATGCGTCATAGTATACCGTCGATGCCGAACCTTTGTAGACGTGCCCCCATTTGACACCCTGTCCCGCGGTGCCCTGATTGATGACGGCACCCACGGTGTCGGCCGCTACCATGTATCCTGCGACTAGGGCGGCGCTGTTCGGGAACAGTTTATCGCGGGAGACGATGCGAATGGTGTCCTCCTTCGCCGCCCCGCTGGCCCGCGTAGGTAACAGCGAGGCATCGAAGAACGAGTCTCCGACAAACAAAACCTTCTGTCTGCCGCCCCCACCGGTTGCAGCGGCGGATTTTATGATGGACGCGCCACTAGCAAATAGTAGTAGCATAAAAAATAGTAGGATATTTTTCATTTACTTGTACCACACCAAATCTACAGACCCATCGCTGTCTTGACTTGTGACACACAGCACATCAACTTGTTGGGTGATTGGCAAAGTCATGCCAGCGCCCCACAACACAGCAGTGTCATCCGCTGCTACGCTAAATAGCGGAAATACTTTTGTCCAAGTGCCCCCAACGTACCTGTACCCGGACACCTTGAACTCTCCTTCACTGCTTTTTGCATAAACACTGAATCGTGGTGTCGGGTTGTACCGGAACACTGGATTAAGCAGAACCTTGGAACCAACCGTGCCAGAGTTAGTCACGTGCACATAGTCGGGACCAACGGGTGGTAGCTGTGCCCAGGCTGTGCCGGAAACTAGTAGCAATGCAAACATTGCCGCGATTAGCATCTTCATTTGTTACTCTCCTTGGTAGAGTGGGTGTTCGTAAAACGTGCGAAGCTCGTCGCCAAGCTCTGGTGGGTCGTCCCTCAGTCTCTCGATAAGAATGTGCGCGTTCTCTTCCTTCTGCATCATCTTGTCAATATCCGCAATTGAACTAAGGGGAATTCCAAGACGCGAAAGTTCGATCATTAGCTTGTTCACCTTGTTCCTATCAAATGGCTTCTTACCACCATTTCGGTAGTAAGACTCCCCCTCGCGCACAATGGATTCAGCCAGCCGCTTACGCTCACCCCGGTTTAGCCTCTGCTGCAAATCTGCGTCAGCTTTCAGCCTACCCTGTTTGCTCTGTACCCTAGTTAGAATGGACAGAAATTCAGAGCCACCGTGATAGATGGGATCGTTTTTAGCAATGCTTGTGTTAAGCTTGCGTTGCAAGTCCCCGCCCTTGTATGTTAGTGGCAGGGTTGCTACGTTAGCTCTGACCTCTCCGGTAGCTAGTTCTTTGCCAGTATTGAGGGTATTGTTATACGCCCTTGTCAACGGGATCAGCATCTTGGCATTCTTTAGGAACTCTTCCTTCAACTTCTGCTTGTCATAGGACGGCATATCATAGTCAAATGTGCTGGTAAATGCACGTACACCGGAAGACAGGATATCAACCGGAATAGATGAGATGTCCCTTTTCATCATATCACCGTAGCCAAAGCCTAGGAACGGACTAACGTCCAAGTTTGCCCTACCCGCGATACTCTGCATCTGCCCAGCAATCAACAGGTAGTCAACAAAGAAGCCCGGATTCTTCAGCGAGTTTGACACGATAGTCTCGGTCTGCTTGAATGGGAAGCTCATGAACTGTGTTGCCAAGGAACTTCCAGTACGGCTGAACCTGCCAAACGCTACTGGCTTTCCTAGCACACCGAAGATGTGATTAATATCTTCCGAGTCCCTAGCTGCTTTTGCCACTAGTTCCCGGAGTACACCTTGATCTGTGATATCTCCCAGTCTCTTGATGCCCATCCGAGTAAGGTGCTCGTCTAGTGCAGTGTGGAATGTAATGCCACGAATCATGAACTCTGTATCGCTGATACTAGGTGACAAGATTCGCACTTCGGAAGCATACTTGGCCCATTCGCTCATGATATCTTCAAAGTGCGCCATATGCTGTTCAGCCATTCCGGCAGCCTTGGCCACGTACTTCCCTTGCGGCGTGCACATGCGGGCCATGCCCTTGAGTGTGCGCAGCATTCCGTACTCTGCCGAAGTTGTATTGATAGCCTGAATCAGAGACATGATCGGGTACCGGATGTTGCCAGTCAACGCGGCAGAGTGAGTCAGTGTGCCAAGTGCAGCGGCTGCCTTGCGTGCCGGGGTGTCGAGTTGGCTAAAGCCGATAGTCCGCAGTGCATTAGATAGCACTGACGCATCACCCTTAACATTGGCAATAAGGTCAGTGGCATAACCAGCCAGCCACCTCTTCGTTGGGTCAGCCTTGGCGGCACTGTTTGCCAGTTTCTGTAGCATGTCCAAAGATGGGTCTGTGTACAGGAACTTGGCAACACCACGCACGTAGATATCCATAGACTGTGTTGCACTTACAATGTAGTTGCCAGTGCCAAGGCGCTCTTTCATGAACGCCGGGATACCCTCGATACGATTTATTCCGGTAAACTCTCGGGGCATGTTGCCACTATCAAACCACTCTTTCTTTATAGCTCTGTGCATATAATGCTCAATGCGCATTCCGGGAGCCATACCAAGGCGCGGTGCGATCTCGTCGTTCAGTTCCTGTAGTTCCTTGGCAGCCTTAAGCAGCTTCTCGTCAGCCTGTGCAACATATGACGCATAGGCACCATCTGTTGGATCTGTATCTACCAGTCGATACAGTAGATCATCCCGCTTAGTGTTGATGCGTGTCTTCACTGGCGCATCAATCTTCAACTGCTTC
>SXGU01527969.1_pt1 | contig 16517 bp, 14 predicted proteins | sample 3174531 | NCBI WGS metagenome assembly SXGU01 (sample SAMN11356863, study PRJNA531348) | freshwater metagenome | isolation source: freshwater sample F1-140 | place: China: Fuxian Lake, Yuxi | collected 2017-12-25 | reverse complement strand
GTTCATGTTGGCGCCGTCCATGTAGACCTGTCCGCCGTTGTCGTGGATGATCTTGGTGATTTCCCGGATCGCCGATTCAAAAACCCCGTGCGTTGACGGATAGGTCACCATCAGGCACGCCAGGTTGTCCTTGTGCTTGATCGCCTTTTCGCGAAGGTCCTCCACATCGATATTGCCGTTTTCGGAAGTTTTGGTCACGATCACCTGCATGCCGGCCATCGTTGCCGTGGCGGGGTTGGTACCGTGTGCCGATGCCGGGATCAAGGCAATGTTCCGGTGCGAATCGCCGCGTGATTCGTGGTACGCGCGAATGACCATCAATCCCGCATATTCACCCTGCGCCCCGGAATTTGGTTGGAGCGTCGTGCCCGCAAAACCGGTGATCACGTTGAGTTGCTGCTCGAGTTTTTTGAGCATGGTCTGGTATCCTTTTGCCTGGTCCAGCGGTGCGAATGGGTGGATGCTGTTCCACTGCGGCATGCTAAGAGGCAGCATCTCGGCGGCGGCATTGAGTTTCATCGTGCATGAGCCCAGCGAAATCATCGAATGGTTGAGTGCCAGGTCGCGGCGCTCGAGCATTTTGATGTACCGCATAAGGGCCGTCTCCGAATGATGTTTGTTGAAGACTTCGTGTTTAAGGAATTCAGAGCTACGGTTGAGGTTGCCGATATTGGATTCGGCCGATAATTCGGTGACTTTGCCGCCATCCTTAACGACGACTTCCCCAAAAATGGACAGGATATCGTTGAGGTCGGCAATTGAAGTGGTTTCATTGAGCGAAATCGCCACCGAACCGCTGTCGGGATAGTGGAAATTGACACCGCGGGATTCGGCCACCCTCTTGATCGAAGCCGCATCGGCCTTCACGAGCAAAGTGTCAAAGAACGCCGAATTTGTCTGGTAAACCCCCATCTTGTTGAGCGCGTCGGCCAGCGTGACCGCCGAGGCATGGACTTTCGAGGCGATGTACCGCAACCCCTGCGGGCCATGGTAAACCGAATACATCCCTGCCATGACGGCCAGCAGTACCTGAGCGGTACAGATGTTAGAAGTTGCCTTTTCGCGCTTGATGTGCTGTTCGCGGGTTTGGAGCGCCATCCGCAGCGCACGGTTTCCATTGGCGTCGATGGTCACGCCGATGATGCGTCCGGGCATGCTTCGCTTATATTCTTCCTTGGTCGCGAAATAGGCGGCATGCGGTCCCCCGTATCCCATCGGGATCCCGAAACGCTGCGTCGTGCCCACCACAACATCGGCACCCATTTCACCCGGAGGCGTGAGCATCACCAGCGAAAGGATGTCGGCGGCAACCGCGGTCTTGATATCCTTGGCCTTGGCCGTGGAAATGAACGATGCATAATCGTGTACCTGCCCGTACTTGCCGGGATATTGCAGGATCGCGCCAAAAAAATCGTCGGCAAAGTCAAATTCCTCATGGTTGCCGATCACGAGCTCCACTCCGATGGGCGTGCTGCGCGTCTGCAAAACCGATAGTGTCTGCGGCAGTATTTCCTGTGAAACAAAGAATTTGTTCGCATTGTTTTTCTTCTGGTCGCGCGTGCGGACATCAAAAAGGAGCGCCATGGCCTCGGCCGCGGCGGTACCTTCGTCAAGAAGCGAAGCATTGGCGATTTCCATGCCCGTCAGTTCGATGACGGTGGTCTGGTAATTCAGGAGCGCTTCGAGTCGGCCCTGTGCGATCTCGGCCTGGTAGGGGGTATAGGCCGTGTACCAACCCGGATTCTCAAAAATATTGCGCTGGATCGCGGCCGGCACGATGCACGGATGGTAACCCAGTCCGATGTATGATTTATAAATCTTGTTCATTTGCCCCAATTGCTGGATGTGGCCCAAATACTCATATTCGGTCATGGCGGGGTCAAGATCCAGGGAAGATTTCAGGCGGATATCGTCGGGAAGGGTTTCGTAGACGAGTTGTTCAAGTGATTCGGCGCCGACAGTTTTGAGCATATGGCCGAGATCGGATTCTCTCGGGCCGATGTGCCGCAGGGCAAAAGCATCTGTTTTCATAAAAGGGAAGCGTGTTGTTTTAGAGCCACAAAAGTAAAGTAAATTGACGAATGTCAAATGTCAAATGTCATAAGGTCTTAAAGTCATAAGAGCACTAAACGAGCGGGTAGAACAAAATCATACTGATGACTGAGGACTCATGACTGATGACTTTCAAGTAGCTTTGCATATGTCCATCATTAAGCGCATCCTCGATTTTTACATCGGCGCGAGCCTCCATGTCGCCGTCGCGGTCTTTGCACTGGTGAAGATGACCCAGCATATGTTTGGCATCGACGGGCATGACGCGATGGCCGGGTTTGCGTTTTTTGCGACTGTGGCGGGATACAACTTTGTCAAGTATCACACCCTTGTGCTTCGAGGGCCCGTCCGCCTAACCGCTTGGACCGGTTCGATGGTTGCCGTAAGTGCCATTTCCCTTGTCCTTGCGGGCTGCCATTTCCTGGATATCGGTTTGGCCGCGCAGGCAGCGACCGCCATTTTTGCAGCGTTGACGGTACTCTATACACTACCGTTTTTCCCCAACCGCCGCAATGCACGCAATTGGGCAGGCGTCAAGATCTATATCGTGGCGCTCTGCTGGGTAGGCGTGACGGTGGCGCTTCCCTTGCTTGATGCCGGTATGGCCTTTACTGCCGATTTCTGGTTCAAGTGCCTCCAACGTTTTATATTGATTTTCGTCCTGATCCTGGTTTTTGAAATTGTGGACCTGGAAAAGGACGATCCGCTATTGCAGACGGTTCCGCAACAAATCGGGGTCCGCGCAACCAAGTGGCTGGGAATTTCACTCCTGCTGGTTTTCTTCCTGTTGGAACTGCTGCAATCGGTGGCGCCGGAGAGGCAGTGGACCGCCAATCTCCTCTTGGTACTTTTGGCTGGGGCATTTCTTTTGGGAGCACACGAGAAACGAAGCCGATATTATTCTGCGTTTTGGGCCGAAGCCATCCCTATAGCATGGTATTTCCTGGTTATCATGTTGAAAATGTGATTGCCGTTAATTATTTGCCAATAAATAGCTTACGTTTGTCGGCAGATAAATCAACATGAGATCACTACTTCAAATTGCCTTTTCCATTTTCGTTTTGTCCACCTATGGCCAGGAGCTGCCTTGCGGCGTGGGTGACGAATCGTATGAGTCCGAACTCATTCGCCAACAGGCCATCGCGCAACTAAAGTCTGCCGATTACCTGCCGCTTCCCACGCTGACCTACGTCGCATTGAAGATGCACGTATTCGGGAACTCGGACTCCACCGGTTATCTCAATCCAATCGCGATCAACAGCGCATTGGCCAAGCTCAACCGCGAATACCGCAACATGAACCTGCAGTTCTATTTTTCGGGGACGTCTTTTTCACTTTATCCGGACACCTATTTCTTCAACGGCCTGCAGACCGATACCGAAAATGAAAATTTCCATGCCACGTACGGCGCCTCGAACGCCATAAACGTCTATATCCAGGGCACGGTATACAATAATGGGAACACGGTGGGCGGATATTCGTTTGTCGGCCCATCCGCGCAGCCCTATAACCGGATGTACCTGCGTGCCATACAGGTGGACAACGAGCGCACTTTCATCCACGAGATGGGGCACTACTTCACGCTGCGGCACACGTTCAACAACTCGGCGAGCACGACGATCGCCAACCGTGAACTCGTCACCCGCACGGCCGAGGTGCCGCCGCGATTGTCTGCCAATTGCTCCACGGCCGGGGATTTCCTGTGTGACACCCACGCCGACCCCTACGGCAATGGAAACGGTGGCAATGTCTCGGGCAATTGCCTGTACACGGGAACCGTGACCGATGCCAATTTCGACTCCTTCACGCCGCACATCAAGAACTACATGGGATACCACACGCAATGTGCTCCCTTCTCGTTTTCGACCGGACAGATGGGACGTATCCAGGACGGCTATATGCTTGTCGATTCGGGATTTGGTTTTAGCCTCAATGCCCCCGAGACCGTCCAGCCGGCACCGTCAAACGTTACCGCGGTGATTTCTGGTTCGGTGATAACGGTTTCATGGACCGACAATTCGACGCTGGAGACCGGATATATCATTGAGAATGCAACTTCGCCCACGGGGCCCTTTGTCGCGCTGAAAGGTGTCGGGCCAAATGCGACGTCCATCACCACGCCGGTCATTTCGGGCGTGACGCAGTATTTTCGGGTAAAACCGTCTAACAGCCGCGAGAATTACGGAACGACATTGGCCAATACGCATTTTGCGGGAGGCATGCCATTGGCCATCACCCCAAATCCGGTCGCCGATGTTTTGACGTTCTCACTCGATACCCAATTTAGAACGGTCGAAGTCACCAATATGGCGGGGCAGGCGGTTTTGCGCCAATCCGGGGTTGCGCACACTTTGGATGTAAGCGCGCTGCAGGCGGGAATTTATCTCATCAAAGGCACGACGGGGGCCGAGTTGTATTACGGAAAATTCGTCAAGCTTTAAAGGAGCCCCGCACGGCGCAAAAGCGCATCGGGTTTTGGCTCCTGGCCGCGGAAGCGTTTGTAAAGTTCCATCGGCTTCTCGGTCCCGCCTCGCGAGAGGATGTTGTCGCTGAAACTTTTGGCGACCGCCGGATCGAATATCCCCTCCTGCTCAAAGTATTCAAAAGCATCGGCGTCGAGGACCTCTGCCCATTTATAGCTGTAATATCCCGACGAATAGCCGCCTTGGAAAATATGGGAGAACGAGGTACTCATGCAGTTCTCGGGCACGTCCGGATAAAGTGCGGTGGGTTCGAAAGCCTTGAGTTCAAAATCCTTCACATCCTCAATACCGGAAGGATCTGCCGCGTGGTAAGCCATGTCCAGCATCCCAAAGCTCAGTTGCCGCATCGTGGCGATGCCCTCCTGGAAATTTGCGCTTTTCTTGATTTTGTCGATAAATTCCTGCGGAATCACCTCACCCGTTTGGTAATGCGTCGCGAACAGTGCCAGCGCCTCGGGCTGGTAACACCAGTTTTCCATGATCTGGCTGGGCAGTTCCACAAAATCCCAGTACACCGAAGTCCCTGAAAGTGAAGGATATTTCGTGTCGGCGAGCATGCCATGAAGGGCGTGGCCAAATTCGTGGAAAAGCGTCGTGACCTCGTTGAAGGTCAAAAGCGACGGTTTGGTAGGCGTGGGTTTGGTAAAGTTGCAGACGATGGAAACATGCGGCCGCTCATCGATGCCGTTTTTGCGGTACTGCGGTTTGAACGACGTCATCCACGCACCGTTGCGCTTTCCCTTGCGAGGAAAGAAATCGGCGTAGAAAATGGCGGTGAGCCCGCCGTCGGGGCCGAGCACCTCAAAAGTCCGAACGTCCTCGTGGTACTTGTCGATATTGAAAACCTCCCGGAACTGAAGCCCGAAGAGCCTCCTTGCGACCTCGTAGGCACCGTCCAACACGTTTTCCAACTTAAAATAGGGTTTGAGCTGTTCTTCATCTAGATCGAAAAGCTTTTGCCTCAGCTTCTCCGAGTAGTAACCGCCGTCCCACTTCTGGAGTTGAGAGATCGCGTCCCGGTCATCGGCAAATTGGGCAAGTTCGGCAAATTCGCGTTGGGCGGCCGGCTTGGCCTTTTCCAGGAGCGCCGATAGAAAAGATTTCACGGTATCGGGGTTCTGGGCCATGCGTTCCTCCAGCACGAAATGCGCATGCGTTTCATAGCCGAGCAAATTGGCGCGTTCATGGCGCAGCCTGGCAATCTGCAGGACGATCTGCGAATTGTCGTGTTGGTTGCCCCGGAAGGCCTTCTTCCCGGCGGCAACCGTGATCTCGCGCCGCAGCTCGCGGTTGTCGGCGTAGGTCACGAAGGGAATGTAGCTGGGGTGATCCAGCGTGAAGATCCAGCCTTCCTTTCCCTCCTGTTGCGCGAGGGCGCGTGCGGCCTCGATTGTTCCCTCGGGCAGTCCGGCAAGGTCCGGTTCATTGGTGATGTGCAGGCGGTAATCGTTGGTCTCCGCCAGGACGTTTTCGCCAAAGGTCAGCTTGAGCTTTGCAAGTTCTGCGTCGATCTCGCGAAGCCGCGTTTTCTTGTCCTCCGGCAGCAGCGCACCGTTTCGGGCAAATCCCTTGTACTTTTTTTCAAGGAGCATCGCTTGTTCAGGGTCCAGTGAAAGTTTTTCACGTTGGTCATACACCTGCCTGACCCGCGCGAAGAGTTCGGCGTTGAGGGAAATGTCATTGCCAAAGGCGGTGAGCAGGGGCGAAACTTCCTGCGCGATCCGCTGGATCTCGTCATTGGTCTCGGCCGAGTTGAGGTTGAAGAAGATGCTTGAGAGCCGGTCCAGTTCCTGGCCTGAATACTCGAGCGCCTCGATGGTATTCTCGAATGTGGGCGGCTCGGGATTGGTGGTGATGGCGTCTATTTCCCTGCGCGCGGCAGCGATGTTATGCTCAAACGCCGGCTTGAAGTCAGGGGTCGCGATCTTTGAAAAGGGAGCCGTTCCGTGTGGCGTGGCAAAGGGTTTGGTGAGGATTTCCATAGGATATTGATTGCCCTAGCCCTGATGGAAGCGGCATCCTTTTGGCGGCGTCAGCACGCCAAAAGATACAGCGGACAGCAGGAAAAGGCTTCTGATTGTTCTACTTGTTTTTAAGGCCTTCGGCCGACTGGGTCACGCTCAACTTGAGCCCTTCCTTGTATGCCGATATGCGTGCGAGGATGTCTGGATCTGCACTTCCCAGTATCTGGGCCGCCAGGATTCCCGCATTCTTCGCTCCATTGAGGGCAACGGTTGCCACCGGAACGCCGCCTGGCATCTGCAGGATGGACAGGATGGAATCCCAGCCATCGATGGAATTGCTCGATTTTACCGGCACGCCAATGACGGGCAACGGCGACATCGAGGCTACCATTCCGGGCAGATGGGCCGCGCCGCCCGCTCCCGCGATGATGACGCTGATCCCGCGCGCGTGCGCATTTTTTGAAAAGTCGAAGAGTTTTTCGGGAGTGCGGTGCGCCGACACGATGTCTACCTCGGTATCAATGCCGAAGCCGGCCAGTATCTCGACCGCCTCCTGCATCACCGGCATGTCTGAAATGCTGCCCATGATGATGGCTACTTTGCCCATGCTCAATTGAATTTTGGTCCTAAGTTACGCAATTACGCGGATTGTCTGCCTGACATTTTGGGCGATTTCACGTGCCGATGCGAGCTCCGGCCGAACGATGGTCACATGTCCCATCTTGCGAAAGGGGCGCGTTTGCCGTTTGCCGTAGATGTGAGGCGTCACGCCATCGAGCGCGAGGATCTTGTCTATGTTCTCGTAGATGACGTTCCCCGAATGGCCTTCGGCACCCACAAGGTTGACCATCACGGCCGCGGCCTTGCTCTCGGTCGCGCCCAGCGGCAGCCCCAGAATCGCGCGGAGGTGGTTTTCAAACTGCGAAGTGTAGCTGGCCTCAATGGTATAATGCCCGGAATTGTGCGGCCGCGGGGCCACTTCGTTGACCAGGATCTTGTGGTCGCGGGTAAGGAACATCTCTACGGCGAGCAGGCCGACATGTGCAAATTTTTGCGAGACTTCCAGCGCCAGGGCCCGTGCTTTCACGGCGATGTCGTCGTCTATCCTGGCGGGGCAGATCACGTATTCGACCTGGTTGGCCGTGGGGTGGAATTCCATCTCGACCACGGGATAGGTGAGGGTGTCGCCTACCGAATTGCGCGCGACGATCACCGCGAGTTCCATGTCAAATTCCACGAGTTCCTCCGCCATGCACTCCTGGTCAGGGAGGCCCTGCAAATCCCGGGCTTCCCGCACCACGCGAACGCCGTTGCCGTCGTAACCGAATTCGGTGCTTTTCCAAACAAACGGCACTTTGAGGCTGCCATCCATGAAATCAACCATCAATTCCCGAAGGCTCTTGTAAATCCTCGCCGGCGGGCACGGAATGCCATTGTCCATGTAAAACTGCTTTTGCCGCGCCTTGTTCTGGATGGCGCGAAGGGTGGATGCCGACGGGTAAACCTTTTTTCCCTCGCGTTCCAGCGCTTCGAGCGCATCGACGTTGACGTGTTCGATCTCGATGGTCAGGATGTCCACGCCGCGCCCAAACTCCAGGACGGTTTGGTAGTCCATGAGGCTGCCAACCGCAAATTTGTTGCACGCAATCGCCGACGGTGCATCGGGCGACGGGTCGAGCACATGTGTCCGGATGTCAAACTTCCGGGTCTCGGCCAGGAGCATCTTCCCGAGCTGCCCGCCGCCCAGGATGCCGAGTGTGAAGTCGGATGAAAAAAAGTTCATGAGGTGTTGTTTGCGCAAAGGTAATTAAAGACGGGGATTAGTCATTAGCTGTCAGCTTCGAGATGTCAGCCATCACTCGTGAGTGATCGGTTGTCAGCAATTAAAATTATACTATCTTTATGTCTGCCAAACAGTTATGATTATGGAACGAATGAAAACGCTGCGCAAGTCCATTTGGATCGATGCGCCAAGGGAGAAAGTTTGGAAGGTCTTGTTTGACGAACGGTTCACGCGCATCTGGTATTCGGTGTTCAGCCGTGGGTCGCATCCTGAAAGCGATTGGATGCTGGGAAGCAAGGCTTTGTTTACCGACGGTTCGCAGACGGGGCTCGTGGGCCGGATCGTCGAGAAGCGCACGCATGAACTGCTCTCGATTGAATATGAGGGCATCGTGATGCGGGGAAGGGAGGATTATGAGAGCGACCATGCACACGACGTCCAGGGCGCCCAGGAAGTTTACCGGCTAAAGGGAAACGGGCCGCGAACCCAACTGTTGGTTGAGTGTGACATGGGAGCCGAATTCTGTGACACGATGGCACGTGCATGGGAGCGGGCCCTCCTGAAGATCAGGGAACTCAGCACAAGGTTATGAGCCACGACGAATTTGCATTGTTGCGACATTTTGAAACCGATAAGAAAAAGGTTTTCGCCGCATTCACCGATGAGGCCATGTTTTCCAAATGGTTTGGACCGGATTCGCATCCCGTTATGGAATGTGCCCTTGACCCGCAGCCGGGCGGATTGCTTCGGATCGTGATGCAATCGTCCGACGGGACACGGTATCCCGTTGTTGGGAATTTCAGCATCGTGGACCCGCATGACCACATCGCCTTTACGCTGGCGACATTCCCGGTGCCCGGCGGCGATTATGGATTTGAATGCAGCATTGCGGTTACTTTTTCAGTAAATGAGAGAAGGACGATTGTGGATCTCAGGTACAAATTGCTCAAAGCCAGGCCAGAACATCTGCAGGCCGCCGCGGCATCGCGCGAGGGCTGGGAAAAGAGCCTTGACCGGTTAAGGGCACTGCTCGAGGGCCAATAAAAATATTGTTTGAAAAGGTTTCACTTTCCAAAATTAGTTCTACTTTTGCAGTCCTGAATGCCCTGGTGGCGAAATTGGTAGACGCACTGTGTTCAGGTCGCAGCGCCTTCTGGGTGTGCTGGTTCGAGTCCAGTCCAGGGCACAAATCGCAATCGAAAGGTCGCGATTTTTTTATTTGTGACGTCCCGAGTTGTTCTTCTCGGCATCCCAGTCCTCGATGCTGTTGGAGGGGTCGCGGTGGTCCAGGCGCATTTCGTCCTCGGTGTCGGTGAGCTTCTTTTGCGCTTCGTGAAATCCCGGGCTTTCGCTGGATTGTGAGATCGGGTCGGCGATGAATTCCTCCGCCTGTTTGTAGCTGGTATCACGTCCCAGGCCACTCGCATCAATATCTTCCCTGTCAAGTTGCTTCACGTTCTTGGAGGGCGGGGTCATGCCGGCCTCATTGGGGTTGATATTGCCCGGATGCCCTTCTCGCATGCCGCGGCGGCTGTAATTTTCTTCGTTGGTTTCCATGACTTTAATTTTATATCCAATTTACGCATACGCGTCGGGTTGGACTATTAAAGTTTTTGTAAATCAGCCTTTGCCGGAGCGAATCCGGGAAATGAGGTCACGTGCCATTGCCTTGTAAGCGCTGGAATACCGCGGATAATCCTGCTCGAGGATTTCCCTCAATACACCACGAAGTTGCGGGTCGCCCTGGCTTAGCTCGAACAGCGCGCGTGCCGCATAAGCCCTGGCCGCAACCTTGTGATCGCCCACAAGCCATTCAAGGCAGAGGTCACGCAATTGCAAGGTCATCCGGGGCGGCAAATCGCCAGGGCAGGTTTGACAATAAAGCATGCAGATGCGCGACGCCGAACGGATCGCACCATCGATTTTGAGCCCCTCCATCGCATGGACTAACTCGCCAAGCCGCGGCAACAGGATCGCCAGGTTTTTCTCGGCCACGAGTTCCAGTGCCCACCACGCCTGCAAGCGGCCTTCGGCTTGCGGATCGGTCGCGAGCATGAAAAGGGTTTCTAGGGCAGTGGGATCGTCAAGCGCACGGGCGGCATTGGCATCACGCCTGTGCCGGTGTGCATTGCTGTTGGCGACAAAAGAAGCAAATTCCGGGTTCAAAAGACAACGTTCCGGTTTGAGGGATTTCTATACAGGAAATTCTTTTTTGAAGGCCGAAAAGTACTGTAATCGATGGCGATCGCTTCCTCGATGGATTTTTTAAGCGCCGAAAAGGTCGTGGGCTTCTGCATGTAGAAATTTGCCCCGTACTTCAGGCAGCGGCTGACGCTTTTAGCATCGCTAGTGGTGGAGAGGATCACTACCGGCACTTTTTCCAGTCCCCGGATGGTCCGGATCTCACGGAGGATGTCAAATCCGTCCTTTCCGGGCATGTTCAGGTCAAGAAACACGATCTCGTGGTCGGGATCCGAATCCCGAAGTTCCCTCAACAGGTCTTCGCCTTCATCGTGCGTGGACAAGAGTATGGGCGGGTCAATGCTTCCCGCAACGTCCCTAAAGAAATTCAGGTCGTCCGGATCGTCATCGGCATACAATATCTTGAGCTGCTCGGCCATCGGAAAATAAAAAGGACCTTAAAGTTACGTTAAATAAATTAGCTAATGAACTGATTTCCCGATTATTTTGAAATGAGATAAACAATTCTTAAATGGGTGTAGATTTGGGCCGGCATTCCGGGATAGAAGTATCGCGGTTGCTGACCGGGCGCGGCGAGCGCGTTTACCTGCACCATTGCGGCATATTTTTCATTGCCCAAATTCGACATCCCGGCCGCGAAGTCGAAAGTAAGTCCCTCAAAAATCGATTTGGACCATCCCAACCGTGCGTGAAACGTTCGGTAGGAATCTGCATAAACGGTGTTGGCGTCATTTGCAGGCACCCGGTCCACATAGAGGACATCTGCCGCTGCATATAAGCCGGAAAGGTGGTTCACATTGAGGCCGGCCGCAAATTTGGACGATGGCACGCCGGTGAGCCGATTTCCTGAATAGTCAACCTTTTGGTCCACAAATTCGGAGAATTCAAAACGTCCGGCGCTGCCTGAAACAAATGCCGAGAATTGGATATGACCTGCTGGGTGTGGCTCGTATTGGGTAAAGAATTCCAAACCCCGATGCGAGGTCCGGCCTGCATTGATGCCCACGTATTGGTCGTCGGCAATGCGACGGGCGACGAGCAAATTGCGAACGTCCATCCAGAAAAACGCGGTCTCGATGCGCAGGCGACGCCCAAATAAATTAAGTTTCGTGCCCGCTTCATAATTGATTCCGGTTTCGGGAACAAGTATTTTGTTGAAGTTCCTTGCGGCGTCAAGAGACTCCTGGACCGAAGGCATCGAAAAACCCTTTCCCACCGAAACATAGACCATGCCCGGGGAAATTTTGCGCGAAAGCGCGGCCTCCGGCGACCACACCGGGCTGAAATTGATCCGCGCATTATCGGACACATTTACAAACCGCGAGGCATTTACATTGAATCCGGCCTGCAGGTTCCAACTGCCAAAGGTAGCCGTGGCCTGCGCAAAGCCGTTGATCATGCTTCGCGCCTGAACGGAGGAGGCGATTTCCGATCCCTGTAACGAGCCATTTCCGTTATTTTGGGCGTATAGATTCTCGAAATTGACCTGGTCAAGCCGATCGCCAAAATACTCGGCGCCAATCCGCACACGCCAATCGTGCTTGTTATCCCCCAATTTGGATTGGATTTCGCCCCTTGCGCCCCAGGCGATGCTTTGTTGGTCCAGGATGTCAAACGGTCGAGGCTCATAGGCATTCTTTCCCGAAACAAATACCGATAGCGCGGGCCTGATCTTTCCCGAATCTCTTTGGTAGGCCGCACCGGCCATCCAGGAGCGGTATTGCTCGAAACCCTTTGCCGCCAACCAGGTGGGGGCTGCGCTTCGGGGGTCGTTGTCAAAGGTCTGCGCGTTGAGCGAACTTGGGATGAACGCCTTGACCGACGTGAAGTTGCCCAGCGCAAGGATCCGTCCGTTTTTTCCGGCGGCCAGTTGAGTGGTGATGGTGGTGCCTTCGCGACGGTACCCGCTGTTTTGCCGCCAGCCATCGGACGATAAGTGATGATAGCTGATGCCGATATTGCGTGCGGACACGGCATACGTTCCCTTTTGCAACCCATACGATCCATGGGTGGTGGAGACCTCACTGCGAACTGCATTTCCGGGAATGGCAGGCGAAATCAGGATCGCGCCGCCAAGACCCGCGCCGTATACGTTTGCCCTCGGCCCCCGTACGAATTCAATCTGGCCCAGCGATTCGATGTCTAGGTCCTCGATCGTGGTCTCACCGTCGCCCGAAGTCAGGGGAATCGGCCCGTAAAAGGCCCTGATCCTATTGGTCCCGAACGGTGTCCTGGCCCCTATCCCGCGCACCGAGATCCGGCTGGTGTTTAGGCTTCCCGACTGCATGAGCACACCGGGAACGGCATTGACCGCAGGGCTGATATCGGCGTAACCGGTGCGCGCAAGGTCGCGGGGTTCAACAACAATGACCGATAGCGGGGCGCTTGCGGTGCTGTCGGAGAGGCGTGTTGCCGTAATGACGATCTCCGGAAGTTCGCGCGCCGGATCCTGTGCCCATCCCCAATAGCAGAAAAACAGAAAGAGAAATGTTGGGATGCGCATCGATTTTTTTTTGAAGTTAGCAAAAAAATCGCGTTTCGGCCGCTTCATCAAGGTCTTGGAATTTGATTCACATTGCTTGGTACCGACGCGGGAATATTCTATCTTTAATGTGCCCCGGTATTCAAATTCAGTATATTTGCACATTATATCGATACAAATGGCGATACAGCTACACGACAAGACATTTGTCCCGTTCATATCAGCTGAAGAAATAGATTTTGCCCTTGCCGAGATGGCCGCGCACATTTCCGACGACTTTGCCGACGAGGTACCCGTTTTCATCGGGGTGCTCAATGGCGCGTTCATGGCCGTGTCGGATTTCATGAAACATTACAAAGGCCCGTGCGAGGTGAGTTTCATCAAACTCGCTTCATACGAAGGTACGCAGACCACGCACGAGGTGAAGGAGCTGATCGGGCTCAACCAGGACCTTTCGGGGCGGTCGGTTGTCGTTTTCGAGGATATCGTCGACACCGGCAATACGGTTGAGGTGCTCAAGGCGCTTTTCAAGGACCAGGGCGTCAAACGACTAAAGATCGCGACGCTTTTCTTCAAGCCCGAGGCCTACAGGAAGGACATTAAAATCGACTACATCGGCATCCGCATCCCGAACAAATTCATCGTGGGCTACGGTCTTGACTATGACGGGCTGGGCCGAAACATCCCCGAAGTTTACCAATTGCAATAAAAACCTAATGATCAACATCGTTTTATTTGGAAAACCCGGTGCCGGCAAGGGAACGCAGGCCGAATTCCTCAAGGAGAAATACAATCTGACCCATATTTCAACCGGGGACGTTTTCCGGTACAACCTGAAAAATGACACCCCCCTGGGCCGTCAGGCACGCGCATTCATGGACAATGGCGAACTTGTACCGGATTCGCTTACCATCAGCATGCTGCAGGCCGAGGTAGAAAAAAATCCCGATACCAGCGGTTTTCTTTTTGACGGGTTTCCGCGCACGATTGCCCAGGCTGAGGCGCTCGATGCGTTCCTCGCGACAAAAGGCTGGGAAGTCACCGCGACCATTGCATTGGAGGCCGACGATGACATCCTGGTGAAGCGCCTGCTCGAACGCGGCAAGACAAGCGGCCGGCCCGATGACCAGGACGAGGACAAGATCCGCATCCGCTATCAGGAATACAACGAGAAGACAGCTCCGCTAATTGATTATTATACCAAACAAAAGAAATACTACCCGGTGGACGGGATTGGCCCGATATCCGGCATTACCGAACGCCTCAGTTCGGTGATTGACGGGCTGGCCGTTTAACTATGGAGATAGCCTTAATATTTTTCCTGATCCTGCTCAACGGCGTCTTTTCGATGTCTGAAATCGCCCTGATTTCGGCACGGAAGAACCGCCTTGAAACCGCTGCCAAAAAGGGCAACGCAAGCGCAAAAACCGCACTTGACCTTGCCAATTCGCCCAATAAGTTTTTATCGACCGTCCAGATCGGGATCACGCTGATCGGTATCCTGACGGGTATCTTCTCGGGCGACAAGATCAAGGGCGATGTCAAGTTGTACCTCGAACAGTTTGAATCCATCAGGCCTTACGCCGAGTCGGTTTCGGTCACGATCGTGGTGGTCGCGCTGACGTTTTTTTCCCTGGTTCTGGGCGAATTGCTTCCCAAGAGGATCGGGCTCAATTACCCCGAGAAGATCGCGAAACTGGTGGCGTTCCCGATGCAATTTGTCTCTGTCGTCGCGGCGCCCTTCATCTGGCTCCTCACGCACTCCACCGAGTTCCTGCTCAAGATCATGATGATCAAGCCTTCGACCGACGGCAAGATCACCGAGGAGGAAATCAAGGCCATCATCAAGGAAGGTACGGAAGGGGGCGAGGTACAGGAAATCGAGCAGGACATCGTGGAGCGCGTGTTCCACATCGGAGACCGGAAAGTAAATTCGCTCATGACGCACCGCAAATCGGTGGTCTTCCTGCCCGTCAACGCCGATAAGGCCCACGTAAAGGAACTCATGATCAAGGAACTGCACTCGGTATATCCGGTCTATGGCGAAAATTATGACGACATCGTGGGCGTGGTGAACCTCAAGAGCATCTTTTCGCATTTCGAGAACGAGAATTTCAACCTCGCCGAAATCATGACCGAGGCGCCTTTCATCATGGAGCAGACCACGGCTTACAAGGCGTTGGAGAATTTCAAGACGAGCGGGATCCACTACGCTTTCGTTTCGGACGAATACGGAGATTTCCAGGGCATCATCACTTTAAATGACATTTTGGAGGCGCTTGTTGGCGATGCGTCCGAATTTTATAAGGAGGATTTCCAGCTTATCGCGCGCGAAGATGGCACCTGGATCGTGGACGGGCATTACTCCCTGCACGACTTCCTCACGTATTTTGAGCTGGACGAGCTCATCAACGATTATGAAGTGACGACCGTTAGCGGGCTCATCATGACCGAACTTTCCTTTATCCCAAAGGAAGGCCAGAAACTCACCTGGAACCGATTCGAACTTGAGGTGCTGGATATGGACGGCGTCAAGATCGACAAGGTCCTGGTGAAATCATTGGACAAAGAGGACAACGATAATTGAGGTAATATAGGGAATCACTTGCAGCTTGCTGACAACTGACACCTGACAACTGACGACTTAAATGACAGAAGGAAATTTTGTAGACTACGTAAAAATATATGTCGCCTCCGGAAAGGGAGGGCGTGGTTCGACACACCTTCACCGGGAGAAATTCATCGAGAAAGGCGGTCCCGATGGCGGCGACGGCGGTCGTGGCGGTCATGTCTATCTGGTAGGAAACAAAGAACTCTGGACACTTTTTCATTTGAAGTTTGCCCGTCACATCAAGGCCGGACATGGCGGCGACGGGGGCGGTGACCGCTCAACCGGGGCCGACGGCGAGGATAAGTTCATCGAGGTTCCGCTGGGGACCGTGGTGCGTGACAAGGACACCAACGAGGTGTTGTTTGAGATTACCGAACACGGCGAGAAAAAAATCGTGGCCAAGGGCGGCAAGGGCGGCCTGGGCAACTGGCACTTCCGCAGCTCGACCAACCAGACCCCGCGCTATGCGCAGCCGGGTTTGCCTCCGGAGGAAAGGGATATCGTTTTGGAGCTTAAGGTTTTGGCAGACGTGGGCTTGGTGGGCTTCCCCAATGCCGGCAAGTCAACGCTGCTTTCGGTGCTGACCTCCGCAAAGCCGAAAATCGCCGATTATCCTTTTACGACACTGAAGCCAAATTTGGGCATCGTCAATTACCGTGATTACCGCTCCTTCGTGATTGCCGACATTCCCGGCATCATTGAGGGCGCAGCCGAGGGCAAAGGCCTTGGTCATTACTTCCTGCGCCACATCGAGCGCAATTCGACGCTGCTTTTCCTGGTGCCAGCGGACGCCGATGACATTGCGGGCGAATACAGGATCCTGCTCAACGAACTCGAGAAGTACAACCCCGAAATGCTGGACAAGCAGCGGTTGCTCGTGATCTCAAAGACCGATTTGCTCGATGAGGAGCTCCGTGCCGAAATGAAATCGGAACTGGAC
>SXGU01197209.1_pt1 | contig 16517 bp, 20 predicted proteins | sample 3174531 | NCBI WGS metagenome assembly SXGU01 (sample SAMN11356863, study PRJNA531348) | freshwater metagenome | isolation source: freshwater sample F1-140 | place: China: Fuxian Lake, Yuxi | collected 2017-12-25 | reverse complement strand
CGTCGGACAATGACGAGACCTGCGCGGTCGCGGGCATCGAGGCCGTCGGTCTCGTCGCCGACACCGGCGCCGCGAGGAGCGAAGCATGAGCGCGACCTTGTTCACCGACGTGAAGATCTTCGACGGCTCGGGCGACGCGCTTTTTCCCGGTGAAGTGCTCGTCCGCGGCGAGACGATCGAGGCGGTCGCGCGGGGTGACGAACGCTTGCCGCGCGCCGGCGCCGACGTCGTCGATGGCGGCGGACGGACGCTGATGCCCGGCATGGTCGAAGGCCATGCCCATCTCACCTGGCCGTCGTCGGTCGAGCGCGTCGTCGACAGCATGAGGCTGCCGGCCGAGGAGCATCTGCTCGTCACCGCGCAGAATGCCCGCATCACGCTCGATTACGGCTTCACCAGCGCATATTCCGCCGGTTCGCTCGGCGAGCGGTTCGAGGTGGCGCTTCGCGACGCGATCGACCGCGGGGCGCTTCCCGGTCCGCGCCTGCGTGCGTCGGCGCTCGAAAAGGGCGCGGAGGGGGTGATGGGCGTGCCGGAAGGCCACGATCCCGCGCATGATCGCGACATTGCCGGCCTGCGCCAATATGTCGCCGACATGAAGACGCTGGGTGTCGATACCATCAAGTTCCTGATGTCGTCGGATGAAGGCTTCGCGCCCGGCGGCGCTCAGGTGCTGATGTATTCGGAGGAGGAGGCGCAGGCGATCGGCGAAGCCGCGCGCGCGCACGGCGTCTGGCTCGCCTGCCACGCCCAGGCGGCAGAAGCGGTCAAGCGCGCATGCCGCGCCGGCTTCCGCGCGATCTACCATTGCACCTACGCCGACGAAGAGGCGCTCGACATGCTCGAGGCGCGGCGGCACGAAGTGTTCACGGCGCCCGCGCCCGGCCTGCTCTACGCCCGCGTGCACGAGGCGCAGGAGTTCGGCATCGGCCAGGCGGAAGCCGAGCGGATGGGCGCGGTGTCGGGGCTCGCCTTGATGGCCGAAATCTATCCCAAGATGAAGAAGCGCGGCATTCGCGTGCTGCCCGGCGGCGATTACGGCTTCCCTTACAATCCGATCGGCCGCAACGCCCGCGACCTCCAGCTTTTCGTCGATCTGCTCGGCTTCTCGCCGATCGAAGCTCTGGTGGCCGTGACCCGCCACGGCGGCGAGCTGATGGAGCTGCCAGTCGGTCAGATCCGCGCCGGGATGCTGGCCGACATCCTGATCGTCGACGGCGACCCGACGGCGGATGTGCGCATCCTGCAGGACAAGGCGCGGCTCCTCAGCGTGATGAAGGGCGGCCGGTTCCACCGGCGCCACCAGCGCCACGGAGGAAGCGCCGACGTGAACCGGCTCGCCGTTGCCCGCAGCCCGTCGGCGGGAGCTGTTCAGCGAGACTTTCGCGAGGAGCGCCCTCGCGCCGATCTCTCTGGCAGCAGCGCTCTCGGCAGCCCCGCATTCTGATCGCCGTGATTGATCGGGGCGATGGCACCTCCTGCCGTACTCCGCGGCACCACGGAATGGCCTCAGCACCAAATGATTCTGCGCGCCCCGCCGGTCACTTGCATCATCCCCTTCACGGCGCAGCATTCCCGCTGCCCGGCGGGACTTCGCATCGATTGGCACCGGAGGGGCGGCGCTAAACTGAGCAGCCAAAGCCCTGAAAAGCGAGACTCTTTTGGCGAGCCACCCGAGATGAAGATAGATGCGGTCGCCTTGCAGAATGGCTCCGCCTTCGCCGGTGCTCAGAACCAGGTGCGTATGCCGACAAGAATCCGGAGGTCACCTGCGTCTTCGCCATCCGCACGCCTGAAATTGGCCGTATCACCGAACGCACGCTCATACTCGACCCCGATATACGGCGCGACCGCGGCCGGACCTGATTTGGGGACAGTTTCGTAACGGAAACGCGCACCGATCTCAGCTGTGCTGAGGCCGGCGCCAATGCCGAGCTCGGGTATGTTCTGCAGCGAGAAATCGACCTCCACAAGGGGCTGCAAGATCAGTCGCTGGGTAAGGCGCAGATCGTATTCCGCTTCAATCCGGCCCGTGAATTCACCCTTTTGCGAGAGGAAGAGCGCACCGTCCACTTCGAACCAGTACGGGGCGAGACCCTGGAGACCGAGTACGAAGTGCGTCCGGTCCTGCCCTGACCCAAAGTCTTGGCGGACGCCGGCTTGCAAGTCGAACCACGGATTTATGGCGCGGCTCCACAGCGCCTGAACCTCGGCGCCTTCAAGCTTGCCACCAAACTCTCCTTCGCCTTCGGTCTTCATCCAAAGCTTGTTTATGTCGCCGCCATACCAGAATTGGCCGTCCCAAGAGTAGGTCTCGCGACCTTCACCGACGCCCGCCTCCAGCTGATCGAGCAGAAACTTCGTCGCGGCCATTCCACCATGCTCGCGGGCCAGCTGCGCGCGCGAACGGGCCGCGTCGGCTGGATCGTGGTAGAGATCCTGCGCGTGAGCTGGACCGCTTAGGGCTTCGGGTGGAGGGGGAGCTACTGGAGGGAGCGGCGCCGCCCGGCCCATCGAGTGTCCTGCCCGTGGATCCGCCGGGGTGCAGTGGCCCATGGCGGCATGCTCAGGCGGACAAACCGGCGCTGACTGGCCTGCGGCCGTGCTAGACCCAGTTCGGGGCTGCGCCGCAGAGGGCGTCAGGGTGCAGTGCCCCACCGCGGCATGCTTGGGAGTGCAGGCCGGGGCTGAAGCGGATGCAGGCGGCTTCGATGCGGTGGCCGGTGTTACTGGCCTCGGCGGCAGTGTGCAGTGGCCCATGGCCGCGTGCTCAGGGGTGCACGTCGCGGCGGGCGCGGCTGGGGCGGAATCCTCGGATTGCGGTTGCCGAACGGGCAAATCCGCCTGCTGCTGTGGAGCTGGTGCAGGCGGTCGTGCCGGCGGCATTGTGCAATGACCCATCGCGGCATGCTCGGGCGTGCAAGCTGGGCTGCGAGCCGCCGGTTGGCTGGCGGCTTGCACTTGGGCCGGGGCCGGCAGCGTGGGGCCGCTATGCTGCGCACGCGCCGGGCTAGCTGCGGTCGTTGCCAGCAGTCCGAGAATGATGTGCTTCAAGCGGCTTCTCCGTCGAGAGGACGCACTGATACGACGCGCATCATGCCGGCGTGCATGTGGTAGAGGAGGGGGCAGTGGAAGGCCCAGTCGCCGGGTGCGTCCGCCGTCAGGTCAAGATCGACAAAGCCGCCGGGTAGCACCTTCACCGTGTGCTTCATCGGCTGGCTCGACCCATGGCCGTTCACGATCTCGAAAAAGTGCCCGTGCAGGTGCATCGGGTGCGTCATCATCGTGTCGTTGATCAGCCTCAGGCGCACTCGCTCGTTGCGCGCGAAGCGGTACGGCTCGGGGTTCTCGCTCAGCTGCTCGCCATCCATGGACCACATGAAGCGCTCCATGTTCCCGGTGAGATGGATGTCGATCCGCCGCGTCGGTGCGCGCGTGTCGCGGTTCGGCGTGAGTTGAACCATGTCACGATAGGTGAGCACCCGGTGCCCAACATTCTCCAGGCCGATGCCGGGGTGCCCGGTGCGGTCGATCGGGTTCGGCGCGATCATGTCGACTCCCACGCCTACTGGAAAGGCGACCTTGGACTTGTCGCGCATGTTCATTTTGGAGTGGTCCATGCCCGCCATGCCGCCGAATGGAGCAGCCGAAGCAGTGGGCGCACCATGCGCCGTTGCGCTGTGGTCCATCCCGGCAATGCTCGCGGAGCCATTTGCCTGCGCGGAGGCGTCAGGCCCGTGACTCATGCTGCTGTGATCCATACCGCCCATGCCCATGTCGGTCATGTTGAGGGTCGGGCGCTTCCGGAGTGGCGGCACGGCCGCGACCATTCCAATCCGAGGCGCCAGAGTCGCTCGCGCCATGGCCGAGCGGTCGATGCTCTCGGCGACGATGGTGTAAGCTTGCTCGCGCGGCTGGACGATGAAGTCGTAGGTTTCGGCGTTACCGATCTGAACCTCATCGGTCTCCACCGGCCGCATGTTGATGCCGTCGGTTGCTACGAACGTCATCGGCAGGCCCGGAATGCGGAAATTGAAGGTGGTTTGGGCCGCCGCGTTGATGATGCGTAATCGCACTCGTTCGCCCGGGTTGAAAAGCCCGGTCCAGTTTTCGGCGGGGCTGTGGCCATTGATCAGCAGGGTATAGGCCGCCTCGGTGACGTCGGAGATGTCCGTCGGATCCATCCGCATCTGCGCGAACATCTGCCGATCTTCCTGACTCAGATCCTTGCTCCGCTGGCCGAACAGCGTCTCCTTCTGCCGGTTGAAGAAGCCACCCTCCTGCTTCAGCCGCGAGAAAATCTGGTGCGGATGGAAAAAGCTCCAATCGCTGAGCACAATCACGTGCTCACGGTCATAAGCCACCGGATCAGTTCCGGCCGCGTCAATGATCATCGGACCGTAATGGCCCAGCTGCTCCTGCAGCCCCGAATGGCTGTGATACCAGTAGGTGCCCGACTGCTTCAGCGGGAACTCGTAGGTGAAGGTTGAGCGGGCCTTGATACCGGGGAAGCTTACGCCCGGCACTCCGTCCATCTGAAAGGGCACGATAAGACCGTGCCAGTGGATGGAGGTGTCCTCATCGAGCGTATTTTCGACAATCAGACGAACGTTCTGGCCTTCACGTAGCCGGATCAGCGGCGCGGGTATTGTGCCGTTGATCGCAAGCGCGTGCGCGTGGCGGCCATCAACGCTGAACATCGTTTCCGCCACGCGCAGCCGAATCTCTTCCCCGGTGAGCGTCGCCCCGGCCTTCGCCGCGAGCCCATGCGTGCCTGATTGCGCCCACGCTGGCAGCAAGTTCGGAATGCCTAGCCCCGCGACGCCGAGCGCGCCCGCGCGCAGGAACGTCCGTCGTTCGATCGGTGATTTCATCTTGTTCCTCGCGGCTCGCCGTGGAGCCGTGCTGCAGGCAGTCGGAGGCGACGGTCCTGTCGCCTCCGCTGTCGTTTCAACTCTGGGAGGTCACTTTGTGACCGGAGCTGCCTTCTTAGACCCTTGCTCGCAGCACGCTACCTTCTTCCCCGGTGCCATCATCTTCTCGCAGCAGGCCATCTTGCCGTTCGCATCTTTTTCGCAACACGGCATCGAGCCCTTCGCGTCGTGAACAGCATGGGAATCAGCAGCGGGCGCCGCAGCCGTCTCAGGCGTGCAGTGGCCCATGGCCGCGTGCTCGGGCGTGCACGTATCGGCTGCTGGGGCAGATTGAGCCATCCTGTGGCCGTCGTGCGGATCGACAGTGGCGGTTTGCGCCAAGGCCGGCGCAGCGATCGTCAGCGTGATCGCAGCTAGAAACATCTTCATTTTCGGAACTCCAGGAAATCGAGGTCTTCGCTCAGATCTCTGAAGTCATACGTGGGGGTGGCGTCTCTCCGTCAGGGGGAACGCCGGCCAGGAGCTGGGCAGGAAGCTGAGGCTCCCTGAGCCGTGCAGCAGCTAGGAGCGAGGCTGGCGAAACGGACATGGGGCTGAGCGCGGCGCAGGCGCTACCACAACTGATCTCCGCCTGCGACTTGCTATCGCTGGAGCTCTCGCTTCCTGCTGCGCAATGACCGTCCGTTTCAGACACTTCGACGCTTCCGTCGTGGGGCATAGCCATGCCACCCGCGCGGGCCATCGAGACGGGCGAGAAGAACAGTCCGAGCGCGGCCGCCAGCAGGATGAAGAGCCGAAGCATGGCCGCTAGTTATGCTCCCCCCGATGACCTTGCAATGAACCTGATTAGTGTTCGGGCCGGGGCATCCGTGCAGCTATCCATGGCCAAGTTCCTCTAGGATCGGGCAATCGGGACGGCCGTCGCCGTGATAGTTCCGCGCCGGATCCTCGATCGTCCGCAGCATGGCTTTCAGCTCGAGCGCCTTCCTCTTCAATTCCTCCGCTCGGGCGATAGCCAACGCCTTCACATCCGCGCTGGCGCGACTTCGATCCTGCCAGAGGGAGTGGAGCCTTCCGATCTCTTCGATGGAGAAGCCCAAATCACGGGTCCGCCGGATGAAACGGAACATGTGGACATCCCGATCGTCGTAATCGCGGTAGCCGGAGTCGCGACGCGAAGCCCTTGGGAATGAGGCCGATCCCCACATAGTGGCGGATCATGCGCCGGCTCACGCCGGACGCTTTTGATGCTCGGCCGACGCTCATGGCGCCTCTCCTCGGGAAGCCGTAGGTCGCCAACGGCGGAGCGTTAGGGCGTTTGCAACGACGCTGACGCTCGAAAACGCCATGGCCGCCCCCGCGATTACCGGGCTCAAATATCCAAGCGCCGCCAGCGTTATGCCAATCAGATTGTAGATGGAGGCCCAGAACAGCCCCTGCCGAATTTTGGCGTAGGTCCGACGAGAGATATCGATGGCGTCTGCAACGAGGCGAGGATCGTCCCGCATCAGGGTTATGCCGGCCGCATGCAGCGCAACGTCGGTGCCGGCAGACATCGCGATGCCGACGTCGGCAGCAGCCAAGGCGGGAGCATCGTTGACGCCGTCGCCCACCATGGCGAGCGTTCGGCCGCCAGCCTTGAGCCTGGCCACCTGGTCGGCCTTGCCCTCTGGCAGCACGTTGGCGATCACCTGATCGACACCGAGCTGCTTAGCTGCGGTCCTCGCGCTTCCTTCATTGTCACCGGTCAGCATGACTGCGCTGATCCCTCGATCGTGGAGTGCCCGGACTGCGTTTTTGGCGCCCGCCTTGGCCGCGTCGCCAAACGCGAGTAGGCCGAGGAGGCGCCTGTCGGGAGCGACTTCAGCCGCCCAGGAGATGGAGCGGCCTTGAAGCTCGAGATCATGCGCTTCCACGGCGAGAACGGAGTGGTCCACCCCTTACTCCTTCATCATGCGCGAGCTGCCTAGCACTAGGCGGCGACCGTCGGCCTTCGCGGATACGCCGCGGCCTGATCCGCGCCTGTTCGTTCTCCCATAAGGTCCTGCCTCTGACCTGCTGACTTCCCGCTGCAGACGTGAGGAAAACGGCGAGAATCTACGATTTGCTCACGCGGAGACGCAGCAGGGAGAGCCGCTGAAGTGCATGAGAAAATCTCAAGAACCGGAGAACAGGCGAAGGGTGTGTGGCCCCAGCGCGGCAGAGACCGCCCTGCGAAGGGCGGCTAATATCCGGCTGAACGCTGCCGAGCGGCAGAGGGGCGACACCTTTCAGGCCCGACTATGGCGCAGTTCCGCGCCCTTTCAGCGGGCGCATCACTTGTCGGGAGCAGGGTTGGAGGGGTGAATGGCGGAGCGGGAGGGATTCGAACCCACGATACTGTTTTGCCGTATACTCACTTTCCAGGCGAGCGCCTTCGACCACTCGGCCACCGCTCCGCATGCCTTGGAAGCGCGCCTTTAGAAGCCCGCCGCCGGTTGGGCAAGCGAGCCGGCGACGCCGCGCGTTCCGGTCCGATCGCTCGCGATCCGCGCCAGCCGGTCCGGGGGCCTTTTTTTTTCTGCTCCGAGCCGCAAAGGCCAAGTCGCTGATCGGGCGCCACAATGCATTTCACGCCGCCATACCCGGCGCTCGGCCACGATTGACTCTCTGCCGCAACCGGTAATTCTTCGATCGGACAGCGATGCCTGATGCGGCTTGCAGGGCCCGTTCGGTCGCCGGCGTCGTTCGATCAAGGGGAGTGTTCGCGCATCGCCGACAATCGCTCCGACCGCCCTTGGTGCCAGCTCGCCGGCGCATGCGCGTGCGTGGCGGACCGGCCGCCGGTGCGGCGAGATCGCCAGTGACGGCGCTGGTTCCGTCCGCCTGGCTCGGCAGCGGCCTGCGCGACGAAGTGGCCGCGGCGGCCGACCTGATCCGACGGGCGCTGACGACCGCGGCCGCGACCACGCTGCTGACCGTGGATGCCGGCTTCATTCTGGTGCATCTGCTCGAATGGCACGGCGCGCTGCAACCATCCGAGCGCCTGCGCATCGACAAGGACCGGAGCGCGTCCGAATTTTACGAATATGCCAAGCTCGCGCTCGCCTTCCTGCTCCTGCTGATCCTGGTGGCGCGCGACCGGTCATTCTACCTCGCGCCGATCCTGGCGCTGATGCTGTACCTCGTGTTCGACAATTCGTTCCAGCTGCACGAACATGTCGGCGCCTGGGCCACGCCGAACCTGCGCGGCGCGGGGGAGGGCGTGTACCTGGTGCTGCTCGGCGCCGCGGTGTTCGCGCTGGCTGCGCTGAGCGCCCGGCGCGTCGATCGCCACGCGCGGGTGGTGATGATCAGCCTGCTGATGATCCTGTCGGTGCTTGGCTTCTTCGGAGTGCTGGTCGACGCGCTGCATTCGCTGATCGACAACGACTTCCCCGCGACGGAGCGTATCCTGGGGTTCGTCGAGGATGCGGGCGAGCTGATCAGCATCACGGCGCTGCTGCTGATCTGCCTGCTGCATCTGCGCAGGCCCCGGCGCGGCGCGGCCGACAGGTCACTCTAACCCTGCGGTGGGGGAGTGCCGCCGGCTTCGGCGGCCAGCCGATCGATCACTTCCGCGAGCGCGAAGTCACGCGCGGTGATGCCCCCGGCATCGTGGGTCGACAGACTGATGTCCACCCGGTTCCAGCTGTTGCGCCAATCCGGATGGTGGTCCGCCTTCTCGGCGGCCAGCGCAACGCGCGCCATGAACGCCCATGCTTGGCTGAAATCCCTGAAGCGGAAGCTGCGCGCGATCGCATCGCCGTCGCCGACGCCGGCGAGCCGCCATTCCGGCAGCGCCGCCAGCGCGGCCGCCTTCGCCTCCCTGCTCAACCGCTCCATCCGGCCCTCCTAGCGTCCGCCGCCGCTTTGCCGCTATGCCCGCCGACATGGAAGGCACGTTCGCGCCCGATCTCGCCACATTCGAGCGGCTCGCCGAGGCGGCGCTCGCGCGGCTGCCGGCGGCGTTCCGCGCGCATCTCGACGGCGTCGCCATCCGCGTCGAGGATTTCGCCGACGACGAGACGCTGGCTGCGATGGGCATGGACGATCCGTTCGAGCTCACCGGCCTCTATTCCGGGCGCTCGATGCGCGACGGCGAGGCATTCGCGCCCGGCGAGCTCCGGCCGGTGATCCACCTCTATCGGCGCCCGCTGCTCGACGAATGGGCCGATACCGGCGTCAGCCTGGAGGCGCTCGTCACCCACGTCATCGTTCACGAGGTCGGCCACCATTTCGGCTTGTCCGACGCGGACATGCACGCTCTGGAGGAAGCCGCCGGGTGAGCCTCTTGCTGGCGCTGGAAGGGGTTGCGTGCCTGCGTGGGGGACGGCTGCTGTTCGAGGGGCTGAGCCTCCAGCTCGCGCCCGGCGGCGCGGCGGTGGTCGTGGGGCCGAACGGCATCGGCAAGTCGAGCCTGCTGCGCATCGCCGCTGGCCTGCTGCGGCCGGCCGCCGGCACCGTCCACCGCAGCGGCACCGCGGCGCTGGCCGACGAGCGCACCGCCCTCGACGAGCGGCTGCCGCTCGGCCGCGCGCTCGGTTTCTGGGCGCGGCTCGACGGCGGCGATGCCGGGCAGGGCATGGCCGCGATGGGCATCGCCCATCTCGCGCCCGTGCCCGTGCGCATGCTGTCCACCGGACAGCGCAAGCGCGCGGTGCTGGCGCGCACGGTCGCCAGCGGCGCCGCTCTATGGCTGCTCGACGAGCCCGCAAACGGCCTCGACGCCGACGGGCTCGCCCGGCTCGGCGCGGCGATGGCGGCGCACCGTTCGGCCGGCGGCGCGATTCTGGCCGCGACCCACCAGCCGATCGGGCTCGACGATGCCGAGCAGGTCGCTTTGGCATGAGCGGCATCGTGCTGCGCGAGCTGCGGCTGGCGGCGAGCGGCGGCGCCGCGACGCTGCCGCTGGTCTTCTTCCTGCTCGTCGCCACCCTGTTTCCGTTCGCGGTCGGGCCGGACGGGCCTCTGCTCGCCCGCACCGGCGGCGGCGCCCTGTGGATGGCGGCGTTGCTCGCGGCGTTGCTGCCGGTCGAGCGGCTGGTGGAGCCCGATCGCGCGGCCGGCGTGCTCGATCAATATGCCGTCCGCCGCCTCAGCGACGAGGCGGTGGCGCTCGCCAAGCTGGGCGGCCACTGGCTGAGCTTCGGCCCGCCGCTGATGCTGGCGGCGCTGCCGGCGGCCGCGCTGATGAAGTTGCCGGGGGACGTGCTCGCCCGGCTGGAGCTCGGGCTGCTGCTCGGCACGCCGGGCCTGGCCGGCCTCACCCTGATGGTCAGCGCGTTCACCGCCGGCCTGCGCGGCACCGGCGCGATATCCGGCCTGCTCATGCTGCCGCTGGCGGTGCCGCTGCTGATCTTCGGCGCCGGCCTGATCGAGCAGGGGGCCGAGACCGGCGCCTGGAAGCTGCTCGCAGCCGTGTCGCTGCTGCTGACCGCCGCCGCGCCTGTCGCCGCCGGCGCGGCGATGCGGGCAGGGCGGGATTGAGCCCACGCGTCATCCCGGCGAAAGCCGGGACCCCAGGCCGAACTGGCGAGCGCAAGGCGGCGGCAAGGGCAACATCGTGCCCAGTTTCGTCGAGGTCCCGGCGTTCGCCGGGATGACGGGAGTGGTAGGTCGCTAACGTCTTGAGCGTCGGCGCTATTCGTCGCACAGCCGCCGCATGATCCTTTTCCTCGCCCTTGCCGCCGCCGCACCCGTCCAGCCGCTCGTTGATCAGGTGAGCGAGGCGCGCCTTCGCGCCACCGTCGAGACGCTGGTCGGCTTCGGCACGCGCCACACTTTGTCCTCGCAAACCGATCCCAGGCGCGGCATCGGCGCGTCGCTGCGCTGGTCGGAGGCTGAGTTCCGCCGCATCTCGCGCGCCTGCGGCAACTGCCTCCAGATCGCGACACCCTCCGACACCGTCACCGGCCGCCGCGTGCCGCTGCCGACCAAGGTTACGGACGTGCTCGCCATCCAGCGCGGCACCGGCGATCCCAATCGCGTCGTCATCATCTCCGGTCACATCGACAGCCGCGTGTCCGACGTGATGGACGCGGCCAAGGACGCGCCCGGCGCCAATGACGACGGCTCCGGCACCGCCGCGGTGTTCGAGGCGGCGCGCGTGCTCTCCAAGCGCAAGTTCCCCGCCACCATCGTCTACGCCGTGCTGTCGGGCGAGGAGCAGGGGCTCCTGGGCGGCAAGATCCTCGCCGACCATGCCAGGGCGCAAGGCTGGCAGGTGATGGCCAATCTCAACAACGACATCATCGGCAACAGCTGCGGCTCCGACGGCACGTGCGATCCCGGCAGCGTGCGCGTCTTCTCCGAAGGGCCGCGCTGGCAGGGGCGGGAGGATCTGGCCGCGCGTCAGCGCAGCCTCGGCGGCGAGAATGACGCGCCGGGCCGCAACCTGTCGCGCTGGATTGACGGCCTCGCCGAGGACATCAGCCTCGGCCTCGACGTGCGGCAGATCTGGCGCAACGACCGCTTCGGCCGCGGCGGTGATCATACCGAACTGCTGAACGCGGGCTACCCGGCGGTGCGGATCACGGTCGGGATCGAGGATTACGACCACCAGCACCAGGATCTGCGCACCGAGAATGGCCGCGTCTACGGCGACACGGTGGACGAGATGGACTTCGCCTATCTGCGCCGCGTGACCCAGCTCAACGTCGCCGCGCTGGCGAAGCTCGCCGCCGCGCCGATGCCGCCCGAGCCAACTGTGAAAGGTGCGGTCTCAACCGACACGACGCTCGAATGGGCGCCGGTGCAAACTGCCGCTGCTTACGTCGTGCGGTGGCGCCGGACTGACAGTCCTAATTGGGAGCAATCTCTGCGGGTTGAGCGCCCAAACAATCGGGAGGAGAGAAGTGGGAACCCCTTAAGCGTTCACTGCTCCACGCCCGTCAGAAGTTCGACAGGAGAGACGTTCAGCGGCTGTTTCGATACGGTGGTGCTGCCTGGCGTTCGCGTCGATGACTACGTGTTCGGCGTGTCCTCGGTGGCGGCCGACGGCACCGAGAGCCCGGTTGCCTCCGCCGTGCCGGGCGGCGCATGGCGACCTTACGTGGCGCCGGCGCCTGCCACGCAGTGACGGGTCGCTCTCCCGCACTCAGATCCGACTTCCCTGAGCCTGTCGAAGGGTTTTCTTTGTCTTCTTCGCGCGATCGAGGGAAAGGAAGGGCCTTCGACAGGCTCAGGCAAGCCGGGTGGTAAGGAGAGCAGCGCTCGTCACGAGGGCGCTTCCCCCTGTCCTACAGGCCCTCTGACCGGCTATGCAGCGGCCCATGATCGCCCCAGTCCCTTCATCCAACAGCCTCCACGCGCCGGCCACTCCGCATGGCGGTACGTTTCGCGGGCGCATACGTGTGAACTTGTGTGAACTTCGGCGGCCCGGCATCGGCGGAACACGCTGAGCATGGCGAAGCACCGCACGGGCCTGCCGACCCGCGAGCAGATCCTGGAGTTCATCGAGGGCTCCGATCAGCCCGCCGGCAAGCGCGAGATCGCCAAGGCGTTCGGGCTGTCGGGTGCCGACAAGATCGCGCTGAAGCAGCTGCTGCGCGACATGGGCGACGAGGGGCTGATCGACGCCGGCCCCGGCCGCGCGTTCCACAAGATGGGCGGCGTGCCCAAGGTGACGGTGCTCCGCGTCGTCGATGTCGACGACGGCGGCAACGTGTGGGCGGTGCCCGAGCGCTGGGAGGCCGAGGCGCCCGAGCCGCGGCTGCGCGTGCTGGAGCGCGGCCGGCGCGGCGCGCTGGGGGCCGGCGACCGAATCCTCGCGCGCACCGAAGAACAGGGCAGGGGCCTGGTCGCCCACCCGATGAAGAAGCTCGTCAAGGGCAGCGAGCTGGTGCTCGGCGTCGTCCACCAGGAGGGCGACCGGCTATGGCTGCGCCCCGTCGACAAACGCGAGCGCCGCGAGCTGCCGATCGCCGAGCGCGGCGAGGCGCAGGTCGGCGATCTGGTGCTGGCCGAGAAGACCGGCCGGCCGCCGCGGCTCGCCGCCCGCGTCACCGACATCCTCGGCGATCCGTTCGCGCCGCGCAGCTTCAGCCTGATCGCCATCCACAAGCACGGCATCCCGCACGAATTTCCTGAAACGGTGATCGAGGAAGCGGAGCGGGTCGCGAAGCTACCTCTTGATCCTCCCCGAGCTCGCTCGGGGAGGGGGACCGCTCGCGAAGCGAGTGGTGGAGGGGCAGCGGGCGGAAATCCGCCGGCTGCGCCGGCGGCCCCTCCACCGGCTTCGCCGGTCCCCCTCCCCCAGCAAGCTGGGGGAGGACTTGAGCGGGAGGACCTCACGCACCTGCCGATCGTCGCCATCGACCCCGCCGACGCACGCGATCACGACGACGCTGTCTGGGCGACGCCGGACGATGATCCCGCTAATGCCGGCGGCTGGAAGGCCGTGGTCGCGATCGCCGACGTCAGTTTCTACGTCCGCCCCGGTTCCGCGCTCGACAAGGAGGCGCGCAAGCGCGGCAACAGCGTCTATTTCCCCGATCGGGTGGTGCCGATGCTGCCCGAGACGCTGTCGGCGGACGTGTGCTCTCTGAAGGCGGGCGAGGACCGCGCAGCGCTCGCCTGTCACCTGCAGGTGTCGAAGGACGGTCAGCTCAAAAGCTGGCGCTTCACCCGCGCCACCGTCCGAATCGCAGCCAACATCGCCTATGAGGATGCGCAGGCGATCGTCGATGCAGCAGAAATCCTCCCCGGCACGGGGAGGGGGACCTCACGAAGTGCGGTGGAGGGGGCCCGGAGACCCGCCGATCGGGTGGAAAGCCCCCTCCACCAGCCTTCGGCTGGTCCCCCTCCCCGTTTCGGGGAGGATGAGATCGCCGCACTTCTCGCACCGCTCTGGGATTGCTGGCGCGCCCTGTTCGCCGCGCGGGAGAAGCGCGCGCCGCTCGAGCTCGATCTGCCGGAGCGGCGGGTGGTGCTCGACGAGAAAGGCCGCATCGCCTCGGTGGCGCCGCGCGAGCGCCTCGACGCGCACCGCCTGATCGAGGCTTACCTGATCGCCGCCAACGTCGCGGCCGCCAAGGCGCTGGAGGCCAAGAAGGCGCCGGTCATGTACCGCGATCACGAGCCGCCCGGCCGCGAGAAGCTGACGGCGCTCAAGGACTATCTCGAGACGTTCGGGATCGAGTTCGCGCTCGGCCAGGTGATCCGGCCGGCGACGTTCAACCGCATCCTGGAGCGGGTGGGAAAGGCCGAATTCCGGCCCGACGTGATGGAGCAGGTGCTGCGCACGCAGACCCAGGCTTATTACAGTCCCGACAATCACGGCCATTTCGGGCTGGCGCTCGGCTCCTACGCCCATTTCACCAGCCCCATCCGCCGCTACGCCGATCTTGTCGTCCATCGCTCGCTCGTCCGCGCCTACGGCCTCGGCGACGGCGCGCTGTCCGACGGCGAGGCGCAGGCGATGGAGGTGACCGGCGAGCTCATCTCCAATCTCGAGCGGCGGGCGATGGAGGCGGAGCGCGAGACGATCGACCGCTACGTTGCCGCCTATCTTTCCGAACATGTCGGCACGCTCGTCAAATGCCGCATCACCGGCGTGCAGCCGTTCGGCTTCTTCGCGAGCGTCGAGGCGCTGGGCGGCGACGGGCTGGTGCCGGTCTCGACCATGGGCACCGAATATTTCCGCTACGACGAGGCGCGGCAGGTGCTGCGCGGCGACGAGAGCGGGTTGGAGTTCGCGCCCGGGCAGCGGCTGGAGCTGCGCCTGGTCGAGGCCAATCCGGTCGCCGGCAGCCTGCGCTTCGCGCTGCCCGACGCGCCGGCGCGGACAGGCTCATCGCGGCGGGAGACGACGCCCGGCGGCAAGCACCGGCAGGGCAAGCGCGGCCGTCCGGCCAATATCCGTCACAAGGGTCGTTAGGCGAAGTTTAACCCCCGTCGGCGATGCTGGCAGGATGAATAGGCGAACGGTGATGCTGGCGCTCGCTCTCGGCCTGGTGGTCGACAGCTGGGCGTATCGCGGCCACTACAGCGCCGCTACCGTCCGCGGCGCTCACGCCGTCGGCGAGCACGTCGCCCACATGAACTGGCGGACGGTCCTGACGAGCTGATTGTTCCGCCGGAACAAACACCTGCTCGTTACGTTGATACGCTCGAAGCTGCTGCGTCCGCAGCGGTTCGGGGGTCCCGATGCACGACGAGTCCATTCATTATTCGCGTCTTGCCGAGGGCGCGCGTTTCCTCGCCGATCGTGCGGCGAGCATCGCCGAGCGCAACCGGCATCTTGCCGCCGCCGCCCGTTATCGCATGCAGAGCATCGGCGAGCCTTATCCGCCGCTTCGCGGACGCATTGCCGCCTGAACGGCGGAACCAAGCTTCGCCCCGCACATTTGGTCGCCGACGCGTTCGTTACGCGTGCTCAAGGACACGCGACGCGGTTCAACAGGAGGAACGTGAGATGAAGTTCATGCTTAAGTCCGCCGCCGCTGCCGGCCTGCTCGCGCTCGCCGCCTGCGGCGGTCAGGGCGACGACAAGCTCGGCGAGCAGGCGCAGGAAGCCGCCGAGAACCAGGCCGACGCGCTCGACGCCGCTGCCGACAATGCCACCGGCGCGACCGAGGACTCGCTGGAGGCGCAGGCCGAGGCGCTGCGCGAAGGCGGCGAGGCCAAGGAAGAGGCGATCGACGACGCCGACATCAACGCCGACGCCATGACCAACGCCCAGAAGGAGAGCGTCATCAACGGCATGTAAGCCGCGACGCCGCGACGATCAGGAGCGCCTCGCTGGCAACGGCGGGGCGCTTCGTCGTTCAGCGGCGGCGCGCGTCCAGGCTCCACGGGCCGGGACCCGCGAAAACGAAGTACAGAAAGACGAAGCAGTAGAGGATCGCCGCGTCGCCGTCATTGTTGACCGGGAAGAAGTTCTGCGGTGCGTGGGCGATGAAATAGGCCGCGGCCATGGTGCCCGACGCGAGGAACGCCGCCGGCCGGGTGAACAGGCCGAGCGTGATCAGGAGGCCCGCGACCAGCTCGATCATACCGGCGACCGCCGGCAGCCCGGCGGCCAGGCTGATGCCGGCACGCTCGCCCGGCGGGAACGACAGCCACTTCTGGGTGCCGTGCGCCAGGAACAGCAGTCCGGCCATGATCCGGAGGATGCTCAGCATCTTCGGCGCCCACATGCCCAGCTGGTTCAGCATCCCATCCTCCTCAACGCTGCCGGCTTAACATGGATCGGCGCCCGCCGTCAGCCGAAGATCAGCCACGCCCCGAACGAGACCAGCGGCACCCCGAGCGCGAGGCTCGCCCATTTGTGGGCCGCCTTCGGGTGGGGAATGCCGGCCGCGCGCACCATCACCGCCTGCTCGTCGGTGAGCTCGGACCCGCCGGGCAGCAGCACGTCGACGAGCATGGACAGGCCGATCATGGCCAAGCCCGCGCCGAGCCAGGCGGACGCGGGCGCGGCCATGCGCGATCCGAGCAGCGCCAGCAGCCCGGCGCCGAACAACGCCCAGCTCAGCACTTTGGTCGGCGTCGGCGGACCGAACAGGTCCTTCAACAGGCTCACAGCTTCGGCAGCGTCACGCCGCGCTTGCCCTGGTATTTGCCGGCGCGGTCGGCATAGCTCACTTCACACGGCTCGTTGCCCTGCAGGAACAGGAATTG
>SXGU01449337.1_pt1 | contig 16522 bp, 9 predicted proteins | sample 3174531 | NCBI WGS metagenome assembly SXGU01 (sample SAMN11356863, study PRJNA531348) | freshwater metagenome | isolation source: freshwater sample F1-140 | place: China: Fuxian Lake, Yuxi | collected 2017-12-25 | reverse complement strand
GCACGCCGGCCCGGACGTCGGCGTCGCTTCGACAAAGGCGTTTACCTCGCAAGTCACCGTGCTGACATTGCTGGCGTTGTACCTGGGCCGATTGCGGAACATGTCGTACCCGGCCGGGCAGCGGATCATCTCGCACCTGCAAGCGATCCCCGACGCCATTCGCAAGACGCTGGAATGCTACGAGCAGATCAAAGACATCGCGCAGCGTTACTGCGACTACGACAACTTCCTGTATCTCGGCCGGCTCTACAACTTTCCGGTCGCACTGGAAGGGGCGCTCAAGCTGAAAGAGATTAGCTACATCCACGCCGAAGGCTACCCGGCAGCCGAGATGAAGCACGGCCCAATCGCGCTGGTCGATGAGCGAACGCCAAGCGTCTTCATCGCTCCGAGAGGCCACATCTATCCGAAGGTGATGAGCAATCTCGAAGAGATCAAAGCGCGCAAAGGCCCGGTCATCGCGTTGGCGTGCGAAGGGGACGCGAAGCTCGATCAGTTGGCCGACGACGTGATCTATGTGCCGTTCGTCGAGGAATACTTGCAGCCGCTGGTCTGCTCGATCCCCTTACAGCTCTTGTCGTATCAGATTGCCGTGCTGCGCGGCTGCAACGTGGATCGGCCGAGAAATCTGGCGAAGAGCGTGACCGTCGAGTGATCCAATCGCGACGCTGCTCCGGCGCGACCGCGCGGTTGAACCGGTTTTGTGGGCACAAGTCGGTGGCAGGTGGCCGTTCCTGTCACTCGCCGCTTGTTTTTCGCGGTCGTTCCGGCGGAAGATGTCGCGGTTGCGCAACTAGAGCGAACACCTGCTGCGCCTCGTCTCGACGGAACAAATCATGCCCGACTTTCTGGCTCTGGATTGGGAACATCGGCAAGTCTGCGGACTCGATGCGGAAGTCACGCACGCCGGTGTGCGTATCCGAAAAGCCTTCACGCTCGTGTGGCCCGAAGGGAAGTCGCCCGATGTCGATGTGCCGGCGGCCGGCAGTTGGTTGATCGAGCAATTCGCCTCGCTGGGGCTGACGGCCAAGAGCGTGCTGGTCACGTTGCCGCGCGAGGATGCCGTTGTCCGAGTCATCGAAGTTCCCAACGTCCCGGATGCGGAGTTGCCCAACGTCGTGAGGTTTCAAGCGGCGGCGAAGTCCGCGCGGCCGCTGGACACCTTGCGTTTGGACTTCCTGCCGCTGCCGCCGCGAGACGGAGTGGCCGGACGCGAAGTGCTGGTGGCAACGATCGGTCGCGAAGTGCTCGACTCACTGAGCCTCGTTCTGTCTCGCACGGGTTGCGAGTTAGCGGGAGTCAGTTTGACCGCTCCGGCAATGGCGGAATTGATCGCGCGATTGGAGAAGACCGATCCGCCTCCACGTCACGCGGTCGAGTTGGCGATCGTCGCGAACGAGCAGCATGTGGAAATCTCGCTGCTGCGCGATCGAGCGTTGTTACTCACGCACTCCGCGCGGTTGCCCGACGACGCGACGACGCCGGAACGTGAACAGCAAGCGATTGTCGCTGAGGTCAATCGCAGCCTCGTTTCGCTCAAGCGACAGCATCCGGAGTTGACGTTGTCTCGCACCTGGTTGTGGGGTGAGCCAACAAAGCTGCATGGATTGGCGGCGGTGCTCCGCAAGCGGTTTGCTTGCGACGTGCATGTCGAAGACCCGCTGGTGCTGCCGGGATTGACGTTTGATGCAAGCGACGAGGTTTCCTCGCACGCCTTATTCACTGGCCCGATGGGTTTGCTGTTTGGTCAAGTCGGACGACTGGCCCAGCCGCTCGACTTCTTACATCCGCGTCAGCCAGTCGTGCCGCGCGATCTGCGGAGATTATGGGGCACTGTCGGCAGTGCGACAGCAGCCGCGTTACTCGTCGGAGCCTTCGGGTGGCGCTGGTTCGACGTCAATTCGCTGGAAGCCGAGACGCTCGATCACAAGGAAAAAGCAGCGCAGCTCAAGCAAGACCTGGATGCCGCGGCAGGCATGGTTAAGAACGTGGATTCGATCGGCCGCTGGACCGATCAGCGCGTGGCGTGGCTGGATCGTTTGTTCGAGCTGACCGAGGCGATGCAGGGAACCGATCGCCGCTACCTTCGCAATGTGAATTGTGTGCCAGGATCAGGGGGAGTGGTGGGCACAGTGCGTGGCGGCGGCTTCGCGAAAGAACGGGACGACATCGACGATCTGACCTCGAAGCTGTTGAGCAATGAGGGTGTCTCGGTCGTCCCGCACGAACAGAAGCGGGACGGAGCCGACGGCGACTATCCCTTCAAGTTTGATTTGGATGTGGCCTGGCGGCCGGTGAAGAAGGATTTGAAGAGCGTCAAGAAATAGTCGTCCGGAAGTAAAAAGGTCATCCCATGCAGATGCGCGAAAAACTCTTGGCGGGCGGATTAGCGGCCGTGGTCGCGATTGCCTTCGCTCCCACGCTCTGGTCGTGGTACATCGAGCCGGTTGTGGTCGCGGAGTCTGCTCGAAAGAACGCCGAGTCGCTGCGAAATGACCGCGAATACAAGCAACTACAAGTTTTGACCAAGCAAAGGCAACTCAAGGAGTGGAAGGGCCGCAGCCTCTCTCCCAAGCCGACCGAGGCGGCGACGCAGTATCAGCAGTGGCTGACCGACATGGCCGAGGTGGTGGCTGAGTTCTCGAATGTGTCGATCGTTCCCGATCCACCCCGGACGGCCGCGAATCAACCGTTCGTCGCCATCGGAGCCACGTTGAAAGCGGATGCCACGCTAGCTCAGGTGCGGCTGTTTTTGTTTCGGTTCTTCCAAGCCGATGTGCTGCACAGCATCACGCAATTGAGCCTCGACAGTCCGGCCGCGACCGGCAATCCGAGGCTGGCGGTCGTCATGAAGTTCGAGGCGTTGTCGCTGCGAGACGCTCCGCCGCGCGGGCCGTCGTTGTTCCCCCGCACGGAAATCACGGAAGACTGGCAAGACCCCACGCAACCGCTGACAGTCCGGCATGCCGAAGGATTTCCGACGAAGACGCCGTTCCTGGTTCGCGTCGGCAAACATTACTTCGATGTGACCGAGGTCAGCGGCAACAGTTTGACGCTCACGCCCGATGTGAACTCGATGACTGGCACGGCCAAGAAATCGGTCGCGCTATTGACGGATGAGGTCGTAGAGTTGGTGCCGATCCATCCGGAGTTCTCGAAACGGACGATCGCGAACTTCGATCCGATCCTGAAACGGAACCCTTTCGTGAAGCCAGTGCCATACGCGCCCAAGCTGGAGTTTGTCGGCACGAAGTCGGTCTCGCGCGGTGGGGCGCTCGATCTGCTGTGCCGAGCCACCGGCTTTGATCTGTCGGCGGGTGAGCCGCTCTTCACGCTCGAAGGAGACGCCCCCAGTGGCCTGTCGCTCGATGGACGTTCTGGCAAGTTGACTTGGAAGCCGGGCGACGAACAAGCACTCGGCGACTTCAAGCTGCAAGTGATGGTGAAAGCTTCGGGGCTGCGCGAGGCGCTCGCGGAATCACTGACCGTCACCCTCAAGCAAACGAACTTGCCGCCGAAGTTCGCGCCCGTCAGCGAGCGACAAGCGGTGCTCGGCAAGGAGTTCGTTCTCACGGTCAAAGCAACCGACGAAGATCCGGAAACTAAGCTGACCTATTCGCTCGCCACCGGCGCGCCCGAAGGAGCAAAGATCGACGCCGCGACCGGCGAGCTCAAATGGACTCCTGCAGCCACGCTCGTCCCCGGCCCGGTCAAAGTCACCGTGCAAGTCGCCGACAACGGCAACCCGCCCAACACCGTCAAGCAGGACATCACGATCAACGTCGGCGATGACCTGGCTCAGTTGACGAAGCTGACCGGAATCCTTGAAGTGGACGGCAAGAAGGAGATGCGTCTCTCGGACTTGGCCAACAATCGCTCGCTCGTGCTGCACGAGGGAGACGTACTGCGCTATGCCGACGTCGAAGGGACGATCGTGCGTATCGACAAGAAGGCGATCCTGCTCAAGAAGGACGACGTGCTCTGGCGGTTGGATCTCGGTGAGACACTGAGCCAACTCCGCAAGCTGGAGCCGGCTGCCGCACCGGAATCTCCGAAGAAGCTGGATTGATCGGCGGGTAGGGTGGGACAAGCTCGCTTCGAGCGCCGGCTCACCATTTTTCCGGCTTGATCGCGCTGATGGTGGTGGGCCGGCGCTCGAAGCGAGCTTGTCCCACCCTACGAAATAACGGCTCTTCGCCATTCGTGTTGAAGACGAATTCGTGAGCCGCAAGGCGCTATCCGCGGGTCGAGGAAAAGAACCCGCGGCTAGCGCCTTGCGGCTCACATGACACCGAAATCAACACGAATGGCGGAGAGCCGAAATAACCCAGGGCGATTCGGTAATCTGCGAGGTTTGCCGCGAACGTCGCCGACATTTCCGATTCGGTTTGTCTCACCAGCCTGTGAAAATTTGCCGATAACGAAGAGATGACGGGTCGTGTCGATCCCGGAGGGTGCGCGGAGCGTACCGCCGGAAATCGCCGCTACGCAGACATGACGTCTGCGAATAGACCCATCGGCAAGGAGGCTGCCTTGAAACCGCGACGACTGAGATGGATCGGTTTAGGACTGACGGCAATTACATGCTCGCTGAGCGTGTGGCATGCGGAGTTCCTGTCGGCCGATGTGAAGCTCTTCGGCAAGAAGGCGGGAAAGCCAGCGGCCACACAGCCCAACCCGTCCGAGCAAGCCGCTCAACAAGCTGCCACCGAAGCCATCCTGCAGAACAACGCGGCCCCCATCTCCAACGACAAGTCAATCAAACTGAATTACTTCAGCAAGACTTGGGGCGACGTGCTGCGCGATGTCGCGCAGCAGAGCAGCCGGCAGTTGATCATGGATAAGGTGCCACCAGGACGATTCTCTCGCAGTGACTGGAGCCGCTATTCCGTCAGCGACACACTGAAGATTCTCAACCGCGAATTGGAACCGAAGGGCTTTCGCATTCTTGAACGGGGACAGTACCTCGATCTCGTCTTCCTGCGCGATGCGCGCAGCGAATACGCGCGGCCGGTCGTGAGCAACGGCACGCCGGCGCTTGCGGATGTGGATTCCAACAACGCTGGCGAGGCAGCGTCTCGGAAGCTGCCCAAGGAGACGACGGCGAGCAAGACGGCAAGCCCGAAGCGCAACAGCATGATCCAGCAAGTTGCGCATGATGAGATGGATGACGATGACGGCCAAGAAGAGGATCTCGAAATTGCGGAACCGACTCGCCGTTGGGTCGCCGTCTCATTGAAGCATCAGTCGGCAAGGAATGTTTCGCGATCGCTGTATCAGGCATTCGAGCAAGACGCCGAGCTGATCGACCAAGGACCAAACGGCCTGCCCGGCTTCGTGGTCTGGAGAGACGCGCCAACAACGAACCGGAATCCAGCCGCCTCACGCCTGCCGAAAGGGGCACCCAAGCGTGTCGCTCGCTTCGCCGTTGGCGTGGATACGAAAGGTGAGCGTCTATTGATCGACGGTCCGCCTTCCGAGATCACGGCGATCAAGAATCTGGTGATGAAACTCGACACGGTCTCGAATGCCGGCGACGCCAGCGTGCGACTTGTCTCCACGAAACGCGATGCCCATGAAGTTGCTCAGACGCTCAACTCCGCGATCAAGCAGTTGGCTCAGGCCCGTGCTTTAGATGGGACGGACGAGACTGAACTCGCGCAAGCGGAAACGCCGGCCAATGCCAAAAAGAAAAAGGCGGCCAAGAAGAAGCCTGCATCCAAGCCGGCGGCTCCGACCAATCCCGCCGATCCCAAGCAACCGAGCGATGCCGGTGAAATGGAAGCGACGACGGACAAATCGAATTCGCCGACGATCAGCGGTCCGCTCAAGGGGGATGTCACGGTCGAAGAACTGGGTGATGTACTGATCTTACGCGGCAATGAGGCGGACGTCGAAGCGGTCATGAAGCTGATCGACCAAATCGGAACGATGCTGGCCGGCTCGGTTCCCGACGTGAATGTGCGGCCCTTGAAGCATGTCGATGGCGAATCGATGGCGGACTTGCTGACCACCGTTTACGAACGATTGAATCGCTCGCGTGGCCGTTCCTCGACCGATCAGTCGCAGCAGATCGTGGTCATCGCGATCGGCAAGCCGAACGCGGTGATGGTGCTCGCATCGGAGCGCGACATGCCGACCGTCGATAAGCTGATCGAACAGCTCGACCAGCCGGTTGATCCGGCGAATGAGTTCGAGGTCTTTCGCTTGCGATACGCGGTCGCCAGCCAAGTGCTGACTGCGATCGACAGCTTTTTCAGCGGCGGCACGACGGGTGGCCCTGGTGGACAAGCCACGACTCCGGGGACGACACGTTCGACCGCCGGCGGATTGCGCGGCCGCGTAAAGACGATTTCCGATTCGCGAACGAACTCGGTGATCGTGCAGGCTCGGCCACGCGATCTGGAAGAGGTCCGGCGGTTGATCGAAGAGCTGGATCAAGCCGGTTCGCAAGCGGTCAATCAGATCAAGTTGATTCCGCTGAAGAACGCGGTCGCGGACGAAATGGCGGAGTTACTGAATCTCGCGATTCAAAGCGTCATTAGCCCGCCGCAGCAGGTTCGAACGCAACAAGGTGGCGGCGGTGGAGGTTTTGGAGGAGGTCAGGGGCAAGGGCAGGGTCAGGTCGATCAAAAGCTGCGCGAGGCCAAGAGCGCGGTGCTGCAACTGCTCGACACTGAAGATGGCGAGCAGATGTTGGAGTCCGGCGTTCTGTCGGACATTCGCATCAACTCGGACTTGCGGACGAACAGTTTGGTCGTGACGGCTCCGACGGAAAGCCTCGCGCTGATTCAGGCGCTTGTGAAGCGGTTCGATCAACCGGCGTCGCTGGTCGCGGAGATCAAGCATTTCACACTCAAGAACGCGGACGCTGAGTCGGTCACGACGATGCTGAATCAGCTCTTCAACAATCAGCAGCAGCAACAAGGCCAGCGCGGTGGCGGCGGAGCGAATCAGCAGAACCAACAACTTGGCATTCAGTTGGCTGGGGCCGAGGACGCCAGTAGCCAGTTGATTCCGTTGCGTCTTTCAACCGACGTGCGGACCAACAGCATCATCGCGGTCGGCGGCGGCGAGGCGCTCAGCGTCGTCGAAGCGATCATCTTGCGACTGGACGAAGATGATGTCCGCCAACGCAAGATGACGGTCTATCGCTTAAAGAACAGCCCGGCGGCGAACGTTGCGACGTCGATCACGGCATTCCTGCAAAGTCAGAGCGATCTGGCGACGCAGGCCAATCAGGGATTGGTCAGCAACTTTCAGCAGTTCGAGCGGGAAGTCATCGTCGTCGCCGAAGCGAACTCGAACAGCCTGCTGATCAGCGCGACTCCGCGGTACTACGACGACATCCTGAAGATCGTCGAGAAGATTGACATGGATCAGCAACAGGTCGTCATTCAAGCCTTGTTGGTCGAAGTCGAATTGACCACCAACGACGAGTTCGGCGTGGAGTTGGGAATTCAAGACTCGCTGCTGTTCGACCGTGGTGGTTCCTCGGTCGCAAATGGTCTGACAACTCTGGTTCCCGGTTTCAACTTCAACAACGCACAGACAGGAGGTGCGCCGAATGCCAATTCGACACCATTCAAACCTGACCAAGTCGGTGGCCAGGGACTTAGCAATTTCTCGCTGAACCGATCCAACAGTGATTTAGGCTATGGCGGATTAGTGCTTTCGGCCGGATCGGAGTCGGTCAATGTGCTGCTGCGAGCACTCTCGGCAAGTCGCCGTTTGGAAATTCTGAGCCGGCCGCAAATTCGGACACTCGACAACCAATTGGGGCGAATCAATGTCGGCCGAAACGTGCCCGTTATCAACGGCTTCACGACGAACGGGGCCTTGGGGCAAATCACGCCGACAGTTCTTCGCGACGATTCGGGAATTATCCTCGAAGTCACGCCTCGGATTACGCCAGACGGTCGGATCGTGATGCAGATCGGGGCCGAACGCAGCGACTACGATTTGCAGAATGGTGTGACACTGACGAGCGGTGGCGTCGGCGGTGATATTCAAGCACCGGTGAAGAACATTACGCGCGCCGTCTCGACGATCGCGGTTGCCGATGAGCAAACGATTGTGCTCGGCGGACTGATCCAAAAGACCGACACGACGAGCGAACGCAAAGTCCCGTGGTTGGGGGACGTCCCGATCATTGGTCACGCTTTTCGGTTTGACTCGCACGCCACCAAACGTACCGAGCTGTTGATCTTCCTCACGCCGCGAATCATCAAGAACGACGGCAGCAACGAAATGCTCAAACAGGTCGAAGCGGAGCGTCTGCACTACACGGAATGCGAAGCCGAAGCGATGCACGGCCCATTGTTCGCCGCTCCTGCACCGACGGACGGTTCCCTCCCACCGCTCTATTCGCCGGGAGGCATGTGGTCGAATCCGAATCAGAAGTCGAACCCGGTGCCACCGGCACCAATGCCGAACGGAACCGCTCCGCAAGTGCTGCCCGTTCCACCGATGTCGGACGAAACGCCTGATGCCGTCAAAGGCGCGAACTATCAAGAGACCGGCAGTGGCGGAGTGTCGAAGCCGCGAGTTCAACAGGCCGGAGCGACCAATACCTCCAAGGCGACGAAGAAGCCCACGATCCTCGACACCTTCCGGCGCAAGGAGGCCCAGCGATGAGGCACACGATTGGAAGAGCGATGGCTTTGTGCGTCCTGCTGACCGGCTGCGCGACGTCGGGACTTGTCTCGAATGCCAACGCCGTCAAGAAATTCTCCAAAGCGACTTCGCGCAACCCGGCGGTGAAATGTCTGTGTGTTTGGCAGACGGCGGATGGCTTCGACTCTGAAGGAAAATCCTGTCGCGGCGTCGCGGGACAAGTCTTCTTCTTCAATCAGGAGAGTGCGATTCCCGTCATGGTCAACGGCGACTTGCGCGTTTATGTGTTTGACGACCAAGGCACCGAGGCTGACCAAGCCAAGCCACTGAGCCAATTTGACATCGACCGCGAAACATGGAGCACACAACTGACCAAAACACAGTTCGGCCCGGCCTACCGGCTGTTCGTGCCGTACACTCGGTCGGGTCGGAATCAAGCCGAACTCGCGCTGCGTCTGCGGTTGACGCCAGACAGCGGCCCGGTGGTGTTCTCGGACCTCTCGACCATCAGCCTGATCGGTCACAAGTCCGAGAAGTCGCCAATAACCGACGAAGCTCACATCGCAACAAAGGTCGAACAGGCACTTCGCGACCGATTGAACGGCAGCGAAACACCCAACTCCAGAACGGACACTCCGCCCGTCGATGCTCGTAACAAGGCCGCTGGCCGGCCAAACTCGCAGACCATCGCCACAATTCGTGGGACAGGTTTTCAACCTGCCCAGCAGATCGCCGATTGACGGACAGGTTAAAAAACGACACCACGAATAATGGGGTCGTGCAATTCGCGGGCTGGCAAGTACTATATCCGGCGTTCATGCGTCGCTGAGTGACCCAAGGAGACTGATTGTGAAATCCCTGCAACGATCCGCGTGGCTGATTGCCGCCATCAGTGGCTTGATCGCGATTCAACCAGTTGCCGCGCAGGCTCAGCAGCGAACCACAACCGGAGGTGCAGGCTCGTCAGGCTTCGGTGCCCTAGGCGGCAGCGCTGGCGGCCTGTCTGGCTCGAATTCCTTCGGCGGAGGGTCGAACCGTTTCAGCTCCACAAACGCGAACACCGCTTCCGCCAGTCAAAGCGTGTTGCTGAATCAGCAATCCGCCTTCGGCTTGCAAGGTCAAGGCCAGCAGAACGGCATGATCGGCTCGCGCAACACGCAGCAGTTCTTGGGAGCCAATCAAGCCGCTCTCCAGAACTCCCAACAACAAAACCAATCTCGCAACAATCGCGGCCGACAGAATCAAGGCATGGACCCGAACGATCCCAACGGCATGAATCAACAAGGCCAGCAAGATTCGCGTCGCTCGATCCGCCCACAACAAAAGGTGGCGTTTGAAGTGCCGAGACTCTCGAACGAGGAACTCAACGCGACTCTAAACGGCCGCTTCGAGCGAGTCACTCGGCAACCCGCGTTGCGCGGCGTGACCGTCGAACTCGAAGCAGAAGGGGTGGTCGTGCTACGCGGAGAAGTCGCCACACCATCCCAAAGGCAGCTCGCTGCCAACATGGTGCGTCTCGAACCCGGCGTGAAGAATATCCGCAACGAACTGACGCTGACGGAACCCGCCGCGACGAATTGAATTGAGATGAGCTCCGTAGGACGGGCACTCTTGCCCGCCCTACAAACACTTCTGCGGCTCACTCCGGGATCGGATCATTCCGCCGCACAGTCTTCCCTTCCCAGACCGCTTCGTCCGTGTCGCGATCGTAGGTGAGCACGCGATGCTGGCTTCCCTTGGCCGGCGGGAGGTCGATCTTCGGCAACCAGCGGCGATGCTCGGCGATGACCGCAGAGTGCTCCGGCTTTGCTGCGAGGTTCGTCCATTCGTGCGGGTCGGCTTTCAAGTCGTAGAGTTCCTCGCTGCAGTCGGCGTATCGAATGTAGCGCCAGCGTTCGCTGCGGATGCCGTGATTGCCTTGGTTGTGCGACGTGATCGCTGGCCGCTCACGCTTGGCGTTCGCATCTTTGAGTTGTGGTAACAGACTGAGACCTTCGAGATCGGTGCGACTCGTCAGACCGCAAAGATCAATCAGCGTCGGAAAGATGTCGAGCAGTTCCGCCGGTTGAGTACATCGTCCGCCGCGACTCACCCCCGGCCCAGCGAAGATCAGTGGCACTCGCGTGCCGCGATCCCAGAGCGTGTTCTTGCCAGTGATCCCCTTCTCGCCGAGATGCCAGCCATGATCGCCCCACAGCACAACGATCGTGTTCTCGGCCAGTCCCGCTTCATCGAGTGCCTGCATGATGCGACCCACCTGAGCATCGACGAAGCTCGTACAGGCAAGATAAGAGCGAACCAGATTCCGCCATTGCTGGTTCTCCTGAACCCACCTCAGTCGCGGCTCCGGAAGATTCCAATGCAGATACCACGAGAAGCGCGGCGTGTCGTCTCGGTCCCCCGCTTTCACAATCGGCAGCACGCTGTCGTCGTCGGGATAAAGATCAAACCACTTCTGTGTGGCGTAACACGGGACGTGTGGCAAAAAGAATCCGGCCGCAAGAAAGAACGGCTGCCCCTTTGGCGCGGACTGGATTTGCTCGACCGCCCAACTCGCGACCTGATAGTCCCCTTTGTCTTCATCCCGATGCGGGAAAACGCCCCAGTCCATCAGCGGATGATTGCCCATTGGTGCGGGCGGGATGAGCTTCTTCTCCGGCTTCGCTCCGATGCCTCCCGCCGAACCCCAGACATCGAACTCCTTCGCCCGCTGCTGAGGCCCGCCAACTCCACCGTGATGAATCTTGCCGGCCGTCAGCGTCCGATAGCCATGCGCTTTGAAGTGCTGCGGCAAAGTGACTCGGTCCTTCCACTCTTCCAGCGTCCGAAACCACGGAGCCAATCCGTAAACGCCCGTCGTCGTCGGCCGCAGACTGAGCATCAAGCTCGTACGCGAAGGATTACACAGCGGAGCCTGACAATGTGCATTGAGGAACAACGTTCCGCGCTGAGCCAACCGGTCGATATGCGGCGTCTTCGCCAGCGGATGCCCCCCCATCGAGCCGATCCAATCGTTCTGATCGTCGATCGCGATGAATACGACATTGGACTTCTCGGCGGCGGCGGACGTGCCGGCGATGAGGATGAGAATCAGTGCGAGTCGTTGCATGACAAACCCCAGTGTTGATGTTGCATCATTCGCGATGACGTCCAGGCAAGCGGGAAATCGTCATCGCAGCGCGCATCACAATTAGCACGACGCGCAAGCGAGTGATCTCAGTGCATACCACTCGCTTGCGCGTCGTGCTAACTGCCGCCCAAGAATAATCTCTGCTAGACATTCTTCGGTGCCGCCCAGTGGTCGCGATAGGGACGGCGGACGAGCGTGTTGGCTTCCTCATCGCCGATAAACAATTCCTTCTGCGGATCGAAGGTCAGCGAGCGACCCAACCGAGTCGCGATGTTGCCGAGGTGACACAGCGACGTCGAAAGGTGCCCGGTCAGCGCGTCGGCGTTGAGCTTCGCTCCGGTGCGAATCGCGTCACAAAAGTTTTGCACGTGAGCGACGTCGTTCTGAGCCTCCGGTTTCACCGAAACCGGGACCGGTTGATTGCGGTCGGACAAGACTTCGAGCTTCCCTCGGCGGCTGAGATACATCTGCCCTTTGGTGCCGTAGAACTCGGCTCCGCTGTCGGTGTTGTGCGGATAGTTCGAGGACCAGAGCCGCTGCTCGTAGATGAACAGCTTGCGGTTGCCCGGCTGACCGTCGCCGGGGTACTCGAACGTGACTTGCTGCGTATCGGGAAACTCCTGGTCGTCGTCGTGGATGAACTTGCCACCGAGCGCAGCCACCTTTGTCGGATGCGTGTCGACTCCCAACCCCCATCGCGTGTAGTCGATGTCATGCACGCCATCGTTTCCCATGTCGCCGGTCCCGAAGTGATACCACCAGGTCCACCGGTTGTGGACGCGATTGGTGCGATAGGGAATCATCGTCGCCGGCCCGACCCAGTTGTCGTAATCAAACCCGGCCGGCGGAGCGGTGTCTTGTCCGCGTCCAATCGAGCCACGGCGTTGGATGTTCCAGCACTTGGCGACCATCACGTTGCCGATGATCCCGTCGCGCAACAGCTTCACCGCCTCAATCATCATCGACGTGCTGCGACTCTGCGTCCCATGCTGCACCAGCGTCTTGTTGCGAGCCGCCGCATCCACCAGCAATCGCCCTTCACGAATGTTGTGCGAGATCGGCTTCTCGACATAGACGTGCTTGCCAGCATCGCAGGCCACGATCGCGGCGATCGAGTGCCAATGATCTGGCGTCGCGATCACGACCGCGTCAACGGATTTGTCGTCGAGCATCCGTCGCAGATCAGTGACCGCTCGGTTCGACGGAAGGTCGAACGATTTCGCGGCCGCCGCTCGGCGGTTGTCATCGACGTCGCTGACGTAAGCAACCTCGACGTTCGCCGTCTTGCGAAACAGCCCTGCGTCGTGATTGCCACGCCCTCCGCAACCGATCAAGCCGACGACCAGTTTGTCATTCGCACTCTTCGGTGCCGCTTGCACCGTGCCGATCGCGGATGCAGCTAATAAACCGGCAGAGGTCAGTTCCAAAAACTCACGACGGTCATGAAGTGTGCTCATGGCTGGACTCCCGTAGCACAGGCGGCTCGCCTGTGATTTGGTTCTGAGGGTATTTCACAATCAAACAATCTCAGTCGCAGGAGCGACTTAGCTACGTAGGCGAGTCGCTCGTGCGATTCGCATTCGAAACGTCTTTCGGGGTTCATTCTGTCGGGCCGTTTTAGAAAAGAAGCAGGCGAGCCGCCTGCTCTACGGCTTGCACACATCCAAACAGACAATCTCCTTCTCATCGCGCAGAAACAACCGCCCGTTCGACAGTGCCGGTGCCTGCCGAGTCGAACCCAACACCGTCGCGCGGCTGAGTTCTTCATAGCGTTCGGGGGTCGCACGCACGAGCACCAGTTCCCCTTTCATCGTCGAGATGAACAACTTCCCGTCCGCGGCGATCAGGTTCCCTTTGCCGACTCGAGCTTGTTGCCACTTCCGTTCTCCGGTTGCCGCGTCGATGCAGGTGAGATGCGTGATCGGCCCCGCTCCACCGACGTTGTCCATGCCGTAGAGAAAACCGTGCAACAGCATAGAGGTTTGCCACTCGTTGCGAAGCACGCTCTTGGTGCCAAAGGACGACCAGACTTCGCCGATCTCAAACGTCTCCGCCTTTGGCTTCAAACTGAGCAACACGCTGCCGTGATCCTCGCCCGATGAGAGAAAGACGTTCCCTTTGATCTCCAGCGGTGTGGTGATGTTGCACTCAAAATTCGTCTTGAACGGATACCGCCACAGCAGCGTCCCCTTCGCGGGATCAATACCCAGCGCCGAGCTCCCCGTAAACGCGACGACTTGCTCGCGACCTCCGACGTTCAATAGTGCAGGAGACGAATACCCTGGCGGATCTTTGCCAGCGGTCCAAACTTGCTTCCCCGACTTCGTCTCAAACGCCACGAGCGTTCCCTTCGCGGCACCGGTCGTGACGATGACCTGATTCCCCACCACCAGCGGCGAGCAAGCCATGCCGTACTCGGCTTCTTTGCCGGAGAGTTCCTTCAAAACGTTATGCGACCAGAGTTGCTTGCCGTCCTGAAAGGCGTGCGCCGACAAGCTCCCTTCGCCGGTGAAGACGAACACATAATCCCCAGCGATGGTCGGCGTCGCGCGCGGACCGTTCCCCATCGCATTGAGATATTCCGGAGCCAATGACGTTTTCCAGATCGACTCACCCGACGTCGCGTCTAGCGAGATCAACCATTGCTCCCCTTTGCGCTGCACTAGCGTCAGCACTCGGCCACGGCTAATGGCCAACCCCGACATGCCCACTCCACCTGGCACGCGCCACACTTCTTTCGGCCCGTCTTCGGGGAAACGATCGAGCAACCCCATCTCAGACGACAGACCATTCCGCTGCGGGCCGAGGATCTGCGGCCATTCCCCCTTCGCGTCCGTTTGCGCTGTAATTGGTTTGGCAGCGATCGTCACCGCGAACGCGATGACGACTCCCAACAGAATCCTCATTCGATCGCCCAGCAGAGCGCGCGTGACTGACATGACTCCTCCTCGGTATGGCGTGGTTCGGGTGCATCGCGATTCCATCCATGAAACGCGGGTGGCACTTTACCGAACCGAGAGAGAATTTCCGCCTGTCGCTCAAAATGTTTCCAAGCCACCGACAAAGCGCAAACGTTCCTCACGAGACTCACCCGAATCGTCGGCGCGGTTGCACGCTTCAAAACTTCTCCAATCCTCGGTCTCTTTGAGCGTTCGCCTCGCTAATGCTTCGGGTTCGCAGGCTGCATTACCGATTCCGATTCCACGCCAACGCCAGCGGAGCGGTTGCCAAGGGCGCCACCACCAAAGAGGCGGCGCAGACAGCCAGCACGCCCAGCGCCAGTGGTCGGGCAGGATGCAGCGTCCAATCGAGTACGATCAATCCGCTGAGCACTACCTAAACGCTCAACGCACCGGCGACGATTGGCGTGCCGATCAATCCACGACGACGCGCCGCGACGAACGCCCAGGCCGTTCCTAGCGCGAGCATCACGCCAATTGCCAACCAGAATCCGCGTTCGAATGGCAGTCGAGACTCTCTGGGGAGCGCGTATTTGGAAAACATCGTGCTTCCCAACGCGATCGCGAAGCCGCCAACGATGATTTGAACCAGCAACAGAGTGCGACCGGTCATCGCCACCGATGCAAACACCGACACGACGGTCCAGCAACCCAACAACGTCACCGGGAAATACCACCATCCTAGGTTTCGCAGAAGCTCCACATCTGGAATACCTCCGCTCGCAAAGAGAATCCCCGAAAGCAACACAAACGGCACCGCCCAAATTCCCCACGCGAGCAAGACGCTCTTCGCCAAGACTTTGAGAAGCACTCGCGACATCTCCGGGTTGGTCAGCGGACGGGTTGCGAGGAAATGTCCCATCTCAAACGCCGAGTCGCTGGAGCCGAAGTTGCCCAGCAGAAAACCGATGAACCCAATCGCCGACAGCATCCCTCCGCCACCAACGAACGCCTCGAACAACTGGGTCCGATCGCGAATGGAGATCGACCAGATGATCAACCCGCTCGTCATTCCGAACACAACGACTGCGGGCAAAGCCCAGCCTTTGTTACGCCACTCGAACCAGAACTGGGCCTCGGCAGGTGTTGCAAAACGAGACCCGTTGTAAGCAGGCGGATCGAATACCCGCACGAACCAGGCGATGATCCCCAGTGACGGCAGCGGCTCACCACAGCGACGCCGCGCGACTCCCACGACCGCCACCAAATACGAGAGCCCCACGCTCAGCATCAAGACTTCGACGGGAGTCACCTCGATCCACAGATGAATTGGCATGGAAAACGTCGGACCGAATCGGGATTTGAACCACAGTCCAAAGCCAATCCCGACGGCACCGAATGCAAACGGTGACCACGCCGATTTGTCCGTCGTCCACAACGCCGCCTGAATCCCCGCAACCCCCACCGCCGCGACCAACGCGGGCCCCCATAACGGCCAGCCGAGATCGAATAACGCATTCAAGCATGCAGTGCTCGCGACACTTTCGAGGATCATGAGCACCATCCCCAGCAGCATCTGCCATCCCACCATCGCCGGCGTGGAGATCGGCAGAGCAAACAGACGCGAGGGCTGCCCCGGCGTATCCATCAACGACATCCCGAAGATAAACATATTCATCTGCACCAGCACGAGGTGCATCGCCAACATACTGGGATCCGTGGAATCGACCCTGCCATCGAGTCGCAGTGCACTGAGGAGAAACAAGGGCATCGCATTCGCCCCCACTGCGAAGGTCAGCAGGCTCCAACGCCCGCCGACCAACATCTCCCAAGTGATCGCCACGGGAACGGATCGCATAATGCAGGCTCCATCTTC
>SXGU01272883.1_pt1 | contig 16527 bp, 17 predicted proteins | sample 3174531 | NCBI WGS metagenome assembly SXGU01 (sample SAMN11356863, study PRJNA531348) | freshwater metagenome | isolation source: freshwater sample F1-140 | place: China: Fuxian Lake, Yuxi | collected 2017-12-25 | reverse complement strand
GAAATACAAATACGCCGAGCCAAGTCGTTGCCGATCCATCGTCGGTAGATGAGTGAACGCTTTGTCGGCCTTGAGTCGACGGTGAAACTTGCCGATTCGCCAACCACCAGTCAGGTCGTACATCCATAAGGCTGTGCCGAGGGCGCGAGCGATCTTGCGCGACACGACACCATCGCGTTTCAAAATCGGGATCATAAACGGCAGCGTCTGTACCAAGTGCGGCGCATTTCGTTTCAGGCGATGTCGTTCGTGCAGCGCTTCGTAGACGAGCGCAATTTCGCCTTGTTGCAGATATCTGACGCCGCCATGAATCAATTTGCTGCTCTTTGACGATGTGCCCGAAGCGAAATCATCGCGCTCGACAAGCGCAACCTTCAACCCTCGGGTGGCAGCGTCGACGGCGACGCCAAGGCCTGTAATGCCACCACCGATTACGAGAACATCGAACTGCTCGCGACGAACTTCGCGCAAAGCGACAGAGCGTTGAGTACGAGCATCGACTACGGACATCTTTTTAGCCTAAGCCAAAGGATGTATTGATTTCGGCTCGGGTCGACCGCCATTGGTTCGCCTTGTCTGACGAATAAACCAATGACAGATTAATTATTAAACGACGTCTCAGCTATCGAAGCGGTCGAGGTTCATAACTTTCGTCCACGCAGCCACGAAGTCACGCACAAACTTTTCTTTGGCGTCATTTTGAGCGTATACCTCGGAGAGTGCACGCAATTGTGAGTTTGATCCGAAGATCAAGTCGTTGCGTGTGCCTGTCCAGATGATGGCGCCTGTTTTACGGTTGCGACCTTCAAACAATTCTTCTGTTTTGTCTGTCGGCTTCCAGTCGATGTCGATGTCAGTCAAGGCAACGAAGAAGTCGTTCGTAAGAACGCCTGGTGTCTTTGTGAACACACCATGATTTGAGCGCTTGTAGTTGGCGTTCAAAGCCCTCATGCCACCAACCAACACTGTCATTTCAGGAGCACTGAGTGTGAGCAGGCTTGCTTTTTCAAGTAGCAACTGTTCAGTTGTCTGCATGTGACCCGGGCGCAAGTAGTTGCGGAAACCATCAAAAGTTGGCTCAAGAACTGCAAACGAATCGACATCGGTCTGTTCGGCAGTTGCGTCGCCACGACCTGGCATGAACGGAACTTCAATCGTCACGCCTGCGTCTTTGGCAGCCTTCTCAACTGCTGCGTTTCCACCCACCACGATCAAGTCGGCAACCGAGAAACCCGATTCGGCACTGAGCGCCTCATAAACCTTGAGTGCTTTGGCCAATTCGGTTGGATTGTTCGCTTCCCAGTTTTTCTGCGGCGCCAAACGAATTCGTGCACCATTTGCACCGCCACGCTTGTCCGTGCCACGGAATGTTGAGGCAGATGCCCATGCGGTGAGGACCAAATCTGAAGTTGAAAGCCCACTTGCAAGAATTTTCTTCTTCAGGTTTGCGACATCAGCCGACGTCGGTACCTTGCTTGGTTTGGAGACTGGATCTTGCCAGATCAGATCTTCTTTTGGTACTAATTTGCCCAAATAGCGAGCCTTTGGTCCCATATCACGATGGAGAAGTTTGAACCATGCACGAGCAAATGAGTCGGCGAACTTGTCAGGATTGGCGTAAAAGTCTTTCGAAATTTTGAGGTAAGCAGGATCAAACTTCAGCGCGAGGTCTGCTGTCGTCATGATCGGTGCATGCTTTCGCGAAGCATCGTGCGCATCTGGCACGGTGCCAGCCATGGCTCCACCCTTGGGAATCCACTGTTGAGCACCTGCTGGGCTCTTGGTTAGCTCCCATTCATTCTCGAGCAGAATCTTGAAGTACTCGTTATCCCATTTCGTCGGGTTAGTGGTCCACGCACCTTCGATGCCACTGGTAATCGTGTTGACGCCGTGACCCGAACCCATCGAGTTCGACCAGCCGAAACCCATCGCCTGAATTGGCGCTGCCTCGGGATCTGCTCCGACATATTTGTCGGGGTCGCCAGCACCATGTGCCTTGCCAAATGTGTGACCGCCTGCAACAAGTGCGACAGTTTCTTCGTCGTTCATTGCCATACGTGCGAATGTTTCACGAATGTCGCGTGCCGAAGCAACCGGGTCGGCTACTCCGTTTGGACCTTGAGGGTTGACATAGATCAAACCCATTTGCACTGCGGCCAAAGGATTCGCAAGTTCGCGATCACCCGAATAACGCTCGTCGGCAAGCCAGGTTGTTTCTGTGCCCCAATAAGTGTCGTCAGATTCGTAAACATCTGGGCGACCACCGGCGAAGCCGAGCGATTTGAAACCCATTGTTTCGAGTGAGACATGTCCGGTGAGGATCATCAAGTCGGACCATGAAATTTTGTTGCCATACTTTTTCTTGATCGGCCATAGAAGACGTCGGGCCTTGTCGAGGTTGCCGTTATCTGGCCAAGAGTTGGTAGGCGCAAAGCGTTGCATCCCCGCACCGCCTCCGCCGCGACCGTCTTGAATTCGATATGTACCAGCAGCGTGCCACGCCATACGGACGAAAAATGGTCCGTAATGGCCATAGTCGGCTGGCCACCAATCTTTGGAGTCTGTCATCAAGTCGCTGAGGTCTTTTACCACTGCGTCGAGATCAAGTGACTTGAACTCTTTTGCGTAATCGAAATTGGGATCCATCGGATCGCCGACCTCTGGATTGTTGTGAAGAACTCTGATGTTGAGTTGATTTGGCCACCACGTTGTGTTCGTGGGGCCCATGTTTGCAGAAGTGAATGCTCCGCCTGAAAAAGGGCAGCTGCCGGTTTGATTGCTGGTTTGGTTGTTAGTCATTTGATTATTCTCGCCCTAAAACAACGACAAGTCAAATGAATCTGGCTAGAACTTTTGAAGATTTAGATATGAATTCTGTCAACTTGCCAACAATTGAGACTCATGGCGATTGTTGAATCGGGGTCTTTTAAATCTGGTCGCTCGACACAAACTTTGTTGGCCAGTTGCCAGAGTCTGTGACTTATCACACGCCATTTGGCACCACGGGCACAAAATCAAATGAACAGCCGAACTCTCGTTGCCGATTAGTGCCGCGGGACACCCAAGTTCTAGTCTGTCACTCAACGAGAACGAGGGGGTTCGCGTGGCTGAAATCGACTTGGCTTGGCGTAGTAGCGGCGCCTGCCAGGGCCTGGACCCCGAAATTTTCTACCCGGATAATGACGACAACTGCAGTCAAGCAAAATCAGTCTGTAGCGAGTGCAAAGTGCGCATAGCGTGTTTGACGTATGCACTCGATAGTCGTGAGAAGCAGGGCGTGTGGGGTGGGGCTTCAGCCCGCGAACGTCGCAAAATGTTGCGCACCCGTCGCAGCGCTTGAGCGAGTTTTCACATGAGCGAAATCGAGTTGGCTGGCTCATGGCCGATAGTTATCTCGCAACTTCTAGCGGGCAGAGATTTGAGTGCGAGTCATGCCGGAGCGGCGATGCGCTCGGTGCTGTCGGGTGAGGCGACTCCATCACAAATAACTGCGTTCATCGTCGCGCTTCGGGCCAAAGGCGAAACTGAACTGGAGCTTGAAGGCATGTTGGCCGAGGTGCGTCGTGCAGCCGAACGCGTTTTTTTGCCCGATGAAATTGCGCAACGTGCACTTGACATCGTCGGCACCGGCGGCGATCACAGTCATTCGGTGAATGTCTCGACGATGGCCGGTCTCGTTGTGGCTGGTGCGAAGATTCCGGTTTGCAAACATGGCAGTCGTGCATCGTCCTCAAAAAGTGGCGCCGCCGATTTGCTCGAGGCTCTCGGCGTGGCGATCGAACTTGACGGAGTCGGCGTGGCAAGGTGCGTTGAAGAAACTGGCTTCGGTTTTTGTTTCGCACAGAGGTTTCATCCGGCCTTCAGATTTACCGGCCCGTCACGCCGCGAAATCGGCGTGCCGACTGTTTTTAATTTGCTCGGACCAATGGCCAATCCTGCGCTCATCTCTTATATGGTCGTGGGCGTGGGGGACCCAGCGGCCGCCAATGTGATGGCCAAAGCAATCGCAACACGTGGCGTGAAACGCGCGTGGATCGTGCATGGTCACGGCTCAATGGACGAACTGTCGCTTAGCGGACCTTGCACAGTGGTCGAAGTGCACGCCGGAAATATGCGCAAGTTCGAAATTGAGGCAACTGCGCTCGGACTTGCGCAAGCCGATGTTGCCGCCGTGCGTGGTGGATCGCCCAAAGACAATGCCAAGATTTTTCGTGACTTGTTGGACGGCGAGCACGGTGCTGTCAGAGATATAGTCGCACTGAACGCTGCTGCTGGCATTGTCGTCGCCGGAAAAGCAAGCGAAATGAGTCAAGGACTCGAAATCGCGTTCGAATCAATCGATTCTGGTGCGGCGCGAGATGTCTTGGATGAATTAATTCGCGTCAGCACCGACGCCGCGAAGCAGATGGCGCAATAAAATGCGCAACAAAGTAACGAGCAATTCGCAACGATCGATCGCCGTGCGTGTGCCAGCAAGTTCGGCGAATATCGGTCCGGGGTTCGATGTCTTGGGGATGGCACTTGATTTGAACATTGAAGCGGGGTTCGGCAATGCTCCCGCCGAGTCAAACGAAGCCGATGAAAATCATCCGCTTACGGTTGCGTATCGCCACTGTGGTGGCACGAAAGATTTATGGGTGCGATCGCAGATGCCGATGGGCAAAGGTCTTGGTTTTAGTGGTGCTGCGCGAGTCGCGGGTTGCATTTTGGCTCACGCCGAAAAGAATGGTGTCGAGGCAGAAAAATTTGACCAAGCAAAGCCCGAGATCATGCGTGTCGCGAGCGAACTTGAAGGACATCCCGACAATGCTGCGGCGTCGATGTTCGGCGGTTTCGTCGCCAGTGTCGATGGTTTTGCCGTGCGAATACCCACGCCACTTGATCCATCGATCATCGTTTGGGTGCCAGAGCAACAAACTTCAACAAGAGAATCGCGCACAAAATTGCCCGCGAGCGTCAAATTCGAAGATGCAGTTTTCAACATCGGGCACACCGCGCTTTTGGTTGCTGCGCTCGCAGCCGGTGATATTGCAGCGTTATCCGTCGCTACTAGAGACCGTCTGCACCAAGATTTGCGATTCGTCAAATCGCCTAATTCAAAATTGGTGCTGCAAGCCGCAGTCGACGCTGGCGCGTGGTGTGCATGGCTGTCTGGTTCTGGTCCGACAATCGCAGCGATGGTTGATCGGCGTGATGCGCAACGGATCGACAGCGCATTGCCCTATAGTGGCACGAAAATGGTTTTACGGGTTGCGCAGCGCGGGGCTGAACTTTTCGAAATTTAACCGTGCAACAGGCTTCTGGCAAGGTTGAAGATACCTAGCAGCAACAAAACCCAAAAGGAGCAAGGTTCGTGCAAGAGTTCCCCCAAATCAAAGTCATTAGCGAAGTTGTATCTCGCAACACCGATGCGTCGGCCGATGTCTTAGTCGTCGATTGCGAATCTTGTGTAATGCGGGCAAGTTCTGCCTGTGACGATTGCGTGGTTTCGTTTTTCTGTGATGATTCAGGTGCTCAAGGCGTTGTTTTAGACCTTGAAGAGCAAAGAACGCTGAGAATGCTGGCAAACGCCGGTTTAGTGCCTACGCTTCGGCATCGTGCAGTTAGCTGACGGGTTACCTCAAAACCAATCCAATAGTTACACCGACAATCTGTTGGCGTTCGGCCAAAGCCTCGGCCTTTATAAAGTTGGTGTCGCCAGCGCAGATATTTTGCATCGTGCGCGGCAAGCACTTCACCAGCGCAAATCTCAAGGCCTGCACAATCAGATGCAGTTCACCTATCGCAACCCTGAGCGCAGCACCGATCCGACCAGAAGTTTGCCCTCCGCGAAGTCGGTAATCGTCGGCGCGTTGTCCTACTCGACTTTGACACCTGACGAGGCGCCAACCGGCGAACTTTCGGCACGGGTTGCAAGATATGTGTGGTCCGACTACTACGAACAGTTGCGAAGTTCTTTGCGCAAAATTGCGACCAAACTTGAAGCCGATGGTTATCGCTGCATAGTTTTGGCAGACGACAATGCGATGGTCGATCGTGAGGTCGCATACCAAGCCGGCTTGGGTTGGTTCGGCAAAAACTCAAATCTGTTGATCGATGGCGCGGGAAGTTATTTTGTTTTGGGCTGCATAATCACCGATGCTGAATTAACACCCGCCGTGGCGCCGGTCGCGGACGGTTGCGGCTCGTGTCGACGTTGTCTCGACAATTGTCCGACCCGGGCGATTATCGCTCCCGGGTTGATTGATGCGAATAGATGCTTGGCTTGGTTGTTGCAAAAACCGGGGGTGTTTGACAGAGAGTTTCGAGTTGCGCTCGGTGATCGTCTCTACGGTTGCGATGATTGCCAAGAAGTTTGTCCACCCACGGTGCGACACGAGAGACAGGGCATAGGGACTAAATCTGTCCAACTCGTTGACCGCCCGAAAGCGTGGGTTTCGGTGATCAAGATATTGAGGTCAGATGACCAAGCACTTCTTGCAGATCACGGTGTTTGGTACATCGCTAATCGTGACCCAAAGTGGCTGCGTCGCAACGCTCTGATAATTCTTGGCAACATTGCCGACAAAAGCGACGAAGTCGTCGTTGAGTTGCTGCGAAAATATTTGGCGCACGAAGATCCAATGCTTCGTGCACATGCCGTGTGGGCGACTGCACGTTTAGGTTTGAATAATCTGTTGCCCAATAACGACGATGACGAACTCGTGATGGCCGAGTTGCGGTGTTTGCCGAGCGTAAAGTAACGAATAGTGAAGCATCTCTTAGTCACCAATGATTTTCCGCCGAAGATCGGCGGCATTCAAAACCTTTTATATGAGTGGTGGCGAAGATTGCCGCCCGAAAGTTTCGCCGTTTTAACAAGCCCATTTGCGAATAGTCGAGATTTTGACGCGGCACAAAAGTTTGAAATCCGTCGCACGCGAGAACCAGTTTTGTTGCCGCATCCTTTGATGGTTCGCAAGATAAACAAAATGGCCGATCAGTTCGGCGCCGAACTTGTCGTGTTGGATCCTGCGTTGCCGCTTGGCATCGTCGGGCCGTGGCTCGACTTGCCGTATGCGCTGGTGTTGCATGGTGCCGAAATTTCGGTGCCTGGACGATTGCCGATTTTGTCGCGAACTCTTAATCGAGTTATGAGCAAGGCGCAATTTTTGATTGCCTCGGGTAATTACCCAGCGAATGAGGCAAGGCGAGTTGCAAACGATCTTCGTCATATTGAAGTCATTACTCCGGGTGTTGACGTACACAGATTCAGGGAACTAAATGACCAGCAAAAGTCTGAAGCGAGGCGAAGATTTGGCATAGATGACGACGCCGATCTGATCGTCGGTGTTAGTCGGTTGGTGCCACGCAAGGGTTTTGATGTCTTGATTCGCGCAGTTGCCCACCTCGTCACTGAGCACCCCAAACTGCGTTTAGTGATCGTCGGTGACGGTCGCGACCGTTGGCGCCTTGAACGTATCGCCCGCGAATTGCGCTCACCAACAACTTTTTTGGGCCGTGTTCCCGAAGATGATCTGCCAGGGCTGTATGGCTGCGCCGATCTCAACGCCATGTTGTGTCGCTCGCGATGGATGGGTCTAGAGCAAGAAGGTTTCGGCATCGTCTTTGCCGAAGCCGCCGGGTGCGGTGTGCCGCAGATTGCAGGCCGAAGTGGGGGTGCGGCCGACGCCGTTGAACACGGCGTGAGTGGATTGATTGTCGAAAATCCCAATCAAGTCGGCGAAGTCATTGCATCTTTGCGGCGGCTGTTGTCAAACAAGCCTGAACGGATACAGATGGGTCGTGCGGCGCGGCTGCGCGCCGAAAACCTGTTTGATTACGACAAGCTCGCCCGAGATCTGGGTCAAGTTCTGAAGGTGCAGTAATTTCTGCTTAAATATAGGCATGGTTGATTCGGCATCCGAGACAGAAGAGGTCGCCGCGTCAGCTGATCGATGTTTTGCTGTCGTGGTTGATGTTGAGCGATACCCAGAGTGGACACCAGATGTCAAAGAAGCGGTTGTTCGCGAGCGAGATTCACAGAATCGTCCGTTGCTAGTCGAATATCGAGCATCTGCCCTGGGTCGCAGCACTCACTACACGCTTAAATATGACTACGCGCAAGCGCCCAGGGTAATTTCCTGGCAACTCGCGCAAGGTGACATCATGCGAACAATTGATGGGTCGTATAGTTTCGAGCAAGTCGGCGAAAAGACGAACGTTACATACGCATTGTCGGTCGAGTTGGTAGTTCCGCTACCGGGTTTCATCAAACGACGTGCAGAGGGCCGAATTTTGCACACCCTGAAAGAGTTAAAGGCTCGCTGCGAATCGTGACTGCAGTTGCCGGCATAGATGTCGGCGGGACAAAATGTCTGGGAGTTCTATTTGAGAATGGAAAGATTCTTAAATCTGTGCTTCGTCCAACGCCACACGCAGATCAACTCGTTGTAACTCTTGCGGAAATAGCCCGTGAACTTGGTGACTACAAAACACTTGGCGTCGGAGTGCCAGGTTTGATCACACCGGCAGGCGTCGTGCGTGAGTCGCCAAACTTGACGGGTGCGGTTGAGTTTGATTTGCGGGCTCGGTTGCAAAAAGAACTTGGCCATGAAATCGACGTTGAAAACGACGCAACATCTGCGGCCCACGCTGAATGGCAATTTGGTGCGGGTCGCGGTGCAACCGATATGTGGATGATCACACTTGGCACCGGTATCGGGGGCGGTTTTGTTTCGGGATCAAAACTGCAACGGGGCAGCCACGGCTTTGCCGGCGAGATTGGACACATGGTTGTTGAGTCACAAGGCATTGCTTGTCCATGTGGTCAACGTGGCTGCTGGGAGAGATACGCGTCCGGGTCGGGTCTGGCAACCATCGCGGGCGGTGAGCGAGGCGAAGAAGTTATCGCGCGAGCGACGGCAGGTGACAAACAAGCGCTTGAATATTTGGATGTTTTCGGAAGATGGGTGGCGATTGGGTTGGTGAATTTGACCAACATCACCGATCCGAATGTGATCGTGATCGGTGGGGGACTAGCGGAGTCGGCAGCATCGGTGATGCCTCCCATCAAAAAGTGGTTTAAGCAACTGTTGTATGCGCCCGATAACCGCGAGCATCCTGAGTTGCGTGTTGCTCAACTTGGCAAGAATGCCGGAGCGATTGGAGCCGCACTTTTGTCTGCCGGCTTTTAGCCGAGCCAGTTCATCGATCTTTTGACCGCGGTTCGCCAAGATTCAAAACCGGTCGCCATGGTGTTCGGTTCAAATTTTCTGTCAAGTTGCCAAGCTTGCGTGATTTCATCGGTTGAACCCCAAACTTTTTCTGCTAGCCCCGCCAAGTAGGCGGCACCCATTGCGGTGGTCTCAAGTTGTTTTGGTCGAAGCACCGTGACACCCAAATGATCCGCTTGCAATTGCAGCATGAAATCCACAACTGCAGCACCACCATCGACCCTAAGGTCTTTGATTTTTATTCCAGAGGCTGCGCTCATCGATTCGACGACATCTCGAGTTTGGAAAACAATTGATTCAATCGTGGCGCGAGCGATATGGGCTCGAGTCGTGCCCCGAGTAATGCCAAAAATTGAGCCTCGCGCGTATGGGTCCCACCAGGGGCTACCCAAACCTGTAAACGCCGGCACAAGAACCACGCCACCCGAGTCTGCGACTGTTTGCGCGAGTGGCCCGACTTCGCTGGCATTGTCAATGATGTTCAGACCGTCTCGCAACCATTGAATCGCTGCGCCGGTAACAAAAATCGCACCTTCAAGCGCGTACACGGGTTGTTGCGACTCGATTTGCCACGCCACAGTCGTCAAGATTCCTGTTTTGGGAGCCGGACACTCGGTGCCGACATTCATCAACACAAAACTGCCGGTGCCGTAGGTGTTCTTGGTCGCTCCAGTCATGAAACACGCCTGACCGAATAGTGCTGCTTGTTGGTCGCCGGCGACGCCAGAGATTGGAATGCCTGCGGGCAATGCTCCGTGTCGGGTGGTCAGTCCGAATCGGCTGCTTGACGGTCGCACACTCGGCAGGTTGTTGATTGGCACATTGAGAAGATCACAAAGTTCTTGGCTCCACTGCATTTTTGTGATGTCAAACAACATCGTTCGACTTGCATTGGTTGGGTCGGTCACAAACGACTCGTGACCAGACAACTTGAAGATCAACCAAGAGTCAATCGTGCCGAGACATAGATCTTGGTCTACTTTGATTTCGCGGTTATTGATCAGCCATTCAAATTTCGTCGCCGAAAAGTAGGGATCGAGTACGAGGCCCGTCTGCTGACGCACAATGGGTAGGTGCGGCGCGAGTTCGTCGCAGCGATTTGCGGTTCTGCGATCTTGCCAAACAATCGCCGTGCCAAATGGTTTGCCTGACTTGCGACTCCAGGCGACGACAGTTTCGCGTTGATTCGTTATGCCGATTGCCGAAATCGGCTCGCTTAACTGACTGATCACATTTTGCAAAGTCTCGACGACAGCGTTCCAAATTTCGGTGGCGTCGTGCTCGACCCAACCAGGCCGCGGAAAGTGCTGCGTGAATTCGCGATATGAACTGATCTGAGACGAACCAGTATCAAAGACCGCCCGTGATCTGACGCCGGTGGTGCCTGCGTCGATGGCGATTACGACGCTCATGGTTTTGGACGATGGTTGTGCTCGTCAGGCGACGAACTAGATGTGATCAACCGACTCAGTTGATCGAAAATTTTTGGGGAGGCGACCAAAATTTCTTTTGGGCTAGACGGTCCGCCAGAAAAGTTGCCGGACTTCACCCCAGATTCAAGAGCGATTAATTCGGCTGCAGCGGTGTCCCATTGGTGCAGGTTCTCTTCAAAGTAAGCGTCAAGCCTGCCGCAGGCGACAAAGCAAATATCGATGCTTGCTGCTCCAAGTCTGCGGATATCGCGAATCTCGTGGATGAATTTGGCGACGCGTTTGGATTGAATCGTCCTTTGTTCGGGCGCGTAACTAAAGCCCGTGCTGACGAGCGCTTGAGCGACTTCGGATTTGTCGTTGCAGTGGATTTTTTTATTGTTCAAGAATGCACCACATCCGCGAATTGCGGTGAATGTTTCGTCGAGTGGTGGAATGTAAACGACACCGACGAGTGGGCCGACCTGGTCGCTGACGCCGATCGATACGCTCCAACCGGGCAAGGCATACAAAAAATTGGTCGTGCCATCGATCGGGTCGATGCACCAGGTGTAGCCACTTGAACCCGCGCGTGAGCCGCCCTCCTCGCCGATTATCGAATCATTCGGGCGACGAGAAAGAATTTCGGTGACGATGTACTTCTCGGTTGCTTTGTCGAACTCTGTGACCATGTCGGTACTGGTCGTCTTGGTCTCAACTTGTTGCAGTCCGGCGATTCTTCCGGCAAGTGCTCGTTTGCCACCAGTTTGGGCGAGCTCGATGCACATTGCGAGTATCGCCTCGCCAATTTTCGAGTCACTTTGCTCGATCACTTGCGATCCTCGAGCTCTTTCCATTCTCCTGTTGCTCGAAGCACGAGTACGGCGACGATACCCATGCCAATTGCGCCAGTGATCGCGCCGCAAATTAAGCCGATTGAGTTTGGAACATCGCAGTCACCTTGGCATTGCAAGTCAACAAGCGTGAAGCCGATGAGCGCGCCTGCGACCCCGGCGATCAGGATCGAGACGAACGCAACGACCCGAGCCAAAACTGACGGCAGTGCAGAAAGTGGTCGATGCTGTTGATTCACGGTTATGAGTTTACGACAGTTGGTTCACCCGCAATCGTGGCACGGCGTGACTAAGGTCTGAAATGTGAATAGTTCGGTGGCTGCAAGCTCGAAGACGATCCTGCATGTGGATATGGACATGTTCTATGTCGCCGTTGAGTTGCGACGAAATCCCGAGTTGGTCGGCAAGCCCGTGGTCGTCGGTGGCGATGGCGCACGCGGTGTAGTTGCGGCTAGCTCATATGAAGCGCGCCGTTTCGGAGTTTTTTCGGCGATGTCCTCGGCCCACGCCAAACGACTCTGCCCCCAGGCTATTTTTTTGCCAGGAGATCACGATCTCTATTCGCAAGTCAGCCAAGAGGTGTTCGAAGTTTTTCATACGGTGACCCCGCTCGTCGAGGGGCTGTCTTTGGACGAAGCCTTCCTGGATGTGACCGGCGCGTTACGTTTGTTCGGTGACGGCGTTGCAATTGGTCACGAATTGCGCAGTCGAGTCAAACAATCGACGCAACTGCCGAGCAGCGTCGGAGTTGCGCCGAATAAGTTTCTTGCGAAACTGGCTTCAGTTGTGGCGAAACCTCGTGCGACCCGCGATGGAATCAACCCGGGGCATGGAGTGTTTGAAGTCAAATTGAACCACGAACTCGAGTTTTTGCACCCGTTACCAGTTGAGTCATTGTGGGGTGTTGGTCCGGTAACGCTAGAAAAACTCTCGGCACTATCCATCAAAACTGTTGGCGATTTGGCAAAGTACGACCGCAAGATTTTGATCAGTGTGCTCGGTGAGTCTCTCGGGCAACATCTATGCGAACTTTCACAGGGCATAGACGACCGATCAGTTGAGCCAGATCGCGACGCAAAGTCAATCGGCCATGAAGAAACATTTTCGTCGGACATTTTGGATTCAGAAATCGCCCATGATCATCTTGTGCGACTAGCCGATGCCGTTGCTGCTCGTTGTCGAAGCGCGGGCGTCGGTGCACGGACGATTTCACTAAAAGTCAAGTTCGCCGATTTTCACTTGATCACTCGATCGGTGAGCGTTGATCTGCCAGTTTCTTCGGCCCAGGCAATGATCAGGTTGATTGAGCCACTGTTGAAAAACATCGATCTTTCGGCTGGTGTTCGACTTTTGGGGGTTAGCGCACGGAATTTGTCAGAACCTGACTCGCAAATGAGCCTGTTTGATGATTCGACAACTAGCGGCACCGCCAATGACCTCGACGCAGTCTGGAGCACGACCACCGCGGCGATAGACGACATTCGCGAGAAATTCGGCGACTCGGCGATCAGACCCGCTAGTTCACTTCGTCACAAGCGCAAGCCCGGGTCGTCTAAATGGGGGCCAAGCGACATCGAATAACGAGTTGTGCCGAATGTCAGCCAAATATTTGTCTTGAGTGTTGCCTAGAGTAGTGACAAGATATAGCAGCACACATGAGCGGAGGCCTGGTGGCGTTATCAGATAATGAGCAACAAATTCTGCGTCAGATCGAACAAGATCTGAAGACTGATGAAAAATTTGCCCAGGCTGTTTCTTCAAAGGGGCTTTACCGTCACTCGGCGCGAACAGCGTGGTGGGCGGGTATCGGCTTGGTTGTTTCTCTTGGATTGACGATTGTCGGTCTCCAGATTCACTTTCTGATGGCGTTCGCCGGTTTTCTGGCGATGCTCGGATGTGCGCTTGTTGGCGAGCGACAATTGCGCGCGATGTCGAAAGTGGGCATGAGAGACGTGGCTGAATCTTTGCGAACCTCGCGCGCCAACGCTCAACGCATGCGCGAAAAATTCACCCGCGAGCGGTAGAGATTTCGCGTGGTCAGACGCGGCTATTTGGCAGTTGATATTGGTGGGACAAAACTTTCGGTAGGCGTCGTTTCTTTGGTCGGTGAAGTTTTATCTCACGGTCGTGTATTGACGCCACAAAAAAATGTCTGGCAAGCGCTCAGCGGGTTGATTGAGCAGCACATCGCCGAGTCTGATGTTGAGCTCGTGGCATGCGGTGTTGGTTGTGGTGGACCGATGTCGCCGCAGGGCGAAATTGTGTCGACACTACACATCCCTGAATGGCGTAATTTTGAGTTGCGCAAAAAGTTGCAACAACTCGTGCAGATACCCGTATATATAGACGGCGACGCAAAAGCTCTGGTGCAGGGCGAGGTTTGGTGTGGGGCCGTGGCTGGTCAGACGGATGTGATCGGAATGGTCGTATCAACCGGTGTCGGTGGCGGCATCATCTCTGGCGGCAAAATTCTTGACGGTCGAAGTGGCAATGCGGGGCACATCGGTCATGTGATCGTCGTGCCCGGCGGCAGATTGTGTGCGTGCGGATCGCGTGGCTGTCTTGAGGCTCATGCATCAGGCAGATCAATTGCCGAGATCACCGGCGAACCAGCGGCGCAAGCCAGCCCAAAAGTAGTCGCAGAAACCGGTCGCCTCGTGGCCACTGCACTGGTCAGCGTCGGAGCCACTCTTGATTTGCGCAGTGCGGTGATCGCCGGTTCGGTCGCTCTTGGTTTTGGTCGGCCATTTTTTGATGCGGTGCAGAGCGAACTTGACCGCAACGCTAAAATCGGTTTTATTCAAGGTTTCACCGTTTGTCCTGCTGGGCATGGTGCGCTTTCGCCGCTCGTTGGAGCGGCAGCAGTGGCTCGCAACCTAGGCTGTGAATCATGAGACCCGTCTATGAACCGCAGGCCGAAGAATATCGCGAGAAGGTTCAAGCCTTCTTGGCCGAAAAACTTCCTGCTAATTGGCGAGGCATTGGTTCGATGGAAGGCAAAGAAGTCGAAGAGTTCGTGGATCACTGGCGTGGAATTCTCGCTGCGAGTCCGTATCTCGCACCGAGTTGGCCGGTCGAATATGGCGGTGGCGGGCTTTCAGCGCTAGAGCAAGTAATTGTTGCCGAAGAGTTTGCTCGGGCAGGTGTGCCGACCGGTTCATTCAACGACACTTTTGGCATCCAGATGCTGGGCAACACTTTGTTGATCTGGGGGACAGACGAGCAGAAGCGTCATTATTTGCCCAGAATTATTGCTGGACAAGATGTGTGGTGTCAGGGTTACAGCGAACCTAATGCCGGGTCAGATCTTGGCAATGTCGGATTGAAGGCGACGCTTGACGGTGATCAATTCATTTTGAATGGACAAAAAATTTGGACTTCGGCGGGTCAATATGCGACCCACATTTTCACCCTCGCCCGAACGAATCCCGATGCACCAAAGCACAAAGGTATTTCTTTTTTGTTGGTCGACATGCGTCAGCCCGGTATCGAAGTGCGTCCGATCAAGATGCTCTCGGGCGAAAGCGAATTCAACGAAGTTTTTTATACAGATGTGACCTGCGCGAAAGACAATGTCGTTGGTGGGTTGAACAACGGCTGGGCGGTCGCAATGTCTCTGCTCGGCTATGAGCGTGGCGAAGCAGCAGCGACGCTTTCGATCAAATATCAGGCCGAAATCGAGCGGCTGATCGCTTTGGCGCAAGAGCGTGGTCTCGCCGATGACCCGCGCATTCGTCAACGCTTGAGTGATTGCTACGGAAAAGTTCAGATCATGAAGTATTTGGGGCTGAGAACTTTGACAAAATTTGTCGCGGGTCATCATCCCGGACCAGATGGAGCAATTTCGAAACTTTATTGGAGCGAATATCACAAAGTCGTAACCGAGTTGGCGATGGACATTCTCGGCGTGGACGGTTTGGTGCCCGTAGGGCGTAAACCGATGACAACTTTTCAGACCGATGAATCTGGAGCCAAAAATAGTTCGATGAGTTGGGCGATGACATTCTTGAACGCTCGCGCAGGAACAATTTATGCAGGATCATCGCAAGTTCAGCGAAATATAATTGGCGAGATGGTGCTCGGTTTGCCTAAAGAGCCGAAACCCAATTAGTTGATGGCGTCCGTATCGACCATGCTTTCGGGTGCGTCGATAGTTTTGGCCGTAACGGTGCGGCCGCGCTTGTGGTTTGTGGCGGTTGCGCAAATATTTCGACTCGCGCCGTCCAAGTGGTGGGCGCGAGCACCGTTCTTGCCGATCCCCAGCAAAAAATACATCAGATTCAGGGCTCAAACCCAATATGGTGGCCACTCGGCGCCGATCGAAATTAAAGATGTCTTGAGCTACTTATATTGGTTAAGAGATTTTCGATGAGAAGCGCACTGGTGCTCAACGCGACATTTGAGCCACTGTCGATCGTGCCCGCACGTCGTGCAATTTGTCTCGTGCTCTCGGACAAAGCCGAGATCGTCGAGGAAGACGGCACCCAAATTCATGCGGAAACATTCGTCATGCCGGGACCACTGGTAATCAGGCTGCGCTACGTGGTCAAGGTGCCGTATCATCGGCGCACCGCTATGTCGCGACGGGCAATTTTCGCCCGTGACAATCATCGTTGTCAGTATTGTGGCGCCCATGCCGACAGCATCGACCATGTGATGCCTCGCTCGCGTGGCGGTATGCACGTTTGGGAAAATGTCACCGCCGCATGTCGGGGTTGCAATTTAAAAAAACGCGACCGCACACCCCAAGAAGCCGGAATGTCACTTGCAAACTTGCCGCACACGCCTCGCGAACTTGCTTGGGTCAGCGTGTCTGTTGGTCGCGTGCCAGAAGAGTGGAAGCAATATCTGGCGTTTGCTTCGTAATCTCCGATTTATTTGCGAGTCTTAGGGTGATCGGTGCAATTTTATGAGCGAATGGCGATTCAACCATTTGTGCGATTCAGCCGAGTCGGTGCATGGTCGTGAATTGCCCGCCGAACGTGCAATATGGCGGGCATCTATAGATCGGTCGGCGATGGTCTTGGGCTCAAAACAAGATTTTGCAGT
>SXGU01455287.1_pt1 | contig 16528 bp, 19 predicted proteins | sample 3174531 | NCBI WGS metagenome assembly SXGU01 (sample SAMN11356863, study PRJNA531348) | freshwater metagenome | isolation source: freshwater sample F1-140 | place: China: Fuxian Lake, Yuxi | collected 2017-12-25 | reverse complement strand
GGAAATGGTTATGCCTGGCGACAATGTGAACCTGGTAGTGGAGTTGATCGTACCGGTGGCGTTGGAGCAAGGCGCCAAGTTCGCCATCCGCGAAGGCGGCCTGACCGTGGGCGCTGGCGTTATCACCAAGATCATTGAATAATTTTCGGAAAGTAGTCAGGTAGCAAGATGGCATCAAAAAAGAAGGATATTCGCCCTGTAGTAACCCTGCAGTGCGGTGATTGCAAAGAACGCAATTACACCACCGAAAAAAATAGGCGTAACGACCCAGGGCGTATGGAGCTGAGCAAATTTTGCCCACGCTGCCGCAAGCATACTGCCCACCGAGAGACCAAGTAGTGCGCAAGGGCGCTGTAAGGCGCCCTTGTTTCTTAGGCCAGTAGCTCAATTGGCAGAGCACTCGTCTCCAAAACGAGATGTTGTGGGTTCAATTCCTGCCTGGCCTGCCAGAGAAGACCGAACGCCGTCTCCCCCAGTTGGGGTAAAATTGAGGCGGCGTTTTAGCCGTAAAAAGGAGTGATGGAATGACCGAAAATAAAGGTAACCCGATCGCCAATTATTACCGCGAGACCGTTGGCGAGTTGCGTAAAGTGAGCTGGCCAACGCGTGATGAGGCGCTGAACATGACCATGATCGTGGTGGTTGTGTTGCTGATCATGTCGGTCTTTTTATGGTCTGTGGATTTGATCGGCGAAGGCCTGTTGAACGCGGCGCTGAGCTTGTAATTTACTGGAAAGGTGAGGGTCGCTATGAGCACCCAGGATCTTGAACAAAACGCGCGGGAGAAAGAGCCCGCCGTGAAGAAGCCCAAAGTGAGCAAAGAAACCTTCAACCCCGATGAAAAGGTTGAGGCAACCGGCGAACGCGCCTGGTATGTCATTCACTGCTACAGTGGTTACGAGAACAAAGTAAGCCACAACCTTGAGCAACGCATCGAATCGATGGGTATGAAGGACCAGATCTTTGATGTGGTCGTGCCCATTCAGGAAGAAGTGGAAGTGCGAGATGGCAAGCGCCGCGAAGTAAAGCGGCACATCTTCCCCGGTTATGTGCTGGTGGAGATGATCTTGAGCGAAGAGAGCTGGTTTGTGGTGCGCAACACGCCTGGTGTTACCGGCTTTGTAGGCATGGGCAACCAGCCTACCCCGCTGCGCCAAGAGGAAGTGAACCAGATCATCAAGCGCATGGAAGCGGAAGCCCCGGCGGTGAAGGTCAACTTTAAGGTTGGCGAACGGGTTCGCATTGTGGATGGCCCCTTCAACGATTTCCGCGGTGTGGTGAACGAGATCGACACCGAGCGTACCAAAGTGCGGGTGTTGGTCAGCTTCTTTGGCCGCGAAACACCGGTGGAATTGGACTTTTTGCAAGTAGAGAAAGCATAACAGCCCCCGGGCTGATGCAAATGGGAGGGTGAACCCTATTCACCCGCTAAAACCAAATGCCGTAATTTTCGGCAAGGAGTAGAAATGGCAAAGAAACTTAAAGCAGTTGTACGTCTCCAGCTTCAGGCTGGCAAGGCCAACCCGGCACCCCCTGTGGGCCCCGCTTTGGCTTCCCATGGTATCAACATCATGGCCTTTTGTAAGGAATACAACGCCCGCACCAGCAACCGCACCGGCGAATTGCTGCCTGCCGAGATCAGCATCTTCAGCGATGGTTCCTTCACCTTCGTGTTGAAGACCTCGCCCGCCCCGTTCCTTATCCGCAAGGCTGCCGGCATCGAAAAAGGCAGCGGCGTACCCAACAAGGAAAAGGTTGGCAAGATCACCAAGGCCCAGGTTCGCGAGATCGCCGAACTGAAGATGAAAGACCTGAACGCCATCGACCTTGAAGGCGCGATGAAGCAAATTGAAGGTTCTGCCCGCAGCATGGGCGTTACGATTGTTGACTAACTAAGACTGGGAGGGCGTTGAACAAGCGCCCGTTTGAACCACGGAGGAAAAATGGCTAAACACGGAAAGAAATACCTGGCTGCTGCGGCCAAGATCGACCAAGAGCAGTATTACATGCCCGAAGAAGCGTTCAAATTGGTGAAGGAAACCGCAACCACCAAGTTTGACAGCACCGTAGAAGTACACCTGCGCATGGGTTTGGACCCACGCCAGGCAGACCAGCAAGTGCGCGATGTGGTAGTGCTGCCCAATGGCCTTGGCAAAACCGTGCGCGTTGCGGTGTTTGCCCAGGGTGAAGGCGCCACCAATGCCCGTGCCGCTGGCGCGGATCTGGTGATCGATGATGATGAAACCTTCAACAAGGTGGCCGGTGGCTGGCTCGATTTTGATGTTGCCATCTCTACCCCTGAGTTGATGGGCAAAGTTGGCCGTTTGGGCCGTGTATTGGGCCCGCGCGGCCTGATGCCGAACCCCAAAGCCGGCACTGTTGTTTCCAACGATGATGTTGCCAAGGCGATCAACGAAGCCAAGGCCGGCCGCGTAGAGTTCCGCTTGGACAAGACCGCCAACATCCACGTATTGGTTGGCAAAGTATCCTTCAGCCAGCAGGCGCTGGTAGAGAACTTTAGCGTGTTGATGGAGGCCATCAAGAAGGCCAAGCCATCTGGCGCCAAGGGCCACTACATCCGCCGCATTACGTTGGCCAGCACCATGGGCCCTGGCGTAAAGGTAGATGCCAACGCCGCCCAATCTATGCATGATACCGAGTAAATATCGGATTCAGTTGAACTGACAATCGACTTCGCCCAAGACGGCCGGTGCCGCGGCCTTGCATAAAGGACGCGGCTTAATTCCCTGCCCAGGTGAAGACTGAGAGCTTGATCTCCCTAAGTCTTTGCCTGGCGATTGTCGGGCAAAGACTTTTAAGGAAAGGAGAAAACACTTTGGCTCTAACTAAACAGAAAAAAGAACAAGTACTCAGCCAATACCGAGAATGGGTAGACAAAGGCCAGGCGTTCATCATGGTGGAATACATCGGATTGAACATGCCCCAGCTGGATGTCATTCGCGCCAAACTGCGCGAAACCGGCGCCGAGTTCCACGTGATGAAGAACACCTTCGCCAAGAAGGTCTTCAACGAGGCCGGCTTTAGCGTACCCGACGGAATGCTGGAAAAAAGTACCGCGGTTGTGATCGCATTCAACGATGCGGCAGCCAGCGCGAAGGCGCTGACCGAGACGACCGCGAAGATGGAAGCAGTCAAGATCAAAGGCGGTTTCTTGGGCAAGGCTAACCTTAGCGTAAACCAAGTAAAAGCGCTCGCCGAACTGCCCCCACTGCCCGTTGTTCGCGCCCAGCTGCTTGGCGTGTTGCAGGCCCCGGCCAGCAAACTCGTCCGCACTGTTGCCGAACCCGCCCGCTCGCTGGCGTACGTCATCCAGGCCAAGTACAACAACTAAGCCCGGTTGCCGACCGGCATTCGCTGGCGGTGTAAAAACAACACTCAACCATAACCTGTATATTTAGGAGTAATGAAAATGGCTGCAAATCTTGAAAAGTTGGTAGAAGAACTGAGCGCTCTTTCCGTTTTGGAAGCCGCTGAACTCGTGAAGGCTCTCGAAGAGAAGTGGGGCGTTAGCGCCGCCGCTCCTGTTGCTGTAGCTGCCGCCGGCCCCGCCGCCGCCGCTGCCGAGCCTGTTGAAGAGAAGACCGAATTCGACGTCATCATCAAGGACGCCGGCCCCAAGAAGATCGAGACCATTAAGGTCATCCGCACCCTCACCAGCCTTGGTTTGGGCGAGGCCAAGACCCTGGCCGAAACCGCTGGCGGCAAGGTCCTCAGCGCTGTTGGCAAGGAAGCCGCGATGGACGCCAAGAAGAAGCTTGAAGAAGCCGGCGCCGTCATCGAAGTTGCCTAATCTTTTGGGCTAATACGTACCACTTTATGCCGCCAGGTTGTTTCCAACCTGGCGGTATTTTATTTAACCACTTCCAGAAAGATTTGACGGATCGCCAAAATAGCCCTACAATGGAGTTGAAACCAAATATTGGAGGAAACCAACCATGAGCCTGACCCAAAAATTGACCTTTCTGTTGGTGGTGATCGCGCTGCTGCTGCCCAGCGGGGCTGCCCTGGCCGCCAACAAACCGGAGTACATCCTTAGCATTCGCAACCGCACCGGCGGCGATATTGTGCTGGACCTGGTGAACAAGGACAAGCATAACAACGCGGTGTACATTAATGGTTTGACCCAAACCCTGGTAAAAGAGAATATTTATACCTTTTACATGAGCACCCCATGCGGCAATGCCGCCGGCACGCTCAACATCAACTTCCGAAAAACCCTCTTCGTAAGCTGCCGCGGCGGCTCGCCCTACATCCAGTTGGATAAGCAGTTCATCGCCGGGCGCATGACCCGCTTTACCGGGGAGTAGGATGCTGGCAAGGTAATAGAAAATCAACAGCCGCGAAAGCGGCTGTTTTTGGTTTAAAGGCGGGGGTGATGGGATGCAGGAGAAGCATTTTGGCATTGGGGGAGCGTGGAGTAGACAAGGCTTGTGGAACAGTCTTTTTGTACATTGCTGAACCTTAAAAAAATACGAGCGACAGAAGGCGCCTGAAAGTTGATGAAACCAATAAAGGGAGTAGGAAATCACCCTCCAAAATGTGTTTAACCGTATTGCCAAATGAACCGAAGAAATGGTCCGCATTGGGTTCGGATCTTTGCCTGAAATGAACCAGAGGATGCTGGGTGGCGCCATGCAATAACAGCGCAATCGGTACCTCAAAGCCGAAGAAAATGAAACGATGGCAGAAAGGCACGTGGTATGCCGATCGCTTTGGACCAAAAACAGCCTATACCCGTATCGGGAAGACCCCCTTTGCCATGGCCCCAGGCCCGGGCAGGTATTTTTCCATCGGCGTTGGAGAAGGGCTTGCGCAGCGCACGAGCCATGACCCTGGCAGGGACGTATAGTTAGGGGAGGCATAACCAGGAAATTGAGAGACACCACTGAGCAGTAGTGTTGGGCAACCCAAGTGCCACGAGCCACAGCCCAGCCGGACCAGAACCTGCAAGAATGGCGTAAACGACCCCTCTGAGCGATCTGCGGCCGCTATTTGGTGGCCAGAATGGAAAGAGGCAAGAACATGGGCAGATAAGGGGTGTGCCAGCGCAGATCGCGACCGGTATCAGCAAAACCGGTGTTTGGCAGGCGCCCGGGGGATGGATTTCGGAATCAGGGTAAGGAAACCATAGGAAGGATTTTCAGGGGAGCCTTCGGGCGCTTGGTTTGAAGGGAGTCCAGTTGACCAACGATGACGCTCACACGGGCCTTGGCTCGTTTCGGAGAGCTATCTTCAGAAGTGCGCCCTGGCAGCGCGGTGAAATACCTGTGCCACAAGCTGCGGGGGCGAATATCCCCCGCCAATTGGTTTGGTGAAGTTGCCGCTGAGATGCGTTCAACATTCAATGCCCACGGCCGGCAATCGGATTGCCGTAGATGCTCGGAAAGGATGCTTAAACAGCACAACACTTGTTAGCCTGGCTGGATGTGGATCTGGCGGATGGTGTTACGGTATTTGATCTTCCGCTCAAACATCGCTGGCCGCTACGACCGACGAATGATCTGGAAAGGTGAACAAGGAGATTCGCAGAAGAACAATGGGGTTGGTGTTTTCCCTAACGAAAAATCCTGCTTGGGGTTGGTATCAGCCTTATGGATGGAGAAGGATGAAGCATGGCAGATCGGCGAGCCTTACCGGGCAAGTGCGAATTTGGACTGAAGAAGCATGGATGCTTCTGGGTTGTAAAGACACAAATCATGTAGGATGATCCTTTTTTTCGCTGCAACCAAATCTGTTAATCGGTAGTATTTCCATGGATCGATCTTATCTGGGTTCGCCTTCTGTAATTGATATTGCCTCACCATCCTCATTCAAAACAGGCCAGACCTTGCATCGCTTCCGTGGAAATTAAAGGTGATAAGATAGGGTATCCGGCTTGCCAATTCATAGGGCATGGCGGTTTACCTCTTTTCGCGCAGGAGCGTGTTATGGATGGATTTGATTACACTGAATTGGACCCTGAGGAACGCACCAATAAATTTTTGGCGTTATTTTCGGTTGCGTTGGGGTTGATCAGTTTATGCGCGGGTTTGTTGCCAATATGCGGTGGGGTTACCAGTATGCTCGCGATCGGTTTTGGCATCTTCGGGCTGCGTTCCGGCAGGCGGACAATGGCGTATGTGGGGATTGCCATTGCCATCCTCGGTTTGTTGATCTCGGTGACCTATGGGCTAATGGCAGGTTTACAGTAGCCCGGTAAAAGGCGCTGGACCGAAAAAAAGTGGCGGGCATTCCAAGCCCGCCACTTTGCATGATCAGCGCTGATCATTTGAGTATGGCAAGTATGGTTGCGTACGGTGGCAATTCAGCGCTGGGGATATACGGACTGATCGCATTCTTCTGGATGGTTAGGGGCGCCAAAACCTGTTGTTGCCCGTAAAGGATCTGGGGTGTATAGGTGCCATCATCGAAATCTGCTTCCCCCTTGAACTCCACCTGTGGTTGGGCCTGGTTGCTTAGGTTTACTACCAGCAGCATCTTCTCCTCACCCAATACACGCAGCATGGCAAAAACATAAGGATTTGCGGTTTGCAACAAGTGAACAGAACCGGTTTGCAGGCTTTTATATTCGCGCCGCAGGGAAGATAACACCCGGTATTGGTTGAGTAGCGAGGCAGGATCCTTTTGCTGGGTTTGTACGTTTCGGTTGATGGTGGAAGGGTGAGGCGCGCGCCAAGGTGTGCCGGTAGTAAATCCGGCATTGGCGGGGTTGTCTGTCCATTGCATTGGCAGGCGGATGTCCTCATCAGGTTTCGCGCCAAGCATGCCGAACTCTTCGCCGTAGTAGATAAATGGTGTGCCAGGCGCGGTAAACAGTAGCACGGCTGCCACTCTGGCCTTATCATCATTTTCCTTCAATACACTGTTCACGCGGTTTTGGTCGTGGTTGGTTAAAAAGGTGGCGTAATTGCCGTCGGGTTTCTCTTTTAACACAAATTTGTAACCGCTCTCCACACTGGATTTTGCACCCCCGGCAACACTGTTGACGATGGCGTTTGCAAGTTCAAAATTAAAAACCTGGTCCAAGCCATCGGAGTAGGATTCGGCCAACAAACCGCCGGCGCCTGCCACTTCGCCTACGACGTATGCCTGTGGTGCAAGGGTCTTGGTGAATTGAAGGTATGCTGTGAACCAATCGCGTGTTTCGGCTGTATTTTCTAAAACGGCCCCTTTTTCGATTAAGTGCTTTGCGGCGTCAATGCGAAAACCATCCATGCCAACTTCATGTAGCCAAAACCGGCTGATGTTTTCCACTTCTTCGGTCACGGCCGGGTTCGTAAAATTCAGGTCGGGCATTCCTTCCCAAAAGTATGCGTAATAATAACCGGGGTTGCCCTGATACCACTTGTTCCCCCCACTTGCATCAGACCAGACGTACCAATTGTGGTAGGGGGAACCAGCGTTGGAATTGGCGGCGACAAACCATGGGTGTTGGCTTGATGTGTGGTTGATGACCAGGTCCATGATGACGCGAATATCGCGCGAATGTGCTTCTTGAAGCAAGTTGCTTAGGTCGTCCATGGTGCCGTATTCAGGGTTCACCGCGTAATAATCGACTACATCGTAGCCGTGGTAACTGGGAGAAGGTTGGATCGGCATCAGCCAAATAGCGGTGACGCCCAGGCTTTGCAGGTAGTCGAGCCTTTGGGTGACTCCGTTGAGGTCACCAATGCCATCGCCATTACTATCATAAAAGGAGCGGACGAAAATCTCGTAGAAGACGGCCTCGCGCCACCATGGTTGCGTTGGTTGCGGCGTATTGGTGCTTTGTACTGGAATTGCCGTTTGAGGGATGGGGGCAACAGATGCAGGGGTGGCTGCAGGTATGCAGGAGGTTAGGAACAACAGCAAAACTATGATGGCAAAATATTTTTTCATGTGTGTATAAAAAAAGGGTGGCTGTTTGGCCACCCTTTGCGTTTGTATTAACCTTTTACCGCGCCGGTAGTGAGGCCGCTGGTAATATACTTTTGAAGGGCGATGTAAATAACCGCCACAGGCAAGGCCACGATCACCGACATGGCCGCGAACCGATTCCACGGGATGCTGTTGGCGTACTGGCCGGTCATGTTATATAACGTCATCGATAAGGTGTATTGGTCTGGCTTGGTCAGGAACAGCCAGGACATTGCGAACTCTTGCCAGTGGCCAATGAAACCAAGGAAGAATGTAACTGCCAATTGGGGTATGGCCAATGGCAAGACGATCTGAAAGAAGATCTGGTTGGGGTCGGCACCATCGATAGCGGCAGCTTCTTCCAATTCCAAGGGAATGGTGTCCAAATATCCTTTTAAGTTCCACACCGCAAATGGCAGCGCGCCTGAGATCATGGCAATGCCAACACCTAAAAGCGAATCGCGCAGGTTGAAGAGCAGCTTGCCGGTTACGCCGGGTTCGCACATTGTGATCGGGTTAAAAGCCCACACCCCGCCGCCGCAATCCATTAATTTAAAACTGTTCAACAACAGGTACAAGGGTGTTGCAAGGCCAACGGCGGGCATTAGCAGCGGAACGAACACCAATACCATTAGCACCTGGCGTAATTTGAACTTAAAGCGCGAGAACGCATATGCCGCGGTGACCGCCACCAAAAGAGCCACCAAGCCAACCCCAAAAGATAAAAAGAAGCTGTTCTTGAGCAGTTCGATGAAAGTGACCGGATTGGCGGTTGGCCTATCCAGCACCTGGCCATAGGCCAGAAAAGAGAACTCGGTAGGGATCAATTGCAGCGTGGAGGGGCGTTCACTTTTTGGGCTGAAGGAAAGCGTAATGATGTAAAGGATCGGGAACATCACCTCAAACCCGATCACGAAGGTCAGGACCTGAAGCGCCAATTGCTTCCAAAGCGGCAGGCTCCGACCGCTGGAAGCGCCATTGGTGTTCATGGTAAGGAACCTTACCAACAGGTTTTTCTGTTTCGGTTCTACGTTAGTGGCCATGCTTAGTTCTCCGTATAACTTTCGGTAGCGCGTGTGATACGGTTGGTGATCAGGAACACAATGGTTCCCACGACGAAAATGATCACCGAGAAGGCCGCCGCCGCGCCATACAGGCGCAGGTTGCGAACAAGGTCGTAAGCAAAGGTGACCAAAATTTCAGTCGACCTTGCAGGCCCGCCTCCCGTCATGAAGAAGACAAAAGCAAATAGATTAAAGGATAAGGTAAACCCATACACTGCGGCTGGAATCATGGCCGGCCGAAGGAGCGGTACGGTAATGTTCCAAAACTGTTGGACGCCGGTCGCGCCATCAATGTCAGCGGCTTCGTACAAGTCCCTGGGGATACTCTGTAACGCGCCGGTAGCTACCACAGTCATAAATGGCCAGCCCAGCCAAAAATTCGCGATCATCATGGCATAGTATGCTTTGGGCAATGGGCCGCCTGGCAGCAACCATGGAATAGGAGGGGCGTATTCAGTTAGCCAACGGATGCGAACGGGATCGGTAGCGCCAAAGAACTGAACGATCGTGGTAAGAAATTGGTTCATGGCACCGTATTGGTCATCAAAGATGTTTCGCCAAACGGTTGCTACCACCAAGGGTGGAACCACGACCGGAAGGATATAAATTGCCCGATAAATTTTCTTGAACCACAACCCTTCCGCATTGAGCAAAACAGCGATGATAACGCCCGCGGGTACATGCAATATCACATTGGTGATGGCCCACCAAAAGTTGTAGATCAGGATCCTGACGAATTCAAAATTCTGCACCGGCAAACCCGCGGTGAGGATATCGATATAGTTTTTTAGACCAATAAAATTGAGTACGGGGGAGTTTAGACCCAGCCGCAGGTCCTTGGTCTGAAAATCTGTAAAGGAAACGACCAACTGATACACAAGAGGGTAAAAGGTGATGATGCCCATTACCAAAAACGTAGGAAGTAGATAGAAATAAGGTAAAAGTGCTTTGGAGGAATTTGCCTTCTTAGGTTTATTTATTGGTATTAGGGTGGTCATCGAGCCGCTCCTATACAACTAAGAATTTGTAAAGACAATACGTATTATATTCAATAATGCCCAATTATTATTAAGAGAAGAGCGAACAGGATTTCCTGTTCGCTCTTAATTCCTTACGCGATCAAATTACTTTTTTGCACCGGCAACGGCATCGGTAACGAACTGGGCAGGAGCTACACCCTTTTCGTAGATGGAATCGGAACCACAGAAGTTGGACCAGTACTTGCCCAATTCAGGAACCTGCGGGCGGATGGTAGCGCCAACGTTGAAGGCATCGACCAAACCCTGAATCAACGGGTCGGAGATGGTGACATCGGTGCGAACCGGTACGTGGCCGGCTTCATTCATCATAACAGCCTGCGACTTGGCATTGGAGAGGTAGAGAGCAACCTCGATGGCGGCAGCCTGATTGGCGCTGTTCGGGTTGACGTAGAAACCATCGACACCGAGCATAGGCTTGGCAGGGCCACCAGGACCAGCGGGCAGCGGAGCAACAGCAAGGTTATCGCCGAGGACCTTCTTATAGTCGGCCATAGCCCAGTTACCATTGAAGATGGCAGCCAGTTTGCCCTCGGTGAAAGGAGCCAAACCATCGCTGTCATTCATAGCCCAACCAGCTTGTTTCTGAACCTGATAGGCTTCGTTGAGGAAGGTGAAGGCATCCACAACACCGGTACCCTGGTCAGCTACAACCATCCAGGAATCATCGAAGATGTTGCCGCCGAAAGCGGAATAGAAGCCGTACATGTGGTAGCAGCCGTAGTTTACGGAAACAGCGGTGCCGGCCTTCATGGCAGCGAGCAATTCATCGGTGGTCTTGGGGGCTTCGGGCAGCATGGACTTGTTGTACCACATGGTTACTGCCTTGAGGGATTCGGGGATACCATAGAGCTTGCCATCGAGGGACATGCCGTCGATACCGAGTTGGCTGACGCCATCTAACTTGCCACTTGCGAGCTCGGTGATGTCGGCGATCAGGCCGGCGCGGGCATCGTCACCAAGGGAGTCGTTGGGGGCTACAAAGAAGTCTGGGCCACCACCAGCGGCGACATCGGTGCGGTACTTGTTGTAGATGTCAGCGAATGGGATTTGCAGTACGTTGATCTTGTACTGAGGCAAATCAACAGCGGCGGCTTCAAGCAGCTTGGCCAAGGCCATCTCTTCAGCAGAGCCGGTGCCATAAGCATGCCAGAAGGTTACTTCAACAGGCTCGGCAGCGGGGGCTTCGGCAACGGGGGCTTCGGCGGCAGGGGCTTCGGCAGCGGGTGCTTCAGCAGCGGGTGCTTCGGTGGCGGCAGGGGCGCCACAAGCGACAAGCAACATGCTTGCCATGATCATGACACTTAGTAGTACAAACAAACGTTGTTTCATATTAATCTTCTTCTCCTTGAAAAAAAAATTTAAACACTTTTTAATACATTGTTCCTGGGTAACTCATAGATCATTATTTTTGAAAGTGAACCACCTCCTTAAAAATGAGTTGGTTTTCCAACTTCGCAAATAAGACGAAGTTCCATGGTATATAAAACCAAAATCCGAAATGCTATCGACCCAAGGCATTACGAATACCATCTAAAATGTCGACTGGTTTTACACTTTATTGTACCCTGATTTTATTGATTACATTATATGTCATCACGCCGTTAACTTAAAAACAGCCGCGAAAGCGGCTGTTTTTGGTTTAATATCGGGGGTTGGGCTAATGAACCGTGGGGAACTTGCGTACGATCATCACCACTTTGCCCTGGATCTGGAACGGGGTGCCCTTGGGGATGAAGATCGGCTGCATGGTGGGGTTGGCCGGTTGCAGGCGGAAGCTGCCGTCCTTCTCGCGGAAGAAGTTTTTGAGGGTGGTCTCCTGGGTCTCTTGCATATAGATGGCCACCATCTCGCCGTTGCGGATCAGGTCTGGGTGGTTTTCGTGCTTCATGATCACGTAGTCGCCATCGTTGACCATCGCGTCGATCATCGAGTTGCCGCGTACTTCGAGGGCGAAGAGGTCGCTGGTGTTCTTGGTGCCGATCATCGAGCGGGCGATCTCCAACGTGCTTTCGGGGTCGGCAAATTCCTGGCCGCCGGGGGTCAGCGGGCTGGCGCCAATGGCGGTGACCACCGGTATGCGCAGCATTTGGCTGATGGCTTCGCCGGCTTCTTCAACGCTTTGGCGCAAACCCTGACCGGCTTTGCTAACCGCGGTTGCGGCTTGTTGCAGCGGGCTGGCAGCCATTTGGGTATGGTCCGCAATGCGGATGCTGCGGCTGATCTTTTCGTTGCGTTCGATGTAGCCCCAATCTTTTAGCTGGTTGAGGTAATAATTGACCACCGATGTGGAAGAAATGCCGCATTCTTCTCCGATCTCGCGGATGGAAGGGGGATAACCACGTTCGGCGCTCTTGCGCAAAAGATCCATGATCTTTTGGTGCCGTTCGCTCAATCCTTTCGATCGCCTGACCATCATCATGTTTGTCTCCTTAATTGTTCGCTCAATTGTTCTAACGTATATGATATCAGAAAGAATGTTCTATGTCAAGCGTTTGGATGACAGCCGGATGGCGGCATGGGGTTTACAGCCAGGTGCGGCTTTTCATGTAGATGAACATACCCACCGGCATGGCAAAGATGGCGCCCATCGTTAGCAAAAAAGCGATGTCGTTGGTCCATTGGCGCAAGACACCGGAAGGTTCAAAAAAGTTCATGCCGAAGAAGCCGGTGATGAAGGTGAGCGGCATAAACAGGGTGGTGATGATGGTGAGGGTCTTCATTATTTCGTTCATGCGGTTGTTGATGACGGATAGGTAGGTTTCGAGGGCGCCGCTGATCAGGTCGCGCATACTTTCGTTGAGGTCGTGGATACGCACCAGGTGGTCGTAAATATCCCTAAAGAACACCCGCTCGCTGGGGTCGATCACCTCGTATTCGTCGCGGGCCAGCTTGTTGAGCACCTCTCGTTGCGGGCCGTATACCCGCCGCATCGAAAGCACGGTGCGCTTGAGCGAAAAGATGCGGTCCAGCGTATCGGCTTTGGCCTTGGTCAGCACCTCATCTTCGATCATGTCCATTTCGTCATCCAACAGGTCCATTTGGCCCATATACTCGGCCACCATATCATCGATCAATTTGTACAGCAGGCGGTCGGTGCCAAATTTGTAGGGGCGGTTGTCGCGGTGCAGGTTGCGCCAGGTGCGTTCGATGAACGGCATGGGGTCATCGTGGTGGGTGACCAGGTAATGCTTGCCAATAAAAATATCCAGCTCGTGCAACTGCAAGGTCACCCCGTCTCCCGGCGTTACTGTAAGGGCATTGAGCACAATATAGAGGTATTTGCCCCAGTCATCCACCTTGGGCACGTGGGTTTCCTCCAGGGCGTCATCTACCGCCAGATGATGAAAGCCAAAGGTGTTGAGCAAGATCGGCGCGGCGACCTCGGTAGGTTCATTCTCAAAATCGACCCATACAATGTCGCTGGGGTCTTGCAGCAGCGCGGGCAGGGCTTGCAGGGTAGATTCCTCTACCTGTTCGGTTTGGGCGTCGAAACGGATGATCCTGATCATGGGCGGCCTCGAATATAAAAAAGTGTATTAATAATATTAAAAAAAGCGGGTAAAAAATTAATAATATTGACAAGTAAATCAATATTATTATAATGATGTGTAGAGAGCTAAACGCTTTTGCTTAATTATAGTGCGAGAGAGGTTGTAGATGAACAATACCCTGACCCAATGCCCGGTTTGCCAAAACGAGTTGATGGTAACGCGCCTGAAGTGTGAGGCGTGTGACACCACGCTGGAAGGCCGCTTTGGCGGTGGCCCTTTTGCCCATTTGTCGGCAGACCAAACCGATTTTTTGCTGGCGTTCATCCGCTGCGAGGGCAAGCTGAACCGGTTGGAGGGGGAGATCGGGCTGAGTTACCCCACCCTGCGCAACAAGCTGCTGGAGGTGATAAGGGCGCTGGGCTTTGAACCGGGCCGCGAAGAAACCCCAGACCTGGCAGAGGAACAGCGCCGCAAAGTGCTGGATGACCTGGATGCCGGGCGCATCAGCGCCGAGGCGGCGATGGCCATTTTGCGTGGCGAAGCCGGCCTGGAAGGAGCCAACCAATGATCCAAAAACTGATCCCGCTGGAAGGCATTCGCAAGGTCAATATCAACCTGGTGCAGGGAGATCTGCAGATCATTGGCTGGGAGCGCCCCGAGATGGTTGCCAAGTGCGATGAGGACACCCTGAGCGTGGAAAGCCATGCCGATGAGCTGGACGTGAGTTGCGAGGATGACCTGGCGCTGTACGTGAGCGCCGGCATGGAAGTGCACGTGCTGGAAGTGGAGGGCGATTGTGATATTCGGGCGATGGAGGGCAGTTTGCGCCTGCGCCAGCTGGGTGGCGATTGCGCTTTGCGCAACACCGGCCCTGCCCAGGTAGATGACCTGGACGGCGACCTGGCGGCGCGCAACATCAACGGCGGCATTAAGGTGCTGCGGGCCGCCGGCGATGCCAGCCTGAAGGAGATCGGCGGCGATGCCCATGTGGATGCCGATGGCGACCTGACCGTACGCGGTCTGGAGGGAAACCTGTGGGCGCGCTGCGGGGGCGATGCCGCCCTGTATTTGCGGCCATTGGCCGATAGCAGCATCTATGTTAGCGCCGAGGGCGATATTTTGGCCCACCTGCCGGCAAGGCTGGAGGCGACCATGGACCTGAAAACCGAACCCGATGGCGAGATCCGCGTGGATATGCCGGGGGTGAACCCCAGCGAGGAAGGTGCTGAACGGCGCGTAGTGCTGGGTGGCGGCCTGGTGCCCATCACCCTTATCAGCGAAGGCGAGATCATTGTGACCAGCCGCGACGACCCGGCCGGTTTTTACGGCCCGGGCGCCAACCCCGCCGGTTTACCTGCCGACCTGGAAGAGCGAATTAGCCGCATGACCAGTGAAGCCACCCAAAAAGCGATGGAGGCGGCCTCGATGGCGGGCGGGCTGAGCGAGTTGATCCAGGCGAGGGTGGAACGCGCCATGCGTAAGGTGGAAGACAAAATGAAGAGCGCAGAACAACGCGCCCGGCATAGCGGACAAGGCTACAGGCCGGGCACCAAACCGGTGACCCCCGTGGGGCCGGTACCGCCAGTGCCGCCCAGCCCCCCCAGCCAACCGGTAAGCGAAGAAGAGCGGCTGGCGATCTTGAAAATGCTCTCTGAAAAAAAGATCAGCGTGGCGCAGGCAGAGACGCTGCTAAAAGCGCTGGAAGGGAAGGACTAACATGACCGACCAAGAACGCCAGGCGATCTTGCAAATGGTGGAAGACGGCAAGATCAGCGCCGCTGAAGCGCTAACCCTGATACAGGCGGTGGAACTGGCCGGCGACGATGAAGAAACGCCCGCCAGCCCACCCACTGTGGTGGATGTTTTGCCAGAGATGGAGGCTGCCGCAAGTGGCAACGCCCCCCTGCCCGAAGCGCCCATGGATGAAGAGTTGCGCCAGCAGATGAAGGCTGCCCGCCGTTGGTGGCCGTGGACCATTTTTGCCGGGGTTGTGCTGGTGGTATTGGGTGCCTATGGCATGGTTGGCGCGGTGGCCAGCGAGGCCTGGTTTTGGCTGGCCATGGCCATGTTGCCGCTGTTGCTGGGCACGGCCGTGTTGGCGCTGGCGGTTGCCAACCGCGGCGGCCGCTGGCTGTTTGTGGATGTACGCCAGCCCGAAAACAAGAGCCCCCGGCGGATCCTGATCGCGCTGCCACTCTCGGTGGTGAACAGCCTGATCGGCTTGGCGGCGGGTTTTTCCAGCGGCGCGGCTGGCAGCGGCATTGGCGCGGTTCGCCAGGCCTTGCAAAACGCCCCTGATGGCAGCAACCCCTTGTTGGTTAAGGTCGATGGCGATGACGGCGAGCATGTTACAATTTTCATCGCATAGGAGCAAAAATGGCCACCACTGAAGAGCGGATGAAGATCCTGAAAATGATCGATGAAGGCAAGCTGAGTGCTGAAGAAGGCGCGCGTCTGTTGAGCGCGCTAAGCGATAACCGCAAGCGAAACCCGCCCCCACTGGGTAACCGCACTGCCGGTGGCGCGCGTTGGCTGCGCGTAAAAGTGACCGATACCCTTACCGGCCGCGCCAAGGCAACCGTGCAGATCCCCATCCCGTTGCTGGAAAGCGGCATTAAGATCGGGGCGCACTTTGCCCCTGAGGTAGAAGGGGTGGATATGGCCACCATTATGGAAGCGCTGCACAGCGGCATGACCGGCAAACTGGTGGACGTGGTGGATGAAAAAGACAACGAACATGTAGAGATCTTTGTGGAGTAACGCTTATTGCGCACCCCAACATTTAAAAGCGCTGGGCAGGTTGTATGCCATCGGCGCTTTTTGTTTGCCTGTTGGGCGGGGTGGGGGCGTTTTACAAAGGGGTGGCAAAGTTCACATCGCCATGGGCGCGTTGCGCCAGCCAGGCGGCGGTATCTTGCAGGGTTTCGGCCAGCGGGCGGGGGGTGTAGCCCAGGCAGTTGCTGGCTTTGGCATGGCTTATTTGGCTGTTGCTTTGCAGTACCTCTATGGCGTAGGG
>SXGU01007294.1_pt1 | contig 16531 bp, 6 predicted proteins | sample 3174531 | NCBI WGS metagenome assembly SXGU01 (sample SAMN11356863, study PRJNA531348) | freshwater metagenome | isolation source: freshwater sample F1-140 | place: China: Fuxian Lake, Yuxi | collected 2017-12-25 | reverse complement strand
TGACGGACCGCGGCCGTACCATCCTGGGCGACACACTGCGCACGTATCGCCGCTACAGCACGCAAACCGCATAATGACAACACCATAGAGGCTTCAAATCTTCTCCGCAAGCGAAGGAGAAGGCGAGAAGAAAGATACTAACGCGGCAGAGCCGCAACTGGGTAACGGAGAACCGAGGACTGACAACCGAGAATGAAAACGCGAGCATTGTGTCTTTCGCTCATTTTCGGTCCTCGGTTCTCCGTCTCCCGGCATCCCGGTTGGATCCGCGACTTAACTTCTCTGCACTTTGCGGAGAAGTTAATAGGTGAGAATCCATAAGGGCCTACAGGCGACGCAGGAGTCTGTGCGGAGCAGACGCAACCCACCCAGATTCTTGCGTCGCCTACGGACCTGACACATCACTCTTTGCGCCAGTTGATCGGAATGATGAGCGTTGCGCCGGCCGGCTGAGCGAAGGAAATGTGCACTCTCGGCGTTGTGCTCATAGGCAGTCCTTGCGCAGACGCATCCGCGCTGATCTTCAGAGTCGTGTCGTTGCCGGGCCCGGCCGCCCATGTGCATTTGATTCCCGGATGATTCGCTTCGGCTTTGTCGATACGCACGGCCAGATCGCTGGCGCTGCGCAAACGCACGAGCTGTGAGCCGGCGCCGATGATCTCGACGCGCTCCGGCGTCGCGCTCACGTCGGCACGCGTCGTCTTCATCAGCGTGATCGGCACTTGCAGATGGCGATAGTTCGGATCGTCGCTGTAGATGTTGAGCGTTTCCTCTTGTCGCGGCGTCTTCAGTGATGTGGCACTGACTTCGATGATAACCTTGGTCGCCCCATTGCCGATCGGCTGCGTCATCACGCGCAGGGCCGGTGACGAGGCTAGCACGGCGACGATTTTCATCGGCGTCGCGCGCAGATCGCGGATCGTCACCTCTTGGCGTAAGGTTGTCTCGATCGTCATCGCCAGGATCGACGGTTCCACCGTCACCTCGCTGCGCAGGACGGCGGCGACCACCAGTCCGGTTTCGAGTAGTTTGTCGCCATGGCGATATTGGACGTGGGCTCGCCAGGTGCGCGGTCCATCCTGCTGGCCGAGGGTGCGCACGTTCATGACGAGCGTGCCCTTTTCGCCGGCTTGATAGATGCGCTTGTCGAGCACCGGTTGCAGGCAGCCGCAGCCGAGGCGGAAGTCGGTGATCTCGATCGGCTGAGTGGAGTCGTTGATGAAGTCGAATCGTTGGGCATAGCTTGGCCCGCCGCGCAGTTCGCGCAGGTCCACGCTGGGCTGCGTGAAGCGAAGTTGGGCCGAGGCGAACGCGGGGAAGGCGAGCATCATGACTATCGCGACTATGCGCATGAGTAATCCTCCGAATGCAAGGGCTGGGAGGATAGCGGGTGATGCAGAATGATGCAAGGCGAAGTAATTTCGACGAAAATGGGAAAATGTTGCACGAAGTCCGGTCAAAAGTCCCACGTATATGATGGTGATGAATTTTGGGCTTGAGGCTTGGCGTTCGCGTGACGCTATGCGAATACCAAGCCTTCAGCGGCGCGTGGAGATTTTTCATGCGATTGACTTTACGGACTTTGCTGGCGTATCTGGATGACACACTCGAACCCGCGCAGGCGAAGCTGATCGGCGCGAAAGTGGCCGAGAGCGAGCCGGCGCGCGAGCTGATGGAGCGCATCAAGCAGGTGACGCGCCGGCGCCGGTTGACCTCGCCTCCCGCGTCGGGTCCAGGCGGCATCGATCCGAACACCATCGCGGAATATCTCAACGACGAGGTGACGCCGGAGAAGGCCGCCGAGGTCGAGCAGATTTGCCTCGCCTCGGATGTGCATCTTGCCGAGATTGCCGCGTGCCATCAGATCCTGACGTTGGTCCTCGGCGAGCCGGCCCTGGTTCCGCCGACCGCCAAGCAGCGCATGTATGGCCTGGTAAATGGCCCCGAATCGATTACGACGCGTAAGCACAAGAAGCCGCGGAAGGTCGCCGATCAGGATCCGTCGAGCGCAGTCGATGGCGCTGCCGTCGATTCGCCGCGCTTGGGCATCTTCTTGGCGGGCGTCGGCAAGCGCAACAAGCTCCTGCTCATCGTCGGCAGCGGCGTGATAGCGGCGTGTCTGCTTGTTTTCGCGATCTGGCAGCTTGTGCACAGCCTCCACCCGAGTGGAGCGATTCCCAAGGGAGAACAGCACGTCAAAGCGGACGAAGCCGAAAGCGATGGCGACAAGAAACAACCGGAAGTCAAAAATACGAAGCTGCCGGAGCCGAAACCGCCGGTCGCGAAACCGCCCGAACAGAAACAGCCTGAGATCAAGAAGCCTGAAGTCGTCCCCGGCCAATTCGAGTACAAGCCGGCCAGTACGAAACAGCAAGAGATCGGGAAGTACCAGACGTCCAGCCTCAAGGAGCCTGGCGTTCTGCTTCAGTTCAAGGCGGACAAACCCGGCTGGCATACGTTTGTCGGCAAGAATTCCGCGGTGTTATCCGGCCGGCCGCTCTTGAGTCTGGCGGGGAGCAAGAGCGCGATTCAGCTTGACACTGGCGTCGAATTGACGCTGTGGGGCAATCTCCCTGAACTGACGCTGGATCCGTTTCTCTCGGAGAGCCGCGTCGTCGTTCACGCCCACGAGCAATTCGACGCGGATGTGACGCTCGAGCGTGGCCGTATCGTCCTGCGCAATCTCAAGAAGGACAAGAACGCCCAAGTGCGCGTCCGCTTCGAGAACCCAACGTTGGCGGAGGAACATCATTTGGATCTGGTGCTCGACCAGGACGCCGCGGTCGTCCTGGAGCGCTCGTGCGAGTTGGAGGATGACGAGCCGTTTTACGAAAATCCGCAGGACAAGATGCGCAAAGGCCCGACGGCGATGGTACGCGTCTATGCCATTTCGAAGGCGGCGCGTGTTCGCTCGGGGCAGGCTGCGATCACGATCGAACAGACGGACAAGCCAGTGGCTGAATGGCAGAGCCGAAGGGGGAACCTGGGTGTGCCGGTGTTGCCTGGTCTGCCCGCGTGGCTCACGGGCGTCTCCCCCGCGAAAAATGAAAGCCAAGTTCAGCAGCGCAAAAAGGCTCTTGAAGTCACCTACAGCCTGGCGCGCAGCCTCGATAACAAGGCGATCGATGTGGCAGTCGAAGAGATCTACCAGGGCGCGCAGAAGGACCTGGCCCTCAGCATGCAAATCACGCCCGACATCTATTTCCAGTGGCGGCACGCGATCCAGGCATCGGCGGCTGTCGATGACATTGCCCGCGTCTTCGATGAGTTTCAGCAGGACACGACGCCGATCTTCGTGCGCGGCCTGTGCATGCACACATTGCGGCAATGGCTTGCCTGGAATCGCGATCACGACTACCAACTGCTGAAAGTGCTGCAGAAAAACTACCGGGGCGCGGAGCCGGTCAAGATCATGGAGCTATTCCATTCGATCTCGCAGAAGGAAATGACGCGCATGCCGGAGCGGTATCAACAATTGATCGATGGGCTGAGCAATGATTTGACGCCGATCCGAACCTTGAGCCACGGGCACCTTCTGCGTCTGGCCCCGGCCGGCGAGAGAATTCCATACGATCCGGTGATGCCGCGCGTCGAGCGCGAGAAGGCAGTGCGCGAATGGCAGACCCTGATCCCGCCGGGGCAGTTGCCGCCGGCGCCGCCGATGAAGAAGGAGGAGAGTAAATAAGGTTGATGTTTCTGTGGCAGGTCGCCAATGGGCCGATGCGAAGAGGCCCATTGGCAATGTGCCTCGTGATTTCGATAAAACAATTCCCATCACCCCACGACGCATCCTCAACCGTTCCCGGTCACGATGAATCAGCAAGCTTTCGAGGAATCGGCCGCACTCTCCGCTTCACGCCTGGAGTCGGCCTTGCCGTTGCCGAACTGGCGGCTGGTGCTCGCGTTGTCGTTGCCCGTATTGGCGCAGCAGGGGTTGTACTTCGTCGTCAATTTGTCGGATCGCTATCTGGCCGGGCATCTCGACGTCCCGAATCCGGAAGTGCTGAAGGCGGTGCAGGCGGCCCAAACGACCGCCCACTATCTCGCCTGGTTCATAACGTGCTATACCGTACTCGTCACCGTCGGCAGCACGGCGCTGGTGGCGCGCTGCATCGGCGCGGGCGAGCGCCGTTTGGCCGTCGAGGTCACGCATCAAGCGCTGCTGCTCGCGGTCTTCCTCGGCGCGCTGGCGACGCTGTGGGCGTTCCTGGGCGGCGTGCGCTGGATGGTCCACACGCTAAACCTCGAAGGCCGGGCCGCCGATTTCGCTGCCGATTACGCGCTCATCCTGTTCGGCCTGCTCGTCTTTCAGACGATCGAGGTGGCGGGCATCGCCTGTCTGGTCGGAGCAGGGGACACGCGCACCGGCCTGGGGGTAATGGTCGGCGTCGCGGTCATCAATTTGCCGCTCGCCTGGGGTTTCGGCTACGGCATCGGGCCGTTGCCCAATCTCGGTTTTGTCGGCATTGCCCTGGGGACTGCGCTCAGCCACCTGCTGGGTGGGCTTGTCGTCATCGGTGTCTTGATCCGCGGACGCTTCGGCCTCAAGCTCGAAATGGCGCTGTTTCGGCCGCGCGCGGATTTGCTCTATCGCTTGTTGCGCATCAGCGTGCCGTCCGGGTTTGACAGCCTGTCGGTGGTGGTGGGACAGTTTTGGTTCTTGGCCATCGTCAACCAATTCGGCGACGTGGCCGCGAGCGCTCATGGCATCGCGCTGGTGTGGGAGGGACTGGGCTATCTGTCCGGAGCGGCGTTCGGGACGGCGGCGATGACGCTCGTCGGCCAAAACCTCGGCGCCAGGCGACCCGAGCAGGCGGCGCGGGCCGGCTGGATGGCGTGCGGGCTGGGCTGCGTCGTCATGAGCGCGATGGGCTTGACGTTTTCCATATTGGCGCCGCAGATGTTCGCCGTGTTCTGTCCGCAGCCGGAACAAGCGTCAATCATCGCTGCGGGGGTGCCCGTATTGCAACTGGTGGCGTTCGCGATGCCGCCGTTGGCCTCGACGATCATCTTCACGCAGGCGCTGCGCGGCGCCGGCGACACGCGTGTGCCGGTCGTCTTCACCTGGATCGGATTCTTCGCCGTGCGTATTCCGCTGGCCTACTACCTTTCTCTTACAGAAATACATCTTATCGCGCCGTTTGACTTGTTTCCGATTTCTGTCGACCCGATTCAGGGAATGGATTATGGCCTGTACGGCTGCTGGATCGCGATGGTCGCCGACATCGTTGTGCGCGGCGTCTTTTTCTTCTATCGTTTCGCCCATGGCGCCTGGCAGAGTCAGCGCGTGTGAAAGGCCGTATTACAAAAACAACGCGATTGTCAGCCGTTTCGACTTGCCCGGCGCCAGCTCGACGCGCGCGGCGCCGACGAGCGGCGTGCCCGCGGTCGGCTTGGTGGCGCGGATGGTGTAGACGCCCGGGGCGAGATTGGTGAATGCGAACGCGCCGCCCGCTTTCGTCTTCTGCTCCGCGAGCGTGTTGCCCTTGGCGTCGAGGAGCACGACGGCCACTCCCACCTGAATGCGTGTGCCTTCGACGACCACCCCTTCGATCGTGCCCGGCGCCGACTTGACCGGATCGAAATCGACCAGCTCGATGGATTCCTTCACGAACGCGCTCAGATCAAGCCGGTTCGTGAACATCACCGACACGTCAATCGGCCCTTTCTTGTCACTCTGCCAATTGATGCTCGCTTGCCAGACGTTCGGCTCCTTTTTGGACAGCGAGGCCTCGATCTTGACGGCGCCTTGCGGAAGCTTGCCGTCTTCGGTCGGTTTGCCGAAGAAGAAGCTGACTTCCTTGATGCCGGTCGCCTGATCGATGCCGGTGGCTTTGAGTAAGAACGGGACATCACGTTTTATCTGTTTGGGAAGTTCGACGAATGCGACTCGTTCGGGTGCACGATCGTCGAACAGCACTTGGGTGTACGCGGGAGGCACGATGTCCTGGCCGTCCGTATCGACGAGGCGGGCTTGCACGACGCGCTGGCCGCGCACAGGAACGGCATCGAACGGTACGCGCCAGTCGCGGGAGACTGTGTCGAACTCGACACCGCCGTCAATGCCGCGAATGGCCGTGCCGATGCGTTTTTCGCGCGCACTGCGCACCGGCGCTTTGATCTCGGCCTCGAAGACGCCGCCGCGCATTTGGCCGAGGCTGACGTGGAGCTGCGCATTGGCCGGCGGTTGATCGACCTCGGCGACGGCCTCGAATTTGGTGTTCGTCTTGTAAAAGCGGCCCGCGCTCACGCGCAAGGCCGGGCGCAGCTCCTCGCGTGGGATCGTCGGTTCGCCGACCGGAGCAAAGGTCGTGCGGAAGATGAACGCGCGTTCGATGCCGTCCACGGTTAGATAGACGGGGCCGGTGTCGTCCGCGAACACGTCGAACTCGAACTCGCCAGCGAACAGTTTGAGCGGTTCGCCGTCGCCGGGCAGTTCGCCGCGGAAAATGCCGGCGCGCACCGCTTTGAGGCCGACGATGCGCGCGCTGGGAACGATCAGTTCCACGGCGACGGGCCGGCCTGTCAAATGGCGTGCGGTCTGCACCGTGAGGTCGAGCCGATTTTTGACCTTGTTCGCGGAATTGCCGGGATCAAAGCGAATGGACGGCACGCGCACGTACTCGCGCGGGTCAGCGAGATCGACGCGGATTTCGCGTGTCGCCACCTGTTCGTCCTTGCGTTCGCGATCGAGCAAACGTACGAGCAGCGGGCCCATCAGCTCGGGCAACGCCGTCTTCACGGCAGCCGGTGCCCCCTCTCCCTTTGGAATAGGGGCCGAGGGTGAGGGGACGGGCAAGCCGAAGACGACCCGCGTAGCCTGTTCCGGCGGCGCAATGATGTTCACCGTGCCGCCGGGCAAAACACGGTCGCCGGCGCGCAATTCGACTGTCAGATTCCGCGACAATTTGCCGCGATTGTTGACGTAGACGAAATACGCCTGGCGTTCCTGGCTGGGTCGCAGCCGTAAATCACCGAAGGGCACGCTCGGATCTTTAGGGTCGGCACTAACGATGACCTCCAATCGCTCCGCGCTCGGCAATAGCGGCAGCTCGATTGCGTGGTGATAAGAACGTCCGCCTGACTCAAAGCGTAGCAGGAACCCCGACGGCCGCGGCGACGCGCTCAACTCCGCTTGTGGTTTGAGGGTGACTTGCACCGGCAATTCGAGCATGCCGGGCTGGTCGCGCGGCGCCGTCGCCAGCGCGCTCAACGCGTCAAATTTGGGCGTCACGATCAGCCAATCGTCGTCGGCCGTGAGCACGTCTACCGTAATGGGCGGCGTCATCTTCGGCAAGCTCGGCCAGCGCAACGGGATATTCACGGTCGCGCTTGGCGCCATCGGCGTCAAGTTGACGCGTGTGGCCGCTGCGGGAAGCGTCAGGCCGACATCCGGCGGGGCGAACTCGCGCAGCGCGAAGGCGGCGCGGCCGACGAATGGCGATGCCAGCGGCTCCGTGCTCTCATGACGATACCGATCCGCCAGAATGCTATTCAAGCGCCGTTCGCGAATTTGTTGCGCGAGCCACGCTGCCTTGCTCAGGCGATCTTCCTCCGCACCGAACCGCAGCCATGCCGGCGCGCCGCGGCTGATTTGTTCCAACACGCGCGGCTCGGCGTCAGCAGTTTGCCTGACGAGGTTGTTCGCCCACACATGACGCAGCGCGGCGGCGAGGGCGCAGCCGTCGCGAATCTCCGGCGGGGCGTTGTGTAGGTCGGCATTCTTGATGCTGGCGAAATCCGTGAGATGTTTCTCGATGCCATCGAAGTCCTCCTCCGAAACGCCGGCCAGTCGCAGCAGCGTCAACGAGCGCGCAGCCCGCGCCTTCCGCAGATTGCGCGCCGCGACCAACTCCTGCAATTCTTCTGTCTCGGACCGTGCCGTCAGGGCCGTCGGCTCGTCCGTGTCGTCGGGCAGCTTGTCCGCGATTTTTTTGGCCAGCGTGCCGCGCGCTTGCCAGAGGTTCGAGCGTGTCTCGGCGTTGTGAAAAGGGATCGCCAGTTGTGCCTCGAATTCCATGAGTAGTTTCACATCCGCGTCGGGCCTTTTGAGGCGAGTAAAAAGGTCGTCGAGCACGTCAGCCCTGTGCAAATCCCTGAGCCGAGCGAGCGCGTTGCGCAGCTTTTGCTCCTGGACGCGTATTTCGTTTATACGTGCGTTGCGCTCGGCGACAGCGAGTTCGTTGTCAGGCGGGCTGAGGAGCGTTTGCAAGTCGCCCGTCACGTGCGCCGCTTGGTGCCAGAAGGGATTGGCCATCGGTTTGTGTTCCAGGCACGCGACGTATCCGGGCAAGAGGACGAGGGCGTCCTGCATGAGCCGTTCGGCGCCTTCGATCGTGTCTTGCTGGCTTAGAACGCCATCGACCGCGCGCAGAGCCTCGTTAAAGAGCGGCTCGGCATCGCTTAACCTCGCGAAACCCCGGGCGTGCAGCATCAGCTCGGCGTCATGGCGTTTTTGCCTGGCAGTTTGGAGCGGGCTCGTTAGCCATACTGAAGATCGCCAGCGGCTCGACGCCTGCTCGCCGCGTTCTATCAGCAGGATCGCCGTGCGAATCAGCGCGACCGGCCAGCTCGCGTCGTCAAAGCGCTCTGCCAGCTTTGCCAGGCGTTGCACCGCATTGGCCTCGGCGTATTTCTTCTCGCCTTGCCTGGTCGTGAGTAGGCGCGCGCCAAGCTGAATCGTGTCGCGGCGTGGGAACGGATCATTGGCCAGGTAATCGAAGAACGCCCACGTCAATTCAAAGTCGGGGACGTGCTTGTTTTTCTCGACGAACTCGTCAATAAGCTTCACGGCGTTTTTCTCGCCTTCATCAGGCTTCGGCGCGGCCGCTCTCGCCTCGGCGACCTTTTTGAATAAATCCTTGACGATCGGCTTGAGCTTATCGTCCGGACGTTTCCCGGCCGCGCGATACTGCGCGAGCGATAACGACCCTGGGCGCACCTCGTCGATCAACCGAGCGTATTGCTTATCGAGGCGCTCAAGCGTGTCGGCGAAGTCCTTTTGGGTCACATCCGGGTCGGTGCCGTCGCGCCACCTTTGATCGGCGTGAAAGACTTCGCTTTCGAGCCGGCGAAACAGCCAGGGACTGGCGCGATGCCGTTCCTCGGTCCACCAACGTTCACGCGCTTTCCATGCGCCGCTGAGCCAGTCGGGCTGTATTCGCTCTTCGGCTCGGCTTGGGTGCGTCGCCGGCTTGCTGCGTTCGATGGCGACCAGCGGAAAGTCGGCCGTCTCGCCGTAGAGCACCGGTGTTTGCCGTGCGTTGTGCGCGTGTGCCCACGCGGCGACCCTGGTCTGGACATGCTCCGCGAGCTTGTGGACGGTGACGAGACCCTGGCGTGCGGGCTGGCTGGCGTCGTAGTCGGCCCAGCCGCGCAGAGCGTCTTCAAGGAAGTAGCCAAAGACGGAACGGCCCAACTCCGGCGAAGCCAGCGCCATCTGCGCCGGCGCGCAGGGAACAAGAACGAGGCGAGCCGGATCGGGAACGGCCGCCAGCTCATCGGGAATGCGCGAGGCGATGTCGTCGAGTCCGCCGACGTAGGGGTCGTCGATCGTCCAGCAGATATCGAGAATGAGCAGTTTTTTCTGCGCGCGACAATCCGCGACGTGTTGCAGCACGCTTTGTAAGGTCCGCGCCGTCGCGGCGGACGCTAGCTCGGCGTCGTCGGGGAGGATCAGTACGTGTCCCTTTTCGTCGCAGATCGCCTGGCCCGAGAGATAGAGAAGGACGGTATCGCCGGCGGAGGAATTCGCGATCGCTTTGAATTGAATGTGCCCCTTCGTGAAATACTCGCCCTCGCGCAACGCCTTGGAATCCTGCGCACTGAAGGGCGGCGTGTGGAGAGGACGAGACTGGTACACGCTAATCCACACCGGGGCCAAGTACGGCTTCGGCGTCGGCCGAATCCACGCGAACACGTCGACGATTACGCCCGCCACCACAAGGAGCGCCAGGAGCCACAAGAAGGCGGCGCGCCGCGGGGTAGCGCTCGGAGGAATGCCTGGCAATTTGGCCGGCGTTTCGTCGCGCCAGAGCGCGAAGACCACGTCCGCTTCAGTAGGTGGCGTTTCCTGTGCCATCGGTGGTTCCTTAGCATGAAAATAACCACGGGGAACACGGAGGCAATCGTGAATTGTTCAAGATTGCATTCCACTCACGTCAATCGCAGCGCTCAACGCGTTACGATTCCTCTACCGGTTCATTTTCCCAAGATCCCCGTGTTCCCTGTGCTTCACTCTTTATTTCAATTCGATCGGTGGGCGTGGGCGGAAGTCGGTCGGCTCTGGCGAGCTCAAGTCGCGAATTTGCAGCCAGTTGCCGCGCTGCGTCGCTTCGTCCTTGAATGCGCTCACTGAGATCAGCCGCAGCCGAGCTTCGTCGAGCTGCGCCTTCGCGTTCTTGTCGGCGAACCAGTACAGCGCGGCGACTTTGTTGGCGTTGGCGTAGAAGCGATGCTCGGCACCGGCGAGTTCCAGGCCGCCGATGCGCGTCAGAATCGGGCGGGCGTTGTCATGACGGAGGCGAACGACCAGGCAATCACGCGTATCGAACACGCCGCGCTCGACTTCGACGCGATGTCTCTCCCAATTGACGCTTTCGATGATGACGTTTTTCTCCCCCTTCATGACGACCGGGCGTTGCCTTTCGTCGAGTAACAGATGCAGCGGTAGTTCGGCGCCGGCGCGGGCGGCCTCGTCCGGATTCCACCACAGGTCGATCACGGGGCGGGCGGCGGTCGTCGTCTTCCCGAAGTTCGGCCACGCCGGCACGTCGAGCGACCACGCCGGCGCCGGATAGCCCACCATGGCGCCGATGCGCACGCTTGTCCCCGTCTCGACCTCCGGCGGGACCTTCAGCTCGATCCAGGTTTCGCGCGGCTTGATCTGTTCGAGCACCGTCTCCCGGCGATCGACGGTCTTTTCGAGCGCGAGCAGAATCTCTAGCCCGCCCGACGAGGTCTGTTGATTTTGCAGCACGCTCAGACGCCAGTCCTTCGCTTTGTCCTCGATGCGGCGTTTCCACGGATAGTCGTCCGAGAAAAGATAGCGCTCGAAGCCGAGCCCCTTCGGCGTGCTGACGAGATCGAGCAGCAAGAGATCGCCGCGATGCAGGAGGATGTCTTTCTCGACACGTTCGGGAACCTGGACGCGAACCTTGTGCCCGCCGACGGGAAGCCCCTTGCTGAACCAACGGTCGTTCCTGTCGGAGGTGCTGACGTCGAGTCCGGTTTCGGGGACTTCGTTGACGGTGACATTGCGGCCCGTGCGATCGATCCAGTAGTTGAGTCGCTGGCGCAGGATTACGTCAAGAATCAACGGTAATTTGGCGGCGTCGCGGATTGAGTGAACCTTGCCGGCCGGGTTGAACGATTCGATGATCTTGTAAGTTCCGATCGATTTCTTCTCGTCGGCGTCGTTGGTCGGGAAGACGATCAGGTGCAACGAGACAGCGCCGTTGTCGAAGACGGACTTGAGCAGGGCGGGGACGTTTTTGTAACGTGCAGTCAACTCGGCATCCTCATCGAAGCGGTTGTCGTGCCCGTCGCTAATGACGATGATCGTCTTGGCACCCTTGACGCGGACGAGATCCTCGCGTGCGAACAGCAGCGTGCGCGAGATCGGCGATTCGTTCCACGGCTCCAAGGCTTGCAGGCGCGTCATCAACTCGTCAAGCTGCTTGGGATCTTGCGGGTTCCACAGCGTCGGTTTGAGGGCGTGCTCGATGGTCTGCTCCGCCTTGGCCGTCTTGTCCATGCCGATCGCCTGGCCGAAAGTGAGCACGCTGATGCTTGTGTCCTTGGGCACGCGCTGTAGAACGAGGCGCAGGGCGTCGAGCGCTTGCTGATAGCGATTCTGTTTTGTGTCGGCGTCGGCGATGGCGCGCATGCTGCCGGAGCAATCGAGAATGAAGGCGATGCCGCTGTCATTGGTGCCGACGCGCGTGGTCACGTCCTTGTCGGTGCGGACGGCGACGCTGGCTTTCGCCGGCACCGGGAACTGCTTGAGGATGGTCGTTGCCTGCGGATGCAGATCGACCGGCGATTCGAGTTTGATCTGCTGCCCGCGAAAGAGCCCACGCACCTTGAACGGCGCCCGTTGCACGAACGGACTGGGGAAACCTTTGAGTTCGGCTTCGTCCACAAGCGGACTGGCGAGCTGGAACGTGAATGTAGGCGCCTGCTCCAGATCGACATGCTCGGACTTGCCGGCCGCTTGCCCGGCGGCGGGGGATGCGGGAATGCTCACCGCGCCGCGTTCCAGAGCCGGCGGGTTGATGGCACGCAGGTCGGGCGAATCCTCGGGCCAGAGCACCGGAAAGCCCGCGGGAGGGCGATCGTCCTTGCTCGCGGGCCAGAGGCGGAATTCGCGCTTGATCTGTTGCTCGCTGGTGACGACGCCGACCTTGCCGGGATCGGGTATCAAGCGGCCAGCGACGTCGGTCGTGCGCAGGGTCGTTTCGACGAGGGTCCAATCGCCGGGGGCCTCCAGCTTTTTGCTCAAATCGCCCAGGACTTGCGTGAACAAATCCTTCCAACGATCGCGTTTACCCGCGGGCATCTGCGCCTGCGCGTCACTCAGAAACACCCGGCCCGTCAGGCGATAGTACGGTTCGGTGGTCGGGTTATCGTCGTACCAATGATCGTCCAAGGTACGTTTCGTTTGGGCGGCCAAGAACATGCCGAGCTGGAAGCGGCGATAATCGCCCGCCGGGTCGAGTCCATCGGGCATGTTCAACGTCGCCTCCATGCGGCGTGCGAGCAGGTCGGCCGCTCCGACGTCGCCGCGATGTTTGGCGAGATCGGCTCTCGGATTGACGGCGAGGAGACGCTCGATCTCCCCGGCCATCACTCGATAGCGCAGTCCAATCTGCCGGCCGGCGCGGGTGATCGTCTTATGCCAGACGCTTTCCTCGGCAATGGCATCCTCGAGGCGGCGCTGAATCTGCAGGGCGGTCTCGTCCTTGCCGTCGGAAAAACGATTGACCCACGTCGTGCCTAGAAACGCCAGCGCCAACTCGCCTTCGCGTTTGGCGCGGCGCTTGGCCGACTCCGTCGCGCTTACGGTTGGCCCCGGCAGTTCCTCGGCCTGCGCCAGGAACTCGATACGCCGGGAGAGAATGTGCTGCCGGATCACCAGCTCTTTGCGGCGTTCGAGATTCGGGCGTAGAACGACAAGTGCCGCCTCGGCTTCGAGCCAGACGTGGCGTTCGTCGCCGGACGCGTCGAGAAGGGAACCAACGAAAAGATCGAAGCGTCGCCCGAGATCGTTGAGACGTTGTTCGATGCTCTCGGCTAGCGACTTGCACGCGTCAATTGAAGCCGCGTTCGGCGTTTGCAAAGTTGCCAAGAGCGCGTGCGTGTCGCGCCAGAGATTCTTGACGGGTTCATCGAGCGAGGGATCCTGGACCGGCCGTTTGCCAAGATCGGGCCGCTGGGCGAGCCAATGCGCATACGCGGGCAGTTCCACAAGGGCTCGGTCACGTATGTCCAAGGCATCTCTTAGGATTGCCGCGTGGTGTTGAATCTCTTGATATTTGGCGCGCGCTTTTAGAAGCAACATGCGCGACTCTTGCCAATCCTTGGGACGCGAGCTGAGCAGCAAATCTTGGCCGAACCGGCGTTTCTCGTCGGCTTCCGTAAGGGATGGCCCAATCCACGGCTGGATCTCGATGCTGTACGCCGGCGCGATTCGTGTTTTCCCACCGGCAAGTTCGGAGTCTCTCGGCCACGGATCGCTGACGGCTGCGTGTTCCGCGAGGGTGCGCACGTCCAACGCGAGAGCGAACAGGTCGGTGACCTCGGCGGGGGCGTTTGTGATCGAGTCGCCGCGTGTGTTCAATCCACTCTCGCTGCGCTTGGTCCACAAGGGAATCAAATCGCGATCCATCATCACGAGCCAGTGCGCTTCGGCAGGCAGTAGCACTTCGGGCTGGCGGATCATCCGGAGACGATGGCCCGCGCGTTCAAGCCCGGCGAACTTTTCTCGACGCATCCGCTCGACGATCCCCTCGGCAAGAGCCCGCACCGGGACAGGGGAATCATTCCACAGCGTTTTCTTGCCGTCGTTCCACACGTTTCTAGCATCTTCTTCGTCGCCGGCGGTCCAGAACTTCTTGAGGAATGTTTCGAGTGCCTCATCCTTGACGTGTGGGATCCCAGTCAACGTGTTCATCGTCAGTGTGGCATCAATGGAACGCAAACGGACTTCTTGCGCCTTGGCGATGGCGGACGCCAACACACTGAGCTGCGCGCGTTTTTTTTCCCCTACCGCCGTATCGCCGAAACGCAGCGCGGTCTCGTGGTGGAGCAAACATTCCTGGTACTGCCGCCACAGATACGGCGCCGCCACCTGGGGCGCCGTTGCGCGCAGCCGTTGCCATTCCTGCCACGCCGACGACCAGGCGTCCGGTAACGCAAACTTGGGACGCTGTTCCGGATTCATTGGCATGTAAGACGGGTCGCCGACATTCAAAATGATCGGCCTGGCTCGTGTCTCGGCCTCGTTCGGCAGGATCATCGGCGTTTGCTCGGCGGCGCGGTTAACGCGCGTCCAGCGTGTCACGTTTTCCTTCGTGAATTGGTAGAGTTCCCAGGCGTCGATTTTCTGTTTGTCGTCCCGGTCGGCGCCGCCGCGCAGTCCTTCGAGAAGAAAGTGACCGAAAACGGTCTTACCCCAAGAGTGGGTCGTCCAGGAAAGCTGATCCGGCCCGCTCGACACGATGACGACGAGGTTTGCTCTTTTCATGATGCGTTCATTGAGCATCTGTACGCCGTGCGCGAAATCATTGTGCAACATGCCCAGCGGCCAATGCGAAGGCATCTGCGTCACATCGAAAATGAGTACGATCTTGACGGAGGTTGGCAGCGTGTCGAGGCGGTCGAGAATCGTGTCGACGCGCAGACGATGCCGCGGTTCCGGGCGTGCGTCGGCATTCGTCGGGATGACGTATGGGCCAAGGATGTCCGCGCCGCCGTGGCCGGTGACGACCATCAGCAACGTCGATTCAGAGAAGGTGTCGAGACCGACATCCCAGGCGGCGTCGGTGCGCAATTCGTGGACGCGATCTTGCACCAGGCGCAGCAGAGTCGCGGGCTGTCCGGGCTTGACGAGCTTTTTGCGCGTCAGGCCGGCGAGTTCACGCTGCAACGATTGCCCGGCGCAATCAGGCGGGAAGACGAGGTTGCCGTAATAGTCAGCGCCGAGAACGTACAGGGCGACATCGCGTGGCGGCGAAATCCAGGTGGCGATCCAGACCAGTGCCGTGCACAAGGCCAGGAAGGAGAACCAAACGATGCCGAGCGCCAATCGGCCAGTGAGCTTACCCGGGGGCTGCGCTGCCGCCGCCCCTTTCCGCCAAGGCACGATCGGTTTGGCGGTCGGCGGCGATTGAGTCGCTTGCTTCCACGAGGAAGCGGGTTCCATCGGCATGGCGGTATTTCCAATTTTTCGCTTGAGGATGTGACATACCATTCCAATTGTGTGTTCGAGCGCAAAGGAAGTACACGATTGGAACGGTATGCCACGTCCCGAAGCGGTTCAGGACGTCGCGGAGCTTTCCTTATCAATCACATCTTACCCGCCTTGCCCCAAACTTGAAGGAATACGCCGACAAGTTTCGATTTCGGCGTTGTGAAGCCTCGCGCCGGGCCGTGTCGGAAAAATCTGCCCGGTTCACGCTTTTATCCTGGAACGCGCCCAAGGAAGAGTCGTATCATCACTTAGCGTGTGGACCGCTCGCATAGAGTTGTGCAACACCTTTACGTATTGGGAGAGCTTCTGTGATTCAAATCGACATGAAAGCCTTATTCTCGAAACTCAACCCCGTGTGCCTGCAAAGCCTGTCCGCGGCCGTCGGCTTGTGCAATAGCATGCGGCACGATTACGTCGAGCTGGCCCACTGGCTCGCCAAGCTGCTCGAAACGCCCGACGGCGACGTCGCGCGGATCATCAAGCAGTACTCCATCGACGGACCGCGTCTGAGCCGCGATCTGGCTCGCAAGCTGGAGGGGATGCGGCGAGGCAGCGGGTCGCGGCCCGGCTGGTCGCGTGAAGTCGAGGATCTGGTACGTGAGTCGTGGTCGCTCACCACGCTGCAGTTCAACGCCTTCAAGATCCGCTCCGGCTATCTTTTGGCTGCCCTCATGGCCGACAAGTCGCTTGCCGACACCGCACTAAGCATCAGCAATGAATTCAACAAGATCGCCGGCGACAAGCTGATGAAGGAGGCGGCCGTCGTCATCGTTGGTTCGAGCGAGGACGACGTGGGTGTCCCGGATCTCGCAGCGTCGCCGGAGCATGCGATGTCCGTTGCATCCGGGCAGCCCGGCCCCGCCGCCGGCTCCAAGACGCCGTCGCTCGATCAGTTCACCATGAACCTCACCGAACGCGCCAAAAAAGGCGGCAAAAAACATCACTTCTGAAAAAATGAACCAACTCATGCCCTGACGGAACGATCGATCCATCTGCGCGCTATACAGTCCACCCATCGATTCATCGATGACATTGCGGAACCAGCCCACCAACATAAAC
>SXGU01382123.1_pt1 | contig 16535 bp, 11 predicted proteins | sample 3174531 | NCBI WGS metagenome assembly SXGU01 (sample SAMN11356863, study PRJNA531348) | freshwater metagenome | isolation source: freshwater sample F1-140 | place: China: Fuxian Lake, Yuxi | collected 2017-12-25 | reverse complement strand
GGTGGCGGATCGCGTTCGTCACGTCCTGCACCAGGCACGGCATGCTGCTGCGCGATCGGTGCCCAACCTGCGCGGAGCCTGTGCATCAGCACGCCGCTGCGTCTCCGCGACACTGCGCCGCGTGCGGCGGCGACCTTTGCATGCCCACCGCCCCCGTCGCGCGGCAGGATCACCTCGTTTGGCAGGCAAATCTCGAGGCCGGGCTCACTCGCGGATGGATCATGCTCGAAGGCGAACCCGTGCGGGCTCACGTCGTCTTCGCCATCGTGCGGCAGATCGCCGCGTTGCTCGTCAACGGCAAGCGCGCTGACCGCCTACGCTCAGAAGCATCACGGGCGTGGGGCGGAGATCCCGCACCCTACGCCAAACCGACCGCTCGCCAGCCGATCGAATATCTCGATGTCATGGAGCGCCACCGCCTGTTCGACATGGTGAGCCGCCTCATGCAGGGTTGGCCACACCGCTTCGTGCATGCCTGCCACGGAGCCGGCCTGCACCGTTCGCATGCGATCAAGGACATGAGCGACCCGCCGTTCGCATATGAAGCGGTGATGCGGGCCTATATGGACTACACTCCCTATTGTGCCAGCGAGCCACAGGTCGCCGCCGCTGCGGCGTGGCTGCGGCGGACGAAGGGCCGCGCGACCTACCGCGATCTCAAGAGCATTTGCGGGGAAAGTCGTGCTGCGATCTATCGACACATGGATTATGAGAGACGGCAGGCGACCCCATCTCGCTGGCGGATTGAGGCGATGTCAGCGGGCCTCGGCAACAGCGTCGACGATCTTTCGGCGTAGGAGATCGGCATAGGCGTCCGCCTCTACCGTGATCCCTGCACGGCGGCGGACGGGGAAAATCATGAAGCCATCCAGGGTCGCGGACTTATTGCCCCAATGCCCCCGTAGGCCGTCATGGGCCGCCCTGATCGTCTGGATATCGAGCCATCTCGTCTTCCTCTTCATCGTCTTCACGAGGACTCCGAGGCTGCGGTAATCTTGCGGGGCCGTGCGTTCGTCGGCGACAATCACATGCCGTCCACCCACGTCCAAACCGGCGATGATGCCCTCGCGCCGGAAGTCGAACCCGCCATCGCGCGCCGCCACATCATTTGATCCGGCAATTGAATATGGGGTGAGCCTCCACCCCGCCGCCGTGGCCGCCGTGACCAAGGCATTCCAGGTCGCCCGGAGCGCCTTCTCGCGCGCGGTCGCGACGGACGAAGCGTCGCCGCCCACCATGCGACGGATTTCAGCGCGACCGACATTCGGATTGGCGCCAGTCTCGCGACCTGCCGAAGAAAACTCGCCTTCCTCGCGTGGATCCTCCCCCAAAGTCGAAGTGCGCGGTCGCGGCGGTCCGCCCTTCGCCACGAAGTCGATTGCCACCCCCTTCGATGAAGGGATTACGACCGGGGCGGATGCGATCTCAATCGGACGGCGCGATGGCGATGGCGCACGGCCGGTCGTCAGCACCACGAGCCTGGCATTAGCCGGGCGCATGCGGCCGGTCGGTGGCGGCATCCGATCAGGAGCCTGCTCGTCTCCAGCGCCGGGATGATGGACCTCAATCCGGTTGAAACCCAGCTGCAGTCCGATTTCGGTGATCCGGGTGCCGATAAACCGGGTGAAGCCGTCCTCCCGCTCAAACCATCTGCCCTCGATGGTGAGCCCAATAGGCTGGCAAAATGGCCAGGAGACCTTGGGCCATGTCGGCTTATCTTCGCGGTATCCCTTCTGCACGACGAGCTGCTGAAAGACTTCGTCGTGCAGCCGCATCAATGCCGGGTCCGCCATCATAGCGGCCAGGATCAGCGCCTCCTCATCTGTCGGCTTCCGCCAGCAGGTAAGGCGCACCGTTCCGTCCGGCAGCAGCCCGCTCTTTGACCGATCCACGATGCCCCGGTCTGCAACGCTAGGATCGCGCAGACCATCAATCAGTTCGACCAGGAGACGGCTGCTGACCCCGAACAGCGCTCGCACGAGCTCCATCTGCGGCAGCAGCACCTTCCTAGGGTCGCTGGAGCCGTCATCTGCGGCATCCCGTTCGAGCAGGAAACATGGCGCATCAGCCATTATGCGGGTCGGCATGCGGCGCCGGCCCCTTGTGGGATGATCGGCTCCGGCTCCGAGCGACTCGATGCCAACCAGGTGGTAGCTGGCGGAATACCGCTTCGCTTGCGTCTCTCCCGCGGGCGTTCGGCCTCGCCACCGGGAACCGACCGTCAGAAGATCGAGCTGCCCACATGCGACCCACCGCCGGTGGACGTCGGATGCCGGATCGAACCTCGGGTGGTCGAGGTCGGACGCTAGCAGAACCTCGATCTGCGCCTCGATCGCGATGTCCGGCTGTCGTCGCACCGGACCCAGCGCGATGATCTCGGCGATGCCGGGGACGCCCTTGAAGGCGCCAAGGGCGACTCGGATTGCAGGCACGAAGGCCGTGATGGACCGGCGGCCGATTAGAAGCGGTTAATCGCAGATACTGCTTGGCCGCTGCGCGCATCTTTCCTACAATACGGAAACATGATCAGTCGATCCGACATTCTTAGGCGTGCAGGCGAGGCATTATACGGAGAGCGCTGGCAGTCGCCCCTGTCGCGCGATCTCGGTGTCACCGACAGAACAGTCCGCAACTGGGCGGCGGAACGCAATGATTGCCCAGACGACTTGCCGGCGAAGCTGCTGCACATTTTGCGTGCGCGCGGCGAGAGCGTCGCCCGACTGACAACGATCATAGAACAAAGCCTTGGCGGAGAGGGAAAAACCCCGAACCATCGGCTATCGCGAAAGAAGGATTGAAGAGGGACCATGACCGCACCGACGATCTACGATCTCTGCATACCCCGTCCGGATGTGATCTCCGGGGCGATGTCCGAGGGCGACTTCGCGGCGCGTCTCGGCCCCGTCGTGAACCGCACCGGCCACGTCGACTATGTTGATCCGGGCCGGTTCTTCACTAACACCTATCCGACAGCCGGGCTCAAGGAGCTACTCGACCAGGTTTTACGGCGCCTGTCCGGCACGGCGGGCTCCGTGTCATCGGTGTTCCGCCTCGACACCAGCTTCGGCGGCGGCAAGACGCACGGCCTGATCGCGCTGATACACGCGGCGCGCAGCGCGGGCCAGATCCCGAACCTGTCGGAGTTCACCTCGGTCGCGATGCCTGGCGTCGCTCGCGTCGCCGCCTTCGACGGTGAGGCGTCGGATCCGACCAACGGCCGCAACATGGGTGATGGCATCCTCGCCTACACTCCGTGGGGCGAGCTTGCTTATCAGCTGCGGGGCCGCGAGGGCTACGAGCGCGTCCGCGCGTCCGATGTGGAACGCAAGGCACCGGGGTCGGAAACGCTGTCCGAACTGCTCGGCGACGAGCCGGCGCTGATCGTCCTCGACGAGATTGGCGAATATTTGCGCAAAAGCCCCGGCGCCGGTGGCCGCGACCAGCTCGCCGCCTTCATCAAGGCGCTGTTCTCCGCGGTGGAGTCGTCGCCGCGGGCAGCGGTCGTCTTCACGCTCGCGGTCCGGTCGGACGGCAAGGCGACCGACGCGTTCGCGGCGGAGAACGAGGCGGTCGCCAAGCTCATCTCGGAAGCGGAGAGCGTTTCCGGACGCAAGGCGACGATCCTCAATCCGACCGGCGACGACGAGACCGTTGCGGTTCTTCGCCGCCGACTGTTCGAGACGGTGCGGACCGATGGCATTGATGAGGTTTTGTCCGCCTACGCCGTCCGCTGGTCAGACCGTCGGATCGAGAGCCGCGAGGGCGCGCGCGGATCGAAACTCGCCGACACCTACCCCTTTCATCCCGACCTGATCGACACGCTGACCGATAAGACCTCGACACTGGCCGACTTCCAGCGTGTGCGGGGCATGCTGCGCATCCTCGCCAAGACGATCGCCGGGCTCTGGGCACGGCGTGCGACCGACGGCTTCGCGATCCACACCCATCACATCGACCTCGCCCTGGACGATGTGCAGCGGGAATTCACGACCCGTCTAGGCCAGTCGGCCTTCGTGCCGGCAATCAACAACGATGTCGCGGGGCCCAAGGGCAAGCCCGGTCTTGCCGAAGCGATCGACGCCGACATGAATGCCGGGCTGTTGCCCTATGCTTCCTATGCGGCGCGAACGATCTTCATCCACACGCTCGCATTCAACAATGAGCTGCGCGGGATCACATCCGCACAGCTTCGCTACTCAATTGCATCGCCGATCGCCGATCTCGACCTGCTCGACGCGAGCCTGGTCCGCTTCCAGACGGACAGCGCCTATCTCGACGACCGCCCCGGCGCGCCGCTTCGCTTCAACGCCGAAGCGAACCTGACACAGATCATCGCGCGCGAGGAGAAGAGCATCGACGCCGAACGGATCCGGCTCGAGCTCGACAGCCGCATCAAGGACGTGTTCTCGGGCGACCGCCCGACCTTCGATCCGATCCTATTCCCGGCGGGTGCGTTCGACGTTCCCGACGACGTCGGTGACGGCAAGCCCCGCCTCGTCGTCGTGAAGCACGAGACGCTCGAAGTCTCGTCGCAGCTCGACGCAGTGCCGGAATTCATCGGACGCATTTACACCCGCAAGGGCAGCGAGGAGGACAAAATCCGCCTGCTGCGCAACAACCTGGTGTTCCTGCTCGCCGACGAGCGCACCGTGCCGCAGATGCGCGAGGCCATGTCGCGTCGCCTGGCGCTCTACGAGCTGAAGCGGCCCGAGCGCCTCGTCGACCTCGCCGACCACCAGCAGCAGGAGATACTGCGGCAGGAGCAGCGCGCCGAGCAGGCGGTCGCGGTGTCCATCCAGGGCTGCTACCGGCACCTGCTCTATCCATCCAAGGCCGCGCTCGGCGACGGGTCGGTCAGCCTCGCCTACGCGTCGATCGACAACCCGTCGACCGCCGAGAAGCCCGGTGCCGGTCAGGTCCAGGTGGTCCGCCAGCTGTCGGCCAGCAGCAAGCTCAAGTCGCCGGAGGACGCCCCGGATGCGCCGGCCTACATCCGCGACCGGACGCCGCTGAAGAGCAAGCGCCAGATGACGGCGGCGGCCCTGCGCGAGGAGTTCAGGCGCGATCCCAGCCTGCCCATCCACATCGGCGACGACCCGTTCAAGAAGATGGTCCGCAAGGGCATAGAGGACGGCATCTTCGTCTACCGCCGCGAGGATCTCGTCGCCGGCCAGGGCGAACCCATGCCGAGCATCGTCATCGACGAGTCCTCGGTCATCTTCACCGCCGACTACGCCAAGGAGCACGGCATCTGGCCGCGTCCGGCACCGGTCACCCACACCGGCCCGATGGACGGCGGCGCGGGTGACACCACGACGCCGGGCGGCGGCACGACCTCCACGGACGGCGCGATCTCGGGCACGACCGTCGGCGACGGCGTCGGCACCGGTGTGGCCGGCGGAACGACCTCGGCCGGCACCGGATCGCCGGTCGGAGGCGCGCAGCCGGGCGAGACGTTCGTCCACGAGGGCGTGCTGAAGGAGGCGCTGTCCGTCGTGTTCCAGAAGGCGCGAAGCGCGAAGGCCGTCAGCCTGGCTTCGCTCACCATCTCGCCGTTCGACTACGCCGACGCGTTCAAGCTGCTGCCCGTCGCAGAGGGCGTCCCCGACGCGACCAAGCACGTCGAGATGGAGGGCGATCTCGTCACCACCGCCGGCGGCGAGCTCAGCCTCAAGGCCGAGGGCACGCTGGCCGAGATGAAGGGGCTGCGCGAGTTCGTCGAGCCGCAGCTTCGCGCGGCCAGTGAGAAGCGTCTCGACGTCGTCATCCGGCTCGACTTCGCGGCCGGCCTGCCGCTCGACGGCGAAGCGCCCGAGCGCATCGTCGACCGTCTCACCCGCTTCGGCGCCGCCGCAGCGTTCGTCGAAGCCTCCGCGAAGGTGTCAGCATAATGCACGCAAAGAAGAAGGACGCCTACATGGCTCCGCCGTCTGTCCAGCCCATCTACGAGGTGCGCGCCCGCCGCGCCGACAACGAGATCCAGGTCGAGATCTGGCAGGTGCCGTCGTCGTCCAGCCCGCACGTGACCGTGCCGGTCAGGGTGGCGGGTCTCGCCGGGCGCAACCTCGAGATCAACCAGATCCGCATCTTCAAGCGGCTGCGCGACGCGGGACTCCGGCTGGACGTCATGCCTGTAGAAGGAATGCGCGCGCCCATCGCCGAGGCCGCCGCCCTCCGCATCGCGCTGATGTTCCGGGTGCTCGCGCCGATGCGGTCGCGCGCGGCGATGGTGCAGGTCGCAGAGGGCATCGAGGACATGCCGCGCGAGGAGGCCGCCTACTGGCTGGGCATGGCCGTGCATCGCAAGAACCCGCGCCGGGTGCTGACGGCGCTGCGCGTGCTGCTCACCTCCACCGCGCGCTGACCCGAAAGGTGACCTAAATGACCACCCGCCTCATCGAGCGCTACCTGCCCATCGCGGAAATCGGTGACGAAGGAGCGCGCGAGCGTCGAGTGCCGACGTCGCTACCTCCAATCAACTTCCTGCACGTGTGGTGGGCACGGCGGCCGCTGATCGCGTCCAGGTCGGCGATCTTGGCATCGCTGGCTCCAGCCGACACTCAGCACGGTGAGTTCAGTCAGGCACTCGGCATCCTCGGGGATCCGGTGGCCACGCGCGGCGCGATCGATGCAGCTCGTCGAACTGGGAAAGACCTTGGGACCGACCCGTATGGGTATCCTCGCGCATTCAAGCATGATCCGAGAGGAGGCGCTCGCGACATCGTGCCGGATATCGCGGACAAAGTCGTGCTGGACGTCACGGCAGGTGGCGGTTCTATACCGTTCGAAGCCCTTCGGCTTGGCGCGAACGTGATAGCGAATGATCTCAATCCCGTCGCCGCGATCATCCTGAAGGCGACGGTGGAATACCCTCATCTATATGGCGAGGGACTACTCACCGCCTATAACGAGATTTCCGCAGAATTCGAAACGCGAGTGACGGCTGCTATCGGTGACCTTTATCCAGTCGAGGAGGATGGTTGCAGGGTTGACGGATACATATGGGCACGAACGGTGACTTGTCCCTATTGCGACGGGAAAACACCGCTCTCACCGACCTGGGCGATCGCGCCCGGAATAGGTGTCCGAATCCTCCCCGACATCGCGCAGGGGCCGGGAACACCGGGTCGGGTCTGCACCTACGAAATGGTCGAGCCTGGCAACGCAAGTCCTGGAACCGTCGCTGGCGGCGACAGTCTGTGCGCCTTCCCAGATTGTGCCCGAGCCATATCAGGATCGGAAATCAAGGCACGCGCTCAGAACGAAGGCCTTGGCGACCAGCTAGTGGCGATCGCATATCGTCGGAGGATTGAAAGGCCGACGAAAAGCGGTGGCAAAAGACTGGCGTGGGACCGGACCTACAGGGCTCCGGACCAAGGGGATGATAACCTAGATGATGTCCTTGTAAAACTTGCGGACAAGCTCCCCGAATGGGAGTCACGTGACGCGATCCCGAACGAGGCGTTTCCCGAGGTTAGCAACGACGAGCGTCCGATCCAATACGGCATGCCGCTCTGGCGAGATCAATTTTCTCCTCGCCAGCTCTATGCACACTGCATGGCAATCCAGGTCTTCCAAGAAATGGTGGAGGAGCGTTCCATGCATGGAGCGCTAGACGACGAAACGCGGGCCGCGTTCGTTTACATTGCTTTCTCGCTTGATAAACTTCGTGATTACAATTCCCGCATGACTCGATGGCATGCGAAACGAGAGGTGATCGTCAACACGTTTGACCGCCATGACTTCGCCTTCAAGTGGTCTTACGCAGAGATGGCGCTGTCGGGTTCTGGTCGGGGACTGGCATGGGCGCTCGAAGGCAGCAGGGACTCACTACGGAGCATCATCGATCTGATCGCTCCCAACAGGGATCTATTCTCAGCCAGTAGTCAGAGCGTTACCGTCACAAACCTTTCTGGATCCTCGCTGCACCACATTGAGGACTCCACAGTCGATGCTGTGGTCGTCGATCCCCCTTATGGCGCGAACGTGATGTATGCCGAGCTGTCGGACTTCTTCTACGTATGGCTGAAGCGGACCGCAGGCCTCGTTGTGCCCGAGCTATTTACTCGCAGGCTGGCAGACAAAGAAAATGAGGCCGTCGCTAACAAGGCGCTCTTTCAGGGTCAGAAGGGTGCCGCCAAGCTCGCCAACCGCGACTATCAGGACAAGATGGCGGGCATATTCGCCGAGTGCCGCCGCGTCCTGAAGGACGACGGCATCATGACCGTCATGTTCACCCATAAGGACACCGGCGCGTGGGACGCGCTGGCGATGTCGCTGATGCACGCCGGCTTTGTCATCACGGCCTCCTGGCCGGTCAACACCGAGGCCTCGGGCTCGCTCCACATCAAGGACAAGGCGGCGGCGAACTCCACCATCTTCCTCGTCTGTCGGCCACGGCTCGATGAAGGCGACGTCACGAATTATTGGGAGGACGTGGAGCCGCTGGTCGCGAAGGCCGTGCGTGATCGCATCGATGAGTTCCAGGCATCCGGCATCGCAGGCGTCGACCTGTATCTCGCGAGCTTCGGCCCGGCTCTGGAGGCATTCTCGCGCCACTGGCCGCTCACGCGCGGCACGCCGGCGCCGCAACCGCCGGCCAAGCGCGGATCGCAGGGCGACTTGCTGGAGGAATTCGATCCTTACGCCGTCCGACCCGAGGACGCGCTCAACGCAGCGCGCCGCGAGGTTAAGGCATGGCGGCTGGCGCAGCTCGCGGACCGCCGCGCCAGCCGCGACATGGATCCCGCGACAGCTTGGGTGGCCCTCGCCTGGGATGCGTTCCGCGCGCCGCAGTTCGCCTATGACGAGGGCCTCCGCCTCGCACGCGCTGTTGGCCTCGACATGGCGCAGGTGGTCGGCCGGATCGCGGAGAAAAAGGGCTCCGACTTGAAGCTGTGGGATTCGGCCACGCGCGTCGCAAAAGGGGCGCTCGGTCCCGCCAACGGCTCCCGCGGCATGATCGACGCGCTCCACCATGCGGCGCACACCGCGCGCAAGCAGAGCGTCGAGGCCGCACGCGACCTACTGGAAGCCAACGGCCTGCTGGAGGACGACGAGTTCAAGGTGGCACTTGAAGTCATGCTGGAGGTGCTGCCGCCGTCGAAGACGTTCTCGGGCATCGAGAGCGACGATGCCGTGAAACCAGCTGCCGACGACTTCGACGCGCTCGAGAAGCTGCGCCGGATCGTCTATGGTGAGGAGATCGGTGCGCCCAAGCAGCTCTCACTCTACGAGCAGCTCGACGCAGCATGACGGTCCAACGCACGTCGGACGATTATGCTCACGAAAGAGCGATCCTCGATATGGCTTATGCCCAGAACGAGGCCGGCCGGGATACGTTTGTTGCGCTGGCGCACACCGCTCTATTCGCGGCCTCCGTCGCCTTTGTTGGCGACGTCACGCCTCTCAGGGAGGCAGTCTGGCGTCCAGCGTTGATCCTCGGGTGGATCTGTAGCGTAGCCGGTCTGCTCACGCTGACGTTCAGCTTCGGGGCTGCCCGCCGCGCAATCGATGCCCGACGCGCGGCACTCAATGATGAAGAGCCGCCTGCGTCCCGGAGACTCGACGTTCTGAACGGGATTTCGCTCTGGTCGTTTCCAGCTAGTCTTCTATGTTTGTTCTCCTTCGTAACAGCAAACGTGGTGCAAGCCGATGAGCCGCAAGCCAAGTCCGCCCCCTCCGCCGCCGTCTCCACCCAACATCGAGCGCCGGGGCAGCGCGCCGCCGCCTCGGGCACCGAGCTTCGTCGTTCCGAGAGAATCGGTGCAGGGCGGAGTAACACCGGCACCCAGGGCACCCACCCAGTCGCTGCCGTCTCAGACGCCTCCACCTCCTCCACCTCCGCCGAAGAAGTGATTCACCAGAAGCAATCGGATCCCGAATGCTGCTGAGCGACCGCACCTGGAAGCGCAAATACACGCGCGAGGACGGCGACCTCGTGCGGAAGTTCTACGTGCCGGCATTATCCACGGCGGTTCGATACGATCGCATCACCGGCTATTTCATGGCGGGCAGTCTGGCGCTTGCCTCGGCTGGAATTGAACATCTGGCCCTCAACGAAGGCACGATGCGCCTGATCGTCGGCTGCACGCTCGACGAGCCTGAGGTCAAGGCCATCGAGGCCGGTCTCGCGATGGACGAAGTGCTCGGCGACAAGATCGGGCAAGCGTTGCCCGAAACGGTGGAAGGCGATGATCGCCAGGCGCTGGAGCTGTTGGCTTGGCTGGTGTGCCGCCGGATTCTGGACATCCGCATCGCCATCCGGTGCACGCCCGTCACGCGCCGGCCGATCGGCGGCACCGTCATCTTCCATGAAAAGTGCGGGATCATCGAGGACAAGACCGGTGATCGCCTCGCCTTCACTGGTTCGCTCAACGAGACGGTCCAAGGCTGGCGTCTCAACGGCGAGTCGATCAGCGTCTTCACATCGTGGGGACCTGCCGCCGAATACGTCGATGACGAGGATGGTGCATTCAACCGTTACTGGCACGACAAGGCTGACAGCGTGATGGTGGTCGACGTGCCCACCGCCGTCCGGGACGCGCTGCTCAAGTTCCTCCCGCCGGACGACGAAGCACCCGAGCGGATGCGCCGCGCCGCCCAAGCGGACGACAATCCGGGCAACGAGGAGCAGCTTGAGGATGCCTCCGTCCCTGAGCCCATCATGCCTGAGGGGGACAGCCCGGCCGAGCGCCGGACGGAGGTGTGGGACCAGTTGGCGGCGGCTGCCAACGACCCTACCGGAGGCGTCTGGGTCGGCGAGGCCACCAGCCCCGTCGAGGCATGGCCTCATCAGCGCAAGGCGTTCCTGCGCATGTATGGCGACACGCCCGACCACGCGCCGCGCCTGCTCGTCGCCGATGAGGTGGGCCTCGGAAAGACCATTCAGGCCGGTCTACTGATCCGTCAATCCTGGCTTGCCGGTCGAATGCGCCGTGCGATCATCCTCGCTCCTGCGAACGTATGCCCGCAGTGGCAGTCGGAGCTGCGGGAGAAGTTCGCGCTTAACTGGCCGCTCTACGACGGACAGTGCATGCACCGTTACGATCCTGCCACCCAGACCACCGTCGCCACCCCGGTGAGCCGCCTCGCATGGTCAAATGAGCCGTTCGTCATTATGTCGAGCCACCTCGCGCGTCGCCGGGACCGTCGGCCCGAGCTGCTGACCGCAGAGGAATACGATCTGGTCGTCGTCGACGAGGCGCACCATGCGCGCGTGTCGCGGACCGGCAGGAAGTCCGAGCCCAACATGCTGATGCGGCTGCTGCGGGATCTGCGCGCGCGCACGCGCGGCCTTGTGCTTCTGACTGCCACACCTCTTCAGACGAACGCCCTCGAACTCTACGACCTGCTCGCCCTTCTCGGTCTTCCTGACGAATGGACGCCAGATGAATTCGAGCGCTACTTTGAGGCGTTGCGCGAGCCGTTGGTGCCGACATCGGCGTTCGAAGCCTGCGTCCGCCTCTTTCAGGCGGCTGAGCAAACCTATGGCGCCCTGATCGAGCCCCGCGCCGCGGCTATTGGCGCGGGCGGCAGCAAGCCCGCGTTATCACGGGTGGCAGTGCGAACCGTCCTTACCGCGCTGCGGGGTGAGTCATCGATCAGGCGGCGCAGGCTCTCGCCCGAGGATCGCCGCGCGGCAATCCGCATCATGCTCGGCTGGACCCCCATCACCGCCCTCGTGTCACGCCACACTCGCGCGCTGCTCCGACGGTATCGTGCCGAGGGCAAGCTGGACGCACGGATAGCGACGCGCGTTGTAGCGGACCGCTTCATCGATATGTCGAGTGAGGAGCGGGAGCTCTACGAAGCCACCGAAAAGCTGATCACAGACGCCTATGCCAGCGCCGACGAGAAGAAGCGCGCGGCGATCGGCTTTGTGCTCACCATCTACCGCAAGCGACTATCGTCCAGCTTCACCGCACTCAGTTGCTCACTGCGCGGCCGCCTCGAACGGGCCAAGGACACCGACGACGATCTGGTTGGTCTCGAAGACGAAGGCCAGGAGATCGATGCCGACGAAGCTGCCGAGAGTGATCGGGAGGCGCGGCAACTGCTCGAGACCGCAGCGATCGAGAACCTGCTCGCCCGCATCGCCCTGCTACCGCCGGACAGTAAGGCTGTAGCCCTTGCGCGCGAACTCCGGACGCTGGAGGCGGACGGCTATAATCAGACGATGGTGTTCACCGGTTACACCGACACCATGGACTCGCTGCGGGACTGGCTCGCCCGCGAATCCGGACGTGAGGTCATCTGCTTCTCAGGTCGCGGCGGTGAAGTGCGCGGCACCGATGGAAGGTGGCGACCGGTTTCCCGCGCGGACATCAAGCGCCGCTTCCGCAAGGGCGATGGAGATATCCTGCTCTGCACCGATGCAGCCGCCGAAGGTCTTAATTTCCAGTTCTGCGGCTCGCTGATCAACTACGACATGCCATGGAATCCCATGCGCGTGGAGCAGCGGATCGGGCGCGTCGACCGCCTGGGGCAGCAGTTTGACGAGATTCGCATCGTCAACCTTCATTACGCCGACACGATCGAGACCCAGGTCTACCAAGCGCTGTCCTCACGCATTCGGCTGTTCGAGACGCTCGTGGGCGGGCTCCAGCCGATCCTCTCGTCGGTAAGCAAGCGCATCGCCGAGCTCGCGCTGTCCGGCGCGCACGTCGACATCGACGCGATGATCGCGAGCGAGATGAACCAGCCGCCGCCATCGGTAGATCTAGACGACGAGGAGGCCGCGCTCGACGACATGCCGCTCATGGGCAAACCAGCACTCGACCTCACGGATCTGGCGCGCATCATCGGCGATCCCATGCTGTTGCCGCCCGGCTACCAGGCCGCCTGGCTGAGCACACATGAATGGACGGTCTCAACAGACGCGCTGTCAAAGCCCGTGCGCGTGACGCTCAACCGCGACTTCTATGGCAAAAACTTCGATTCCGCCGAGTTCTGGACGCCGGGTTCCCCTGCCTTTCCGACGTTCACGCCCACACCATCCCCTGAGCTAGCGGCGCGAGCCGCCTAAACCTGCAGAAAGAGCCTGTGAACACAAAGGGAACATATGGCGCAGCCCACGATTCCGGCATAAGATATCAAGCTGGGAGCTGAGGGTGGCCAAGAATTCGCGCATCGAATGGACGAACCACACCTTCAATCCATGGTGGGGTTGCGTGAAAGTCTCACCGGCATGCAAGCACTGCTATGCGGAATCCTGGTCCAAGAGAGTCGGGCAAAACGTATGGGGCGTTGGTTCGCAACGGCGCTTCTTCGGTGATAAGCATTGGAACGAGCCTCTTCGCTGGAACTCGGACGCGCAAAATTCCGGCAGACGTGCGCGCGTCTTCTGCGCTTCGATGGCCGACGTCTTCGAGGATCGTCGCGACCTCGACGTATGGCGAGAGCGACTGTGGAAGCTGATCGACGCCACACCTTGGCTCGACTGGCTACTCCTGACGAAGCGCCCCGAGGCCGTCGTCCGCCTTGCGCCTTGGGACGCAAACTGGCCCTCTAATGTCTGGATGGGAACAACTGTCGAGGATCAGCGTCGCGCCCGCGAACGCCTGCCGGTGCTGGAGAGCATCCCGGCCGTGGTGCGATTCATCTCCGCCGAACCGCTCCTAGACGCTGTAGACCTCACGTCCTGGTTGCCGTCCCTAGACTGGGTGATCACCGGAGGGGAGAGCGGCGCGAAGGCACGTCCATCCAGCCCATCGTGGTTTCTCTCGCTAATGAACCAATGCATGGCCGCCGACGTAGCGTTCCACTTCAAGCAGTGGGGCGACTGGGCGCCCGGCGATGGCATTTCGCTCGCCAAGGCGAGGGAGGAGAAGGCCGCGGACGGCACGACCATGCTGCGTATTGGGAAAAAGGCCGCTGGTCGGCTGCTCGACGGCACAACCTGGGACGAGCTTCCCGTTGTGAGGACCGCCTGACGAACGCTCCCTTCCTCCCTTTTGCCCCGGCCGAGATGCCGGTGATAGACCCTGTGCGGCTCAAAAACCGCAAAGGGATCAATTGTCCGCTGTGGACCGAGAACAAGGCTCTTCTCATCCAGGAGTATATCAAGCTCTTCACCTACATCACCAAGCACGGCGCTTACATTGACGGCTTCGCCGCACCGCAGCGCCGAAACCATGCCGAGAAATGCTCGGCAAAGCTCGTGCTGGAAAATCAGCCGCAGCGTATCCGCGATTTCTGGCTGTGCGACATCGACACGGACGGCATCGCGCTACTCGAGGAGATCAAAGCGAAGTATCTGACGAAGGGAACACGCATCGATGTAATCCCGGGCGATTTCAACCTAACCGTCAACAAGATCCTAGCTTCCGGTCGCATCAAGGAGAAAACCGCCCCCTTCGCACTCCTCGATCAGCGCACATTCGAATGCGAATGGGCGACGGTGCAGAAGCTAGCTGCCCACAAGAAGGACAGAAAGATCGAGATATTCTACTTCTTTCCTACGGGTTGGATCGACCGCTCGATCGCGGCGATCAAGACGCCTGAGAAGATCGATATAGCCGAGCGATGGTGGGGACGTCCGGACTGGCGTGACTTGAAGGGGATCAACGGCGTGGAGCGGGCAACAATGCTTGCAACGCGATTTCGAGACGACCTTGGCTACAAATGGGCTCATCCCTATGCCATCCATGATGCGCGCTACAAAGGGAGGACCATGTATCACATGGTCCACGCTACAGACCACGATGAGGCGCCCACACTCATGCTACGCGCCTACCGAAAGGTGTCGGGCCGCACAGACTACGACAGGGTGCTAGAACAAACGGACTTAGAGGATCTGCTTCGGCAGGTAGTCGAATAAAGATCGGTGGCGGAAGGACGATATGGAAAGGCAGCAAGACATTGAACGGCGTCTATCGGGCGCTACGCTCCCGCCCGGCTCCGGCGCATCTTTCGCGGCAACAAAGCGTGCCGGCCTTGCTCGAATTGAGCCGCTTACGGCCGCTGCCGAAACATGGCTGCATAAGCACGTCGGAGAAGAGACAAGCTGGGATGGCGAAGCGCTGGTCGTCGAGATGCGCTACTTCCCCGAGCTCGCCGACGCGATCATCGCGGCCGGGTTCAGCTTCGAGCGCGACGCGCTGGTTAACTGATGCTCGCGGCCATTCTGGCCGCTGCGGCGCTGCAGGTCGTGACGACCGGATCCACCTTCGCCTGCACGCCGACTGCGGTGTGGGACGGTGACGGTCCTATCTGGTGCGCCGAAGGCCCGCGGATCCGCCTCTCCGGCATTGCTGCGCGAGAGATGGACGGCAGTTGCCGAACGAACCACCCCTGCCCTGACGCGACAGCCATAGCGGCGCGCGATGCACTCGTGCGCCTCTTGGACGGTCCAACCGGTCGCCTCCGAACAGGTCACGTGTCCGTGCGTGGACCCACGCTCTCCTGCGTGAGCCACGGCTCCGGACGCGGGAGCCGCACCGCGGCACTTTGTCGGCTCCCTGACGGGCGTGACTTGAGTTGCGAGATGGTGCGCACAGGCACCGTAGCACGCTGGGGCCGATATGGCGGCGACCGCCTCTGTCGTTAGCCTTTCGAAACTCGCGTATTTGACGTCCCAAGCAACACCTTCCCTGAGCGGCCATGATGATCCGGAAGGAGATCATCATGCGAAAGTGCCACTGGAACGACCCCAAGACCATCGAGAGGCCGAGCCCTGACGTCTTCCTCGAGCTGCTTCTGCGGGACTCGCGACTTGCTCGCGAGCAGATATCCACGATCCTCAGCATCTGCGACGCGCAGAACGCCGACGATGTCGTCGAAGCCGATCCGATCGAGAACATTCTCTCCATCGTCCATCCACGAGCTGCGGCCATTTGCGATCTCAGGATCCGGCCATGCCCCGACGGGCGATACACCCGCATCGAAATGATCATCCCCTATGCCGGGGCGAACGTGTCCAGGACGGCCCACCTGCTGAAACGAGCGTATGAACAGATGGGGCAACTCATCACCCCAAGACTGCATCGGAGCCTGACCATCTACGAGCGTGTAGCCGACAGACGGCGCATCGCAGCCGCGATCAGGCGGCACTGCCTATGGCCGTATGCCGACGCCCCTGGATGCGAGACCTGGCTCCGCCACAAGCCGATCGGCCGCAACAATCCCGTGGTCATCGATCTCCTCAACGCCAAGGAAGGCCCCCCGCGAATGGGCGAATCTCCGCATGGTTCCTTGCGCCTGCAAAAAGTCGACAACATCGGCTTCACGCCGCCTTCTGAAGATCGGCAATCTTCTGAAACTCGGACAATATTTCGGCGTGGTTCCCGGCAAGATAGCGAACCGCGCGAACGTTGCTGAGGAGCCGCCCGATATAGCCAGTCGCCAGCACCAGATCGAGGTGATCGGTCCCGTAATCGGCTTCGATCATCTTGAACTCACGATCGAGCCGCGCCGACTCCCGCTCCATGAGCGCGAGCTGATCATCACTGAGCCCCTTTACGGCCTTACGCTCGGTTGTGACCAACTGGTTCTGAGGCGTCGCTGCGACCAATGACTTCGCAGAAGGGATGGAG
>SXGU01513058.1_pt1 | contig 16538 bp, 15 predicted proteins | sample 3174531 | NCBI WGS metagenome assembly SXGU01 (sample SAMN11356863, study PRJNA531348) | freshwater metagenome | isolation source: freshwater sample F1-140 | place: China: Fuxian Lake, Yuxi | collected 2017-12-25 | reverse complement strand
TTATTCGCAACATGCCAAACAAAATCTTTTGGATGAAGGCTTGCCAATCGACCAAATTTTCTGTGTCGGCTCACCAATGAAGGAGATTTTCGATCACTATGGCGCGCAGATTGACGGCTCAGACGTAGTCGCAAGGTTGCAGCTCAGCGCCAAAAGGTTCTTTGTTGTTAGTTTGCACCGAGAAGAAAATGTTGACGATACAAAAAAGCTTGCACAACTTTTGGCGGCGATAGAGGCAATGGCGACTCACTTTGATTTGCCCGTAGTTTTTTCGACCCACCCAAGAACCCGAGAGCGGTTGATGGCAATCTCGCAAAGTTCGCAGTCAACAATCAGTTTTGTTGACGCTCTTGGATTCTTTGATTATATAAAGTTGCAACGCTCAGCGTTTTGTGTGATCTCCGATAGTGGAACGCTGACCGAAGAGGCATCCCTACTTGGCTTCCCTGCGGTGACTTTGCGCGAGTCGCATGAAAGACCTGAAGGCACAGACGTTGGAACTTTGCTTTTATCATCTGGTGATGCTCCAGGTCTGATTTCTTCCGTCGAAATTGCTTGTGGACAGTATCAAAACGGTGCTGCTCCGATGCAGATTTCTGATTACATGGTTTCTGATTTTTCGTGGCGAGTATTAAAAATAGTCATCAGCTACGTTGATTATGTGAACCAGCGCGTTTGGCACAAATAAAAATTAATGAAATTTTTATTTGTACATGAAGTTAATTGGCTTGAAAAAGTAACCTACGAAATTCATGACATTCCAGAACTTTTGTCCATTGCTGGGCACCAAGTCACATTTTTAGATTTCCCCGAGTTCAACAAGAGCGATGCACGAAACAGGACTTTCAGTTTCCGAACATCTCGTGCGTATGGCCAGTCGCGTGCCCACTCTGGATCAAGAGTTGATGTATTTACGCCAGGGGGCGTCGTTGGAGGAAAACTCAGACGCTATTTTGCAAGTTTGACATTTATTCCGTTGTTCTGGCGAACAGTCAAAAAACAAAAAATTGACCTAGTTGTTCTTTACGGTGTTCCAACAAATGGTTGGCAGACGATTTTTCTTGCCAAAATTCTGAAAGTTCCGGTCATTTTTAGGGCGATCGATATTCCACATCTTCTCAGAAAATCAAATTTTAAATTTTTGGTCAAAATGGCTGAAGGTTACATTTATAAGAACGCGGACCATATTTCGGCGCACAACAACGCACTCAAGGATTATTGCGTGGTTTCGGGTGCTGTCGCGGACAAAGTTTCCGTGGATTTTTCTCGGCTTGATTTAGATCGCTTTAGACCGAGTACTCGAGACGAAGATCTTGCGTTGACGTTTGGGATCAAACCAGGGCAAAAAGTCGTGTTCTTTCGAGGTACCCTCTATCGCTTTTCGGGCCTTGAGATATTCATTGAACTGTTCGCAAATTATTTGCGACAAAATTCTGACACTTGCCTCTTGATCGTTGGAAGCGGTGAAGCAGAACCTGTTATTCAACAGACAGTTTTGAGACTCAATCTTCAACATCAGGTGATACTTACTCCGTTTGTTGCTTATGACGATCTGGTGCGACACATTTGCTTGGCTGACGTTTCAATAAATACATTTATTCCATCCTTGGTTACCCACTGCGTCTTACCGGGACGCGTTCTGCAGTCAATGGCCTGTGCCATTCCCGTAGTTTCGACCCCTTTGCAGGGAATGATGAGTTATTCCCAAGGCTCCGACACGGTGATTTACCGCGAACTTGACGGCTCTTTTGTGCAAGCAATTGCTGAACTACTTGCCGATTCGGGACGACGTAACCAAGTTGGGTCAAGCGGTCGGCAACTTGTCGCCACGAAAGGTACTTGGTCAGAATTCGTTAGAGACTTTGCAAGCCTTGCCGAAAAACTTGTTATCAACAGATGAAGAAAATTCTTGTCGTAGCCATGGTCGACAGCGTGCATACGGCACGGTGGCTCGAGCAATTTGAAAATAGCCAAGACGAGTTCGTTTTATTTCCGTCTTCACCACACCGTCGAATTCACCCAAAAATCAAACATTTGTTAGGTACGTCGAGCGTGATGAATATTGCGATTCCAAGTGGTCTAAGGCGAACCGGGTTGCTGCTCGCAGTGCTTGACAAACTAATTGATAATCGAGCTCGGGGTTTATTGTTGAGACGAGTTATTCGAGCATTCAAACCAGACATATTGCACGCTGTCGAGACACAAGGCGCGGGGTATATTACGTCGGTTGCGTTGAAAAAGATTTCTTCAAAGCCATTTTTTATTTTGACGTTGTGGGGTTCGGATTTATTTTGGTTTCGTCGGTTCAAACGGCACGAACTGAAATTGCAAGAGTTGATGCCACAGGTTGATCGCCTCGCAATGGAGTGCCAGCGTGACGTCGCGATTGCAAATCAACTCGGATTCAAGGGTGAGCAATATCCACCTTTCCCCGTTACAGGCGGGTACGACGTCGAGGCTTTTTCTAAAATCGCATCAACTATCCCAACTAGCAAACGTAAGGTGATTCTTGTTAAGGGACACACAAGATTTGTCGGTCGAGCCGAACTTGCCTTGAAAGCGTTAGAAGATGTTCGAGATCTGTTGGATGGTTATAAAATCGTCGTTTACTCAGGGGACCCAAAGGCTCGTCAGATTGCTCGAAAACTGGCGACCCGACATTCACTTGATGTAACGCTTTACAAGCGAGGATCGTTAGCCCACGATGAAGTAATCAATTTGTTCTCCCAGGCTCGTATTTATTTAGGTATTTCGCTCTCCGATGGACTCCCCAATTCACTTCAGGAGGCCATGGTTTTAGGTGCGTTTCCAATACAAACCAATACCTCGTGTGCCGATGAATGGATTGTCGAAGGAAAAAATGGCTTCATTGTCGATCCGCATAATCACGAATCGATAGTCTCTGCGTTGCGAAAGGCACTTGAGAACGATGCACTCGTCGATGCCGCAGCAACACTCAATTTAGCTACGTCCCATCAGCAGTTGTCAGTAGGCTCAATAGGTCAATTAGTGCAAAGTTTCTATAATTGATTCAGTCTATAATCAATTCAAAATTTGACGAAAGTGTATCTCTTGTAAACAGAAACTCTAAGAAAGTTGATCATTTATGTTTCGTACATTAATGGAAAAATTAAAAGCGGTAATTCAATATTTGCGAATATTTGAGCACACCATAGAGTCTCATTACTATCGACAACCATTTTCAAGTGAGAAGAGCCAGTTAATTTTAAAATGGGCTGCACTACACGGTGGTCGGGTTTTTGTCGAGACGGGTACATGGCGTGGAAAAACTCTAAGCAATGTAGCATCTAGTTTTACTAAGTGTTACTCAATAGAACTCGACGAAGTTCTTTACCAGGCTGCGCGAGAGCGATTTAAAAAAATGTCATGGGTTCAGATGGTCCACGGCGATAGTGCGCAAGCCATATCGCTAGTGCTGGAAGAAATTGATGAACCGACAGTCTTTTGGCTCGACGCTCACTATTGTGGTTTTGACACGGCAGTTGGAAAAGGCAAAAAACATACCCCAATATTGGAAGAATTAAGCTCGATTTTCTCTCATCGGGTTCCCAATCATCTTGTATTAGTTGATGACGCACGCTGTTTTGTTGGTATCGGGGGTTATCCAACAATTAGGAGACTTGCCCGATTCATCAGGGAAAACAGCCATGGATATGAGATGAGAATCTCCGACGATGTAATTGTTATTTACCGAGAAAACTACTAACCCAGATTATTTTGTGATGTTTAATAGACTCCCATCGGCGCTTGTCTACCTGCGCTTGAGATTAGACGACACTTTTACTCTTAGAATTTTGTTTCCACTTAGAAAAATTCTAAACTTAGGTGCGTTAAATTTAAAGTTTCGTAAATCAGGTCGTCTTAGCGGCCAGTTACTTTGTGCTTCAATTTATTTGGGTGCTGAGAATTTAGAAACTTGGATGGAAGTGCATCGACGTGCTGCTTTGGATGGAAGAAAGCAAAAATTATGGTTCCTTGTAGCCGAGATTGAAGCGCAGTCAATAGCCAAAAAAATAAAAAATAGGGATGAAAATTGGAGAAGTATTGTCAGCGACTTAACTGACAATATTTTGGACTCAGATGGGACAAATGTAACTAAAACTAATTGTCAATTTGCTCAACGTGTTATAGAAGTGTTCCTTTGGAGAATTCCTGCTTCAGATCGCGATGAGATTGAAATTGAATTTGCAAAAATCGTTCAATCGAAACTCGGTATTAAGGGGATAACTCTTATAGATCGTCGACTTTCAAAGTTGGATAGTGATGGAATAGTAACGCTAGGTAAAAAACTGAATACTTCCCAACTAGAAGACGTCTGGACATATTTACAAGACAAATCATGCAGAGATGGTCATTACTTTCATCAAGCGAGCGGAGAATTATCGAGCAGTGATGATATTCGGAGTCGTGGCTCACATTATGCTTCTTACTCCCGCGAAACTATTTTAAATTGTCCGCATCTTCTGGAATTGTGTAATGATCCGTCGGTAATTAATTTGATTGGATCTTATTTGGGTTGTGTTCCAACTCTTTCTGGGATAAATCTTTTCTGGACATTTGCGACTTCCGAATCAGGAAATGTTTCGGTGTTTCATCGCGATCAAAATGGCTTCCGTTCGGTGTCAATCTACGCATTCCTTACCGAAGTCGATTCAGATAGTGGCCCTCATCAGTATGTGACAGGCAGTGCCGACTACAAAACTTGTCGTAGGGTTTTGAATGAAGGATTGAACAAATCAGTTGAAGTTGATCAATTTTTTTCGCCACCGTGGGCGAGCGATTTGGTCGGGGAGATTTTTGGTGAAAGAGTCATGACAGTCATAGGTGACCCTGGAACGACGTTCCTTACTGATGCTTATGGTCTTCATCGTGGAGTGACACCAAAAAAACAGGACAGGTTACTCTTTTACGCTCTCTACTCATTGATACCTATTGAATCATTTATTGGCGAGGACTCAAAAGTTCCCCTTGTTCAACCCGTGCCGTGGTTTCTTTCTTCCCAAGATGGTTTGTATATAAATAGAGTTTTCTTAAAATTGAAATGAACGATTTGTTGCGAAAGTATTTCAAAGGCAAAATTGTTCGCATTAACAGAGTCACGTCACAATACGGGTTACACTTTGACGAATTAATGCGAATGAGGCATCTTGCAAGAGACTTTTACCGTTTTCGTCGCAACAAACGCCGGTATTTTTCACTAGTTGCGTCATCCCAGTCCGGAGGTCTGTTCAAACGAGCGCATAGCTACCCATGCTTTTCTGATCATCGCAATACCGCTGGTGACCTACCCAAGCACTACTTCCAACAAGACCTATACGTTGCAAGAAAAATATTTCTTGCCAATCCAACTCGACATATCGATATAGGTTCTCGGATTGATGGTTTTGTTGCACATGTTGCTTCGTTCCGAGAAATTGAGGTTGTTGATCTCCGTCCAATGGGGAGTATTGACGAAAATATTAAGTTTCTTCAATTAGACATCACAAATAAAAACAGTATTCCCGACGAGATATGTGACTCTTTGTCTTGTCTCCACACAATCGAACATATTGGGCTCGGCCGGTATGGCGACGCAATCAACCCAGATGGATGGCTAACCGCCTTGGATAATTTATTATTGATGCTTAAACCTGGCGGCGTCCTCTATCTTTCGGCACCCATAGGAGACGGCAGTGTTGAGTTTGATGCTCATCGCCTATTTTCGCTTCCAGTCTTATTTGAAATTGTCTCGCAGCGGGCCTCTATTACAAAAACTGCAGTGATCGGTGATGATGATCGATTTTTGTCAGACCCTAATTGTCGTGCATACATAGAGCATGGTGGAAATCAAATCGATTACGGTTGTGTAATTTTTACAGTCACTAAATAGCAAGTTGTACCTTATCTTTTACTTTTCGCCTGCGTCGTGCCATAGGTATCCGGTCTCCTTTGTTTGCAGCCTTATAGAAGCATTTCGTGTATTGGCAATTGTTTGGTCTAATTTTTGGTTTTTATCTCGTCGCAAAACGCTCAGTATTAAACCAATCGGAAACGAAAAAAGTATCTGTATTCCAAAAGCCCAGTAAATTCTGACACGGAGAATGATTTTTTGTACCAAATTAAATTCTGAGTTGTGAAGTAATGCAATAATTTGACGGGTAAACAGTGCTTGATGAGGAACGAAATACCGGTAATGATTCCAATTTTCCGACCAGAAAGTATTTTTCTTTCCAGGTGGTTTGGGTCTGGTTTTCGCTCTGTAACCAAACAAAACCCTTTCGGTTAAGACAACCTTGTGATCCGTGGCGACGCTCAATACGAATAGATTGTCGACATCCGCTCCAGTCCAATCAAATGTTATGAAAGACGCATGATTTTTCCAGACTTCGGTGCGAAAGAGAGCGAAGATAATTGGCCCAACGTTTCTTTTTACAAGGTAACTCAACCAAAAGAAAAAAGGACCTAACTCCATCAAGATTACTTCTCGCTTGCGTAAAAATGGGCGACCGATATATCGGTCTTCAAGATCTATGTTCCTACAGTTCGCGACGGCTATTCCTGCCGTCGGATCCGCCTCGATCAGACCGATCAGGACCTCCAGAAGTTCTGGCTCCCAGATGTCGTCATCGCATGCTGAGATGCAGAATTGACGTTGTGCCATACCCATTAGATAGTTGGCTGCGTCATGGGTGGTGCGGTATTGAGTATCGCGAATGTACTTGACCCTGTAGTCCTGTTCGGCTAACCGCTGACAGATAAGCGGCGTTGAGTCGGTGGAGAGATTGTCAAGAATTATGAGTTCAAAATTTGTAAATGATTGGTTAAGTATTGACCGCAAAGCGCGTTCAAGAAGATGGTCGCCATTGAATACCGGCATCAAAATACTTATTCTGGGTACCATCGTCTTCTCGTTACTTTAGGCAATACTTTTAGTGGATCATAACTGGGAACCAGTTCTTATATCATTGTAAAATGTCAATGGCGCAACTAGACGTATTGTTCGTTTCGCCTAATTCCTCGCAGGCCGCGTACCAAGATCTTGCAGATGTCTATTCTGCAATCGAGCCGCCCACCTGGGCGTTATTGCTTGCGCAAGCCTGTCGCTCAAATGGGTTTGGTGTCGGAATTCTGGACGCTGATGCCGAACGTTTAACACCAGAACAGGGTGCTAGGCGAATCGCAGAAGTCAACCCTCGGCTAATCTGTTTTGTTGTTTACGGCCAGAATCCAAATTCTGGTACTACCAACATGGTTGGGGCGATAGCGCTGGCCAGAGAATTGCGGAAGACTGATCCTCAGTATCCGATTTGTTTCGTGGGCTCGCATACGAGTGCCCTACCAAGAGAGGTACTGGAATACTCATGCGTTGATTTCGTCTTGCTTAACGAAGGTGTATATGCGATTCAAAACTTACTCCGGACAAATCTTAAGGACGATTTATCAAAGGTTAAGGGAATCGGATTTAAACGAGATGGCAACATAATTTTAAATACCCCAGAAATGGTTGTGCCGAACGAACGAATGGACATTGATCTTCCTGGTTATGCCTGGGATCTGCTCCCGATGAAGCGAACGCCCCTGGACATGTATCGTGCGCACTTTTGGCATGCTGAATATGATCACAACAAACGAACTCCTTTTGCAGCAATCTATAGTTCGTTGGGCTGTCGTTTTGGGTGTGACTTTTGCATGATAAATATTGTCAATCGCGTCGACAACGGAGACCAAATATCGGCGGCTAATTCAAAAAATATGCGATTTTGGAGTCCGCAGTTTATGTTGAATGAGTTTCAAAAACTTGCGGACATGGGGGTAGAAACAGTTCGAATCTCTGATGAGATGTTTTTTCTCGACCGGAGACAGTTTGAACCACTTGTTGATGGTCTTGTTGAGCGAGATTTGGGGTTAAGAATGTGGGCATATGCTCGGGTCGACACAGTAAGAGATCGTTTTCTTGATCAGTTCCGTAAGGCTGGGATTGGTTGGTTAGGTATCGGAATTGAAGCAGAAAGCCAAGTGATTCGCAAAGAAGTATCCAAAGGTACTTTTCAAGAGGTCAATATTCGTGAAGTTGTCGGAAAGATCCGGGATCATGGGATCAATGTTGGTGCAAATTATATTTTTGGTTTTCCTGATGACACCCGGGAAACTATTGCTCGGACTCTTGATCTCGCTCTTGAACTTTGCACCGAATTCGCAAATTTTTACCCGTGCCAAGCCCTACCGGGTAGCCCCATGTATTTCACAGCAAAACAAAATGGTTGGAAACTACCAAGTTCATATGAAGGTTACGCATTTCTTTCCTATGAATCAGAACCGCTACCGACTAAATACTTGACGGCAGCCGAGATACTCCAGTTGCGTGATGATGCATGGCAAACGTATTTTACGAACCCTGAATATCTTGCCCTTATTGAGAGCAAGTTTGGGAAAGCGCAAAGAATAAACGTGGAAGAATTAACTAAGGTAAAGTTACGCCGTCGATTGCTTGAAACTTCACCTGTAAGGGAGTCATCATAGATTCTTCATTAGTCAGCAAAGTTGAAGTTTTTCGTCTGAAGAAAGATCTCGTCTCAACAATGAGAATATCTCGTGGTGGATTTAAGGTCCGTGAACACACGCTGGTCAGAATCCAATGCAAGAATGGCCTTACTGGTCTTGGTGAAGGTGTTGGTAATGCAAAGAACATTGAATCAATGCTCAGAGGAGGGGTCGCGCAACAGGCTCTTGGTGTTGACGTCTTCGCAAACGAATTGTTTCGTTTGAAGATGTGTAGTCAACCGACATATTTTGAAAAATTAGGTTCATACATGTCAGCATTCAGTGCTTTAGAAATGGCAATGTGGGATTTAAAGGCAAAAATTCTTAATGTGCCTTGTTACCAATTGTTGGGTGGCCAATTTAGAGAAAAAATCCGAGCCTATGCGAGTGACATATATTGGAATGAATCAATTCTAGATCTCTGTAATGAAGCATCCAGAATCGTAAACAGCGGTTTTGGAAGCATTAAAGCCCATCTTGGTGTAACGCCACCAAGAGAGGAAACCAAACGAGTTGCCGCACTTCGCCATGTCATCGGAGAAGAAATCAATTTAATGATTGACCTTAATTGTGGCTATGACATTAGAGACGCCAAAGAAGCCTTGAGCCGTTGGTCAGAATATGATCTTTATTGGCTTGAAGAACCACTTTTGCCTGAATTGTGGTCTTCAATGAGTCTTCTGAGATCCATATCGTCGACACCGATTGCATCTGGAGAGAATGAATTTGGCTTGACAGGTTTTCAAAATATGTTTAATCAAGGCGCTGTCGATGTTGCTATGCCTGATGTCGGCCGTGTTGGTGGTATCACGGAGCTAAAAAATATATCTTCACTTGCGGGTGCTCACGGGGTTGTAGTTTCACCACATAACTTTTCTTCTGGAGTTCTGCTTGCGGCAACCGCGCACTTGATGGCATCGTCGGCGAATATGGACTTCATTGAAGTTGATACATCAGGTAATTCAGTTTATGAAGAGATCCTCAGTCCAACTTGGTCTATTAAAGAGGGGTTCGTTTATATTCCAGATGATGTTGGCCTCGGGGTTATGCTTCAGAAGTCTGTATTAGAAAAATACGCAATCAGTGGAGAGGTGTTTGAATGAAACGAGTAGCGATCATCACTGGGCCTGGGTTTCAGGATGAAGAATTTATTTATCCGTATTATCGATTTCTTGAAGCCCATGCGGAAGTTGAAGTTGCTACGTCAACAGGTCAGGATGTCTTTGGAAAGTATGGAGTTCCAGCTCGCGCCACATGTTCCACATCGAAATTGCGATCCAGCGATTTCGATGCAGTTTTCATACCGGGAGGGTTTGAGGCTCCCGATCGAGTTAGAACGGATAAGGACGTACTTAAGTTCGTCTGGGAAATGAACGAAGGCAAAAAGTTAGTTGCCGCTATTTGCCATGGCCCATGGGTATTAATTTCTGCTGGAATAGTTAACGGGCGCAAGATGACTGGGTATATGAGTATCAAAGACGACATTGTCAATGCTGGAGCTGGGTATTTAGATGCCGAGGTCGTGGTCGACGGTAACTTAATTACCGCTCCGCACTATCGCAATAATTCAGCGTTTATGGAAAAAGTAATTTCCTCGCTCTTAGCATGACATCATCAAGTGATTCGGTCGGAGTGAACAACTCCTCGAGTTTGGCCGTGCGAAAGCCATGGGGATATGAATACCCAATTTTGGAAACTAAAGACTTAGGACTTTGGGCATTGTTCTTGGCTGGAGACGAATCGACATCGCTTCATTGCCATCCCAAAAAAAAGACAGGTCTTGCCGTAGTGACAGGGACAGTAAAAGTTTCCTTTTTAAATGATTCCATGATCCTTGCTCCTGCTGGCAGGCTGATGATTCGCCCTGGACTTTTTCATTCTTCGACTGCGACGACAAAAGCAGGAGCGATAATGCTTGAGATAGAGACACCACGCGACAAGGACGATCTTGTACGACTTGAGGATCGATATGGTCGCAAGGGGCTTGCATACGAAAATGCTGACCATACTTTTCCTTTGCCTGAAAATTCTGGTTTTATTCGAAAACTGAGTGAACTAAACAATGAGCCCGTAGTGGTTGAAGAGGTTGAATTGCGAATGAATACTTATCACAACCAGAATGATTTAGATGGAATGAGTCCTAAAGCAACAGCAATAGTTGTGCGTGGAACATTAGATGCAAAACCAAATCAATCGGTTTTGTCTCCAGGCGATATTGTTAGCGTAGGCACAGTGCAAAGGCTTTGGGAGACATTCGATTCGCCTAATGGGCTCGAACTTGTTACCATTTTCAACTTTCTTGGTTGATCTGAATAGGTACAAGCGCGACATGAACCAATCGAATTCGCGGTCTTGCCATTTGGGGAAATTTGAAGGTTTTGATAGAGGCTTTAGTGATGAAGATCTCCTTCAGATTTGGGCTGAGTGGTCTAGAAATCGTGCATTTGAACAATGTGCAGCAGAGGCGCTGAAATCGCGAGACATTAAAGTTCCGACTTATCTGTCGCTTGGGAGCGAACACATTCCGGTGGCACTCAAAACTGTGTTACAAGGATTTAATGTTTTTGCTCAACATCGCGCACACTCCTACTATCTTTCATTCGGCGGTAGTCCAGTAGCACTTATCGATGAACTTCTAGGCCTACCAACGGGATGTACAGGTGGGAGGGGAGGGTCAGCTTCAATTCATGATCGCGGTTCCAAAATTTGGGGGCACAGTGGTTTGATGGGAGATCAGGTGCCGATTGGTGTTGGTTATGCGCTGGCAAGCAAGGAACCAACGATGTTAGTCATGGGTGATGCATCGGCAGAGGAGGATTATGTATTGGGCGCACTTGGCTATGCGGCCACGAAATCCTTGCCAGTGATCTTTGTATGCGAGGACAACGATTTATCGATCTTGACGAAAGTGGAAACTCGTCGCTCATGGAGCATCAAGGATGTCGCGGCATCGTATGGGATGCAGTCATTCGATATCAGTGATGACCCCCGCTTGATTATTCGCACCGCTGAGAAACTCAAACGAGATATGCCTGGCCTTGTCAACATCAGATGTTGCCGTGATGTGTGGCATGCTGGTGCGGGGACGGATGGACCACCAGAGTGGAATCAACACGAGATATTTCGTGAGATGCTTGCAGGTCGGGGGCTTGACTCCGATGCCGAGTTAATCAGCACTGAAGCCAAGACCCATCTCGCGGCTCTATGGGACGAAAGAATTCAGGAGTCCTCGAAGTGACGACAACTGCGGAAGTTATAAGCCAAAGGACAAACGAGTTGTTAACCGAGCAAGACGGTTTGCTCTTTGGGCAGTGCGTGACTGCCGTCGGGTGGGTAGGCGGGACAATCCCTCAATTAGGAGAAGATGACGGCATTGTTGAACTTTCTATGGCCGATGTGGCCGGCGCGTCCATTGCCGTAGGTGCCGCTCTTTCGCGACGCAGGTGCATTTATGTAATTCGATACCAGGGCTTCTTGTGGTACAACGCTGCCTCGATTGTTAATTATGCGGCAAAGTCAAAGTACATGTGGAATGTGACATGTCCGCTGATGATTCGGGCGATATCTATGGATGGTGGAATCGGCCCAGTGGCATCGAGCAGTCATCATGGGATGGTGGGACGAATGCCAGGTTTAGTCATAGCTGCGCCGATGACTCCAAAAGAATGGAACACTGTTTTCGACTGGTGGCTAGAGCATGATGAACCAGTGTTTGTTAGTGAGAGTCGAAAGTCATTTGCAATTGATTACGAATTCGAAGATGTAGTTGAAAGTGATCCTTATGTCACGATTATTGGAATCGGAGCTTCGCGAATGGAGTTGTCTCGGGTTCTTGAGGATTTGCGAGAGAAGAACATAAACGCGAATTTGTTCCATCAAGTGTGGCTAAAGCCGTACACTCCATCTACATCACTTGTCCAAAGCGTCAGAAATTCTAGGTTTTCCTTGATTGTTGACTCAGACTTTGAAGATTGTTCAATTGCAAAAACGATGGCGTATGAACTGATGCATAGATCTGGTAAACCTGTTCATGTCTTGGGTCTTGAAGAGCGCTCTTCTGGGTTTAGTTCGGCAACTGACAACGCAACTCCTTCAAGACTGAAAGTCGTTGAGAGAGTGTTATCAATAATCGCCTTATGATTATTTCTCGTACACCTTACCGGCTTTCGTTGTTTGGTGGGGGCACAGATTATGCCGACTGGTATTCATCACATGACTCTAAAGTCGTGGCCGTAGCAATAAGTCGTTACTGCTATATAACGGTTCGTAACTTGCCACCATTTTTCCCGCATCGCACGCGTGTTGTTTATTCGCAAATCGAGTCAGTAGTAAATCACAGTGACATCGATCATCCCTCAGTACGAGCGTGTCTCGAATTTCTTAATTGTAAGGAGGGGCTAGAAATTCATCACGATGGAGATCTACCGGCACGCTCTGGAATTGGCTCCAGTTCAGCCTTTACGGTGGGCATGCTAAATGCTCTGTACTGTTTGCGAGGCGAAAGTGTTGGCCCCTCCGACCTAGCCCAGAATGCAGTTTTCGTAGAACGAGAACTCCTAAAGGAGCCAGTCGGTGTGCAAGATCAGGTCATTTCTGCGCATGGTGGGATGCAAGTTCTCTCTTTGACAAAAGCAAACGGGGTAGAAGTTATGCCGCTGAATATTTCAGAGGGTTATAAGAAATACCTGGAAGAGTCGATATTGTTTGGATTCACAGGAGTCGAACGACTTTCAACCGAATATACAATAAAAATTATTGAGTCAATTAAAGCAGGATTGCTCGACAATTATTTATGTGAGATTACCTCAATTGCAAATGCAGGGATTGAGGGATTACGGCGAGAATGCGACATTGGAGAACTCGGAAGTCTGCTTGTACGCAATTGGGGTCTAAAGAAATTGCTCTCTCCGAAACTCGCAACTGATAGTGCAGATGATTTAATTAGTACCGCGATTAGAGCCGGAGCGCACGGAGGTAAGTTAATGGGCGCTGGTGGTAGTGGATTCTTCTATCTGCTTGCAGACAAGTCGCGTCACGAGAATATCAAGAAATCTCTGCCCAAAATAAATGTTTGGGTGCCAATAAACTTTGAAATGAGTGGGTCTGTGGTCTGGACCCTCGATCAAGTAAATAAAAACCTTCACACTGCCGGCAACGAGAAGGCCTAAATGGCGAGCATTGCCCGGTTTCCTCTGATGAGAAACAACATTCTTAGATCTGACCTAGATCGGGTCATAGATCATTTGAGTACAGATGATCCAATTCTCACCAATTCGGTGAATGTCAAAAAGTTTGAAGAAGAATGGTCGCAGTGGCTCGGGGTCAAGTACAGCATCTTTGTTAATTCCGGCGCTTCGGCGAATCTAATCAGCATGACCATGTTAAAGCTTCGATTTCCGGAAGGCGGAGAAGTAATCGTTCCACCTTTGACGTGGGTGTCGGATATAGCGTCAGTTATTCAGTGCGGTTTTACTCCCGTGTTTGCTGATATAGATCCTCGGACGCTTGGAATGAATACCGAACTAATTCTGGAGAAGATAAATCAGAATACGAGATGCGTCTTTATTACTCATGTTCAGGGTTTTAACGCTCTCACCGATAATCTTCTTGAGAAGTTAAAAATGTTGAATATTCCACTGATTGAAGATGTGTGTGAATCTCATGGAGCAAAGCACAAAGACCAAAAATTAGGGTCATTTGGTTGGCTGTCCAATTTTTCCTTCTACTATGCGCATCATATGAGCACAATTGAAGGTGGGATGATTTGCACAGACGACGAATTCGTGTATCAGCAGGCACGAATGTTGCGTTCGCACGGGATGGTTCGTGAGGCATCGTCCGAGCCTCTAAAAAAGACTTACGTTGATGCCCACCCAGATCTCAACCCAGATTTTATTTTTGCTTTCCCAAGTTTCAACATGCGGGGAACCGAGATCGGTGGGATCCTCGGTCGATCACAACTCTCTCGACTTGACGAGAATGTGAGACGCCGAAACGAAAACCATCTTGTGTTCTTGGCAGAGATCGATAATTCGCGCTTTCGTACCGATTTTGTTTTGGAGGGTGCAAGTAATTATGCTTTCAATCTCGTACTGCGTGAGCCTGATATTGCCGCAACCGAACGTTTAATGGTGCACATGCGTCACAATGGGATCGAATTTCGTCGCGGTAGTGCTGGTGGAGGCAATCAAACTCGCCAGCCGTATTTGCAGGGGATAGTGTCCAAAAATGCGTGGCTCGATTATCCCGAGACGGAGCACATTCACTTCCACGGGTTTTATGTCGGCAACTATCCTGACCTAAAGGTTTCAGAAGTTCGTGAACTCTGCGAGCTAATAAATATTGCAGTTTAAAGGGAGTTGATCGATATGAAAATTCTTGTTACGGGAGGCGCCGGGTATATCGGCTCGGTTTTGACGCCAGAGTTATTGAGTAACGGTCATGAAGTAACGGTTGTTGACAATTTCATGTATGAGCAGAACAGTCTTGCTCATGTTTGTTACTTGCCTTCACTAGAGATTGTGCGGGGTGATGTTCGGTCGCGAGAGATTATGAAGAGCGTGCTGGCTAATCAGAATGTAATAATCCCACTAGCGGCTTATGTCGGTGCACCACTGTGTGCCAGTGACCCAGTTGGCGCTCGAACTGTGAATAAGGAAGCCATTGAGTTGATGCTCGAACTGATTTCGCCGGATCAATTGATCCTCATGCCGACGACGAATAGTGCATATGGGTCTGGCGACAAGAACAATTTCTGTACGGAGGACTCAATTCTCAATCCAATTTCACAATATGCGATTGACAAAGTCGCAGTCGAAAAGATGCTGATGCAGCACCAGAATGCGATCAGTTTTAGGCTTGCAACCGTCTTTGGCATGTCTCCGAGAATGAGAATTGATCTGCTTGTCAACGACTTTGTCTATCGGGCTGTGCACGACAAATTTGTTGTTTTATTCGAATCCCACTTCAAACGCAATTATGTTCACATTCGTGACGTTGTTCGTGTATTTATGCATGCTCTTGACAACTCGTCTCGGATGAAGGGAAATATTTATAACGTCGGTCTGTCTGATGCAAATGTCTCCAAGAGAGAACTTTGTGAACGAATTTCAAAATACATTCCAGACTTCACTTTTCTCGAGGCACCAATTGGCAAAGACCCAGACCAACGGAACTACATCGTCTCTAATGCCAAGATTGAAGCCACAGGATTTGCCACCGCGTTTAGTCTTGATGATGGGATTAGTGAATTAATTAAGGGATATATGATGCTTAGAAACACGCGATATGGAAATGTTTAATGACCAGGGTTTCGGTCATTATCCCATCATTCAATCTTGGAAGGTTTGTTGAACAAACTCTTGATTCAGTTGTAAGTCAGGATTATAAGGATCTCGAAATAATTGTTGTCGATGGTGTTTCAACTGACGACACATTGAAAATTCTTAAACGATATCCACTAGTACGACTAATTTCAGAACCCGATAGCGGAATGATGGAGGCCATGCAAAAGGGGGTCAGGGCGTCAACAGGAGATCTTATTATGTTAATGCCGATTTCTGACGGGTATCTTGACCCTACGTGGATTTCGAAATGTGTTGATTATTTGGAGACTCACCCTCAAACTTCTCTCTGCTGGGGCCTACCCCAATACATGTCAGAAGATGGTGTCTTAGGGGATGTGTCTTACAGGTATTGGCTCGGTCGCACGGCTCCATCAGATGTTGCGATATTTGAGCACTGGCTCGTCACAGGCTGGCACTTTCCCGAAAGTAATATGTGTATTCGACGATCAGTTGTCGAGAGACTCTTCCAGACAATTGATCCGTCGGGGACCATGGATGGCCTGGCGGAGTCAATTGACGGGTTTCTTGAGTTCACTTACAGATTCCATACCGCTGGGTATTTGTCTGGGTTGATTCAAACTGTGGCTAACTTCGGCAGACTGCACAGCGGACAACGCGGTGAAATCGGAAATAAATCAGGCGAACTTTGCC